>JACXTT010000372.1_pt1 | contig 74939 bp, 72 predicted proteins | sample 9270951 | NCBI WGS metagenome assembly JACXTT01 (sample SAMN15532306, study PRJNA645909) | rock metagenome | isolation source: weathered quartz diorite | place: Puerto Rico | collected 2017-06-21
CGGTGGGCCGGACTGGCTTTTCCGCTTCCCGCCCGACATTTGGGGCTAGGTATTACGGACCCTTTAAATTCCGTTTCAACTCGTTCCTTTTGGGGGGATGGAAACAATGACCCGGGTGGCTATTCTGGCGGTAACGCTCTCGATTGCGGCTACCGCCCAGATCCTCTCGATCGAGATGACCTTTACCGGAGTCGGCTGCGTGCCCTGCGTGGACTCGATGCCAACGCGCGCCAAGCGGATCCGCGGCGTGGAAAGCGTCGCAGTCGATGCGGAAAAAGGAATCCTCGCCGTGACTCTCGCGAACCCCAACCGTGTTCGCGTCGAACAGATTCGCGATCTCATCGAGCAGGATGGCACGAAGGCCGTGCGCGCGAAGATTGTGGCGACTGGCGCCCTAGAACTTCAGGAGGATGGCAAGTCCTGGCAACTGCGAATCCCGCAACTGCCCTTTCCTCTGCGCCTCACGGCCAGCGATACCGCCAATTGGAAGGCTGCGAAAACCGTTCGCATCCAGGGCCTGATCGAAGATCTTAAGGAACAACCGCCGCTTCAGGTGCGCGTGACTGAGGTGAAAGAACCATGAAGTTTTTACTCGCCATTGCCGTTGCCATCACAGCCGTAGCCCAACAGCAGCAACAGCCGGTCGGCGCCTTCGAAGGCCACACCGATGTCGGCACGCTCCTGAAGCCCGGGGCCGCCGAATTCGATGCGGCCAAGTCCGCCTATACCATCACCGCCAGTGGCGAAAACATGTGGGCCAAGCGCGACGATTTCCATTTCGTCTGGAAACGCGTCACCACCGGCGATGTAGCGATCGCCGCCGACATCGCATTTCCCGTCAAAGGAGGCAATGCCCACCGGAAAGCCGTCCTGATGATCCGCCAAAGCCTTGATGCGGACTCCGCCTACGTGGACGCAGCGGTTCACGGCGATGGCCTCACGTCCCTGCAATCGCGCGATGAAAGAGGCGGCGCGACCCACGAGATCGGCGTGAGCGGCGCCTCGCCCACTCGCGTGCGCCTCGAAAAGCGCGGCGACTATTTCTACATGCTTCTGGCCCGCGATGGCGAACCTCTGAAGCTGGCCGGAGGTTCGATGCGTCTGCCCCTCGAAGGCAACTACTTCGTCGGCATCGGTGTTTGCGCGCACGACAAAGACGCCGTGGAAAAGGCCGTTTTCTCGAACGTCTCGATCGAACCTGCGACCCTGTACAGCACGCTCGAAACCATCTCGATTTCCTCCACCGACCGCCGCGTGGTGATGGTGGTCCCCGAACGCATCGAAGCCCCCAACTGGACCCCCGATGGCGCGACGCTCATTTTCAACGCCGGTGGCCGTATGAAGAAGATCCCCGCGACTGGAGGCAACGTCGAAACCATCGAAACCGGCTTCGCGATGCGCTGCAACAATGACCATGGCATCTCGCCGGACGGCAAAATGCTCGCCATCAGCGACCAGTCGAAAGGCGGCGGTTCGGTGATCTACACGCTGCCCATCGCCGGCAGTGCGGAGCCTCGCCGCATCACCGCGAAGTCGCCGTCGTACTGGCACGGATGGTCGCCGGACGGCAAGACGCTCACCTACTGCGGCCAGCGTGACGGCAAATTCGACGTTTACACCATTCCCGTCGAAGGCGGCGAAGAAACGCGCCTCACCAATGGCGAAGGGCACAACGACGGACCCGAATACTCGCCCGACGGCAAGTACATTTACTTCAATTCGAGCCGGTCCGGCGTGATGCAGATTTGGCGCATGGCCCCCGATGGAACTGGCGTCGAGCAGATGACCAGCGACGAACAGGCGAACTGGTTCCCGCACATTTCGCCCGACGGAACCAAGATGGTGATGCTGTCGTATGAGAAGTCCATTACCGGGCATCCAGCCAACAAAGACGTGATGCTGCGTGTGATGAACTTGAGCGATCGCAGCGTCCGGGTAATCGCGAAATTGTTCGGCGGGCAGGGAACCATCAACGTCCCGTCGTGGTCGCCTGACAGCAAGCGCCTGGCTTTTGTGAGCTACCAGATCTTATCGAAATGAAACACCACGCCGCCTTATTCTTGATTTCGGCATTGCTTGCCGGCCAGGACGTCACCGTCCATGTGAAGACTCCGATGGCCCCGCCTTCGTGGGCGTTGCTCGAACGTGATGCGCTCCGCTACAACTCGCTCGCGGCCGAGGAGTTCGCGCGCAAGTTCGTTGACGAGCGAGGCTACCTGTTGCACACGCCGCGCTGGGGAACCCTCGACGGCCCCGACGACGCCATCGAAACCTTCTGGAACTGGACCCTGCTGCATGCCCTCGGCGGCTCCGGCCAGATTCTCGACCTCTACAAAAAGGTCTACGACGGCCACTTGCGGCAGTACGGCGAACTTCGCACCAAGCTGACGCCGCTCGCCGCAAACGGCGCCTATTCGAAGGAATTCGTCACGCAATCCGACTGGTTTCATTCCGGGGAAGGGCTGCGCGGCTTCTTACTGCAGGGCCTTTCCGATCCCAACAATGAGCAGTACCGCCAGCGCATGCGCCGGTTCGCCGCGATGTACATGGGCGACGATCCCGAAGCGCCCAACTACGACAAGAACCTCAAGATCCTGAAGAGCATCTGGACCGGCAGCAAGGGTCCAATGCTGCGCAAGGCGACCACATACGACTGGGTCGGCGATCCGGTTCCCGGCACGTTTCACTTGCTCCACAACCCGGCTGGCCGCGGCAAAATGCTCGACCTCGAATCGCACTATCCGAAAATGCTGGCGCACTGCGCCGAGTACCTCGACAGCGCCGGCGATAACTCGCTCAATCTCGCCTCCACCATCCTGGGCATGAACGCCTACATGCTCACTGGCGAAGACAAGTATCGCGACTGGGTGCTCGAATACGTCAGCGCGTGGCAGAAACGCGCGGCCGAAGCGGGTGGCATGATCCCCAGCAATATCGGCCTCGACGGCAAGCTCGGCGGTGAGCACAACGGTCAATGGTGGAAGGGCACTTACGGCTGGAACTTCACAATCTTTGACGGGGAACTCGAGAAGATCGCGCATCGCAACTACTTCACCGATGGTACGTGGCCGGGCTTCGGCAACGCGCTGATTCTGTCCGGCGACCAGTCGTTCACGGGCACGTTGCGCAAGCAGATGGATGTGCTGTACGCGCAAAAGAAGGTTGAAAACGGCAAGACGCTACTGCCGCAAGGCTACGGCGACCCGCGCGGATACAAGTACAACGGACCTCCCAGCTTCTATCAATTCACCGACAACATGCACTACGACCGGCTGAGCGAGATCTACTTCTGGTCGATGGATCGCAAGGATCTCGAGCGCGTGCCGGTGGCCGACACTTACACGCCCAGCGGTGGGCGTGGCGGGTATAGCGAACCCGATCGCGCGAACACGTTTCTCGGCTTTCTCGAGGGCAAGCTGCCCACCTATCCGGAACAGGTATTGCGCGACGACATCGAGCGGATCCGCATGAAGATGGAAATGATCCGAAGCGACCAGACCACCGCGGATTCACGCCTTGCCGACTACCTGCTAGACTTCAACCCTGTGGCTACCAACGGACTCACCAACCTCACCATGGGCGGCTATTTTTCAAAGGGCCGTATTTGGACGCTGCATGCGCGGTTCCGTTATTTCGACCCGGCTAAGCGCCGCGCGGGTCTGCCCGACGATGTCGGCGCGCTAGTGGAAAAACTAGGCTCCGATTCCGCGACGCTGACCCTGGTGAATACGAATCAAATCGCAGCCCGCGACATTGTGGTGCAGGCCGGAGGTTACGGCGAACACCGCTTCGAGTCGGTAACCACCGGAGGCAAAACCACCAGGGTCGGAGGTCCGGTGATGACGGTCCACCTCGAACCCGGCGCCGGCGCCAGGCTGGATTTCAAGATGACCCGCTACGCCACGCGCCCGTCGTTCGCCTTCCCCTGGGATCGCGGCTGGTACCCGGGCGCTACCAAATAACTCATTCGCCAAGAAACTCCGCCAGTTGGTCGGAATCCATCGGCTTCTCCCAACCGTCCTGCCACTGTACGCGGCCGGCGGCCGCTCCCAATTGCCGCTTGTATTCCACCCCGTCGAAGTGCCCGAGCGAACTCTTCACGAACCCCTCGGCATCGAACGTCCACTCCTCATAACCGCTGATCGCCACACGATTCCCCGTTCCCCCGGGACCTGTATTGGAACCCAGCAGCGTCCAGTGGTAGACCGCATGGAATTCGTCCGCGGCCTCGAGCCGGTCCATTCGAACCTCGAGATCCGGGAACGCCATCATGAAGCCTCTTGCCGTTTCGGCGATCGCTTCCCGGCCCACGGACGGAGGACCCGAGTTGACCTGCAACGAGCCGCCGTCGGCTGCGAAAAACGACGCGACACGCGCCGGGTCCTGGCTACACCATGCTGCGGTATAGCGTCTCGCAAAATCATGGATGTCCATCAGGCTTCGATCTTATCGTGTCCTGCAAACACCGGGAAGTTGCTATATACTCCCGTCAATTCGCGATGCGAACAGCGATCGTTTCCGACATCCACGGCAATTTCACCGCTCTTGAAGCCGTACTCACAGACCTGCGCGAGACCGCGCCCGACCTGATTCTGCACGGCGGCGACCTTGCCGATGGCGGTTCCCGGCCCGTCGAAGTGGTGGACTGCATTCGCAGCCTTAGCTGGCCGGGAGTCATGGGGAATGGCGACGAAATGCTGGCCCGCCCGGAGTCCCTTCGCGAATTCGCAAGCCAGCAGGACACACAATTGCAGCCGATCTTTACCGCGGTTGCGCAAATGGCGGATGCCACCCGCGGCAAGCTCGGCGCCGGTCGTCTCGCATGGCTCGGTGGACTCCCTCTCCGGCATGTTCATGGGTCGCTCGCGGTAGTTCATGCCAGTCCGGACGATGTGTGGCGCGCCCCTTCGCCTGAAGCCGGCGATGAGAAACTTTCAGCCGTGTACGCGTCTCTCGCGGGCGGCCTGGTCGTGTACGGCCACATCCACCGCCCGTTCGTGCGGACTCTCGCCCATGCGTCGAAGCCCGGGCAGGGCCAGACGCCCCCCATGACACTCGCGGACTCGTTAACTATCGCTGCGTCTGGCTCCGTTGCCTGGGCGAGTCCTCAGAAGACGATTGCCAACAGCGGCAGCGTGGGTCTTTCTTATGATGGCGATCCGAGAGCTTGTTATCTCCTTGTCGATGATGGAAAGCCAACCATTCGCCGCGTTGCGTACGATCTTGGACGCGAGTTGCAGGCCCTCGCGGCCTCCGGCATCCCGCACTCGGACTGGGTGTCGAGAATGCTCCTGGCCGCGCGTCCGGCCATGCCCTGACCCGTTGAATCCTCAAGAACGCTCAACGTAAATTTCCCTAAGAAGTCTTAAGTCCGTAAACTCAGAGCCCGGGCCGCGCGTTCAACCCTGTATATGCTCAGGTTGGTCTGTCTTGCTTTGAGCGCGGTTCTCGCGCTCGTCGCCCAGGAGTCTGCTGTCTTAACCGGTTTTGTCGTCGATCCGAGCGGGGCTGTGATGACGGAAGCGAAGGTGAAGATCACCGAAAAGCTCCGCAATACGACACGCACCACGGTCACCGATGAAAATGGCTTTTACATCTTCGAGAGATTGACTGCCGGCGAGTATACAGTCGAGGTCACCAAGGACGCGATGGCGCCGCTCACCGTGCAAAAGGTAGTGCTGAAGTCGCGCGACCGCCAGGAACTGAAACTCGAAATGCAGTTGGCGTCGAACAGGAATTCGGTCACCGTAGAGGGCCAGACTGAGGGGATATCCGGCGACGCATCGGTGGACGCCGTACTCGAACAGGACTTTCTCAAAAACCTTCCACTCAACGGCCGCAGGATCGACAACCTCATGCAGATGGCCCCCGGCGTCGTCAGCGGCGGGGGACCCGGCGCGAACGGCATCAACGTCAACGGCCTGCGCAGCAACACCAACTACTACATGCTCGACGGCGTCAGCATCAGTTCCACGGCCGGCGCTGCCGGAGGAGGCGCGGGCGGTGGTGGCGGTGGCGGACCCTTTGGAGGCGGAGGCGGAGGCGCGGGAGCAAGCGCCGCCGCTTCCGGCATCAGCGCTTCTGGAACCGACGCGATCTCGCTCGACGCCCTGCAGGAGGTCCGCATTCAGACCTCGGCGTTCGCCCCGGAATTCGGCCGCACCCCGGGCGCGCAAGTCTCGCTGAACAGCCGTGGCGGCACGAACCAGTTGCACGGTTCGCTCTTCGAATACTTCCGCAACGACCATCTGAACGCCAACGACTGGTTCGCCAACCAGGGCGGTTTCGGCCGCGGCCGCATGCAGCAAAACCAGTTCGGAGGAACAGTCGGCGGCCCCATCAAACAGAATCGCACCTACTTCTTCGCATCGCTCGAGCGTCTCTATCTGCGCGCGCCGATGACCGACATCTCAGCAGTGCCCGATGCCCAGGCGAGAATCGCCGCCGCTGCACGCCTGCGGCCCTTTCTGCGCGCATTCCCGATTGCAAACGGACCCAAGCTGACTGGCGGCGCGGCGGAATTCACAGCCGTCGTGACCAACCCGCAGAATCGCGATTCCGCGAGCGTTCGCATCGACCACACCATCAACGAGAAGAATGCGGCGTTTCTGCGCTACAACTTCTCGCCGGTTGAAACGCAGGTGCGCGGTTCCGGCTTTGTCACGCCGAACGTGATCAATCATCAGGAAAGCAAGTCGCACTTCATGACCGGCTCGCTGGTCTCGCAGTTGAATCCGTATTCGACCAACGATCTGCGCGCCAACTACTCGATCACCAACATGAGCCTGCGCAGCACGACCGACAACTTCGGCGGCGCGATTCCGCTCACCGACGACCTCATGTTCCCCGCGGGCGTCACCCGCGACACCGGCCAGTTCAACCTCATGGTGCTTGGCCTTTCCGGCTACGCCTATGGCCAAAAATCGCGGCGCGAACAAAACCAGTTCAACGTGGTGGACAACCTCACGATGAATGCGAGCAACCATCAATACAAAATGGGAGTGGATTACCGGCGCATCAACGAGGGCAACTTCAACTCCCCGTATTCGCTCAACAGTACGTTCAACGGGCTTTCCGGCGGCGCCGATTCACTCCTTTCGGGCAAATCGACCGTCACCACTGTGACCTCGAACGTGGCGTCCGTGCACCCGCTGCTGCAGAACTTCTCATATTTTCTGCAAGACACCTGGCGCGCCGACAGCGATACGACGCTCACCTTCGGCATCCGCTGGGACATCAACCCCGCGCCTGGCGTCAGCTCCGGCCCGCGCCCCTACTCGCTTTCGACCGAAAGCACGGACCTCGTGACGCAGCGTGCGGCGCTCTATGACACTCGCTGGTTCGATATCTCGCCGCGTTTCGGACTCTCGCATATCATCCGCAACGAGCCCGGCAAGGAACTCGTGCTGCGCGGAGGCGTCGGGATCTTCCGTGACCTCGGCTACGGCTCGAGCCTCGCTGCCTTTAGCGGCGTGCCGTACAGCAATTCGCGGACTCTTTCGCTCGGCGACTTTCCACTGTCGAATAGCGACAAGGCCGCGCCGGTGCTGCCCGCCGTCAAGCCGTTCAACCGCGTGGGCGCCGCCGACCGTTCGCTCCAATCGCCGCGCATCCTGCAGTGGAACGTCTTTCTCGAACGCTCCTTCGGAACCGGCCAGATGCTCAGCGTCGGCTACGTCGGAACAAATGGCGCAAAGCTTCTGCGCACGGAACAGCGCGCCAGCTATTCGAGCGACTACGATCTCCTTACCATCGCCACCAACGGCGCCGATTCCGACTACCACGCGCTGCAGGTGCAATATCGCCGCCGCTTTACGCGGAACTTCCAGGCGCAGGTGAGCTATAGCTGGTCCCACTCGATCGACACTGCGTCGAGCGATGCGGGCTTCGGCGGCGGCTTCGCCACGCTTTTCACCAGCGAACGCGGCAACTCGGACTATGACGTTCGCCACAACGTCAACGCCTCCGGATCGTACCTGCTGCCATCGCCGCAGTCGAAACCGCTACACTGGGTGCTTGGCGACTGGTATACCGACTTTCTCTATGCCGGCCGCACGGGTCTGCCCTTCGATATCGCGGGTTTGAGCGCGCAAACCAGCAATCAATCTACCTCCACCACTTCGACGCGGCGCGGCCTGTTTGCGCAAGTGCGGCCCGACTACAACGGCTTGCCAGTGTGGATCGCCGATCCGCTCGCGCCCGGCGGCCAGCGGTTGAACCGCGACGCTTTCACGGCGCCCACAGGCTTCGGGCAAGGCAGTCTCGGGCGCAATTCCATTCGCGGCTACGCACTCAGCCAGGTGGACCTGTCGATCCGCCGCCAGATCCCCATCACCGAGCGTTTCATTCTGCACCTGTCGCTGCAGGGCTTCAACATTCTCAATTCGCCGAACTTCGCCAACCCGCAGCGTAACGAGGGAGCAAGTCTCGCGAGCGCGAATTTCGGCGTTGCGACGCGCAGCCTGAATCAGGGATTCGCGGGCGGCCTCGGCTCTGTCTACCAGACCGGCGGGCCGCGTTCGATGCAGATCGCACTGCGTCTGCAGTTTTAGCCGGCAAAGGCCGCGGCGGCCTCAATTCCGGCAAGTAACAACGCCGCCACGGTCCGTTTTGCCGGCTGTTACTAGAAGTTCTTCTTTCGATTTCGAGGAAATCTCTTTTGTCAGTTCTCAATCCAATCACTCGATTCCTGATCGTCGCGGCCGCAGCCGCCCACGCGCTGGCGTTCGCGCAACAACAACCACAGCAGCAGGAGCCCCCAGCGCCTGCGGCGGATACGTCCAACAGAAAGGTTTTGAAGGTATTCCGCAGGTTCACCATTGGCGGCGCAGTTTCCTTTCAGGGGCTGACATTCATGGAAAAGGGCTCAACCGAAACGACGCTTTCCACGAGCACGACCTTCAAGTCCACCAGCGAGAATCTCGGCAACCGCTTCGGCTTTGGGCCAATTCTCGAGTTCGACTTTGCGAAACGCTGGGGCATCGCCTCAGGGCTCGGGTTTCGCACCGGCGACTATCGGCTCACGAACGACACGACCGTGAGCACCACGGTGAGTTCCGTCACCACAACCAAGGTGACGACCGTGAAGGAGCGAACCAGTTTTCACTCGTGGGAGGTTCCGCTGCTTGTGCGGCGCTTCAGCAAAGAACATGACGAGGCCGGCTTCCGCTGGTTCTATCAGGCTGGACTCGCGTCGCGGCGCATTACCCATATCCGCACGGAACGCAGCACAACAACGCCGGATTCGAAAGTCGCCTGTTGCGACGAGTCGCCGGCAGCGCCGCATCATGGCACTGCTCTTGGCGTCGTCGCCGGCGCGGGCTTGCGTTCGCGGGATCAGTTCGGCATCCGCGTCACACCGGAGATTCGCTACACGCGCTGGATGCAGCGCAATTGGGATGAGTTGACGGCCCGGTCGAAGCGTGACCAGGTCGAACTCGTGCTCGGGTTCACATTTTGAGAAGAGCTTATGAAAATCGTCGTGCTATTGGCGGGAAACGAAACGGCTCGGGCAGCCGTGCGGCCCTACTTGGCCATGCCCGGCGCGTTCGCGTTGATCGAGGGTCCTGAAGTGGGCATGGAACTCAACGAATGCCTGCGGCTCGAGCCCGATCTCGTGGCCGCCTGCATCGGCGTCGATCTGTCCGCGATTCGAAAAGAAACCAAAGCCCCAATTCTGGCGGTTGGCGAACTCGATGCAGCGGCGCAGTTGCGGGCGATTCGGGCGGGTGCGGACGAGTGCGCAAACGGCTCGTCGATCCGGCCCAAGGTGGAATCGCTGCTCGCCGACGCCTTGCGAAGGCGGCCCATCTCGGTGAGTGGCGTGGTGCTCGATCCGCGGGCCCGCCGCGTGCTCAGCAAAGGCGGAGGCTCCGTGCGCCTCACCAGTCACGAATTCGCCATTCTCGAGGCGTTGATGCGCGCCGCTGGTTCACTCGTGACCCGGGATTCGTTGATTCAGGATGCGTTCGGCGCCGCGGGGCGCGTCCAAAGCCAGCGCGCACTCGAGGTCCACATCAGCAGTCTGCGCAAGAAGCTCGCGCTGCGCAAAGATCTCATCCGCAGCGTGCGCGGAGCGGGCTATCTGATCGTAGACGAGTCGCTGCAACTCTCTCCGGACGCCCGGGCCTAAAACCCGGCTCGTGTCGAATACCGTATGACGACGAAAATGAAACCATCCCAATTCCTCCTGGCCGCTGCCATGCTGGCGCTCGGCGCCGCGCGCGCCCAGCAAGTGAAACCTTCCAACTACGACATCCAGACTGTCATCGGCCAAGGTTCCCGCGGCGATGGCGGCCCGGCTGCCAGCGCCGTGATCGATACTCCCATTGGCCTCGCACAAGATTCGGACGGCAATATCTACATCTCGGAGGCCGCCACTGGCGTGATCCGGCGCGTGCGCGCCGCGGACGGAGTCATCGAGCGATTTGCGGGCGCCGGTCCTTCGGCGGACGATGCGCCGCGCATGCCCGCGCTGCAGACGAATATCTATACGCCGGCCGCGCTGTTGATGGCGCGCGACGGTTCCGGCCTTTTGTTCGTCGACACGCGAAACTGCAAGATACGCATGGTGAGCAAGGATGGCTTTCTTTCCGACATCGCCGGGACCGGCCGCTGCAACGGAGCGGGAGGAGGCGGGTTCGGCGGTAGCGGGTCCGGCCGCGACCGCGCGGCGCTCGAGACCGACCTTGGAGCCATTGGCGCGATGGCCTACGACAAGCAGGGGCGGCTCCTCTTCACCGAGACCTCGAGCCACGTGCTCCGCGTGTTGGACACCGACGGTTACGTGAAGACGCTCGCCGGCGCCGGAACCGCGGGCTCGACCGGCGATGGCGGCGACCCCACGGCTGCCTTGTTGAACTATCCGGTCGGTATTGCGGTTGACAATGCTGGCGTCATCTACATTGGAGACGGCAGCAATTGCAAGGTTCGGCGCATCACGGTGGACAATATCATCGAGACCGCGTTCGGCAGCACGGCATGCGCCGCGTCCACCGCGACTTATACCGGAGGTCCGCGGACCGCGCTCGATCGAGTCGGCTCGCTCGCCTTCGATTCTGTTTCGAACATCCTCTACATCGGCTTGCCTCGGGCCTATCGTGTGCTGAAGTATGACTTCAACAATGTGCGCATGTCCCCGTTTCTCGGCAATGGCAGGATCGGCCTCAACCAGACCGAAGTTCCCACGGCGCTCAATCTCAATGAGAACTCCGCGATCCTCCCGGCGCCGGATGGGAGCAGCGTCCTCGTTGCGGCGAACGACTCGTTCCACGTCTATCAGGTGAAGGATGGCAAGGTCTCGACGTTTGCTGGGGTTTGGCCTCAACCGGACCAGTATCCGGCTGCGTCCCAAACGCAGTTGCTGAGCCCGCAAGGCGTTTCACTGCTCGACGACAACACGCTTCTCTTGACCGACTCGGCAGCCGGCCGTTTGCTGCAATACACGGCTCCGGACCGCATCGACGCCCTCGCCGGCCTCGCCTATCCCGCCGGTTACGAGCGCGGGCTCACCGGCCCTGCACTCAGCGCGACCCTGCTCGAGCCGGCGCGTGCGATCAAGGGTCCCGACGGTAACATCTACTTCAGCGAACGCGCGAGGATCCGCGCGATCAACCTCGATGGCGTGGTTCGCACCGTGGTGGACAATCTCGACCACCCCGTGGGGCTCGCATTCGACGGCAATGGCAGCCTCTGGTACGCCGAATCCGGCCAGCACCGCATCATGCGTCTGGACCAAGGTACGAAGACCCCGGTCATCGTAGGCGGAACCGCGGGCAAGATCGGTTTTGCGGGAGATGGCGGCGCCGCGACGAGTGCGCTGCTGGCGAACCCGGGCGACGTGTTGTTCGATCGCAAGGGGAACCTCCTCATTGTGGATCAGGGCAACAACCGCATCCGGATGCTGTCGGTATCGGACGGCAAGATCACGACCATCGCCGGCAATGGACTGACGTTCAACTACAGCGACATCAGCGGCATGGCTGCGACAGATGTGGGATTCGGCACGATCGGCGGACTCGCGATGGACGCGAATGGCAACCTCTATCTGTCGGAACAGACCCGAGTGGACATGATCACGACGGACGGCAAGGTGCAGATCCTCACCGGCTTCCTGAGCGAAGACGACAGTGGCGCGAGGACCTTTCTGGATGGCCCCCTCAACGGCGTCGGGGGCCTCGCCGTGGACTCCACCGGGAAGATCTACATGGCAGTCCGCCAGGACGGCGTGGTGCTGACAATGACCCTGAAAGCGCAACCCCCAGCGACGGACGCGCCGAGCCCGGTTCAGTAGGGACGCAGCGGCGTGTCAGGTCCCCCTCGCCAGACCTTGCGGTCCGGGTAATAACGAATCAGCGTCTCGTTCTCGATCGCGCCCAGGTCCCGCGCAAAAACTACTTTTGCGGCGTCGATGGCCGGTGGATTGTAGACCCAGTCGTAGAAATTCGAATCGCCCACGTGAATGGAATCCGGGACAAAAACGAGATGCGTGCCGGGCAGGGAAGCCAGTTGGCGTTCCGCTTGCGCACGGCGCTCCCCCATGGCGTAGCGGCAGCAGAGCTTGCCGGACGCCACGGCAGGCTCCGTGACCACGGGCGCTAGAGTGTGGATCAACGCTGAGCAAAGCACCGCCACGGGCAGCAGGCGCACAAACTCCGGGTGGCCGCGATGGAGTTCCTGGCAGCCCAACGCCAGCATTGCCGCGATGAGCGCCGTCGCGGGAGATAGATAGTGCGGATATCCGGTCTGTTCGATCGCGACCGCCAAGGCGGCAAACGCGAATGGCATCCAGACTTCGCGAGGCAGTTTCCGGCGCGCGAACCAGAAGGGCAGCACGAGCAGAGGTCCCATGAAATTCTGCCAGTTCAGGTAGAGTTTCCTCACCGCGCCGGTCGCGATCCCGATCGGAGTGGTGATCAGTTGATGTTCGCGATACTCCCAATCCCAATACGCGCGTAGCGTCTCATGGCGGATCTCAGGCTTCGAGACCGTCATCCACGGCAGGGTCATCGGCCATCCGTACACCTTCTGGTTCTGTCCGTAGGGAAGCATCGTGGGGCTACCCGTTACCGCTTGAAAATGCATCGCCATGGCTGGCGCAAATAGGGCCAGCACGAGCGAGGCAGGCAACGCCGCCTGCAGCATGGGCCGCCACGGAACATTGCTCCCGCTCGTGCCCCACATCGCCGCTGCGCCGAGGCCCGCGCAGAGCGCAAGGCCTTCGAATGGGCGGGTATTCATCAACAGCCCGGCCGCTAGACCCAGAATCAGGCCATTCCGAGCCGCGTGGATGTTGCGGGAGATTCTCCAGAACGCTCCTGCGACCAATATCCCAGCCATTGCGCCCGGCATGCCTCCCCAGTAACTGTCGAGCCAATAGCCTCCCCACAGCCCGCTAAAGCCGATCTTGACGGAAAGCATGAGCGCCGCTAAATAAGCCCAGCGGCGTTCCACAAGTGCTTCGAGGGCCCACTGCAATCCCGCTGCAACCGCCGCGCCTGCCATAAGGACGCCCCAAAACGCGTGTCCGAACAAGAACTTGCCGGCCGCCAACCATAGCGCGGGACCAAACAGGTACATCGAACTCCGGGTGGGAAGAGGCAGAATATGGATCGTTTCGAAGAATTGAAAGTGCGGATGCGAAGGGTTCGCGAGCCGTCCGGCAAGCAAAGTGTCGGCCAGAAACAGGTGGCTCCACTCGTCCGGAACCGAAGGAGAGGGGAAACCACTAAGGAAAAGCCTGAGGGACCCGAGTACGGTGATGACTAGGAATACGCTGAGAAAGGTCCAGTACCTTTGATCTATAAACCAAGGGGGGAGTTGGGGGATGGGAAGGGGCGCCTTGGCCCGCCATGCAACCGCCAGAAGTAGCACTAACAGTAACAATTCAAAGATGTTGCAGTTTTGCAGGAACGCTCCGAAGAAAGCGGCGGCAAGACTCACGAGCACGTCGGGCACTTAGACAGTTTAGCTCTCGGAGGGTTTCCGGCGCTGTCATCACATGAGGTACTTGCTTAAAAATGGTCCTGGGGTCGTGCTCTTTCCATGGCCATACTTAGGGTTTTTTCTGATTTCTAGCGGCAGCAGGGGATGATAACTTTCTCATAGTAAGCCCGGCACAGAACATCTGTTTGAGGAGGAAACTCACAAAGTGAATCGTTTGACCAATCTGATCTTCGCGCTGCGGATCTGGAAAGACACCCGCGGCCAGGACCTCATCGAATATGCTTTGATGGCGGGCTTCGTCGCCGTCGCCGCGGGCGCAATCATGCCTTCCGTCGCCACTAGCATCTCGCAGATCTTCTCGAAAGTCGCCAGCGTCATGGGCGCCGCCGCCACGCAGGGCAGCTAAGAGAAGAATACGAGTTTCGAGTGGCGGCGTTTTGACTTCGCTCAACGCTTCTCCACCACGCTCATCTTCGGAAATCGTGACCGGCTGTCAATTCCGGGACAAGCCATAGCGAGAGAAGAGTGAGTTTCTGTCCACCGAAATCCCGGATGAATACTACCTAGGAGAGTCATGAATCGTTTGACCAACATCGTCCTCAAGATGCGCGTGTGGAAAGACACCAAAGGTCAGGACCTCATCGAATATGCTTTGATGGCGGGCTTCGTCGCAGTCGCCGCCGGCGCGATCATGCCGTCCGTCGCCACCTCCATCTCGCAGATCTTCTCGAAGGTCGCTAGCGTGATGGGCGCCGCCGCCACCCAGGGCAGCTAACAGAACTACACGGCTTTGTGGGGCGCGGCTTTCTTACGCTTCGCCTCACGCATCTCGACCTCGCTCATCTTCTTAAAATCGCGGCGGCTGTCAATTCCGGGATCGGCCATAGCGAGAGAATGGTGAGTTTTCTGTCCGCCGAAACCCGGATCAAAACTATCCTAGGAGAACAATCATGAATCGTTTGACCAACCTCGTCCTCAAGATGCGCGTGTGGAAAGACACCAAAGGTCAGGACCTCATCGAATATGCGTTGATGGCGGGCTTCGTCGCTGTCGCCGCCGGCGCGATCATGCCGTCCGTCGCCACCTCCATCTCGCAGATCTTCTCGAAGGTCGCCAGCGTGATGGGCGCCGCCGCCACCCAGGGCAGCTAACCGCCTTCCTCCGCAGGCCTCCTCGGAATGCAAGCGAGAGTGTAGTACCTCGCTTGCGTTCCGGGATTCTCTCGAGCGGGCGCCTGTCGGCCCGTTCTAAAACGCTGGTTAACCGAACCGGACTCGCGGCGCCGCCGCTGGGTCCATATTCCTATTTTGAGAAGGATCTCTAAGACAATGAACCGCTTCACCAATCTTGTCCTGCAGCTCCGCGTCTGGAAGGATACCAAGGGCCAGGACCTTATTGAATATGCGCTGATGGCGGGTTTCGTCGCCGTCGCCGCAGGCGCCATTATGCCAGACGTCGCCACCTCCATCTCGCAGATCTTCTCGAAGGTCGCAAGCGTGATGGGCGCGGCCGCTACTCAAGGTAGCTAAACCTCCGGCAGCCGCTTTGCGCGCCGCCCAAGGATAACAAAATCATCATCATCTCTGGAACGCGGGCGGACTCAACGGTCCGCCCGATGCCGTTCCAGAGAGCAAATGTTCAATATAGGAGCAGCTTCTAGGAAATCTTGTTCTCCACCGCGTAACGGATCAACTCCGCCGTGGTCTGGAGATTCAGCTTTTGCAGTACGCGTGTCCGATACGTCGATACCGTTTTCACGCTCAGGTGGAGCTGCAGGGCGATGTCCGTTGACGATACGCCGCTGCCGAGCATCCGCAGAATCTGATATTCGCGGTCCGAAAGGACATCGTGGGCTTCGCCTTGCTCGGGCTGCGACAAAACGTCGGCGATGCGGTCGGCGAGGGTGTCGCTAATATAACGCTTCCCGTCCAAGAGCCGGCGAACCGCCTTCACCAACTCGTCGGGCGGACGGTCCTTGGTGACAAATCCGTCCGCGCCAGCTCGCAACGCACGAACGCCTACTTGATCTTCCGGATGGGCCGTATAGATGAGGATCCCCGTTGAAGGACTGATATCCTTCAACTCCCGGATGGTCTCGAGCCCTCCTCGCCCAGGCATGTTGAGATCGAGAATCACGACATCCCATCTCGCGGATGAGGCGCGTTCGAGTGTTTCCGGCTGTGTAGATGCGACGCCAAACTGGCAATTCGGAAATTCCAGCTTTAAGAGTGTTTCCAAGCCGTGCCGGATTGCGAAGTGGTCGTCCGCGATCAGAATTCGCCCACTCATCTTCAGGAACCCTCCGTTAGCCCGGGTCTTCTTGTTCTAATTTGGACCCTCATTATGTTATCGCAAGAAATGACAAGAATGTCAGACGATTCTGACAAAGGACTTCACGTTTGTCTACACAAGAAATAGCACTAGCCCTGCAACATTCGCCGAGGCAAGACTATGTACTGTCGCCTGTGTAGCAAAGACAATGGATTTACTTGAAAGAAACTCGCTGTATTGCTCAGGTGAGACTGTCATGTGTAGATTTGATGCATCCATTTCCGCAATCCCGATTTCGCCTCCGGTGGCTGCGGCTGCGGCTCCTCTTCCTCGGGCCGTAGAATCGGAGGAACTCTACCTTCTGGTCGCCAAGCTAGTGCGGGTCCGGGTCCGCCGGACTGCGACCTGGGGTGGGGATCCAGAAGATCTCCTGCACGACATTTTTGTCACCGTCTCACAATCGGTACGCGATGGAGCGCTGCGGAATCCCGAGCGTCTTGGGGCCTACATTCTGGCGACGGCATACCGCCAGGCGTGCATGGCGTTTCACCGGTCCATTCGCGCCCGGCACATGGTCGATATCACGGATCCGTCGGCCGCCCGTGAGTGTAGCGTCGGCCCCGCGGACCCGGTTGGGGATTCCGAGCAATCAAAGCGGATCGCAGCCATGCTCGATAGCCTCCCGGAAATCGATCAGACAATTTTGCGGCGTTTCTACCTTGAAGAAGCGAAATGGGAAACCATCGCCGAGGAAATGAATCTCACGTCAACCCAGTTTCGACTGAGAAAGCACCGGGCGCTGACCAAGGTCCGCCGGATGGCCGGAGTGGCCGCCTAGACGCGAGTCGGCCCTAGGAAACGGCGCTTACCGGCAGCGTGATCCGAACGCGTAGGCCCGGCGCCGCATTTTCGGCCCGGATCCGGCCGCGGTGCAGCACCACGGCCCTCTGCGCAATCGACAGCCCCAAGCCCAGGCCTCCAGAGGCGCGGCTCCGATCCTGCTCGACGCGGAAGAACGGCTTGAACAGCGAAGGCAGGTGCTCCGCTGGAACCCCGGGGCCGAAATCGCGTACGGCGATTTCAATCTCGGACTCGGTCCCCCCGATCCAAACTTCGACATCTCGATCGTTGTCGCTGTAACGCACAGCGTTGCGGATGATGTTCTCGATCGCCCGGCGCAGCTGTTCCGGGTCACCCTCGAGCATGGTTCCGCTGCCCCGGCGCCGGTTCACCAGGATGCGCCCGCCCTTTGCCACCATTTCGATCATGCAATCGTTCACCACCGACTGCACGAGTTCGTTCGCGTCCAGTTGTTCGCGCCTGCGCTCCGCGGGATCGCCCTCCGCCTGGATCATGTGCAGCAGTTCGTTGATGAGGCCGCCCAGCCGCCGGACCTCCTTCTTCAGCGATGCCGCGCCTTCGTCGCGATCGGGGTTGTTCTTGTTGAGGTCGATTGCCAGCGAAAGCCTTGCCAGCGGCGTGCGCAACTCGTGTGCGACGTCCTGAATCAGGCGATGCTCGGCCGTGAGCAGGTTCTGCACGCGATCCGCCATTTCGTCGAAGGCGCGGCTCACGTTGCCGATCTCGTCTTTGCGCCTGGACTGCACGCGCACGCTCAGGTCGCCGAGTCCAAAGCGCGCCACCGCGCCTCCCAGCTCGCGCAACGGCCTTGCGAGCGTCAAAGCGAAGATCAGGCCAATGCCGATCGTCACAACCAGAAGCAGCCCGAACAGGGGGAGCACCTTCGAGAGCTCGGGCTTGGGACCCCCGGCCACCACCATCGTGTAGCCGCCATCTGTATAGTGGAAGCGGTTCTGGGCCTGGTAGTCGACGATTTCGCCTGTGAGGAGATCCCGGTGGTTGGAATCGAGCAGGAAATGCTGCCACATGATCTCGTTCATGGGCCGCAGGTATTCACGAAGTCCAGGCGCGCCCTGGCTCTCGTAAATCAAGCGGGCCTGCCCGAGGTGATACTGCAGAATCTGTCCAAAAAAGCTGTTGCCGGCGCTCCCGCGCTCAATCGAAATGCCGATGAACACGAAGCCGGCGATCGCGACGAGAAAGCTCGCGGAAAACCACAGGACGATGCGCCAGTAAATGGATTGCGGCGTCATGACTCGCGGTCTTCAAACTGATAGCCGACGCCGCGGATCGTGCGGATGAGGTCGTCGCCCTGCGGCAACTTCTTACGCAGATGGCTGACATGAACGTCGAGCGACCGGTCGAGCGGGTCGAGCGCGCGATTGTGGGTTTGCTGCGTGAGTTCGTCCCGCGAGACCACCCGCCCGGCGCACTGCACGAGAACGGACAGGATGTCGAACTCGAGCGACGTGAGCGTCATTTCCGCGCCATCCGCCATGGCTCGCCGCGTCGCCTTATCGAGACGGACGCCGCTTGCTTCGACGACGATGTGGCTGCTTTGGTTTGCAGCGCGGGTACGGCGCAGCACGGAACGCAGGCGCGCGAGCAGTTCCTCTGCGTCGAAGGGTTTGGGCAGGTAGTCGTCCGCGCCCTCGGTGAGACCCTGAATCCGGTCCCGGACGGCGGCGCGTGCGGTAAGCATGATGACGGGAAGGTCGCTGAACTTGCGAAGGTTCTGCAGGACGGCAAAGCCATCCATGCCCGGAACCTGGACGTCGAGCAGCGCGGCCTGGTACCGGTCGGGAGGCGCCGCGCGAAGCGCCTCGAGGGCCGCCGCGCCGCTGTGATGGATCTCGACCGAGAATTCCTCGCGCTCGAAGAAAAGCTGAATCATGTGGGCGAGGTCGAAGTCGTCTTCGAGAAGCAGAAGGAGCGGGCGGGTTTGCATCGCAAGTACTTCTTTCATTGTGCGGACCCTGTGCTCACCCAGGCAAGCGGCGGCGGCGATCGTGCGACTCTCGAACCAGTAGGGTACGCTGAAAAATAGGCGGGAAAACCCGATGAGCACGAAAACGCTGATGACTGTTGAAGAGTTCGCGCAGATGGCTTCCTCCGATGTCGAGGATTATGAACTCGTCGAAGGAGAATTGATCCCTTTGTCTAGCGGAACGCCAAAACACGCCATCGTGCGGGATTACCTCGTCCACTTGTTCTGGAACTTTTTCAGTGCGCATCCAATCGGCCGAACGTTCGCCGAAGTGGACTGCCGTCTAGGGGAGAGCACAGTCCGAAGACCGGATGTGTCCGTGTTTCTCAACGAGCGCCTTGCCGGAATCGATCTCGCCGAAGTGCCAGTGCCGGTTTCGCCGGACATCGCAATTGAAGTGCTTTCCCATTCGGAAAGCGCAATCGATGTGAACCGTAGGGTATTGGCGTATCTTGCGTCCGGGTGCAAGGAAGTATGGATAATCGATTCAGACAATGCGGAATTCTTCGTGCAAGATAACAAAGGTATGCGGCTCCTCCGGGACTCGGACCTTCTGGAATCTCCGCTGCTGCCTGGCTTCGCACTCCGGGTCGCTGAAGTCTGGGCTGTGCTCTAAGAGCTTCGCTTCACACGGGCAGGATGTTCGGCTGGTATTCCACCACCAGCACCGTGATGTCGTCCGAGGCGAACGTACCGTCCGTATGCACTCGCGCGGCGTTGACGAGCACGTCGTGCAGTTGCTGGCAGTCTAGCAGCGCGTTTTCCTGCACGATCTTGCGCACCCGGCGGGCGCCGAAAAACTGGCCCTCGAGATTCTGCGCGTCGGTGAGTCCGTCGGAATAAATCACGATCTTGTCGCCCGGATCGATCTTTGCGCTTTGCACCGTATACTGCGCGCCTTCGATCAGCCCCACTGGCAGGCCATTGGTGTCGATCAGGGCGCTTCGCCCGTCGGGCTTCACCACGATCGGCGTACAGTGACCCGCATTGACCCAACTCAATACGCCTTCTGAATCGAGCAGAGCATAGAACAATGTGGCGTAACGCTCGCCTTCGGCGCGCTCGCAGACGTACTTGTTCATCTTCGAAATCAGTTGCGGCATGCGTTCCGGCTCAGGAGGCGCCGCTAGAAAAGCTCCTTGCAGAATCGACGCGAGAATCGCTGGACCCACGCCTTTCCCGCTCGCGTCCGCAACCACCATGCACCAGACGTTCTCCGCGGCATGATGCAGGTCGAAGTAATCGCCGCCGACCGTATGGGACGGGATGCTGCATCCCATCGCGCGGAACCAGCCAGTGGCGGGGAACTGCTGCGGCAGCATGTCCTGCTGGATGTGGCGTGCGATCTCGAGTTGTTCTTCGAGTCGCTGTTTGCCGCGTTCCTCTTCGAGCAGGCGGGCATTTTCGAGAATGGTCGAGGCTTCGAGCGCGAGCGTTTGCAGCAGTTCGCCGCTGCCCTGCGTCAAATCGGGATTGCCGCCTTCGAGCACGACCACGCCCGCTGTGACTTCGCCGCGCGAGAGATACTGTGTTTCTTCGACGTTTTCGGCGCGTGCGCGCACAAGGGGCACCGCGACGACGCTCGAGCCATCGGCGAGAGGCACCTGCAGGGTGAGAAATTCGCGGCGCTTCGCGATCGCGGCTTCGAGTTCCTGAGCGGTGACGAGCGACGCTACGCCGTGCAAAGCCTGGCCGCGCTGGTCGCGCGAGACCTTGACTTCAAGGCCATCTTCTTTACGGGGGCGGAGAAAGAGAAAGCCGCGTTCGGTGTTGGTGACCGTAACCGCCGCATCCACTACCGCGGCGAGCACCTCTTCAATGGCCAGCGAATTGTGGAGCGTCCGGGCCACCTCGACAACCGCCCGAAGCTTCGAAAGATTTGCGCCGCCGGGGATTTGCCCTTGTCCTGTTTGGATCTGCTGCAGCAACCGGCTCAGCTCGTCGTCTTCGTACAGAAACGTGAGCTTATAGGCATCTTCAAAACCGAAGTCGATGCGATCGGAACTCTTCAGCGCCTGGCGCGCCGCGCGCTCTCCATTGATCGAAATGCCGTGCCGGCTGCCTAGATCTTCGATCACGAACAATCCGTTGTCGATCATGATCCGGGCATGCTGCCGCGATACGCGATTGTCGCGAAGAACCAGATCGCAATCGCTTTGACGGCCGATGACGAACGGATCCTTGCCAATCGGCACGCGAGTGCGGTTGCCAGATGGGTTGACAACAATGAGAGAGGCCGGACGCGGTGTCATTTGTTGACGGCGGATGTCGAGTTCGAATTTGCAGGAATGCGCCGTTTGGGCGCGGTTGGATGCGCCTCAACCGTTACCGCTGACGCATGCTGCACTTCCTGCTCGCGAAGAACCTGGCAGTGCGCGCAGTAACCGCCGATTTCGGTGCGCGCCAGAATAATCTGAAAGCCGAAGTGCTGCTCTACTTGCCGGCGCAGTTTCTGCAGCGGTTCGCCGAAGAACTCTTCGACTTTGCCGCAGCGCAGACAGATGACGTGGGCGTGTTCCTGCTTGAGGCGGGTCTCGTAATAGTGCTGGTCGCCGCCGTAATGCATGAGGTCCAACTCGTCGACCAGGCCGCTTTCCTTGAGCATTTTCAAGGTGCGGTACACCGTTACCCGATTGAGTTTGGGATCTTGTTCCTGCGCGAGTTGGAACAAGGTTTCGGCGTCGAGATGCTTACCTGATTTGTCGATCAGTTCGAGCAGGATCTCACGTTGTCTCGTGAGACGCACACCCTGTAGTTTCAAGGAATCTTTGATGCCGGAAACAGCCACTGTTCTTCGAGCGTAGCATGCGGTTGCGGTAACCTGTCTGAAGAATGAAAGCCGTCTTTGTCAACGCGCCGGGCGGCGCGGATCAAATGCAGTATGCCGACGTGGCGACCCCAGTGCCCGCCAAGGGCCAGGCGCTCGTGAAGATCGCCGTCTCCGGCGTGAACTTCATTGATGTGTACTTCCGCATCGGTCTGTACAAGGCCGAACCCCCCGTACTTTTGGGGATGGAAGCAGCCGGCGTAGTCGAGGCCGTTGGCGAGGATGTCACCGTAGTCAAGCCCGGCGATCGCGTGGCCTACGCCATGGCTCGCGGATCCTACGCGGAATACGCCGTGGTTCCCGCATGGCAACTCGTTCCAATCCCCGATGGCCTCGATTTTGAATCCGCCGCCGCCACAATGCTGCAGGGCATGACAGCGCACTACCTGACCCATTCGACGTTTCCGCTTCAGGCAGGTCATACCTGTCTCGTTCATGCTGCAGCCGGAGGCGTCGGACTGATTCTCACGCAGCTCGCCAAGATGCTGGGCGCCAAAGTTGTCGCGACCGTTGGCTCGGACGAAAAGGCCGAACTCGCCAGGCAGGCTGGCGCGGATCGCGCCGTGGTTTACACGCGCGACGATTTTCAGGCGGCGGCTCGCGAGTTCACGGGAGGCAAGGGCGTCGATGTCGTGTACGATTCCGTTGGGGCGTCCACGTTCATGAAGAGCCTCGATTCGCTGCGCCCTCGCGGCACGATGGTCACCTTCGGCAACGCCAGCGGACCCGTGCCTGCACTGGAACCGCTGCTGCTCAACCAGAAGGGTTCGCTCTTTCTCACTCGTCCATCGCTCGCCTACTACGCGGCCACCCGTGAGGAACTCCTGTGGCGCGCCGGCGACCTCTTCCGTTGGATTGGCGAAGGCAAGCTCGACTTGCGAATCGAACACAAGTACGCGCTGGCCAATGCCGCGCAGGCGCACATCGATCTCGAAAGCCGCAAGACCACCGGCAAACTGCTGCTGCTGGTGCAGCCTTGATGCGTAGGGCCCACCTGGACTTTGGCGCCGTCCGGATCGACGTTCTGTTGGTCACATCGCTGCACAACGTCCAGTACCTGACGGGGTTCACGGGTTCGAACGCGGCGTGCCTGGTGTTTCCCGGCAACCAGCCAACGGTGTTGTTCACCGATCCCCGGTATACCATCCAGGCGAAGCAGGAGCTTGGAGATGTCGGTGTGGTTCGCATCGTCAAGAAAACCCGGCTGATGGCCGTAGCCGCACTCGAATTCCTGAGCAGGAAGCGCGGCGTGCGCATTGGCTTCGATCCCAACGACATCAGCGTGGCGTTGATGGCGGAGATGGAGAAGGCAATACCCGCGGCCGGGAGCATGGTTCCCCTGCCGTCTGTCATCGAAACGCAACGGATGATCAAAGACGCCGATGAGCTCGCGAAAATGCGGCAGTCGGCTTTGACGAATTCCGCCGCGTTCGACGCGACCGTGAAGAAAATCAAGCCGGGAATGAGCGAGTCCGGCGTCGCCGCCGAAATCGAGTACCAGCAGCGGCGGCGCGGCGCCACGGGTCCGGCGTTCGAAACAATCGTCGCGTCGGGCGCTAGAACCGCGCTCCCGCACGCCAGGCCAACCGATGCTCGTTTGGGTGAAAATGTACTATTATTAATAGATGTAGGCGCCATCCAGGATGGGTACACGAGTGACATGACTCGGATGCTCGCTCTGGGCCAGGTTTCGAAGCAGATTCGCGGTTGGCACGCGGCTGTTCTCGAAGCGCAGTTGGCGGCGATCGACGCAGTCCGTGAAGGAGTCTCGGCCGGATTGGTCGACAGGGCGGCGCGAAATGTCCTCCAGGCGAAGGGACTTGGCGAGTTGTTCACACACTCCACCGGCCATGGTTTGGGCTTGGAAGTGCATGAATCGCCGGGCATTCGCAAAAAGGACAAAACCAGGCTACAGGCTGGAATGGTCATCACCATCGAGCCAGGCGTATATGTAGAAGGCGTGGGCGGAATTCGAATCGAGGACACGGTGGCTGTGACCAAGAACGGCTGTGAGATCCTGACCCCCACGCGCAAAGAACTCATAGAGATCTAGAATCCCCTCAATCAATGACCATTGAAGAAATTCGCGAGTTGCTCGGACTGTTTAATGAAAGCGGCGTTGCTGAAATGGAAGTGCAGCGTGGTGAGAACCGCGTACGCTTGAAGCGCGCCTCGCTGACCCACGAGTATGTCATGGCTGCCCCGGCTCCAGCCTCGGCGCCGGTCTATGCCGCGTCGCACCTGCCTCCACCGCCGCCTGCTCCTCAGGCGTCTCACGGTTATGCCGGCGGCGCTGGCGCGGCGCCTGCCCTGTCCAGCGGAGCGGCGAAGGCTGACGCGGCGCCGGCTGTCGAAGAGGTTGGCGAGCTGGTGAAATCGCCCATTGTGGGCACTTATTACGATTCCCCCTCGCCGGGCGCGCCGGTTTTCGTCAAGGTTGGCGACCAGGTCGAGAAGGGACAGGTGCTCTGCATCATCGAGTCCATGAAGCTCATGAATGAGATCGAGGCGGAAGTCAGCGGAACCGTGCTGTCGAAGCTTGTCGAAAACGGCAAACCCGTCGAATACGGCCAGGCGTTGTTCTCCATCAAACCCCGTTAGCACATATGTTTCAAAAAATTCTGATCGCAAACCGGGGCGAGATCGCCCTGCGGGTGATTTGCGCTTGCAAGGATCTCGGCATTCGCACGGTGGCCGTTTACTCGGAAGCGGACCGCCACAGCCTGCACGCCCGCTTCGCCGACGAGGCCATCTGCATAGGCCCCGCGAAGAGCGCGCGCAGTTATCTGGACATTCCCTCGGTCATCAGCGCGGCTGAAATCAGCAACGCGCAGGCAATTCACCCGGGCTATGGTTTCCTGAGCGAAAACGCCGAGTTTGCCGAGGTCTGTGACGCGTCTGGCATTCAGTTCATTGGCCCCAAGCCGAACGTGATCCGGATGATGGGATTGAAGCAGTTGGCCCGCGAGGCCATGGAAAAGCATGGCGTGCCGATTCTGCCGGGTTCGAAGACCGTGCTGGCGAGTCCTGAAGAAGGGCTCGAACTGGCGGAGAAAATCGGCTACCCGGTGATTCTCAAGGCGTCGGCCGGGGGCGGCGGACGCGGCATGCGCGTGGTTCGCAATGCCTCTGAACTCGCGAGTTCGCTGGCGCAGGCGCAGTCCGAAGCGGCTGCGGCGTTCTCGAACGGCGACGTGTACATGGAAAAGTTCATCGAGAACCCGCGCCACATCGAGTTCCAGGTGATCGGCGACCAGCACGGGCGCGTGGAAGTGCTCGGCGAACGCGAATGCTCCATCCAGCGGCGGCATCAGAAGCTGATCGAAGAGGCGCCTTCGCCCGCCGTGAGCGCCCAGTTGCGCTCCGAAATCGCTTTGGCGCTCAAGACGGCGTTCGAAAGCATCGGCTACTCCAATGCTGGCACCGTCGAGTTCCTGATGGATGAGAAAGGCAAGTTGTATTTCATCGAAGTCAACGCCCGCATCCAAGTGGAACATCCGGTGACCGAAGCGATTACCGGCGTGGACTTGGTGAAAGCGCAGATTCTGGTGGCGTCCGGTGTTCCGCTCGGCAAGATCCTGCCCAATCCGTTGGCAATCCGCGGACACGCCATCGAGTGCCGCATCAATGCGGAACATCCCGAAACCTTCGCGCCGTCGCCGGGCCGGATCACCGGTTGGAACGTCCCCGGAGGCATTGGGATCCGCGTGGACACCGCTGCGTACTCGGACGGCGTGATTCCGCCGTATTACGACTCGCTGGTGGCCAAACTGATCGCCCACGGCAAGGATCGTGAAGAGGCGATCACCCGCATGCGGCGCGCTCTGGACATGTTTGTGGTGGAAGGGATTCAGACCTCGATTCCACTGCACATGAAGATCCTCGCGCATCCCGATTTTGTGAGCGGCAATCTGGATACGGGGTTCCTGGTCCGGACGAAGTTAGCCGGTTCCGGCAAATAGGGCCGCGCGGATTATTTCCCGCCCTCGAGCGGGGCGAAGCTGTAAAACCGGCTCACGATCCCGATCTTCTCGCGGATCAGCTTTTGATACTCCAGCTTCATGGAACTCGTCGCGCGATGCGCGGACGGAGCGGTTTCGGTCATGTCGAACCACGACTCCTTGAAGTTCACGGCATCCGACGTATACAGAAACCGTCCGTCCCCGCTGAGGATGCCGTGCACCGCCGCGTAACTCGAGCTCACCAGGTAGTGATCTCTCTTGTACGCGTTCTGCTCGTCGATCTTCTCGGTGAACAGCGGCCGTCCGTACATCTCGCCTTTCACAATCGGCCTCTTGCCCAGCAGATAGTGAATCGTCGGACTGAGGTCGCTGTTGAAGGATAGCGCCTCCGGCCTGGTCACATAGCGGTCGCGCATCGATGCAGGCAAGTGGATAATGAGCGGAACGCGGAGGATCTCCGGAAAGATCGTGTACGCGTGGCCCCAGCGGCCTTCTTCACCGAGCGAATCGCCGTGGTCCGCCGTCAACACCACGATGCTCGAGTCATAGATCCCCCGATTCTTCAGCTTCTGGATGAAGTCGCCGAAGCAGCCGTCGAGCCTTTTCAACCGGCTCGCGTACGGCGCGTAAAACGTTCCGTAGTTTCCGTCGTCGATCGCCTTGCCGCCCTCGCGGTTGATGGCCGAAATGTGGATGTTCTGCGGCTGCGTGTATGCAAAGACCGGGCCGTGCGAGGCCGCATCGAGCTTCGGTTCGAGCTCCGTCAGAGTGCGGCAGAGATCGTAGTTCATGGTCTGCACGCCTTCGTCGAGCAGCTTCACCTTCGGCGTTTCGGCGACGACCGTTTGCAGGATCGAATCCCTGCTGACAAACATCTTGTAGTCATATTCCTCGAGCACGCGCTGCATCGAATTCATCGGCGAAAACGGCGTTACGTACTGCTGGTGGATCATCATGCCGCCCACCCAGATCGAAGGCTCCGATAGACCGGTGCCGCCGTATCGCGTGAAAGAGTTCTTCATCGCAATGCCTTCCTGCGCGAACTTCGCGATCGAAGGCGTAAAGTCCACCTGGCTGTTGTAAGGCGCGAGGTAGTCCCGGCGCAGACTGTCGACGGTGATGATGAAGATGTGCGGCAATTGCGAACGGTCCGCCGCGGAGGCTGGAGGGGCGGAAGCATCGGCGAGGTTCATCGGCGCCGGCTTGATCGTGACCGATCGCGGCAGATTCGTGTTTTTCGACAGGAACTGGTAATAGCCGTTATCCACCGCGCCCGAGCCGAGCGCGTCATGCATGATCTTGAACGAGGCGTCAAAGCCGCTATACACATCCAGGAACCGTGAAAACGTCACCGGGCTACCGGACCTCGGCCACACTGCCGTGGCGCCCGCTTCGGTAAGCCGGTAGGCAGGCAGCAGGAAAAACGCGGCGATCAACAGCCGGCCGGTTTGATGGCGGCCGCCTGCGACCTTCCATAGGCCAACCGCATAAAACAAACGAAACGCCGCGATCCAGACCGCCAGCGCGGTCAGTTTTTGAAACAGGTGATTCCAGTCGGTCTTGGCGCTGCCGATTGCGATTGCCGCCGCGGCTATCCCCAGGGCCAGCGCGCTGAGCGCAACGCGCCTCCATGTCCTGACAATTGGCTCGCCAGTGGCCCGCATCCAGAGAGCCAGCGTCAAGCCGCTCTCGATCGACTTTGCCCCCGGAGCGTGCCTCGCGACGCTGAGCGACGCCAGAAAGATCGACACCGTAACGGCGAGCGCGCCGGCGTAAAAATTAGCTTGAAAACCGTTGAATGAGATCGAGGGAAACACCATGCTTCGAATGGTGAGAAAAAATACCGTGCAGCCAAACAAGTAACAAATCGCGAATTGCACCAGAGGCGGGCGGCGGAACCAACCCGCGACAACAGCGATCAGATTCAGAATCACAAACAGCGCCAGACACACGAGCAGGTGCGTGACAAAGCTTGTGGACACGCCAAACACGCGGTCCACCAGCCCTAGCGAGGCCTGCCCGCGCCAGATCGCGACGAGGCTGTACACGAGCGACAAAAACGCCGCCGAACAGGCTGCCGCGAAAAACACGCGCCGGTCATCCGCCGCCGCCTGCGCCGACCATCGCAATCCCGGCCACCGTTCCCACCACAACACCAACGACAGATACAGCAGTGGCTCGAGCATTGCGAGCGCCCAAAGATAGCTCGAATAACCGTTCACCATCACCGCGAATACCGGCTTCCACAACGTCCAGACGCCAATCGGGACATGCACCAGCCAGAACATCGCCCGAACGCGCACGGCCTTTCTCGCCCGTTCCACCACGCCCGGCAGGGGTTCGAGCGCAAAGGCGATAGCGGCGAGCAGCAGAACGCCCCAATACAACCGGTGATGCATCCTGCCGAACGAATTCAGGACGGGCACGAGCTCGGCTTTGTGAAATACCTCGTAGGTGAACGGAACGAACGCGAGCAGCGAAAAGAGCGATGTCACTACGAAGAAGGATGCGATGATGGCCCGCAACGCGATGCCGATTGCGGGAAGGGAAGAGACGTGTGTGGTGAGCAGCAGATTCATTGCATCTGCCGGACGTACCGGTTGCGCATCACGCCGGCGAGAAGCGTTTCCACTTCGCGATAGGCAGGGGCGAGCACGCGCGCATGCCGCAAAAACTGGATCGCCGGGGCCCTTTGCCCCATGCGCGCGTAGATCAGGCCCGCCGCCACCAGCGCGTCGACGTTGTCGGGGCGCGTTTTGAGCACTTCATCCACCAGCTTTTTCGCCTCGGCGTCCTGCCCGCTTGCGGAACGCGTGCGGGCGAGGCCGACGTTGATGTCGGGATAATTCGGCGCGAGCGCCCGGCCCTTTTCGTACAATTGCCGAGCTTGGGCGGTCTGGCCGCGGCGTTCGAGCTCGTGCGCGTAAAAGAAAATCATGTCGGCGTTGGTGGGTTCGAAATCGAAGCACCGCTTGGTGGATTTCATCACCTCGTCGAGCTTGCCGAGCGCCCGGTAGGCTTCGGAAATCTGTGGGCAACCGTCACCCGGAACCGGCGAATGCACCATGTACAGTTCCCACATTTTGACTTCTTCTTCGTAGTTGCCGAGGGCGTGAAAAACCTCCGCCAGGTCGTGATGGTAGATGTGGCTGTCCGGCGATGCCAGATGGAGTTTGGTCAGCGGTTCGAGCGCATCTTCAAACTGCTTCGCTTCCATCAGCCGGAGCCCTTTTTGCCGCAGAGCCTGCGCCTCTTCGGGCGGAATCTGGTTGGCGGAATCCGTCTGGTCCATCGGAGGATTGACGATGAGAAAGTAAAAGAACAGGTATAGAATTGCGCAAGGGGCGGCAAAGCGAACAAACGGAATATCGTACAAGGGCGTGGGTCCTTTTTTGTTTCATAGGCCGTAGTACAACGTCAGACCGGTCGAATAGAGCCAAAGATACTGCCGCGTGAAAATGCGTTCCTGCCGGGAGACTCCGGCATTCATGCGCATCCGCAGGCGGTTGCGAAACTTCCACAGAGCCTCGAAGCCGAGGGTTTCAGAGTCCAGGTTGCCGGTTTCATTGATGCTCCTGATCTCGAAGGGCGACGCTCCGATGCCGCCTCGAAACCCGATGTAGTGATCCGCGTCGCGATAATACCGCCGCGCCGAAAACTGCACCGATCGCGATAGCCCCTCAGATCCCGGCGTCAGGAACGTTCGCCCGCTGAACCACCAGTTTCCGAAGTACTTCGCGACCGATCCGGTCACCATGTTCACGCCTTCGTTGAAGCGGAAGTAGCGGTAACCGAGCGACGCTTCATAGCCTCTGGGCAGGCTTTGAAACAATTCGGTCGCAAAACGGCGGTGCGCATACAGGTTCGCGTCCGGTGAAAAGGCGCCGCTGATCAACCCATAGAGCCCCGGCCGCAGCCGCGGGTACATTTCGAGTTCCATCAGACTGCTGTGCGTTCCACCCTGCTCCGCCCGCTGAAAACGCGCGCTGACCCAGCCGTATGGGGTGTTTTTCGCCAGAAGGAACGCTTGTTCGGTCCAGGTGGAACGCTTGTCGCTGAACCAGATCTGGTTGCGATCGGCCCCAAATTCCCAACTCGCCTGTGGATGTTCCAGCGCCTCGGCGGCCGCGGAAGGTTTGGACGGCTGCGACCCCGCCTTTTTCTTCTTCTTTTCGGCCTCGGATTGCTGTAGAGCTTTCTTCAGTTGTTCTTCGAATTCGGGATCTTTGGGCCGCATGCGCAACCCTTCCAGGGCGAGAGCCGCCGCGCGGTCCGGCTGATCCGCCCAGCGCTCCAGATTGATCAACGCCATGCGCGCGTCTTTGTAGTCGTTGTCGGCTGCGAGCACGCTTTCCAGAGCCTTGCGGCCTTCGTCGTAGTGCGATTCCCAGGACAGAATCAGACCCAGCAGCACCCGGGCGTCCAGGTCATCCGGATTGGTTTTCAGGTGGGCGTCAAGCAGTGCGAGCGCCCGGTCTGATTGCTTGTTTTTCGTCAGGGCGCGAGCTTGCGACAGAATGTTTTCGGGCGGCGGTTGCCGCGGTGCGGCGCCCTGTGCGAACGCAACCTGCAAAGCGGCAAAAGCCAGCGCAAACTGGAACGCGAAAGTCGGCATATCCCTGTGGACAAGTGATCGGCTGTCACCTTAGTACTCTTTAGCCGGAAGATATACGCCAAACGACCCTCATGGGGTAAAGCTTGCCACAAAGGGGGCCGAACTAGTGAAAAAGGGTCCGTTGATTCGTTGATGAAATTTCCGTCCATCGAGCTGTTGCAACTCGTCGGGACGCGACTAGGCTTTGGCTCGCTCGAGCCGGGAGCCTCGATCGTGACGGAACCTCCATCTTCGGAAATCGATGAGCAGGGCCTTAGTACTGCCGGGTATCCGGCCCCTCCGCCACCCGATCCGAACTGGCTCAGCGCCCGCCCCTTGGCCGCCCACGAAGAGCTGGCTTACGAATTTGGCAGACAGCAGCAGCAGCAACAGCCAACCGCTGTTTTGGAACAACCGGACAATCGGGAACCGGAAGGCAGCGGCGTCGGTCGGCTTCTCGCCCAACTCTCGTTCAGTACGGCCTTTCATGAATCGCCCGAGGCGCAGCAGCCTTCTCTTCCACTTCCGCTGAATCCGTTGAATCAACCGCCGGCGACGTCCACCAGGGCCGGGCGGGCGCTTGTCGTCGGATTTCCAACCGGGCAGCGGCCCCGCCTCCAGCAGATCCTGGGCCAACATCTGGCCGGCGAGATCGAGTTTCTACCGCTCGAATCCCTACCGGACCGGACGAGCGAAGCGGCATCTGCCGCCCTGCTGCTGCTCAATATCGCGTCTGTTACCGTCGTGCAGCGCAACCGGAAAGAGCTCCTCGATCTGATCGCCGCGGGCCGCCCTGTGCTGTTGACGGGCAGCCGCGTGGCGATGAAGCAACTCGGCATAGACGGCGGAGAAGACGCCAATTGGGATTTTCAGCCCGTCCCCTGGGATCCGGACGAAATGACCTGGCGGGTGCGGAAGCTGCTGCAGAACTCGCAACCCCAGGCAGCGCAGGCGCCAACGCCGCCCGTCGCCGCGCGGCGCATCGTGATTGCCGACCACGACCCCATCACGCGGTCACTGGTGGAATCGACGCTCGCCCTTCCGGGGATCGTCTCCGTCAGTGCAACCGAAGATGGCGAAGCGGCGCTCGAGCGGGTGCGTGAACTCCGCCCCGACGTTCTCGTCATGGATCTTTCGCTGCCGAATCGCGATGGCTTCCAGTTGCTTGCGGAAATCAAACGTTCGAAAGATCTGCAGAAGACCCGCGTCATCGTGCTCACGGCGCGGCAGGCCGAGTTGGATATCCTTCGGGCTTTCGGACTGGGCGCGGACGACTATGTGACCAAGCCGTTCAGCCCGCTCGAACTTCGCGCGCGCGTGCAGCGCCTCATCGTCAGGGGAGGTGCGGAATGAAGGTCCGGGAAATGTTCCAATCGGTCAGGGCCTGGGACTTTGGGCGCATGGTCGTCCTGCTGCAGTCCGCGGCCTTGATCAGCAGCCTCATCGTGCCGTCGTGGGCGCTGCATACCTACCATTTTTCGAAATCGCTTCCCGGTCCGATCTCGGTCGCGTTGTCATTCCTCGCGGTGATCATCGCGATGGTGGTCGCCCAACTCTATGTCTCCTGCGTACTGAAATATCGCACCACTGTGCGCGAACGCAGAGCCAACCGCGCCAAAACGCAGATCACGCACCTGCTCGCGGAATACCTCAGCGGTGAAACCCGCACGGCTGCGCTGTCGCTTGCCTATCGCGAGCGCCGCGACGATTTCGCAGCGTGCGCGACACAGGCCCTATTGGTGGTGAAAGGCGATTCGCGCGCCCGGATGCGCGGCCTCATCCGCGAGATCGGCCTCTACTCCTATTGGATCGAAGGCCTCGCCAAACGGGACGAAGCGCAGCGCAAGCGCTCCGTGGACCTGCTCGGGCTCCTCGAGTCTCAGGACTGCCAGCCCATCTTTGAACGAGCCCTCGCGCAAGATCCGTCGCCCTTTGTGCAGGCCGCAGCGATCCGCGCATTGCTGCGGTTTTCCGGCGCCACATGCAGGCAAAACCTCCTCGACGCCATTGAGGAACGGCCGTTTCTCGTGCGTTTGTTCGCCGCGGCCGAGACCGGCGGCTACCCCGCGATCGAAACGGCCCAACAACCCCCGCCCGCTGCGGTTTCGGAACAACTGCTGCTCTTCGACCGGGCCCTTCGGGAGAACGACCGCCAGACGGCGTTTCAAATGCTGGATCAGCTCATTGCGGAGGGCGACGCACGCCTGGCGGCGATCTCAGCCGAGGCCCTCGGAGCCTGGATTGCCGCGCCATTGCGTGGGGAAGCGGTGGCCGCGTGAGTTTCGAACTGCTCGGCATCTACGTCCACCGCGTTTACTTCTTCTTTGAAAGCGGCATCATTTTCTATGTATTCGTCATCAACATCATCTACCTCTTTCTCGTCGCGATGGGCTTCTTCGCGCTGCGCAAATACCACGCGCAGTTTAGTCCGGCGGACCGGGATTCGATTCGCCGCTCGCCGCTGACGCCCGCGATTTCGCTGATCGTGCCCTCTTACAACGAGGAGGTTTCGGTGCGCGAAAGCGTCGGCTGCATGCTGCGGCTCGACTATCCGAACTACGAAGTGATCGTGGTGAACGACGGTTCGAAAGACCGGACGATGGAAATTCTCGTCGAGGAGTTCCGGCTGTTCAAGTCCGCGCGTTCGGTCTCCGGGCCGCTCGAGACCAAGCCTGTGCGCAAGGTCTACGAATCCGTCGATCCAGTGCGTTTGTTGGTGATCGACAAGCAAAACGGCGGCAAGGCGGACTCGATCAACGCCGGCATCAACGCCGCGCGTTCGCCGCTGGTGATGGTGGTCGATTCGGATTCGCTCATCGATCGCGACGGGTTGTTCGAGATGGTGAAGCCGTTTCTCGAAGATCCGGATCGGATGATCGCCGTGGGCGGCACGGTTCGCCCGGTAAACGATTGCGTGGTCGAAAGCGGCATGGTCCGCGAGGTTCGGACCTCGAAATCGCTGCTCGCCAACTTTCAAGCGGTCGAGTATCTGCGGGCGTTTTTTGGCGGCCGCGTGGGCTTCAGCCTGTTCAATTGCATGTTGATCATCAGCGGCGCGTTCGGACTCTTCCGCCGCGACGCCGTGATCGAGGTGGGCGGCTTTCAGCATTCGACCATCGGCGAAGATATGGAACTCGTGGTGCGGATGCATTACTACTTCCTGTCACGCAAGCGCGACTACCGGATCGCCTACGTCGCCGCGCCGGTTTGCTGGACCGAGGTGCCGATGAGTTGGAAGATCCTGCACCGGCAGCGGAAGCGCTGGCAGAGAGGCACGGTGGACAGCATCTGGATGCACCGGGAGATGATCCTCAACCCCAAGTTCGGCATCGTCGGGATGTTCTCGGTTCCGTACTTCCTGATCTTCGAGATGTTCGGGCCCGCCGTGGAAGTGCTCGGGTATCTGCTGACGACTGTGGGCCTGCTGTTCGGAATCATTGCGATGCCCATCGCCGTGCTGTTCTTCACGGTCTCCATCGGCCTCGGGATTCTGCTTTCGACGAGTTCCGTGTTGCTCGAGGAATTGACGCCGAGCCGCTATCCCAAGTGGCATCACTCGCCGACGCTGTTCGCCGCCGCAATCCTCGAAAACTTCGGGTTCCGGCAGGTGCTTACGGTGTGGCGCGCCCAAGGCCTCTGGGAAGGCCTGCGGGGCAAGCAGGCGGTGTGGGGCGCGATGGTGCGAACAGGTTTCGCTGGCGCCAAGCCCGCCGCCAAGTAGCCGGCCCGCTGGGTTCCGGCAGTTGCTTACGGTGTGGCTGGCGCAAGGCCCCCTAACCCCGCACGTGAGGTGCGGGGCCCGGCAGCCACGCCTCACCGTTCGAAGCGATATCCCTCGCCGCGCACAGTCAGGATGTGTTTCGGCTTGCCGGGATCTTCTTCGAGCTTGTTGCGCAGCCATGCCACGTGAACATCCACCGTGCGGGGCGTGATAAACGGTTGCCCGCTCCAGATCAGCGCCAGCAATTGGTCGCGCGTCACCGTCTGGCCGCGCCGGTCGACGAGCGTGCGCAATAGCTTCAATTCCTTGGCGCTCAGGCTGACCGCGGCGCCATTGCGCGTGACTGCGGAGCGCGAAAAGTCCGCCGTCACGTTGCCGAATTCGAACACCATGACCGGAGTGAGACTCTCCTTTCGAACCCTGCGCAATAGCGCGGTCACGCGCGCGAGCAGCTCTTTGGTGTCGAAGGGTTTCAGCAGGTAATCGTCGGCGCCGGAATGCAGGCCGCGAACTCGATCGTCCACCTGAAAGCGCGCCGTGAGCATCAGAATCGCGCCGTCAAATCCACGCTCGCGAACGGCATGGCAAATCGCAAAACCGTCGAGGCCGGGCAGCATGATGTCGAGAATCAGCAGATCGAAAACGCCGCTGCCCTCGGAAGCCGCGCGCAGGCCCTGATCGCCATCGTCCGCGGTCGACACCTCATAACCTTGCGCGCGCAGCAAATCGGACACGATGAGTTGGACATCCGGTTCGTCTTCGACCAGCAGAATGCGTGGCGTCGAATTCATGGCGCAGCAGCCTCCTCTTCCTCTTCCCTTGCCGTTCTTGCCGCCGGCAACCGCACGGCAAACACGGCGCCTCCGCCTTTGCGGTTGCTGGCCGTCACCTTTCCGCCGTGGGCCTCGGCGATTTCGCGGACGAGTGAGAGTCCAATGCCCGCGCCGCGCGTCTGCTTCGAACGCGCGCGGGCGCCGCGAAAGAAGGCATCGAAGATCCGCGGCAATTCATCCGCCGGAATGCCGGGTCCACGGTCAAGCACTTTCACCTCCACAAAGCCCTCCGATTCCGAAGCTTCGACGCGAATGGAATGCCCTTCGCCTCCGTGCCGCGCGGCGTTGCCGATGAGGTTTTGAAACAGCCGCCGCAGCGCCGACGCGTCCCCTTGCACCGGTGGAAGCAGATCCGGCACATCTAATTCCACGTCGGATTTGGCGGCGCGAATCTCGAAGCCGGCTGCTTCCCGCGCGCTCTCGATGACGCTTGCGATGTCCACCTCGCCCTGCGGCCTCGCGTGCGCTTTCGAGGCGGCGGCATAGTGCAACACCTGGTCGACGATGTCGCTCAATTGTTCCGCATGCCGGACGATGATGCCGACGTACTGCTGTTTCTGGGCCTCTTCGCGAACCACGTTGTCCTGCAGGTTCTGGCCCGCCGCCCGGATCGCCGTGAGCGGTGTGCGCAATTCGTGCGAGACCCCCGCGAAGAAACGGCGCTCGGCCTCCGCCGCCTCGTGGGATTGGCGAGTGAAGCGCAGCAGCGCGGCGCCGGACGCAATGATCAACGCAAGCAGCAGCGACGCGACGGCGAGGTTGCGCCAGCGCGCAGTGGCTACGGCCGCTTCGAGCGTACCGTCGCGATGCCATGCGGAAAGGGTCCAGCGATTGCGATCCCCTCCTCGCCCCCGGCCGTCGCGCAGAAAGTTCGAAGGAAATATGCCAACGCTCCCGTCCGGCTTGGTTGCCGGAATGGTTTTGCCTTCGCCAAATAGCACGTCGCCATTTGACGTCGCGATCCAAAGAGCGAAACTTGCCGTGTCGAGGTGCGCGGCATACAGTGCGGGAATGCGAACGTTGCCAAGGTACGCCTCGTCAAGGCCGAACAGCATCCATTCCTTCTCGGCGCCATCGCCGAAAACCGGAACCTCGATCAGGTCGGACAGGGAGGCAACCCTGTTCGGCGGTGGACCCTCTCCGCCGCCAACGCGCCGCGTGGCGCTTTCCCGAAAGTCCGCCCATTCCGGAGGCCATTCGATTCGAACAAAACGATCGCCTTTTGCTTCAAACAGTTCGAGTGTCTTCTGTTGGGTCGGCCGCGCCACTGCGATCCGCGAAAACAACGGGCAGTAATCGTCTGCGCCCTTCCACGCGTGGATGCGATCGAGATGCGCCCTTTCCCAACCCTGTGTGTCCAGGTCTGACGCCAGGGGCAGCAGTTGTTTCACCTGCGAGCGTAGGTCGGAGGCAAATGCATCGCTCGCCTGCTGCAGCCGGACGCTGAGATCCGCTCGCGCACGGTCGGCCTGCACCTCGCTGATTTCGCCCGTCCAGCGATACTGCAGAACCGTCAGCGCGACAGCCACCGCGGCCATGAAGCCGAGGAACAGCCAGCCGGACCGGGATTCGCGCATACTCTACGACTGTACAGCGCCAGCCCCGGCTGTGGCCACGCTTGACACGCTCATAACATTCCTTAACATCACTATTATTGAGAACGCGGGTTGAAACAGATGTGAAAGGATCGTTCCAGCAACAATGAAGCGCACCGCGATTTTGGTTTTTTCGGCTGCTCTCTCAGCCTTCGCCCAACGAGGTGGCGGAGGGCAAGGCAATACGCTGGCGTCGCTACGGACCGTTGCCGTGCCCAGGCCCGCGGGCCTCGATCAGTATGTGCGCGATGAAACTGCGCTTGTGGCGCTCGGCAAGGCCCTGTTTTGGGATATGCAGACCGGCAGCGACGGAAAGACCGCCTGCGCGACGTGCCATTTTCACGCCGGGGCGGATCATCGCCTGCAGAGCCAACTCTCCAGTCCGCACGACAGCGCCGCGGTGATTCAGCCGAACCAATTGCTCACCCTTGCCGATTTCCCGTTTCGCCGGCTTGCCAATACGAACAACAACGCCTCCGCGGTGTTGCGCGATAACCGGCAGGTGTTCGGATCCGCGGGAGTCTTCCGCGTGGATTTTCTCGATATCGTCCCGGGCAGCGCGTTCGACGATGGCCTCGCGGCGGCCCCCGCCAGGCCCGGTTTGTTTGAGATCGGCGGAGTCCGCGTGCGCCAGGCGACCGCGCGGAATTCGCCTTCGATCGTCAACGCCGTTTTCAACGTCCGCAACTTCTGGGACGGGCGGGCGAAGAACATCTTTACCGGCGCCACGCCGTTTGGCGACTCGGATCCGGCCCTTGCGGCCTGGGTCGAAACCGACTCCGTTCTCTCCGCCGAACGCGTGCGCCTCGACAGCGCGAGCCTGGCCTCGCAAGCCGTGGGACCCGCGCTCAACGGCGTCGAAATGTCCTACGATGGCCGCACGTGGCCGAAATTAGGGCGCAAAATGCTCTCGTTGCAACCGCTCGCGCGGCAACGGGTGGAACTGGACGACAGCGTGCTCGGCAGCTTCGCGGCGACCGATGGCGGCAACGGACTGGCGATTGGGTATCCCGATCTGGTGCAGGCGGCGTTTCAGCCTCGCTATTGGGAATCCGGCCTCCGCGATGGCGGCGGATTCTCGCAAATGGAACTGAATTTTTCGATCTACTGGGGGCTGGCGATTCAGGCGTACGAGTCCACTCTCGTGTCTGGCGAAACCCGCTTCGATCAGTTCCTGGAAGGCAACGCATCCGCGCTCAGCGGTCTCGAGCAACAAGGCCTCAACGAATTTCGCGGAGGCGGTTCGCAATGCACGAATTGCCACATGGGTCCCGAACTCACAGCCGCGTCGTGGACGAATTTCCGGCGCCGTTCGCAGAATGCGAACCCGAATTTGCCGGATACCTTGGGCTTCTTCCGCATCGGCGTGAGCCCTGTGGCGGATGATCTCGGCGGAGCGGGCATCGATGGGTTCCTAACGGCGTTGTTCGATGCGGCGCCAGCCAACCTGGCGCGCGGCGTATTCAAGGCGCCGGGTTTGCGCAACGTAGAACTGACCGGGCCATACTTCCACAACGGCGGGCAGGCGACCCTCGAGCAGGTGTTGCAGTTTTACGGCCGGCGTGGCGATTTCCCCGGGGATGGCAACTTGGGCACGGGCGTCGCCCAGATCAACCTGAATGCCAATGAGCAGACGCAGGTGGCCGCGTTTCTACGGTCGCTGACCGACGATCGCGTGAAGTACGAGCGGGCGCCGTTCGATCACCCGTCCCTGTGTGTTCCGATCGGCGCCGAGGAAGATTCGCCGGGCGTGCTAAGACTTTCGCAGGGCGGAATCGGGTTGACCGCCGAGGAAAAATGGGCGCTCATTCCGTCGTCCGGGCGGGGAGGCAACGCGGTTCCGCTACAGACGTTCGAGGAACTGCTGCAAGGGATCGGCCTCGATGGATCCAGAGCCCACAACCTCGGGCAAGCCTGCACGCCTTAGCCTCAATGCTTCGAGCCTGATACGATGAAGCCCGATGATTCTGCGGCCAGCTGAACCTCGCGACGCACTTGACGTGGCGCGAGTACACATAACTAGCTGGCAGGCCGCCTATCGGGGCCTTGTCCCGGATGACTACCTCGACAGCCTGAACATCGAAGACCGCGCAGCACGATACGATTTCACCGGAACCGACCCGAGTAAGCCTTTCACGATCGTGGTGATTGTAGATGGCTGGATCGCTGGCTTCGTGACGACGCTGCCGTCGCGCGCCGCAGATCTGCCCCTTGACGGCGAAATTGGGGCGCTGTATGTGTCGCCTCCATATTGGGGGCGCAAGGCCGGTGCGGCGCTGATTACTGCCGGTCGGGGGCGGCTCGTGTCGCAAGGATTTGAGTTCGCGCACTTGTGGGTGCTCGAGAACAATCGCCGCGCGGAGCGGTTTTATCAGCTCGATGGTTGGCGCGCGGACGGAGCGAAGCAAACCGATTCGAGTCGCGGATTTCCCTTGATGGAGCTGCGCTACCGGCGCGAGCTACTCCCTCCATAGCCTTCGATCCTCCACCATGATCCGGAACAAATATTTCTCGCCGGATGTCGAGAATCTGGAACCTGCTCCGACCCCATAGTGAAAGCGCACTTACGGTGCGACAATCGATTGGAGCAAGGAAAGATGAAGTACATTTTGATGATGCATGCGGGAAAGGGTCCGTACCAACTGTGGTCTTGGGCGAAGAAGGACCTCGAGGCGCATCTCGCTTACTGGAAGGATTTGAATCGGGATCTCAAAGCAGCAGGTGAGTTCGTCCGGGTGGATGCTTTGGTTTCTCCCGATCAAGCCGTGGTCGTACGGGCCGCCGCCGGAAACGGCGCGCCGCAAACCGACGGTGTGTTCCCCGAATCCAAGGAATTTCTTGCCGGCTTCTGGATCATTGACGTCGAGAGCCGGGAACGCGCGCATGCCATCGCGGCCCGGGCATCCGCCGCGCCCGGACCGAACGGAGTTCCGCTCAATATGCCGATTGAAGTTCGCCAGGTGATGAGCGGGCCACCCGACGAAATGCCGTGACGCCCGCTTCCCCATCCGGCCCCCCCGATCGCCTTCTGCGGGACCTTGCACCCCAGGTGCTCGGGGTCCTGGTCCGCCGTCATCGCGATTTCGCCGCCGCTGAGGACGCCGTTCAGGAAGCGCTCGTGACCGCGGCCCTGCAATGGCCGAAGGAAGGCTTGCCCGAGAATCCGCGCGCGTGGCTGATTCAGGTCGCCTCCCGCCGTCTCACCGATCACGTGCGCAGCGAGGTCGCGCGCCGCCGCCGGGAAACCGCCGTCGCCCTCGAGATGGAGCAATCCGCGCCCGCGCCCGGAAGCGAACTCGATATTCGCGAGGATGACACGTTGATCCTGCTGTTCATGTGCTGCCACCCTTCGCTCACGACATCCTCGGCAATCGCGCTGACTCTTCGCGCAGTCGGTGGGCTCACCACCGCCGAAATCGCCAGCGCGTTTTTCGTTCCGGAGGCGACGATGGCGCAGCGCATCAGCCGCGCCAAACAAACCATCAAGGTTTCAGGCTTGCCGTTCCGCTTACCTACTCCGGAAGAGCGCGCCCAGCGCCTCCGAGCCGTTCTCCACATCCTCTATCTGATCTTCAACGAAGGCTACACCAGCAGCGGAGGCGCCGATCTGCAGCGTCCTGAACTTTCCGGTGAAGCCATCCGCCTCGCGCAGTCGCTGCACTCTCTTGTCCCTGGCGACGCCGAAACGGCGGGACTGCTGGCGCTCATGCTGCTCACCGATGCCCGTCGCGCGGCAAGAAGCGGTCCGGATGGCGAGTTGATTCCCTTGAGCCGGCAGGACCGCACGGTTTGGGATCGCGCCAAAATCGCCGAAGGAATCGGCCTTCTCACGGCGGCCCTCGCCAAAGGAGAAGTCGGAACTTATCAACTGCAGGCCGCGATTGCCGCGCTTCATGACGAAGCGGCAGATTTCGAGCAAACGGACTGGCCGCAGATCCTCGCGCTCTATGAGCTTCTGAAGCGAGTCGCCGCCGCAAATCCCATCGTGATGTTGAATCATGCGATCGCCGCCGCCATGGTGCACGGCCCCCGCCGAGGGCTCGACCTTCTGGATGAACTGGAATCGGGCGGTCACCTCAAAGGCCATCACCGCCTCGACGCCGTCCGCGCGCATCTTTTGGAACTGGCTGGAGACCATGACCGCGCGATCGTTCACTATCAGGCCGCCGCGGCCCGAACGACCAACCTGCCCGAACGCAACTACCTCCTCAACCAGGCAGCCCGTCTGCGCGAGTGAGCGATCAGCGCCGGGTATCGCTCCCTTCGGCGGTGACGGTCGCCGAGGAAAAATGGGTCGTCCGGGCGGGCAGGCATCGCGGTTCCGCTGAAGACGTTCGAGGAACTGCTGAGGGGATCGGTCTGGACGGATCGAGAGCCCACAACCTCGGGCAAGGCTGCACGCCTTAGCCTCAATGCTGTTCCGTTAACAGCCAATCGCGTTCCAGGCGGCTGTTTTCCGTCAACTTGACGTGAAGGCAGTCAGGAATTGATCAAGGTTGTCGATTCCCTTTTCTCCGAGTGGCCGACCATCCAGACGAAGGTGAGGCGATCATCAACTCAAGCGCGTTTTTCGGGTTCTATCCAGCAGAGCCAACGATTCGCCGCATACTTTCTATAGTTTCGGGGTCGGGTGTCCCGCCGTGCAAAAGCTCGCTTGCGGTCAACAAGAGTCCCTGTTCGTTCTGGATTTCCGCACGTGAGTAGAGTTCAGCAAGGCCTACTAGATCAACTCGACGCGTCGAGTCGCGCACCTGAGTGTACACCTCGTCTATCAAACGGTTTGCTGCGGCGACCGCCGAACCGAGGCTGCCGTCGGGCTCGCAAAACGCTTGGGCCGCAAAGATGGCTGCTGCTGCGGCGTTTTCGTCTGGACCCTCCCCAGCGTTGTCCTGATCGGGCTCCTGGTAGGGACCCTCATAGTACAACTCTCGCAACCGGGTCCGCACAGAGGCGATCTCTTGAAGGCCCTTGGCCTTTTGCAGCCCCCTCCAGATCTGCTCCAACACCGGGACCCATTTCAGAGTGTATTCACGCTGAAGATGGGTCGGCCGAAGCGCGTGTTTATCGAGAAGCCTTTGAGCGCACAGTGCCGCAAACATTGTTCGGCGCTTCGGTCCAAGTGGCAGCAGCAGCGCTTTAATCCGATGCCTGAATTCTTCATGCCCAATGATACGGCGCGATGCAGATGGCTCGATGGTTCCCAACCTCAATCCTTTGCCTCAATCTACCACTCGGGCGATTTGACTCGCCACAAGTCGCGCAGCGCAGAGCTATCTTGCAGCTCCGAGCGGATCACGCGCTATACGGACTGAGTTGGAGAGCACCTGTCGATTAACGGGCGATTGGAGGCCACTGGTCATGAAGCAGAAGATACAAAGCAAGAGGAAACTGCGCACTCCCAAGACGATCCTGCGCCTTATTGCCCCAGAGCTCTAAGAATTTCCTCCATTTCCTTTTGGCAGTAGTTGAAGGGGTTGTGGGTGGTGATCTGTGGGATCGGAACCTGCCCAGCTGCCTCTGCAATGTCTTCTTTCGATATACCCTTGCCCTCCAATAGGGCTTCTAAGGCAAGCTGGCGGCGGGCGAGCGCTGCGACCGCGCGAACAAGCAACAGGTGTGAATCCATGAAAACACTATAACAACGCCCAATTTGCCTATTCGGGCGGCAAAACCGAAAGAACCCATGTAGTCCCGCAGCGTAGAGTCTTTTCGGGCGGCCAGCCCTTCGGCCGGAAGGCTACACGGACTGAGCTGGAGATCACCTGTCGATCAAAGGCCAGTGGCGATTGGAGGCCACTGGTCATGAAGCAGAAGATTCAAGGCAAGAGGAAACTGCGCACTCCGAAGACGATCCTGCGCCTGCCGGACCTCGAAGTCGCCAAGTCCGCTGTCATCAATAGTCTTTCTTGTCCCGACGCTCAGCGCGGCTACCGGCATGCGATCGACGAGTTCGTAGATTGGTATTGCTCGGAGCCACGGTTGTCGTTCAGCAGGACGGTGGTTACCCGGTACCGGATGCATTTGGAGTCTCGCAAGCTCGCGCCAGGCACAATCAACCTCCGACTGGGAGTAGTTCGGCGTCTGGCATATGAAGCTGCCGACTGCGGTTTGCTAGGTGCCGACCTAGCGGCCGGAATCCGACGAGTCAAGGGTGTCAAGAAGCTTGGACTGAGATTGGGCAATTGGTTGACGGCCGACCAGAGCCAAGCCCTATGGCAGGCGCCAGATCAGGAGCGGCTCAAGGGCAAACGGGACAGGGCGCTACTTGCTTTACTGCTCGCCGGCGGCCTCCGCCGTCACGAACTCGCCAACCTTAACCGTCGGTGATCTTTCGCAACGCGAAGGTCACTGGGCGATCGTTGACCTGCGGGGAAAGGCCGGTCACGTTCGAACAGTCCCAGTCCCCGATTGGGTCCGAGGTCTCTTGGACGACTGGATGAGTGCGGCTGGCATCACCAGTGGTAGCCTTTTTCGCCGCGTCAGTAGCGCGGGCAAGGTCTGGGGCGAATCGGTGACGGAAAGGCTCGTGTGGCATGTCGTCAAGGAATTTGCCGCAAAGATCGGCGTGAGCAAACTCGCGCCGCATGATCTCCGTCGAAGCTGCGCACGGTTGTGCCGCGCGGCTGGCGGCGAATTGGAGCAGATCCAGTTTCTCCTCGGCCACATCTCGGTACCGACGACAGAGCGCTACCTAGGCTGCACACAGCGAATTTCATCCGCCCTCAACGACCGAATCGGGATCGAGCCGAAGAGTTGAGGTGAGCTTTGGAAGGATGGCCAACCATCCTCTCGGAGCGGTGGTCGGCTGATGCAAGCGCGTTTCTCGTCGTCGTGAGGTCTGTCGGCGATCCCCTCAACGCCGCCGAGTGGAAAAAGTCACGGCCGTGGTCCAATGCCATGACGACCATCACCACGCCGCGCAACAGGTCCGCCGATTGAATCCGTTGGGTCGGAGCCGGGCTGCTGTTGATGTGCGCACGCCTATCGCTCGACGTAACGGGTGAACACGTAACCGTTGTCCTTTTTCGATATGTGGCACTGAAAGCATGCCTGCTGGGCTTTGGCATCAAGCGTATTTACCTTGCTCCCCTCGTCGAAGTTTCCGAAACCCCAACCTCCAGTAGAGGCATAGCGGCGGCGGTCCATCACCATCACGGCCGTCAGGACACGATGTCCTTCTCCGCCAATGCCCTTTTCTCCAATCTGGAACGCGAGCATTTCTTCCGCGATTATTGAGCCGTCCTCATATGTGCCGGTCCGCAGCCCTTTCATGGCCAGTTCATTCGCGTAGAAGTAAAACATGCCGTTGGTGCACGGCTTCACACACGGTGATTTGGAAAACGCTCCGAATGCGGCCGGAACCATGGAGCCGTGTAGGAATGTCCAGTTACGATAGCCGTCCGGGTAGGCGACGGCTTGATCTTCGGCACTGACCGTGGGCGTGTGGAAGAAGGCAGCGCATACCGCAACAACCGATACGAATAGAGTGCTTGTTCTCATCTGTACTGCGATTGTAGGATAGAAATGGTCCTCTGAGAAGGGCCATTATGAACACTTCGACTGTACCATTCCACCTTCGATGCCGAAAGTAAAAGGTTCGCTGGAACTTTCGCTTAAGGCCCGCGGCGAAGGGCAGCCGCTGACGGATTGGCTCTGCTGGGAGCTCCGTTCCGCAATTCTGGAAGGTCGATTGCCGCCCTCCGCGGGCCTTCCTTCTACGAGGGACTTTGCCGCTCAGTACGGCGTGTCACGTGGGACGATCGTCCAGGTTTTCGAACGGTTGCAATCGGAAGGCTACCTCTGTTCGCGCGTGGGAGTGGGCACCGTGATCAGTGGCCAGGTGATGCCGCGACAGCGGTCCCGTCCTGAGGCGGACGCACTTCCGGCATTTATTCGGAGCGTCAAGGCGAACGACCAGAGGCCGAAAGCGTTCGCGGGTCTAGCGCCTCCTCGCGCTGCGCGCCCCTTTCGAATCGGGGACGTTGACTTGAAGGAGTTCCCCTCAAACCTTTGGGCTCGCCTGGCCTCACGGCGCGCTCGATCGCCGGGTTCCTGGGCGCATCCCGCAGATGACGCGAGGGGCTACAAGCCTCTGCGCCAAGCCATCGCACAATATCTGGGATCGTCCAGGGGAATCGCATGCGCGGCAGACCAGATCACGATCGTGTCGGGAGTGCAGCAAGCCCTGGATGTGCTCGCACGACTTCTCCTCTCAACGAACGATAAAGTGTGGATGGAGGATCCAGGCTACTTCGGAGCGCGCATTGCCTTCGAAAACACCGGGGCGCAGATCGTACCGGTCCCAGTTGATGCTGAGGGAATCGTCGTCGCCCAAGGCCTAGAAACGGGAGCGGCTGCTGTCGGCGCCTACGTGACTCCGGCACACCAGTTTCCGTTAGGTCCGGCGATGTCGCTCGGCAGGCGTATGGAGTTGCTGAAATGGGCGGCAAGCGCCGGGGCGTTCATCATTGAAGACGATTACGACAGCGAATACCGTTTTGAGGGACGCCCCATTCCGGCGTTGATGAGCCTCGACCCGGGATCGAACGTGATCATGGTCGGCTCCTTGTCGAAGTTATTGTTCCCAGCCTTGCGCATCGGCTACATCGTTGCGCCGCCCGCACTGGGAGCCCATGTGGCCGCCTTCCGTCTGCAAACAGATTTTCGCTCCCTTCACCTGGAGCAGGCTGTCCTCACTGACTTTATCGATGGCGGCCACTTCAGCCGGCACGTGCGCCGTATGCGGGAGATCTATGCGGGCCGGCATGGTGCGTTGATTGAAGCGGCTCGAAGACACCTCGCGGGAGTGCTCGATGTGCAGAACGTCCATTGCGGCCTTCATACGGCGGCGCGATTGAGGAATTCCATGAGTTCGGACGAAGCCGAGAGAGCAGCGTTGGCAGCGGGAGTTGAGACTCTGTCTCTGGATCGATATACATTGTCGACGCCGGACCCCAAGGGATTGCTTCTGGGGTTTGCTTCGTTCCATGAGACGGCAATACGAGAAGGTATCCGCGGGCTCGCGCGCGCATTCCGGTAGCAGTTTTATCGTCGTCAAGAGTCTATCTGCACGGAAACTGGTGGGCTAAATGTCCCCTTGGGGAGCGGGACCGTGCTCTGGCCGAGTCACGCGCCACTCGGAGAAAGCCTAAGATGCACTTCATGCAGAGGCTCGCCTCTGGACCAGTGCATTTGCCCCCCGAAAGGCAACCCCCAACGCCTACGCGGACTTCACCTCTGTTCACAGCCTGTCGCGGAGCTTCACGATCTCCGCGGGGAGGGGAAGCGTCCACTCCGCCCGGTCCAGCGTCTCGGCCGTTGGATAGAGCGTCTTATTCATTTGCTCGTGTTCCGGCAGCGACGCCAGCGCCTTCTCGCTCGGTGTCGCAGTACGAATCGCCTGGGCGATCGACGCTCTGCCCCCCGGCCGCGGCGTGAAATCGAGGAACTGGTGTGCGAGTTCCGTTCGTTTGCTTTCCTTCAGAATCACGCCGCAATCGCAATACACCGGAAATTCGCGCATGGGAGAAATGCGGTTCCGTGTGGGAAACACAGCAAGCCTGCACGTCCTAGCCTCAATGCCGTTGGCAGGCGTAAATCTCCTTGCCCTACTCATCGCGATATTCGATAGGATTGTTTATCGTACACCCCAAGTCTGAGGAGGTTGACCCATGAATCGAGGAATTCTCTCGCTGTTTTTGCTTCCCATGGCGGGCCTCGCCCAGATCGATCAGCAGCGTGCGGCAGAGGCTTTCAACCACGCGAAGACGCTGTGCGAGCGAGAGGGCGGCAAATTGTGGAAGATCTCCTTGTGCGGTCCGATCGTGATCGCCGATCCGGCCACCAAAACCATTGCGACCAACCAGCCGGCGCCCGAGGCTCCGCGGCCGGCCTCTCTGGGATTCGCTAACTCCGCGTTGGACTGGGGCGGCACTCGCTGGACCACCATTTCCTGGCCGTCGCTGGTGGCCTTGCATGACCTGCAAGGCCTGCTCCTGATCCACGAATTGTTCCACCGGATTCAGCCGCAACTGGGTCTGTTAGTCCAGGACCGGCCCAGCGAACATCTCGATACGCCGGAAGGCCGCTATTGGATGCAACTGGAATGGAAAGCGCTGAGCCGGGCCATCGGCTCGACGGGTGAGACACGTTCGGCAGCTGTGGGAGACGCTCTGGCGTTTCGTGCCGCGCGCAGGAGCCGGTTCCCCGGCGCGGCGGAGAGCGAGCGGGGATACGAAATCAATGAAGGCCTTCCGCAATACACGGCGACCGTGGTGGCCGCAGGTTCCCGCTCGGAGGCGGTGCGTAGCGCCATCGAACAGCTCGCTGGGGCTGCCGCCGAAGTCACGTTTGTTCGCCAATTCGCCTATCCGACAGGCACTGCCTACGGAATCCTGCTCGACGAATACGATCCGGGTTGGACTCACCGGATCAAGTCCGGCGACGATCTGGGAAAGTTAATTGAACCCTTCGCCGCCACCCGGCCCACGACGAAGGATTTGGAGGCCGCCGCTGTGTCCTACGGCGGGCCGGAGATCCGCGAGCGGGAAACCAGGCGCGAGGTGGAGCACAAGGCCCGCGTTGCGGAACTGCGCCGTCGTTTTGTCGAAGGGCCGGTCCTGATCCTGCCCCGCGGGCGAGGCTCTTCCTTCGGGTCAGCCGGGATAACCACCGTTCCTGGGGAAGGCACGGTCTATTTGTCGTATCGGACGAAGGCGGACTGGGGCACGCTGGAGGCCTCGGCTGTTCTCGTAGACACGGATCGCGGAAAGCTCACCGTTCCAGCTCCCGCGGTGGTCGAGGGGAAGACACCCAAAGGCGACGGCTGGACCCTCGCCATCGCGGATGGTTGGGTCATCCGGCCTGGTCCTCGAGCGGGCGACTTCCAATTGGTTCGGGAGCGTTAACTACTTGACCGCCGTGTTGCTGTAGTAGCTCGAGGACATCGGGGTGCGGCCAGGCAGGTTCCTCGTACTGCTCATTACAGTCGCGTCCGATTCGCACTCGACATGCGGCGGCAGCGTGCGGAGTCAAGGAAAAGGCCAACAAAAGAATTGGAGTTCACAATGGCTCTTTTGAGCAGAAGCAGAACGGCTTGCTTAGAGAAAGGTGCTCCTGGTAGACTGAGTGCGCAGGCTGGCCCACATGGACCTTTTGCAGTTCGAGAGGAACCATGAGATTGACCTTGTTCTCGACGTGCCCAAAGGGCGAGCGGGCAAGGCCAGGGTTGCGTATGTTGGAATACGATCTCTAAAGTCCACGGCTCCTCCGCCCGATGAGGTATTCGAACGCTATGAGCCCCTCGACCGCCATGAGCCCTTCGACAGCTGAGAGACTGATCCAGGCGGTCAAAGTCTGGGCAGCGGCTCACCCTTCTCCGGACGCTGTGTCGATCCGCGTTCTTGGGAAAGTAGCACTCAGTCCCAATCAGATCGCCATGGCTCTTCATGACCGGACAGAAGTAGGCTGCTTACTTCTCGATGTGCTTGGAAATGCGGCTGAGCAAACGTCCGTAGACGAAGTTGTCAGGAGTTTCGACAAACGACAGGCGCACTTCGCGGTCGGACGCGGCGACTAACGTTGCCATGCGGCGCCGCACTGTGAGACCATAACTGTCTCCTGTGCGAATCGCGTTGATTTGTCCTTCAAACGACCCAGATGCGGTAATCGCCACCTCTTGGGCGAAAGCGGCGCTTGAACAGTTTTCACCAATTCCGGAATTCCTCCAGATCTTCGACGGCCCCGTTCTAACTCGACTAACCTTTGAGCGTGCAATCGATTCCGCTGAACTGCTCATCTACTATGGTCACGGCGACTCGGCCAAGCTCGTAGCAGAGGAAGATCTCCTCGACTCCAACAACCTCTCGTGCGCTTCTGGGAAGTCCGTTGCTGCCATTGCCTGCCGTTCGGCGCGTGACCTCGGGAGGCACGCCGTTTCGCAATATGGATCGCAGGGCTATCTTGGATTCTTGAACGACGTCCTATTTCTGGAACCAGATCCAGGAGGCGTGTTCGGCGCTGCTTTCAGCGCGGGGGCCGAAGTGCTCCTTTCCGGCGAGACACTCGAGTCGGCTGCAACCGCGATGAATTCAGGCTTCGATCGGATTCTCGATTACTTCATCATGGTGGAGGGCTACCACCCCGACGCACAATGGGGCAGATACTGCGCCATGTGGCTGAAGCGTTGTCTAGTGGTACACAGATGAACCCATATATCAGGAAGGCACGATTCCTGGATGAAGCGCTGACGCTATCCAAAATCCACTTGAGCTTGTCCGTATAACGCGCCACTCGGAGAATGCCTGAGGCGCACTTCATGCAGAGGCTCGATTTGCAGCATCTGCTGGGCTTGTTCCATCAATCACCGCCTCTGGACCGGCGTAACTGCCTCCCTGAAAGGCAACCCCCTCAACGCCTACGCGGACTTCACCTCTGTCCACAGCCGGTCGCGGAGCTTCACGATCTCCGCGGGGAGGGGAAGCGGCCACTCCGCCCGATCCAGTGTCTCGGCCGTTGGATATAGCGTCTTATTCGTTTGCTCGCGTTCCGGCAGAGACGCCAGCGCCTTCTCGTTCGGAGTCGCAGTTCGAATCGCCTGGGCGATCGACGCGCTGACCTCGGGCCGCAGCGTGAAATCGAGGAACTGGTGTGCGAGCTCCGTCCGCTTGCTTTCCTTCAGAATCACGCCGCAATCGCAATACACGGGAAACGGCTCGCGCGGATGCAGAAACACCACATCGGCATTGCCGTCGATGGCAAGCTGCGCAGTCGTCGCGAACGTCTGCGCGATCAGCACATCGCCCGCCACCATCTGGTCGCGGCCCTCACTGCTCAGGTATGCGCGAACCAGATTCTTCTGCGCGATCACTTCGCGCTGTGCTCGCCGCAACTCATTCGGGTTCGCCGAATTGTACGCATACCCAAGCTTCGCCAGCGCCGCACCGAACACATCGTCCACGTCGTCGAGCATCGTCATATGCCCCTTCGCCCGCGCGTCCCAAAGGTCGCCCCACGACGCGGGAACCGAATGATACTTCACCCGGTTGTAGGCGATGCCGGTGGTGGTCCACATATAGGGCACGCACCACTCGAGCGCCGGATCCCACGGCGGCTGTTGAAAGCGTGGAAACAGGTTCCGCAAACCCGGTAGCAACTTGCTGCGCAGCGGCGCGAGCAGCCCTAACTCGCGCATGGGCGAAACGCGGTTCTGCGTCGGAAACACCACGTCCCAACCCGAGTTGCCCGACATCACTTTGCCGAGCAATTCTTCGTTGTTCTCGTAGGTCGCATAGCGGACCTTGACGTCGAACTCCCGTTCGAAATCGCGGATCGTGGTGGGGCCGATGTAGTCGCCCCAATTCATGACGTTCAGCCGTCGCCGCTTGCCTCGGCGAACGCCGCAGCCCACGGCTGCCCCGGCGGCGCCCATCAGAAACATCCGCCGGTTCATGAAGCCTCCTCCCGCTGCAGCCGTTCCGAAAGCAGAATGAGCCCCCCGAGAAACAGCACAATCATCGTCGAAATCGCATTCACTACGGGACTGACGCCCCGCCGCGCCATCTGATACACCACCATCGGCAGCGTCTCTGAATCGACTCCGGCCACCAACGACGTGATCACGTAATCGTCAATCGAAACCGTAAACGCCAACAGAGCCGCCGCAATCACGCCAGGCAGAATCGCCGGCAGTGTGACCAGCCGGAACGCCTGCCACTCGCTCGCGCCGAGGTCCATCGCGGCCTCTTCGAGCGACGCGTCGAAAGTTCGCAGCCGCGCCATCACGGTGATCACCACATACGCCAGGCTGAACGCCACATGAGCCAGGATCACCGTGTGCATGCCCAACTGCAGGCGCAAGAAGCGAAAGCTCCACTGGAACAACGCCAGCAGCGAAATCCCCGTGACGATTTCCGGCGTCACCAGCGAAAGGTACAAGGAACCCGCCAGCACCGGCGCCTGCCGCTTCCAAAGCCCATACGCGCAGAGCGTCCCAACCACCGTCGCGAGCGCCGTGGACGCCAGCGCGATCACCAACGAATTGACGGTCGCTTCCATCAGCGCCTCGTTCAGGAAAGCCGCGCGATACCAGTCCAGCGAGAACCCCTGCCAAACCGAGAACTTCGACGCGTTGAAGCTGAATACCCCAAGCACCAACAATGGCGCATGTAGAAACAGGTATGCGGCCGCTGCGTACAACGTGATCCAGCGGTTGTTCTTCACAGCAACTGTTCCTCGCCCTTGCGGATAAACAACCGGAGCAGCAGCATCACCAGAGCCATCAACGCGAGCGAACAGGCCGCGCCAAAAGGCCAATCGCGCGCCGCCGTGAACTGGTTTTGCACCACGTTGCCGATCATGATGGTCTTGCTGCCGCCGAGCAGGTCCGGCGTCAGGTAGGCCCCAATCGCAGAGATGAACACGAGGATCGAGCCCGCGCGAATGCCGGACATCGAAAGCGGCAGAATCACATGTGCGAACGTCTCCCACGGCCGGGCGCCGAGGTCCGCGGAGGCCTCGAGCAGCGAGCGGTCCAGTTTCTCGAGCGTCGTATACAGCGGCAGCACGGTGAACGGTAGATAGCCGTACACAAGCCCGAGAATCACGGCGCCATCGTTGTACAGAAACGGCAGCGGTTCGCGAATCACTCCCGCCGCCAGCAGAGCCGTGTTGATCAAGCCTGTGTCGCGCAGCAGAAATATCCACGCGTAGGTCCGCACCAGAAAGCTGGTCCAGAACGGAATCATGACCAGGTTGAGATAGAGGCTGCGGCGCCGGCCCGAGCGCGCGATGAACAGCGCCAGCGGAAACCCCAGCAGCAGGCAAAGCGCCGTCGTCACCAGTGAAATCGCGAAAGAGCGCGCGAGGATCCCCGCATAGAGCGGATCGGCGAGGCGCGCGTAGCTCTCGAACGTCCATGGCTGTTCGACCCCGCCGTATACGCCGCGGCTGAGCACGCTGTAAGCGAATACGATCGTGAGCGGAACCAGAAAGCAAACGAAATTGAGGGTCCGGGCGGGGGCCAGGAACCAGGCGCGCAGTCTTCGCATCTCGCGCCGCTATCCTTTGAACCGCAACTCGTCCTGCGGATGCCACCATACGAATACCGCGTCGCCCTCGGCGTAACTCTGCCCGAATGGAACCTCCGCCACCAACCGGCCGCCGGCCGCCGTCTCGGCCTCCACATGCACGCAGTTGCCGAGGAACACCGAGTTGCGAACCTGCGCCTGCTGCACGCGCTCGGCGCCGCCGTTGTCCGGGGCAACCTTGCCGATCCGCGTAGCTTCCGGACGTACCCCGACAACATTCGGATCGATCCAGTTCACCGCGCCCAGAAAGCTCGCGGCAAATGCAGTGGACGGCCGCAGATAAATATCCTGCGGTGACCCTACTTGTTCCACCTCGCCTTTGTTCATCACCGCGATCCGGTCGGACATCGAAAGCGCCTCTTCCTGATCGTGCGTGATGAAGACGAACGTGATGCCAGTGCGCCGCTGGAGCGCCTTGAGCTCGCCGCGCACGGACTTCCGCAAATTCGGGTCGAGCGCCGAAAGCGGCTCGTCGAGCAGCAGCACCTCCGGCTCCAGCACGATGGAACGCGCCAGCGCCACACGCTGCTGCTCGCCTCCCGAGAGTTGCGCCGGCATACGCTTTTCCTTGCCAGTGAGTTGCATCAGTTCGAGCGCCTTGCGAATCTTGCCTTCGCAATTGGTCACGCCCCGCCGCTTGAGGCCAAATTCGATGTTCCCTGCGACCGTTAAATGCGGAAACAGTGCGTACCGCTGAAATACCGTATTCACCGGCCGCTCGTAAGGCCGCAATCCCTGGATCGGCTTGCCGTTGAGCAGGATTTCCCCGGACGTCGGATCGTCAAAGCCTGCGATCAACCGCAACGTGGTGGTCTTGCCGCAGCCAGACGGGCCGAGTATCGAAAAGAACGCGCCACGTTCGACCTCGATCGAAACATTGTGGACGGCGCGGTGTCCGGGAAAGTGCTGCGAAACCTCGCGAAGCTCGAGAATTGATTCCATCTCGCTCCAGGGGTGGTAGCGAACAAGGATCGGCTTTGCGATCCGCAATGGTCCCAGGAACTCTCGACGCCGATCCAGTTGTTCGCGGTTCTTTAGTAGTTCTTACGAATGCAATCGTAACGCAAACGTCAGGGGCTCGCGAAGGGTCCTGTGGATGCTACCATTTAAGAGAATCCTCAGGGTTTCACTTTATCGAATGCATCAGGTGGAAATTTTACCATCCATCCTTGCGGCGGACTTCGCCCGGTTGGGCGAGGAGGTTCAGGCCGTTACAGCCGCAGGTGTCTCTATTCTGCATGTCGATGTGATGGATGGCCATTTCGTGCCGAACCTCAGCCTGGGGCCGCCAATTGTCGAATCGCTGCGGAAAGTCACCGCGCTCCAGTTGGATGTGCACCTGATGATTACCGATCCCGACAAATACGCTCCGGCGTTCGCCAAAGCGGGCGCAAATCTCATCAGTGTGCATCAGGAGGCCTGTACCCACCTCGACCGGTCCATTCACGGGGTGAAGGATCTCGGAGTGAAAGCAGGCGTGGTTCTGAACCCTGGCACTCCGGTTGCCACGCTGAGCGAGGTCCTCCATCTGGTAGACTACGTCCTGGTAATGAGCGTGAACCCCGGTTTCGGGGGCCAGAAATTTATCCCGAACGCTTTGCGGAAGATCGAGCAACTCGCCCGCATCCGTTCGGAACGTGGATTGCAGTACGCAATTGAGATTGACGGCGGAGTCACCGCCGCGAATGTACCGGATATCGTGAAAGCGGGCTGTGACTGGCTTGTGGCCGGGTCGTCCGTATTTCACAGTGTGAATTCCAGCAACGCTGTTCGGGAGATGCAGCGGGCCGCCCATGCGGCTACATCTGTTGCCGTCTAAGGCAAGCACGGGGCAAGGTAAAGAGGCTTATGAATCGAAATTGGATTACGCGTTTGTTGATGGTGCTGGTCGCGCTCGGGCTGGTGGCGCCCGCGCCGGGCGGCGTCTTCCGGCGCAAGAAGTACGAGAATCCGATCACCAAGGACACGCAGCAGCCCGACAAGGTGCTCTTTGACAAGGCCGTCAAGGACATCGAAAAGGGCCGTTATGAAGTGGCCCGCATTACGCTCAATACGCTGATCAACACCTACGACACCAGCGAATTTCTCGCCAAGGCGAAGCTGGCCATCGCCGATAGCTGGTTCCGCGAAGGCGGATCGCATGGTTTTGCCCAGGCGGAAGCCGAATACAAGGACTTCATCCTGTTCTACCCGACGATGGAAGAGGCCGCCGAAGCGCAGCAGAAGATCTGCGGCATTCACGTGCGCCAGATGGAAAAGGTCGATCGCGACGCCTCCCAGGCCCTGCGCGCGGAACAGGAATGCCGCACGTTGCTGACTCAGTTTCCGAACTCGAAGTTCGCGCCCGAGGCCGAACAGAAGCTGCGCGACATTCAGGAAGTCATCGCGGGCAGCGAGTTCAAAGTCGGTTCGTTCTATCACCACAAAGGCAGCCATCCCGCTGCGGCAAACCGCCTGAGCGGCCTCGTCCAGCAGTATCCGCTCTATAGCGCCGCCGATGATGCTCTGTGGATGCAGGCGGATTCGTACACCCGCATGGGCAACCGTTTCAAGGGCCAGGCGATCGCGTCGTACCAGAAGATCGTCCGCGATTATCCGCTTTCCAATTACGCGGCCGACGCGAAGAAGAAGCTGAAGGAAATGGAAGCTGACGTTCCGGAAGCCGATCCCGTCGCCGTGGCTCGCATGCAGTATGAAAAAGAGAATGCAGTCAAACCTGGCGTGATGCGCCGCAGCCTGGGCTTCATCGCTCGCGGACCGGATATGACGCCGTCCGCCAAGTCGGGTTCGCCGGCGATGACGAGCCTGCGTTCGAGCATCCCGGCCAGCGTGCCGATTCCGACCGAAGGAACGGGCCCCGGCGTCACGGATGTGACGATTTCCACCTCCACGACGCCTTCGGACACCACCGCGCTCGACAAGCAGCCTGACGCACGCCTGAATCCTCCGGCCCCCGGCGCCTCTACCGGTGCAACGCTTGCTGGTGAAGGAACCGCGCCCGCCGCCACGGCTGCCGCGCCGGCTCCGGCCTCGAACGAGCCGCTGCCGACGAACCGGCAACCCGGTAAGCCTGGCAAAACGCCAAAGGTCAAGAAGTCGAAGAAAGCAGTCAATACGCCGGCCGCTGCGGCAGTGGCGCCAACGACGACGCCAGCTGCGAAGCCGGCGGTCAAGTAGTAGTGAGCCGGGTTTTACTCGCCGACGACAGTCCCCACGCGCAACGCATGGGGGAAATGATCCTTCGTGAAGAGGGCTATGAAGTTGTCAGCGTAACGGACGGCGAGACCGCGATGCTGCGTCTTGCGGATGTCGATCCCGACCTCATCATGGTCGATGTGTACCTGCCGAAAAAGTCCGGCTACGACATCTGCAGGTACGTGAAGTCGACGCCCGGCCATCAGCATACGCGAGTCGTGCTGCTCGCCGGCCTGCTCGAATCGGTGGACGAAGAAGAGGTCCGCCGCTGCGGCAGTGACTCGTTCATCAAGAAGCCGTTTGAAGCCTCGGCGGTGGCGAAAACCGTGCACGCCCTGGTGCAGGAATCGCAGTTGGCGCGAGGTTTGTTCGGCGACCAGATCAAGGACGCCCAACCTCTGCCCGAACCCCCCGCCGCCGGGCAGCCCACGCCTCCCGTGCGTCAGCAAGTGGACGCGGAACGGGTGGAAGCCGCCGTCACCGTCGCGCTCGACGCCGCATTGCCCGCCTTGGTGCGTGAAATCACCGACCGCGTTTTGGTAGCTTTAGGACATTAACATGGCAGCAGCAGAAAACTCATTCGACATCGTCTCCAAGATCGAGATGCCTGAAGTGGTCAACGCCATTCAGCAGGCTGCAAAAGAGATTCAGACCCGCTACGACTTGAAGGACTCCAAGTCCGACATCCAACTGAACGAGAAGGAAAACAAGATCACTCTCACCAGTTCGGACGACTACAAAATCAAGGCGGTGCGCGAGATTCTGGAAAGCAAGCTCGTCAAACGCAAGGTTCCGCTCAAGGGCTTGGTGTACGGCAACATCAATCCCGCTGCCGGCTCCACCGTGAAACAGGAAGTGACGCTGCAGCAGGGCATCAGCACGGAAAAGTGCAAAGAAATCGTGCGCATCATCAAGGACAGCAAGAAGAAGGTGCAGGCCACGATTCAGGGCGACTACGTTCGCGTGGCCGGCAAGGCTCGCGATTCGCTCCAGGAAGTGATCGCGCTGCTGCGAGGCCACGATTTCGAGATCGACATGCAGTTCACCAACTACAGGTCCAACTAGGCGTGCCCCGGCGGATCGAGTCCCTATTCGTGAATGGCCCGGCCGGGCGATTGGAAGCGATCCTCGAAGAACCCGACGATCGCGACCCGGTAGAGGCCGCGCTGGTTTGCCATCCTCACCCGCAGCACGGCGGCACGATGCACACCAAGGCCGTTTATCGCACAGCCCGAGGTTTGCGCCGCGCCGGTTGCGTGGTGTTGCGCTTCAACTATCGCGGTGTGAATCTGAGTGAAGGCGTGTACGACAACGGCGTCGGCGAAGTCGAGGACGCACGCGCCGCGCTCTCGTTCCTCCTCAGCCGCTATCCGGCGCTGCCGGTGACGCTCGCCGGCTTTTCATTTGGTTCGCGCATTGCGCTCAAGCTCGGGTGCGAACTCGGCTATCCACGGCGAATCATCGCGGTCGGTTTCCCCACCGTATACACGGACCGGTCTTACCTCAACGGCTGTGTTGTGCCCCGGTACTTTGTGCAAAGCACCAATGACGAATTCGGCCCGCTCGCGGAACTCCAGGCTGTGGTGGATGCGCTGCCGGAACCTCGCCAGTTGATCGCGATTCCTTCAACCGATCACTATTTCTTCGGGGGCCTGCCGCAGCTCGAAGACGCGATCGCGTCTATTCCGTAGCCTACAGCAGGGACGTGTCGAGCTCGGTGCGTTCGTTCCCCGCGTGAATTGCGGACTTCGACGCCTGGCGCTCCTGCAAATACGCCAGCAGCTCTTCGCGCGAACCCTGAAAATACTCGTCCAGCAAATGCTGCAGTGCGAGGTTCCGCATCTCGGCTTCCGACATAGTCGCCGCATAAAGGAACGCCTTGCCGGACTTGTGGCGCCTGAGCGTCCCCTTCTTTTCGAGGCGTTCGAGCGTGGTCATCACGGTCGTGTATGCAAGCTTCCGGTCGCGGGTCAAAACGTCGCGCACGTCTTTGACGTTCGCTTCGCCCAAACGCCAGATGGCTTGCAGGCACTTCAATTCCAGGGGCCCCGGGACGTCTCTAGCTGAATCGTTCACGTCAGTGGCTCTTGATGGCTTGCGAGAGTTTGTCCGCGAACAGGGAGTTCTGTTGCGGCCTGGGTCCGCCGCTAGGATGCTGTTGTTGCTGCTGCGCCGCGGCAGGCGCGGATTTTGGCTGTTGTTGCGGCGGCGCAGCGGCCGCCACGGCGGGCTTGTCTTCCAGGTAGCGCAGTTTCTTGAGCACCACGCGTTCGAGAGACGGATTGTAGGTCGTCCAGAACCCGTCGATCCGGGTGTCGCGCTCGAGTGTCCACCGCATCGCTTCCATCTTCGAATCCAGGTTGTCGATGTGATGCAGCAGCAGCGCCTCGGGAAACACTGGAACCTTCGGCGAACCGTATTCGAGCTGGCCGTGGTGGCTCAAAATCAGATGCTGCACCAACTGCAGCAGCCGTGGCGGAAATCCGGGGATGCCCGCGGCCTTCTCGGTCACCATCTGAAATCCCATCACGATGTGCCCAACCAACTGCCCTTCGTCCGAATAGCCGAAGCCGCGATGGTAGGTCAGCTCGTGCACCTTGCCGATGTCGTGCAGAATCACGCCGGTCAGCAGCAGGTCCACGTCGATGTCCGGGTAGTGCGAAGCGGTGAACTTCGCCACCTTCGCCATGCTCAGCACATGCTCGATCAGGCCGCTCAAAAACGCGTGGTGGATGCTCTTTGCGGCGGGCGCGGTGCGGTAGGCGGTGGCGAGGCGTTCGTCGGCGAAAATCGTTTCGAGCAACGCTTTCAAATGCGGATTCGTGAACCCGGCGATCAGTTGGCGAAGCTCGCGCTCCATCTCCCGCGGGTCGTGCTTCGACGCAGGAAAATAATCGCCGACTTCAATTTCCGAATCCTCGATCTTCTGCAGCTTGTGAATCGTGAGCTGCAGGCGGTTCTGAAAATTCTGCGTGAGACCCTTGATGCGGACGAAGTCGTCGCGATCGAAAGTCTCCATGACCTCCGCTGCGTTGTCCCACATCTTGGCGTCCAGTTCGCCGGTTTTGTCCGCGAGCATGAGCGAAAGAAACGGGTCTCCGCTCTTCTTCTGCCGGATGTCCTTGGCCAGAACGAGGAATGTCGTATTGATGTTTTGTTCCGGCCTGATTTCGACGACGAAAGGCGACTTCATTGATATGCGTTCTATCAGCGCTTGGACGACGACGGCTTGTTCTTGACGACCTTGGTGCCGGGGATCGGAATCGCCCACAGTAATTTACGGTGGCGGGTCTGCGCGGCGACTTCCTCCTTCGAGATCATTTCCGGCTTCAACTGCGCCGGGTCGGACCAGGTGGTGTTCTTGCCTGGCGCGGCGCCAGTGTCGGTCCAACCACTTTTGATCTCGAGAAACGCGTCCGTCCGGAGCTTGGTGAGATACTCGCGCAAAGCCGGTTGAAAGCGCTGGCCATAGAACTTCTCCATGATCTCGCCTTCCACTTCTTCCATTTCCGCCTGGCCCTCTTTTTGATGCTCATCGACGCGAAGAATCAGAAAGCCTTCCGGAACCTTGACCGGGTCGGACACGAAGTTGCGCGACTTGTCCCAGATCAGGTCTTCGATGTCTTTGCGCAGCTTGCCTTTTTCCCACGGACCCATGTCGCCGCCCTGTTGCGCGGTCGGGGCATCGGAGTTGTCACGCGCGAGCTCGGGGAAGCGTTCGCCCTTCTTGGCGCGCGCCACGAGATCCTTGGCTTTCTTTTCGGCAGCCGCGACGCCGGCTTCATCCTTGCCTTCGGTGGCGACGAGGATCTGGCGCAGGAACACGCGTTCCTGCCGCATGAACTCCGTCTTGTGCTCGTCGTAATACTTCTTCATTTCGTCGCGAGGCACATTGATGGTCTTTCCCACCTGTTCGCGCACCACGCGCTGCGTGACGGCGTTGTTCTTCCAGTCGCTGCGGAATTCCTCGAACGGCATGCCGGTCTGTTCCTTGACGAGCGCCTGGAACTTTTCGGGATCGGAGACGCCGAAACGGCGCTGCAGCTCGGCCTGATACTTGGAAAACTCCTGGTCCACGTTGATGTTGAGCTCCTTGCCCTTTTGGACAAGAAGCAACTGGTCAATGCGTTCCCGAAGGATATCCTTGCTGCGCTCGCCGAGCGCCTGCTGCAAGCGCACGCCATTGAGGTTGGCTTGCGTCTTCAATTCGGTTTCCATCATCCGGCGCGATCTTTCGATCTCGCCACGGGTGACGATGTCGCCGTTGACTTTGGCGACGATCTCTTCAATCAATTGAATGTCCGCTGCCGGAAGAACGGCGTTGGCAACCGTAAGACTGCCCGCAACTGCAAGACGCGTAAACCACTTCATCAGTAACATTATATCGGTCCGGGCATTGGACATGCCAACCCCCGGTGCGTGATTTTTCAAATACTTGTGGGCGGCGAGGCGTGCCGCGCTGGCACACTCGTGAATTTGAGCGAGCCTGGAGCTATAAACCCAGCATTTGCCGCAACCTGGGCGCTACCTCGTTGGGCGAGGCAACGCGCAGCACTGTGAAGCCCGCCGCGCGCCCGGACTTCTCGCCGGCCTCCGAATCCTCGACCACCAGCGGGTTACGCGCCTCGAGCAGCTTCGCTCCGAGCAGGTACGGGTCGGGTTCCGGCTTCAATTTGCCGGCCTCGAGACCGCAGACCAGCGCCCCGAAGAGATCGCGGATCCCCGCATGAATCAGCGGAGGCTCCACCTCGTTGCGTCCGCTCGACGAAACAACGGCGAGCGGCAACTCGAGTTCCCGCAGCAAAGTGACCGTCGCTTCAGGAAACGGCATCACTTCGATCATGCGTTCTGAAAAGCGTTCTTTCTTGCGCGGATACTGCGCGTAGATTTCCTCGAAGTCGAGGGGTGGCGTCTGCGCCTGGCAAAAACGCTCGATCATCAGGCGGTCCGAGATGCCGACGCACTCACGCACGTACACATCCCAGTCCATCTTGAAGCCCCAGGGCGCGAGAACCTCACACCATACATCATAGTGTAGTGGTTCACTATCGGCGATTACGCCGTCGAAGTCAAACAGAACGGAGTCGAAAAGAGTCATTGGCTGCTAGAGAGACTGGAGATCAGATCAGGAGTTATTATCCGCGGAAGGAGATGCTTTCTGGATGAATCGTACGGTCATGATGCCGAGCAGCAACACAGCGGCTCCCAGGGCGATGTACAACGCCTGAGGATGGCGGTCACTGAAGGGCTTCACCGGTTCGGGAGGCGGCTGGTAGCCGGGATTCGGTTCCGCCGCGCCCGGATTGATCGTGGAAGCGGAATCGATGGAAGAGCGCGCTAGAACCATCGGCAGGTCGTAGGCTGGCGTTTTGGCGTTGCGGTTGCCGTAGTACAGCCAGTAGTCGCCGCCGCCGGTGGTGACCGGAAAGATCACGCGGCGCAACACCGATTCGGCAACCACGGTCCGCAACGTGAGCGGCTTGTCGTCGGCATGGTAGATCCGCACGCGTAAATAGCGGGCGCGCGTATCGGGCAAGGACAACCACATCGATTCTTCGCCGCCAACTTTATAAATCACCCCGCGCGCCAGATAGGACCAATGCTTGTTGTCCTCCGAACTCTCTACTTCCACAGCGCGATGAAACAGCAGATCGCCGGCGGTGATTTCCATGCGCAACTGATCTTTTGGAATGCCCACTTCCCCGAAGTCGAGCAGGTACGTGGTTGCCTTGACCTGCGCCTCTTCCACCGGTGCGGGAGTGGCGAATTCCTGCACGATCTGGCGCACCGCAGGCCGCTCTTCCGCCAGCGAAACCGAGGCGCCCGAGAGCACTGCGGGATCCTTCCAGCCTTCGATGGTCACGCGCAAAAAGGGCCGCGTGGACACGGGGTATTCGATGCCGAGAATCGAAGAATGCTGGGATTCGTGTGTGAAATCGAAGATGTAGGCTTCTTTGCGCACCAGCGACCAGTTCTTCCGATCGGCCGACGCCTCGAGCTTGACCTTCTTTTTGAAATTGATTTCGCCGGTCGCAAGGTCGATGCGGCTGTGCCGGGCGACGCCCCTTAGCGCGAGCACGAACTGCACCGCATCTCCGCTGGCGGAACGGTCCAACACCTCGGCTTCGACGCGCTTTTGTTCATTCGATCCGGACGATCGCGTAATGAGAAACGGGACTTCTTCAGACCCATGCACGACGCGGAGATCCGACAAATCCACTGCGGCCTTGGCGAACACCTGCCGGTCGACGTGCACCGCCGTGATCGGTTTTTCAGCCGTCACCGGCAACCGCTTGCGGAACTGCCAGGCGGAAGGCGTGAAATCGGCCCGGGCTGGACCGGACGCCGCCAGCATCAAGCCGGCAAGGGCGAAGAAGGTGGATTTCATTCGTCTTTTATCAGGGTACTGAGTTTGTCGCGGAACCGGGAATACAGGTACGAACCGGCGAGCAGCATGCCGCCGAGGGCGATAAAGGCGATCATCCGGTATGTCACCTCGAGCAGCCAGATGTCGTAAATGTACAGCTTGACGATCACGATGGCGAAGAGGATCAGGCCGAGAATTCGCGGAAAAGCCGAGCGCCGCGCAAAGCCGCTGGCGAGGAACTGGAAGCCGTAACCAGCGAAAATCAGGCTGCTGACCAGCGTCTTGATGCTCGACTGCGATGTCAGGTCGACGCGCGAGTCGATGTAGGCGAACAGTTCGAGGTGAATGCCCCACAGCATCAGCAGATGCGCCAGCACATACGGAATGCCCGCGAGCTTGCGCGGAACATTCTCCATTTTCGAAGTCCAATAGGCGGTAAGAAACAGCGAGAGCGACACGCAGAAGAAGCTGATGAAGCGCGGATTGAAGAGCAGCGTGTAGCTTTCGTAGTTCGGGAGCGGCGGCCAGTACAGCAGCGAATCGACACCCGTCAGGCGCATGACTGCGAGAAACGCGAGGATCGCCGAGCCGATCAGAATCCGCCAATCGCGAAGCTTGTACGCGATCCACGTCAGCGCGGCGGCCTGGATTGCCCAGCCAATGGTGATGCGGTAGCCCGTCAACTGAATCGGAACCGCAAGAGCGAGAAATGCGAGCGCCAGTCCGGCGGCAAGCAGGGGACCTGCAGTGTCGCGTTTCTCCTCCGGCATGCCGCTGTAGAGCAGGTAGCCGAGCGCCAGGTAGCTGGCCGCGACCGCGACAGTGAACAATCCCAGATACGCTTTGTATTCGCCCTCGAGAAGCGCGTAAGAAGCTCCGTAGTAGATCACGCCGCTCGCTGCCGCCGTCAGCAGGTCCGACTTGTAAACATGATCCGCCGTGGCCCGCAACCAGGCCCACGCGAGCGTTGCCGCAAAGACAATGGTGTACCAGGCCATCAACTCGGTCAGGTGTTGCTCGCGGTTCCGCAGTCCGAGCACAGCTTGCCCGAACCAGTATCCGGCCAGAGCCACCGCTGGGCCGCCCGGAACCTTCTTCAACCACGTTACGGCCAGCCCGGCGAAGAACAGGGCGAGCATCAGAAACGGCGCTTCGCCCCACTGGTGCTCATACGCAATGCCGAGCGCGACGGAGGCCGCGAACTGGCTGATGAGAATGGTCCACCAGTTCGGGCTCATCGCCATGACGCCGTAGTTGAGTCCGGTGAATACCGCGGCCCAGGTTCGGCCGAATATCCGCGCGCGATCGGCGCACCAGGCGCTATGCAGGAACCAGGTTCCCACAAGCGCGACAGCTTCTACGCTCTTCCAGCCGCGCATGCGGGCCACGACTGCCGCGCCGCCGTTCAGCACGAGCATGTAAGAGAGAAAGAAGAGATCGTTGGGCTCGCCTTTGGAGAGCATGAAGGGGGTCGCGTACCCGCTGAGAAGCGCAAGCAGCAGAGTCGCACGCGCGTTATAGCGCAGCGAGAGCGCGCCGGTCATCATGCTGGTGGCGAACATCAGCACGAAGGCCGCGCCCTGCGGGATGAGCTGGTAAAACGAGAATGCGGCGAAGAACGAAAGATAGAGCATCGCCGAGCCCACCGCTTGTATGCCCTGGGCGAAAATCTTCTGGTTGCGATGCCACAACCGGTCGCCGCCCCAGATGGCGAGCATGCCGGTCAACACGCCGAGCATCACGCGGCCCGATGGCCCGATCCAGTCGTTGTCGACGGCGTACTTGAAGAAGAACGCCACCCCGAACATCACCGTCACCGCGCCAATCCGGTTGATCCAGGTGAGGCCGACGTTGCTTTCGATGGTCGGCGTTTCGGAGGGGGATGGCTCGAGGGGTGGAGTAGCAGCAGTAGCAGGAGGCGGACCCACGGGTAAGCCGTGGTCTTCGTAAACCCCTTGTGCGGCGGCGGGAGGCGGTTCGGGTGCTGGCGGCGCCATCGCGGGAAGCGGCGGAGGCGCTGCATGGACCACAGGCGGTGACGGCGCCGGCGGCGCGGCAACAACCTCCACACCCGAAATCCGCGAAACTTCCGTCTCGAGAGTGAACACCCGCCGCGTGAGGGAGGCATTGGCCTCCGCCAGATCGCGCAGTTGCCGTTGCAGATGATCGATCAATAAACGATCGCTAGGGTCCATTTTGAAGTCAGCTCACAAGTGCGGCTTGTTCATCCGCCACTTGATGAGCATACTTCCGATCGACATACCGATTCAAGATCTCTATGAATTCCGGAACAATATTATCGCCGCGGAGGGTCACGGTCTTGGCGCCGTCGACAAAAACGGGCGCTACGGGTTCCTCGAACGTCCCGGGCAGGGAAATTCCGATATTGGCGTGTTTCGATTCGCCAGGGCCATTCACCACGCAGCCCATCACCGCGACCTTCATCTCTTCGACGCCCATGTACTTGTTCTTCCACGTGGGCATCTGCTCGCGCAGATAGCGCTGAATCTGGTCCGCCATCTCCTGGAAGAAGGTGGACGTCGTGCGTCCGCAACCTGGGCAGGCGGCGACCTGCGGCGTAAAACTGCGCAGATTCAGCGACTGCAGCACCTGCTGGCAAACCAGGACCTCCTCTGTGCGGTCGCCGTTCGGCATCGGCGTCAGCGAGGCGCGAATCGTGTCGCCGATTCCTTCCTGCAGCAGAATCGACAAAGCCGCGGTGGTGGCCACAATGCCCTTCGCGCCGAGTCCCGCTTCGGTGAGGCCGAGATGCAGCGGATAGTCGCACCGGCCGGCCAGATCGCGGTACACCGTGATCAGGTCCTGCACGTTGCTGACCTTGGCGCTGAGCAGGATCTTGTCGTGCTTCATGCCGTGCTTTTCGGCCGCTTCGGCGGACAGCAGGGCCGACGCCACAATGGCGTTCATGGTCACTTGCTGGGCGTCGAGCGGATCCGGCAGCAGGTTGTTCTCATCCATCATGCGCGTAAGCAGCGCGCCGTCCAGCGAACCCCAGTTGACGCCGATGCGCACTGGCTTGTCGTATTCGACCGCGACTTCGATCATGGCGCGGAAGTTGTCGTCGTGCTTTTTGCCGATATTCACATTGCCCGGATTGATGCGGTACTTGGCCAGGGCCATCGCACAATCGGGGTATTTCTTCAGCAGTAAATGGCCGTTATAATGAAAGTCGCCAATAATAGGGACGCGAACTCCGAACTTGTAGAGCGTCTCGCAGATCTTTGGAACAGCCTTCGCCGCATCATCGGTGTTTACCGTGACGCGCACCAGCTCAGAGCCTGCCTGAGCGAGAGCCATGGTCTGATTAACGGTTCCGCTGACATCGGCGGTGTCGGTGTTGGTCATCGATTGGACGACGATCGGGTTCGAACCACCGACCATCACGCCACCCACGTTGACAGGCGTGGAGCGGCGGCGGGGAGAAGCTGGCATAGTTTCTATTTTAGCGTCCTCTGGCCGGTTGAGAGGAACCGCGCGCCGGCGCTAATTGAGCTAGGGTCTTCACCTGATGCCCAGTTAGGGGTTTCTTCTGATACGGATACGGATTGAATTGTCGAAGGAGTGAGATAGGTGCAAAAGCAGGGTTTCGGTCCAAACAGACGCGGCAAAACCCGCATCCGGAAGATCCTTGGTCCGGTGCTCGATTTCGTCGTGACGGAAGGAAACCGCAATCGCATCGCGAAACTGCGGATCATGGACTTTCACGAAACCGGTTTCGGCTTGCAGTGTCCCGAGGCCATCAGTCCGGGGTCGACGCTCCGCTATACGGACGACACGCAAACCGAGCGCATGGCGAAGGTCGTGTGGTGCCAGCGCGCGGCGCACGGCGAATACCGGATCGGCGCGACGTTCGACGTATACCCCGGCAGCGAGGGCGTCTCCGACAGTGAGGAGTTCGACGAATCGGAGCCCGACTACTACGAGCTGCTGCAGATCAACCCCAAGGCCGATGCCGAAACCATTCATCGTGTTTACCGTCTGCAGGCCCAGCGCTTCCATCCGGACAACAAAGAAACCGGGAACGAAGGCGCCTTCAAATTGCTCAGCAAGGCCTATCGCACGCTTTCCGAGCCGGAACTACGCGCGGCTTACGATTTGAAGCTGAACAGCATCCAGCAGAGACGCTGGAAGATTTTCGACCAGCCGTTGCAGGCTGTCGGCATGGAGGCGGAAAAGCGCAAACGGCAGGGAATGCTCGCAATCCTCTACACCAAGAGAATGCAGGAACCAGCGGCGCCGCACGTCTCGTTGCACGAGTTCGAGACCCTGCTGGGCGTGCCGAAGGAACACCTGGAGTTCAGCCTCTGGTACCTGCGCGAGAGCGCTTTTGTCGTGCGCACCGACAGCGGAAAGTTCGCGATCACCATCAAGGGCGTGGATGAGCTCGAGCGAATGCCGGGCGGAATCGAAACCCAGAAGGAACTGCGGGAAGACCGGCTCCTCAACTAGCCTGTCTTACTTGCGTCGCGTGTACATCCGCTCGAAGGCGTCGATCTGGTCGACGATCTTCCTCGGATCCTTCTTTGCTTCCGGACAATCGAACAATGGAATCAGGTTCCAACTCGCGGAAAGGGTGACCAGTGCGCTACGTCCAGCGGCGTTGAGGTAATAATCCACGCGCCGCGAACAAAACGACGTCATCTCGAGCCGCACTTCGTCCGGGCTGTTTTCCCGTTCCAGTAAAACCACGACGGTCCGGTTGCTCCAGGTATACAAACGGTCTTCGGTCGACAACGACTTGATGAGGTGCGCCGAAAACGCATGCACGAGCTTTTCGGCGTTGTTGAGGCCGTAGCGCATGCGAAACATGTCGAACTGGCTGAGCAGCAGGACCAGCGCATAGTCCTTCATGGTGGGAGATTCCGTGGCGAGCCGGAGTTCGATCGACCGGATTGCTTTCGATCGCAGCAGGGAGTTTTGCGATTGTAGTTCAGACTCCCCACCGGACGAATCGGAATTGCCGGATTCCGTCTCCGCCGCCGGGTTCTGGTCGGTTTGCGCGGACCCGCCGGGCGCCAGTCGAAAGCTCATCGACGCGCCAGTGACTGCTCCGGTTGCGTCCCTCACGGTCGAGACGATGACCACGACTTGGGATTCGACGCCGTCCGCGGCGCGCAGAGTCGCTCTCGAACCCGAACCGATGGCGCTCGAACCCGTGAGCGCCGCGTTGAGCGTTGCTTCGAGCTCCTGATTGCCATCTCCGTCCGGGGCAAAGAAATCTCTCAAATCCCGGCCTTTCAATGCGTCGCAGTGCGTGGTGCGGGCCGCGGTGGGGTTGGCGAACACAATGCTTCGCTCGGCGTTGACGACGAACACGCTGTCCAGCATTCCGTCGACGACCGCGGTGAGGCTTTGGATCTTCTGCTTGAGGTCGGTCCGCTCCACCACGATGTTTTCCGCCATCGAGAGAATCACTTCGAGGTCTCCGTCACGTAGCGGCTTGAGCAGGCCTCCGACGGGTTTCAGGCGCATGAGGGGCATTGCGTCCTTCATGGCGGATGCGAGAAAGAGTACGGGGACCTCCACCCGGCTGAGATGCTTCGTCAACTTCTCGCTTGCGGGATTTCCTTCCAAATCCGTGGACAGTATGGCGAGATGAAGTTTCCTGCGGGCCGAGGCCTCGAGGGCCATCTGGGCGTTGCACGCGTAGGTGACCAGGTGTCCGAGCTGAGACAAGGCCTGCTGGATAGCCATAGCAGTAGTGGAATCCGCTTCGACGAGCAGAATATCCAGGGGCGTAGTGTTCATAGGAAAAGCCTGCAGTTTAGCGTGCGGCCTCAGCGGCTGCCGGGTGATGGTCCATTTCCAATTCGACCAGGAAGAGCAATTCTCCATGCGCGATGTGGAGGACGGATTGGTGGAGCGGGCGCATGTTCCCGATATCCCCAGGTATCATGGAGCGCGGCGAGGAAAGGTGACAGCTTTCCTCGGAAGCAAGTTGACCCAGAAACCGGCCACAGAGCATGTTCGCCAACTCGCACATCACCTCCCATGAAGAGCGCCGGGTCAGGTCGCCGTCTTCAAAGAGAAACGTGGCGGAAAGAACTTTCGCGGTCGATTCCTCGGTGACCAGCGCGCAGGTGCCGCTGATGGTGCGCCCCTTGAAGTCGAGCCCGACGATGATCGGATCGATCCAGTTTTCCACCTTCGGTTGGGCGTGATCCACCAATGGGCTCATGAACATGGTGCCCAGAACGTTATCCGCGGCCTCTCGAATTTGCGCCAACACGGTTGTGTTCTGCATGGTGAACTCGTATCCTACCCGCCCATCACGGCTAGGACTTTTTCCTTGACGGTCTCTCCATTGAACGGCTTACGGATGTACCCGTCACAGCCAAGCTGCCCCATTTTCATGACCCTCTCGGTCGAATTGTCGGTGGTGATCATGATGACGGGAATCTCCCGCAGCACGCGGTCTGCCTTGATCTGCCGGACGAATTCGTCCCCATTCATGTTCGGCATGTTGAGGTCGCTGAAGATGAGGTTGAACTCGTTCTCTTTCAACTGCGCCAGACCTTGCAGCCCGTCGCCCGCCTCCCCCAACATCTCGATAGGAAGCCCCGAATTGTTGAGGATCCGCTTCATGTGGGCGCGCATCGCCGGGGAATCGTCAACAATGAGGATCCGCAGAGACATATGCAAACTCCCTCCAAGAAAGCTCATCGTCTCCGATATGTATTCTTGAGAGGAAAAGCGAGTTCAGCCGTTTTCAATTCCCTGTGTCCACGCCAGCAATCAAATCCGAGCAGCGCGCCCCTGTGGTTGTGGCGCCTCTTCTTGCGATGTGCGCCACCGCTCACAACGGCCTCGAAAAACTGAGCATCCGCCTGGCGGAACTCCAAAGAGACGGGGGTCTCTTCGGAGAGTCCGAATGCGCGGCCATGCAGTCGCATCTCGACGCCGCCAGGATCGCCTCGTCGAACTGCACCGAGTTGATCAATAAAATGCGGATCCAGCCGATCGAGATCCCGGCGCTTTTCGATGAGGACGATGAGGATTTCCTGGCGATGGAGCCACCCGACAAGATCCCCGAAGATGAAATGTTCACGTATGGCGACGTTCTGGATTCCCTCACCGGCTTACCCGGGCGATCGATGGCGGCGAGGGCGATGCAATCGGCCGTTTCAGTCGGACGTCCCCGCTTTGCCGCGCTCTTCTGTATCGACCGCCTCCGTTATATGAGCGGGCGTTTCGGCTTCGAGGCGGGACAGCAGGCGATCAAGAGCTATGCGATGTACTTGCGGCAAAGAATGCCGTCCGACACCATGCTGTTTCGCTGGGGCGGCGGCTGCTTTGTCGGATTGTTCGATCTTTCGAGTTCGATCGGAGACGCCAAGGGAATTGCCGAACAGGTCGCCATCCAGAAAAGCAAACTGAATTTCGATTCGCAACAGCGGTCGGCTCTGTTGAACTTGACGTCCAGCACTGCGGTCGCCGGTCTCGGCAATGCAAGAACAAGCGAGGACGCCATCGAGGAATTCTATGCCTTCACCAGCATGCACTCCAGGAAACAACCGGATTGATGTGTCATAGGCACAGGGATGATCCTGCACACCAAAACGAAAGACCCGCGAGGTGTTACTGCTAAGCTGTTGGACAGGAGTTTCCATCTGGACGCCGGCTACATTCCCGCCGAATCGCCTGACAAACCGCTAGCTGAGGAGGAGGCCGTTACCCTCGCTGCCGCCCCCGCCCCCGCTGCCGCTGTCGGCGCACGGCCGTTGGCGCCTGCAAACCTACTGATCCGCGTCCTCGCCGGTCTGCAAGCCGGGGTCACCGGGGGCATGGTGATGCTCCTCTACTTTTCAGCCAGTTCCATTCTGCAGCGGCAGCATTGGTGGAGCATGCAAAACCTGCTCGGCAGCGCAATCTACGGAAACGCCGCGCTCTGGAAAGGCCTCGGGAAAGCCACGCTCGCCGGAGCGTCCATGCAGATCGTCCTCGCGGCGCTTTCAGGCATCCTGTTCGCCGTGCTGATTTCGCACCTGCCGGCGCCGAGGCCGGTCCAGTTGCTGCTCGCGCTCGCATGGGGAGCGGCGACCTACATGATGCTCTATAACTTCCTGTTCTTTCACGGCGCCCCGCTGATCCCGCTCTATTCTCCGCGCAGTTCGCCGTTGCTGGCTTATTTTCTCCTCGGCATCTCGCTTTCGAGAGTGGAGCCGATCTACCAGCACCTCTCCCGCGCCAAATTGGACTGATCAGTTCACTTGGATCCGCAGTGTAGCCGCGACAGGTGTGGTCGCCGCGCCGGGAACCACCACGTAAACGGCGTTGCCGGCGGTTTCGCTGATCTGCCTTGGACCCGCGGCCACTGGAGCATTCAAGTTCTGGTAGCCTCCATCTGGCGATAACACGATGCTCAAATCCAACGTTCCCTTGGCAAGCCGGATCGGCGCGGTGCGGGCTTCGAAAAGGGTTTGCGACGCCATCGCAACCGGCGTCCACGGGGCAGTTGCGTTGCCCGAAGGGCGTAGGCTCACGGCAACGATGCCGCCCGCGTTCTTGTCCACCTGGATCGCGATTTCATCGCCAGCCTCGAACCTCGTGTCGAGGCGGGTCTGTACGTACTGCCCTTGTGAATTGCGGCGCAAGATCTGATAGCGAATGCCCATGTTTTGCTGCTGCTGCGCCGTTAGCCCGAGCCTGTTCGCGGCAAGGGCGCCCGAAGCGGCGCCGGCGCCTCTCCCGGCCGCCTGCGCCGGCGCCGGTGCAGGCGCGCCACCCGCAGGAGCCTGGGGCTGCTGCTGCTGTCCGCTGTCTCGTCGCGTCGTCTCCGTCGACGTCTCCGAAGCGAACCGCGGCGGCGCTCGGAACGCGGTAGTTGCGGGCGCCTGATTCTGCTTTGCCTGCGACAAATACAATTGGCTCGCGGATAGCGACACCGCATCGCGCGCCAACTGAATTTGTTGCTGCGGCTCCGCACGCTTCTCGAGCCCTTCGGGCACGGCCGTCGCCGAAGGAGGCGCTTGCGCCGTCTGCTGCTGCGATAGTGGCTGCGCTGGCGGACGCGCGGCGCCGGCAACCTGTACAGCTGGCGCCGCCGCCGGCTTCCGGCTGTCGGCCTCGCGCGGACGTTCCGCAGCGGGAGCAGCAGCCGCAACCGCATCCACCGGTCCACCACCCACTGACGCTTTCTTTTTATCCGCTACGGCATCCTTTGAAGTCGCCGATGCCGTGCGTGTCTCCATGTCGAGCGCGGATGACTCTTTCTTTACCTTTGCTTCTTCCTGCACCCGAACAACGGGCTTCGGTTCCGTCGAGGGAGGAGGCGGAACAGGTGGGGGTGCGACAGACTTTGCGCCAGCCTCGGCATCCGCCTTTCGCGCGGGCGCGGCTGAGGACGCGACCGCTGCGGCTTTCGGAGCCTCCACCGGCTGCGCCGCGCCATCCCGATCCGCAGCCGCATGGTTGTTCGGCGAGGCGCCTTTCGCAGAATCTGGGAAATGCGTCGCCACTGTAGTGACCTTCTGCTTTTCAGTGACGGTTCTCTGAATGCCCACGATCATCACCAGCGCCAGACTCGCCGCTGCGAGGCTTCCCGCCGCCGGCCACCACCACGAAAGTCCCTTCTTCTTTTCTTCTACCGGCTTTGGCGCCACTTCCTCGAGCGCCGCCCGCAGAAACCCGCGCGATTCCGGATCGTCGAGAATCTCCTTCAGCGCCTGCTCATCCGCGAGCGCGTCGAACAGCGCCTGATCCTCCATCGCCGCCGAAAAGAGAAGCTGCTGTTCCGAAGGCGTCAGGGTGCCGGCGGCGTACCCGCCGAGCAAATGTTGAATCTCTTCGCGTTTCATCATTTGGCGCCTCCTCCTTCCCAGCTTCCGCCCATCAATTCGAGCAACTGCTTCCGGCAGCGGAAATCCCAAGTATAGACAGTGTTGATCGATTCCACGTCGAGCAACTTCTGGATCTGCGGGAACGACTTTCCTTCGAGCTTCCAGGCCATGATCTTGCGGCAGCGTTCACCTAACTGCTGCATCGCCGCAGCCAAACGGGCGAGCCGCTGCTGGCGCTCCGCCGCCTCCGCCGGGTCAGGACCCGAATCAGACAGCGGCATGTCATCCACCGACACCTGCGAATGTTCGCCGTGCCGGAACGATTTCCTCTTTGCCGCCATCATCTTGAACCGCATAATCTGCAGCGACAGAGGGAGCAGGTCTTCCATTGTGTCGATGTGCCCGTACTTTTCGTGTAGCACCACCAACACCTCCTGCGCCAGGTCTTCTGCCGCATCTCTCTGTATACGGGATGCCGCGAACGCGACAATCCTTTCACGCAGCCGTTCGATGAGGGTTTCGACTACCACTCAGCGACGCTCCCGTCCGGGTGAAAGACCCGCGCCATGGGGACGGTTTTCTGAAAGGGATATTTAGCGAACGCCTTTTCATCCAAATCAAAACCCAGGCCCGGTTTCGTAGGCAGCGGGAAACGCCCGTTGACCATGCGCATCGCGGGGAACCCTAGCCACTCTTCCCAGATCCTTTCTTTCTCTTCGGGGACGACGCCTGAGCAGATCTCCTGCACCAGGAAATTCGGCATGGCAGCATCGACGTGAATGGTGGCGATGCCTCCGATCGGACCTTCGCAGGCGTGCGGCGCCATTTGCACGGCGTGGGCTTCGCAGACGGCCGCCGTCTTCCCCAGGGCCGTGACGCCACCCACGTGGTTGATGTCGGTTTGAATGATATCGACGACGCCCATTTCGACCAGTTCCCGGCACGAATAGGACGCGACCAGCCGCTCGCCGGTTGCGATCGGCGTACGCGTACGCCTGGCGATCCGCGCCATTGCCCGTACGTTTTCCGGCGGGCACGGCTCTTCGATGAACAGCAGCTTCAAGGGTTCCGCTTCCTTGCAGAGGATCGCCGCAACCGACGGACTCGTCTTCGCGTGAAAGTCGCAGGCGATGTCGATAGTGGGCCCGATCGCGTTGCGGATCTCCTCCAGCCGCTTGATCACGGCCGTGATCTTTTTGTTGGTCTCGATCCACTCGTAGTAGCCGGCGATGCCGGTCTTGAAGCAGCTAATGCCGAGCGACTCGGCCTGGCTGCGCACCTCGCGCAATTCGGCCGCGTTGTTGGCGCGCAAGTGGTAGTATCCGCGAACGCCGCGAGTGTCCTTCGGGCCGCCAAGAAGCTGATACACCGGCAAATTTAGGATTTTGCCGCGGATGTCCCACAGCGCCTGATCGATGCCTGAAATCGCGGAACCCATCACGGGGCCTGCGCGATAAAAACTGTGCACATACATCGACTGCCAGTGATGTTCGACCAGCATGGGATCCGCGCCAATGAGAAAGTCGCGGAAATCCTCCACGCAAGCCATCACCGCGCCGGCCTTGCCTTCGAGAGTCCCTTCGCCCCAGCCAACGAGGCCTTGCTGGTTGGTCTCGATCTTTACGAACACATATGGTCGATCAACCGCGCCCGGCACCGGTACTCCGAAGACTTTCACATTGGTAATGCGAATCGTCGAGCCATGCTTGTCGAATGCCTCCGCGCCGAGTGGACGCCCTTGCGATTGCTGCTGCTGGCCTTGCAGGAGCGCTGCCGCCCCAGCCCCACCGGCGGCGCCTTGCAGAAAATGCCTGCGTCGAATCCTCATGCGTCCACCCCCAGGCCCGGCTTCACTGGCAATTCGACGTATCCATCGCGAACGGGCAGGGCCGAATCCGCCGGAATTTCCTGAATGAAAAAGTTGGGGATCGAAGCCGCCAGATGGAGTGCGGCTAAAGTTTCGAGCGCCGTGGAGGTCCGCTCCGGGGCAATCGCCACGTAATAAACCTCCGCCAGCGCGGCGATCTTACGGCAACCGTTGAGGCCGTGCATGCGCACAGATGGCCGCACCACATCGATCGCGTCTTCCTTCAGGAATTCCTGGACCTCGATCGAGCCCCCAAAGCCAAGCGGCGTCACCGTCTCCGCCGAAATCTTGCGGACGGCCGCGAGGTTGTAGCTCGCGCAGGGTTCGTTGAACCACAGCAAATGAAACGGTTCCAGCTCCGCCGCCACGGTGGACGCCTGTCCCGTCGACAGCTTGCCGCCGCCGTCGAGCACGAAATCGGCATCGGGCAATCTCGTACGAATCGCCCGCAGACGCGCGGCGATGGTCTTCGGATCTCCGGCATCCACCGCAAATGCCCGGTGGCCTCGATCCCACAGCGCCTGCACAGCGTCAAGGTTGCCGGCGCGAGCCATCACGCGAACCTTGTTCCGCGTCGGGCCGCCAAGAATCTGGTACACCGGCGCGCGGCTGAACTTGCCAACAATATCGAGCAGCGCGATATTCAGCGGTCCGGCGAGGCTCTCCGGCAACTGTGCCGCCAGATGGGCCCAAGCAGTTGCGGGATGCCCGGTTACGCCACGCGTCGCCTGCTGAAATTCCTCAGCCGTGAAAGCGCCCAACGGCGCGAGTCCGGCCAGGCCTTCGGCGATGGTCACCCGCAACTGATTGCCTTGTACGGAGACACTGGTTACCTCGAGCGGCATGCGACGAAGTATACTACGCCTGAATGCTTTCTTTTGCACCGGTTCTATTTCTCGCAGGGGCCGCGCTCGCCGCGGACCAGGATTTGAATGGACGTTGGGACATCAAGGTTCTCAATGAGCCTCGCTCGCGCGTATGGTGGCTCGAGGTCGAAGGCGCCGGAGCCGGCAAGGCCAAGGGCAATTTCGTCGGCGCTCCCGGCGGGCAGTTGGATCCGGTAACGGACATGAAGATCAAGGACGGCACGCTCGAGTTCCGCTTTCAGCGTTCCTATGAACGCGGCAAACCCGAGCCTCTTCGTACGGGAATCTATCGCGCCAAGGTCGAGAACGGCAAGCTGGTGGGAAGCCTCGAGGTTGAGGGCTATCCCCAAGGCGCCCGCAAGTTCGAGGGTGTCCGGGCGCCGGTAATCAACGAGAAAGACGACGCTGGTTGGAAGCCCTCCGGCAAGCCGATGGACCTCTTCAACGGTAAAGACATGAAGGGATGGAAAGCAATGGTGCCGGGGCAGGATCTGGGCTGGTGGGTGAAAGACGGACTGCTTACCAACAAGGCGGGCGCCAACAATCTGGTGAGCGAGGAGAAGTTCTGGAACTTCGAGCTGCACGTCGAATACAAGCTGGGCAAAGGCAGCAATTCGGGCATCGGACTGCGCGGCCGTTACGAAGTGCAGATCTTCGACGATTTTGGCCAACCCGCCGATAGCCACGGCAACGGCGCTCTGTACAGCCGTATCAAACCGTCGGTGAACGCGTCGAAACCAGCGGACGAGTGGCAGACCTTCGACATTCGCCTTGTCGGGCGAACCGTAACCGTGGTGTTGAACGGCCAGAAGATCATCGACAAGGCCGAAATTGCCGGCCTCACTGCGATCGCCAATGATTGCGACGAGGCGCTGCCGGGCCACATTACAATTCAAGGCGATCATGGCGCGGTGGAGTTCCGAAAAGTGTCGATTACGCAGCTTGCAAACAGTGCAAAGACATCTGAGCTTTCGCGTCAAGTGGTTTTTCGAACGAACTTGATGAGCCAAACGGGTGAATATCACAGGTTTTGCAGAGCTTATGAACAACTCGCAGGCTGAGCTCGTTTGTACTGCGCTTCAACATAGGGCGTTCGGTCCTTCCAACAGCGGAAGAGGATGCGGAGCCACTTGAATGCGAGAGATCGAATGGCTGCGTGATGG
>JACXTT010000373.1_pt1 | contig 74899 bp, 81 predicted proteins | sample 9270951 | NCBI WGS metagenome assembly JACXTT01 (sample SAMN15532306, study PRJNA645909) | rock metagenome | isolation source: weathered quartz diorite | place: Puerto Rico | collected 2017-06-21
GGCGACGATCCGCGCTTACCGCGCGGATCTCGCCGACTTCGCCGATGCCCGCGGCACCACCCGGGAATGGGCGGCCGGTCCGGATGCCGCGCTGCGCTACCTCGCCGCGCGGGCGCGCAGGGGTCGCCGCTCCGACCCGGGCCTCGCGCCGACGAGCCTTCGCCGGCGCGCCGCCGCCATCAAGGGCTTCTACCGGTTCGCCTTCGGCGAGGGGCTCATCGATCGCGACGTCGCGGCGCACCTCGACCTGCCCCGGATGCCGAGGCTCCTGCCGGAGACGCTGACCGCCGCCGAGACGGAGCATCTTCTGGCCGCGCCGCGCCCGGAGGCCCTGCTCGATCGAGCCATCCTCGAGCTGCTGTATGCCGCCGGCCTGCGCGTCTCGGAGGCGCTTCGATTGGACCTCGAGGACATGTCGCTCGACGGCGCCTTCGTCCGGGTCATCGGCAAGGGCGGCCGCGAGCGCCTGGTGCCCGTCGGCGAGGTCGCGCTCGACGCGATCCGCGCCTGGCTCGACGGACCACGCCGAACGGTCGTGGCCGAGCACCACGTCCAGCCGATCCGCGGCGGCCCGCTGTTCGTCGGCCGGACGGGCAGGCGACTGGCCCGGCAGCAGGCGTGGACGATCGTCAAGCGGGCCGCGGCGAGCGCCGGCCTGGCGGGCCGGGTCAGCCCGCACACCCTGCGGCACTCGTTCGCGACGCACCTGCTCGAAGGCGGCGCCGACCTGCGCATCGTCCAGGAGTTGCTCGGACATGCGAGCATCAGCACGACGCAGCTGTACACGCACGTGACGGGTGAGCGGATCCGCGAGGTGTACGCTCGGGCCCACCCGAGGGCCTAGGGGAGGGGACGTTGGCACGCTACGCGGACAAGCTCCTGGCGGACGGCGAGCAGGTCGCCCTGCGGGGTCGGCAGCACCTCCTGGCGACGTTCATCGAGGGCCGCGTGCCGTGGGTGCTCCTCATCCTTTCGCTCGTCCTGCTGGTCCTCGACCTGCAGCTCGAACCGAGCATCTGGCGGGACCTCTTCGGCTGGCTCGGGCTCGCGCTCCTCGTCATCGGGCTCGTCTGGCTGGCACAGATCTACCTTGCTTGGTACTCGCAGGACTACCTCGTCACGAACCGCCGCGTGATCAAGGTCGAGGGCATCCTCACCAAGCGCTCGGCCGACAGCTCGCTCGAGAAGATCAACGACGCCGTCCTCGAGCAGGGCGTCCTCGGTCGGATGCTCGGCTACGGCGACCTCGACATCATGACCGCGGCCGAGGAGTCGGTGGACCGCTACCGGATGCTGGCCCAGGCCCAGACGTTCAAGCGGACGATGCTCGACGAGAAGCACAAGCTCGAGCAGGAGGCGTTCCAGATCCCGGCCCCGCCCCTCCGCGCCGTGCCGCCCCCACCGCCTGTACCGGAGCCAGTCGCACCGGCCGCACCCGCTCGCCGCCAGATGAGCTCGGAGGAGATCACCGGCGCGCTCGGCGACCTCGCCGACCTGCGCGATCGGGGCGCGATCAGCCCGGAAGATTACGAGGCGAAGAAGTCGGACCTGCTCGGCCGCCTGTAAGTGAAGGCTCGAGCAAGCGAGAATCAGGCCATGCAGGTCATCGCGGGCAGGCGCGGCTGATGCTCGGAACCCCATCGGTCGACCAGCTGCTGCTCCGGGGCGTCCTGGTCGCGGTGTTCCTCCTGGTCGCGTTCCCGATCCACGAGTTCGCCCATGCCCTGGCCGCGCTCCGGCTCGGCGACGGGACCGCGCGGATGCTCGGCCGGCTGACGCTCGACCCACGAGCCCACTTCGACCCGACCGGTGGCGTGCTCCTGGCGATCTCCGTCCTGTTCGCCGGATTTCCGATTGGCTACGCGAAGCCGACGCCGTACAACCCGACCAACATCCGGGGTGGTGCCTGGGGCGAGGCCGCCATCGCCGCCGCCGGGCCGCTCTCGAACCTCGTCCTGGCGGTGGCTGGTGCCATCCCGTTGCGGTACATCGATGCGACCGGGATGGACGTTCCCGCGCTCGCCGACTTCCTCGGGCTGTTCGTCTACATCAACCTTGCCCTGATGATCTTCAACTTCATTCCGATCCCGCCGCTCGATGGCTCCAAGGTGCTGTATGCGTTTCTGGACCCGAAGACGGCATGGCAGGTTCGCCCGTGGCTCGAGCAATACGGGCTCTTCGTGCTGCTCGGCCTCATCTTCCTGCCGTTCATCGGTGGCCCGAACGTCCTCGGCGCGGTGGTCGGCGAGGTGCTGAACCCGATCTTTCGACTGCTGACCGGCAGGTCGTGACGCCGGGCTCGGCTGCTTGGTGGCTGACCAAGGTTCGACAGACCCGGCGGCACCTGACGGCGCGGGTGCCGGCACGGGAGCGAGCGGCGGTCGCGGCGTGGCTGACCCCCGCGCAGCTGGCCGTGTTTGACGGGATGCACGTTGCCGACCGACGGCACGGCCTCGACGTCGTCGCCGCCCTCCGGTCGGCCGGCGAAACCGATGACGAGGTGCTGCTCGCCGGGCTCCTCCACGACGCCGGCAAAGGCGACACGGGCATGCTGCCGCGCGTCCTGCACGCCCTCGGCCAGGCCGGAATCGGGTGGCCGGAGCTCGCGTTCGGCTGGCTGCCGGGGATGCACGCCGCAATGGCTCGGCTGCGCGGCCACGCCGAGGCGTCGGCGAAGCTGGCCGAGGCCGCGTCCTGCTCGCCGCGGACCGTCGAGCTGATCCGCTGGCAGGACGAGCCGCGCGACCCGGTGGCGGGGGAGCGGCTGCGTCTCGCCGATGAGGCCAACTGATGGGCACGCTCGACGCCGGCACCAACCTCACGCTCGAGTCGATGGCGGCGGCCGGTGTGCCGACGATCCGGATCGAGCCGGGCAGGGGCCGCGAGTGGTCGACACACGTGAGCATCGCGGCGTGGGAAGGGCCGCTCGGGCTCCTGCTCTCGCTCATCGAGGGGCGCCGTCTGGACGTCCTGACCGTGCCGCTGGGCGGCCTCGCCGCGGCCTACCTCGAGGCGCTCGCGACGATCGAGCACGACCGGATGGGCAGCATCAGCGCCTTCATCGCCGTGGCCGGCCAGCTGATCCTGATCAAGAGCCGGGCCATGCTGCCGCGCCCGCCGACGACAACGGAATCGGCGCTCGAGGACGAGGGCATCGATCCCGAGGCCGAGCTGCGGGCACGGTTGCTGCTGTACCGCGCGTTCCGCGATGCCGGCGCCACGCTGCAGGTCGTGGCCGCGGATCGCATCGGGCTCTTCCGGCGCGAGCCGGCCGCGGCCCTCGCCTCGGGCCTGGCCGGCGCGTCGACCGCCCCGGCGACCCACCCGATCGACCCGAGCATCCTCGTCCGCGCCCTTGACGGACTCGTCGAGGTCCTGCCCGAGCCCGAGCCGCCGCCCGAGGTCCTGCCACGCACCGTGACATTGGCCCAGCGCGCGGCGATCATCCGACTCGCCCTGCGGGGCGTGCCCGGCATTGTCCTGCAGGACCTGCTCCGGGGCGTGCATGATCGGGTGGTCGTGGCGGTGACCTTCCTGGCGATGCTCGAGCTGATGAAGCGGCGCGAGGTCGTGGTCGAGCAGGCGGAGCCGTTCGGCCCGATCACGGCCCGCCGCACCACGGCCGAGGAGCGTGTCGCGGCGGGCGTCGCGGCCGACATCGAGGCCGCGCCGCTCGACGAGTCGCTGGACGACTACGCATGACCGAGCTCGTCGATGACGAGGCTCCCGCGGCGGAGACGACCGAGCGTCCTGCGCCGGGCGAGCTGACCGAGGCCGGCCTCGAGGCGCTGCTCTTCGTCGCCGAGCGACCGCTGTCCCGGCGGGAGATCGCGACCATCGCCGGAATCGACCCGGCAACGGTCGACGCCCGCCTCGGCGATCTCGAGGTAAGCCTGCGCGACCGCGGGATCCGCCTGCTCGCTGCCGGCGACCGGATCGAGCTCGCCACCGCGCCCGACGTCGGCGCACTCGTCGCGCGGTACGTCGGCGTGGACGCCGTCCGGCTGTCGCCGGCAGGGCTCGAGACGCTGGCGATCGTGGCCTATCGCCAGCCGGTGACCCGCGCCGCCGTGGAGCGCATCCGGGGCGTCGATTCGGATCACACGCTGCGCAGCCTGTTGCACCGGCGGCTCGTGGTCGAGCTGGGTCGCTCGAACGCGCCCGGCCGGCCGATCCTGTACGGAACCGCCTTCGAGTTCCTCGAGCGGTTCGGGCTGGAGAGCCTCGACGACCTGCCGCCGCTCGACGCGGACGTGGCCGCCCGCCTGGCCGAGGAGGGCGGCGTCCCGGTGCTGCGGTTCGACGAAGTGGACGCCGAGGGCGCCGTCCCGGGCGACTGAGCCCGACCGTGCCCGAGGAGCGCATCCAGAAGGTTCTTGCCGCGGCCGGGGTGGCCTCCCGTCGCACCGCGGAGGCACTCGTCGCGGAAGGCCGAGTTCGAGTCGACGGCCGGGTCGCGACGACCGGCCAGAAGGTCGACCCCGTGCTCTCGACGATCGAGGTCGACGGTCGCCTCGTCGGCATCGGTTCGGCGCGCGCCTACGTGGCCCTCCACAAGCCGGCCGGTGTGACTTCAACGACGCGCGACCGCCATGCCGCGACGACCGTCCTTGACCTCATCCCGACTGCGCTGGTGCCCGATGGGACGCGCCTCTACCCAGTGGGCCGCCTCGACCAGGACTCCGAGGGCCTGCTCCTGCTGACAAACGACGGCGACTGGGCCGAGCGCGTGCTCCATCCGCGCTTCGGCGTCGAGCGGGAGTACGCAGTTGCGCTGGCAACGCCGCTGATGGCCGACCAGCTGCGCGCCCTGAACGCCGGCATCCGCCTCGAGGAGGGCCTCGCGAGGCTCGCCGCGCCGCTCCGGGCGGCTTCCCCAACCGAGACGGTCCAACTCGCCGGGACGCTCGACCCGCCGCCGGACCCGAACCTCGTCTGGTATCGCGCCACGCTCGCCCAGGGCTGGAAGCGCCAGCTTCGGCGCATGTTCGGCGCTGTCGGCGCGCCGATCCATCGCCTCGTGCGCGTACGGATCGGGCAGATCCTGCTCGGAGCGCTCATATCAGGCAGGGCGCGAGCCCTTCGCCAGCCAGAGGTGCAGTCGCTCAGCTCGGGCCTCGCGACCAGCCGATCGGAGCCGCGGCGGCAGCGCCTCCGTCGCCCATGAAATCGCGACACCGTGAGACTTGACGGGACAAGACGTCACATCTAGGTTCACGTCATGCCCGCCCTGGCAGCCGATCCGACGATCCGGCGTCAGGTCATGTCCGCCGCTCGGGACATCCTCGCCCACGACGCCGGCGCTCCCGTAGCGGTCATCGCGGATCGGGCGGGCGTGTCCCGCGCGACCTTCTACCGCCACTTCGGGTCGCGGGAATCGCTGCTCGAGAGCATCCAGCTCGAACCTCGCCCGGACGCGAGATCGCGGATCGTGATCGCCGCGAAGGACATGCTGCTGACGACGAGTCTCGCCGAGCTATCGATGGACGAGCTGGCCAGGGCAGCCGACGTCTCGCGCGGCACGCTGTACCGGATCGTGCCCGGCAAGGGCGCGCTGCTCCAGGCGCTCATCGAGGCGTATTCCCCGTTCGACGCGATCCGCGCGATCGTCTCCGATCACCGTGCCGACCCGCCGGAGATCGTCTTCCCGCTGATCGGGCAGGCGATCGTCGGCGTCGCCGGCGAACGGCTGGGCCTGATGCGAGCCATCTTCCATGAGGTCACCGCCGGCGGGCCGGCGGTCGCCGAGATGGGCCCGCTGTTCGAGAGCACGCTCGGTCTGCTGACCCACTACATCGGCGGCCAAATGGCTCTCGGCCGCATCCGCCAGATGCACCCGATCCTGGCCCTGCAGGCCTTCGTCGGGCCGATCTTCTTCCACCTCATGACCCGGCCGGTGATCGACCGCGTCGCCCCGTTGCCGATGGACCCAGAGGCCGCGGTTGACGCGCTCGTCGCGGCCGGGCTCCGCGGCCTCGGCGTTGAGGCCGGCGCGTGACCGCCATGACCGCGACGCCCGTGGCGCCCGCCGTCGAGGCCGTCGGCCTGCGCAAGCAGTTTGGCGACATCCGCGCCGTCGACGGGATCGACCTGGCCCTGACGCCGGGTCGCATCTACGGCCTGCTCGGCCCGAATGGCTCCGGCAAGACGACGCTCATCCGCCTCCTGGCCGGGCTCGCCCGCGCGAGCGGGGGTGAGGCGCGGATCCTGGGCACGAAGATGCCATCACGGAGCGCGCTCGCCTCGATCGGCTACATGCCCCAGGCCGAGGCGATCTACCCCGAGCTCTCGGTCGATGAGAACCTCGGTTTCTTCGCCCGGCTCGAGGGTCGCGCCGACCGCGCGGCGCTCGACCGGGTGCTCGAGCTCGTGGAGCTCAAGGAACGCAAGGGCACTCCGGCGCTGGAGCTGTCCGGCGGCATGCGCCGCCGGCTCTCGCTCGCATGCACGCTGGTCCACGAGCCGAGGGTCCTCTTCCTCGACGAGCCGACCGTCGGCGTCGACCCGGCGCTCCGCGTCCAGTTCTGGACGCATTTCCGCCGTCTCGCCGACCAGGGCACGACGATCCTCGTCGCAAGCCACGTGATGGACGAGGCCGACCGCTGCGACGAGCTCCTGTTCGTCCGCAACGGCAAGGTCATCGGCCGCGGTAGCGGCGCCCAGCTCCGGGCGCGGGCCGGCACGGACAGCCTCGAAGCTGCGTTCCTGGCGCTCTCCGGCCTCGATTCCAAGGGCAACCCGATCCAGACGCCGGTCGGTGGCCAGCCGGGGACCCAGCCGTGAGCCCCAGCCGCATCCTCGCCATCGCCCGGCGCATTGCCCAGGGCTTCCGTCGCGACGAACGAACCCTCGGCCTGATGTTCGTCGTGCCGCTGGTCGTCACCGCCCTCCTGGGCTGGGTGCTGAGGGACACGAAGGACACGGTCGTCGACGTCGTGCTCGTCAATGAGGCCGGCGCCGCGGGCGACCGGATCGCCCAGGCCCTCGCCGACGCCGCGGCCAAGCCGGGCAGCGACATCCGGCTGGTGTCCACCGTCGGCACCGAGGACGACGCGATCGCGAAGATCCGCGCCGGAACCGGCGACATCGCGATCGTGATCCCGTCGAACCTGCTCGCCGACGTGCAAGCAGGCAACCGCCCGACCCTGACCCTGATCAGCGAGGGCACCGATCCGGCGGCCGAGGCGGGGCGCTTCGGGACCCTCCAGTCGGCGCTCGCCGACATCGCCAGCCAGCTCGCGCCGCCCGGCGTGACCCCGCCGATCATCCCGAAGGTCGAGCGCAAGACCGTCTACCTGTCGCCCGATGCGAGCCAGGTCGACGTCCTGGCGCCGATCTTCCTCGGCTTCTTCGGCTACTTCTTCGTCTTTCTCCTGACGGGCATCAGCTTCCTGCGCGAGCGCATCGGCGGCACCCTCGAGCGCCTGCTCGCGACACCCGTGACCCGCTTCGAGATCGTGACCGGCTACAGCCTCGGCTTTGGGACGTTCGCGACGATCCAGGTGATCGTCCTGACGCTGTTCATCCTGAACTCGATCGCCGTGCCGTCATTCGGGCCGATCGGCGGGTACTCGACGCCGGCGTTCTCGATCGGGCTCGGCGTCGATTCGGCGGGCTCACCGCTGCTGGCCTTCGCGGTCGCCCTGCTGCTGTCGCTGGGCGCGGTCAACCTCGGCATCTTCCTGTCGACCTTCGCCCGCACCGAGCTGCAGGTCATCCAGTTCATCCCGCTGGTGATCGTGCCGCAGGCGCTGCTGAGCGGCATCCTGTGGCCGATCGAGCGGCTGCCGGACGTCCTCCAGGCCATCGCCCACGTGCTGCCGCTGACGTACGCGGTCGAAGGGCTCCGCGCGGTGATGCTCAAGGGTGCCGACCTGACCTCGTCCGTCGTCCAGACCGACCTCGCGGTGCTGGCCGGGATCGCCCTCTTCTTCGTCGTCCTCGCCAGCGGCACGATCAAGCGCGAGGTCGCGTAGCCTCCCTCGCTGGGTCGGGACCCGGACAGATCACTCGGTCGCGTGCATCAGACTCACAACCCGGACCGAATAACCGCCAGTGCGGCCGAATTCAGGGCGGAACAGAGCGACAGATGCACGGTCGCGTGCATCAAACGCACAAGCCGGACCGAGAAACCGCCGGTGCGGCCGAATTCAGGGCGGAACAGAGCAACTGATGCACGACTCGCGCATGGCCAGGCCATTCGATGACCCGATCGTGCGTCCAGGGCACGATTCGGTCAGCTTGGCTGACGAAATCGTTCGGGATGTGCATTCGTCGCACGGGGCTGCGTCGATCGTGCATTCGTCGCACGGGGCTGCGTCGATCGTGCACTCGTCGGACGGGGCTGCGTCGATCGTGCATTCGTCGCAGGCGCCGCCGTCGCAGCGCCTGCCTGGGCGTGGGCCATTCCGCTAGACGATCGCGAGCGTCCCCGGTTGGAGGCCGAGCTCGCGCTCCGCGGCAAGCGATGCCCAGGTGAGCATGTCGGCGCGATCGACGATCGTCTGATGGGCGACGACCTGGAGCGCGAGCCCGTCGACGACCGATAGGATCCGCCAGGCGGCTCCGGCGGGATCGGGGGAGCGGAACTCGCCACTTGCGACCCCGGCGCGGATCGCGCGCTCCAGCATCGCCGCCCAAGCCAGGTTGAGCCTGCTCGAGACTTCACGGAGCGCCGGCCGGCGCGCGGCCTCGGCCCAGGCGTCGAGCCAGAGCTGGAAGGCCCAGTCCTCGCCAACGGGCGCATACGAGCTGAGGAAGGTCCGGACGACGCCGGTCGGGTCGCCGGCCTCATGGAGCAGCGCCTCGGTCTCGTCGAGATCGCGACCCGCCACGCGCTCGAACGCCGCCGCGACGACGTCGTCCATCGTCTCGAAGTAGTGGTGGATCAGGCCGCTGGAGCTGCCCATCTCGGCCGCCACGTCGCGAACCGTGGTGGCGGCGAGGCCCTTCCGCTGCGCCACTGAGAGCGCTGCGTCGACGATCGCGTCCCGGCGACGCTCGGCGGACATGCGAGCCATCGCGGGCACTGTAGCCGATATTGCGCAAGCGTCCAATAGCGGGGTACCATGCCCGCCGCGGCACGGCGCAGGGGAGAGGCGGCCTCGATGATCCGGACGACCCCGTTCCACGAGCGGACCAGCGCACTGAACGAGACAGGGCTGTGGGAGCACTGGTCGAACGCCCTCGTCGCTCAGCGCTACCAGATGTCCGAGAAGTTCGAGTACTTCGCGATCCGGAACGCCGCCGGGTTGTTCGACACGTCGCCCCTGTACAAATACCGGATCACCGGCCCTGATGCCGGCCGTTTCCTGGGCGGCGTGCTCGCCCGGGACCCGGCGAAATGCGCCGTCGGGCACGCCCAGTACACGCTCTGGTGCGACGACCGCGGCTTCGTGATCGAGGACGGCGTGCTGCTGCACGTGGCCGAGACCGAGTACCTGCTCACCGCCGCCGAGCCGAACCTCGCCTATTTCGAGGGCCAGATCGGCAGCCTCGACGCGACGATCGAGGACGTCACCGAGGACTGGGGCGTCCTGTCGGTCCAGGGCCCGTACGCGCGCGACCTGCTCGGCGCCGTGGCGCCGGCGACGAAGGACCTGCCGTACTTCGGGCTGATTCGAACGACCGTCGCGAAGGTGCCGGTTCTCGTATCAAGGACGGGATACACGGGCGATCTCGGGTTCGAGATCTGGGTCCCCGCGGCTGACGCGGTCAGCGTCTGGGACGCAGTGGCCGCCGCCGGGGCGGGCCGGGGCGTGATCCCGTTCGGGATGACGGCGCTGTACATGGCCCGAATCGAGGCGGGTCTCGTCCTCCTCGACGTCGATTTCCACTCGAGTCGGTTCGCCTGGACGGACGCCGATCGAACGACACCGACCGAGCTCGGGCTCGGCTGGATGTTTCGTGACCTCGCGCCCGCCGGCGCGAACTGGGTGACCGCCTCGACCAATGGCTCGAACGGCCCGCATCGGGCGTTCATCGGTCGAGACGCGATCCAGCGCGAGCTCCGGGACCGGACGTCGCGCTGGCAGCTGACCGGGCTCGTCGTCGACTGGCGCGAGTACGACCGCATCTACGGCGCCGCCGGACTCATCCCGCCCAAGGACCACGCCCCGATCCAGGACGAGTACTACGTCTACGACGACGAGCTCAATCAGCTCGGCTACGCGACGAGCCAGATGTACTCGCCGATGCTCCAGCGCCACATCGCGCTGGCACGCGTGCCGCTGGCGCTCGCGGCGCCGGGCTCACGCGTCAAGCTGGAGCTGCCGGTGAGCCATCGCTATGAATACTTCGACGCGTACGTCGCGCGCCCGCCCCTGTTCAACCCGCCCCGGAGGACGGCCTGACATGGCAAAGACCAACGGCGCGAAACGCGCCCGACCGACGCGCGTCGAGCGGACCTACGACGCGATCGTCATCGGTGCGGGCCACAACGGGATGACCAGCGCCGCCTACCTGGCGAAGGCCGGGCTGCGAACGCTCGTGCTCGAGCGCCGCGGGAACGTCGGCGGCGCCGCGATCACCGAGGAGCTCCGCCGGGGCTTCTGGTTCACCACCTTCTCGTACGCCCTCAGCCTGCTCCGGCCGGACATCATCCACGACCTCGATCTCGTCAAGCACGGGTTCATGCCCATCCTCATGCCCACCACCTTCTGCCCCAAGGAGGACGGCGACTACCTGTTGCTCGGCCAGGACCACGGCGAGAATCACAAGGAGATCGAGCGGCACTCGAAGCACGACGCCGACGCGTACGACGCGTTCAACCACGACGTCAACAAGGTCCTGCGGGCGATCAAGCCGCTGATGGACGAGGCGCCGCCCGACTTCTGGAGCGACGACCCCGAGGAGCTCATCCGCCTGGCGGCGATGGCGGCGCGGTTCCGAAACCTCGACCGGAAGGTCCTCCACGACGCGATCCGGCTCCTCACCGGCTCGGCCGCGGACTTCCTCGACGACTACTTCGAGTCGGACATCCTCAAGGGCTACATGGCGTCGTCGGCGATCATCGGCACGAGGGTCGGCCCGTACTCGCAGGGCTCCGGGCTGGTCCTGCTCTATCATCTCCTCGGCGAGCACGACGGCGAGTTCGGGGCGTGGGCGTTCCACAAGCAGGGCAACGGCGGGTTCACCAAGGTGCTCGCGCGGGCGGCCCAGTCCTTCGGTGTCGAGATCACGCTCGATTCGCCCGTCGATCACGTCATCACCGACGACGGCCGCGCGACGGGCGTCGCGCTGCGCGACGGGGCCGAGTACCACGCCCCGGTGATCGTCTCAGCCGTCGACCCGCGGCGCACGTTCCTGGAGCTGGTCGACCCCCGCGAGCTGCCGACCGACCTCGTCGAGGAGATTCGCCGCTTCCGCTTCCAGGGCACCTCGGCCAAGGTCAACTTCGCGCTGGACGACGTGCCGCGCTACCCGGCCCTCGGCGATAGGCGCGACCAGTACCGCGGCTTCACCAACATCGGCCCGTCCATGGAGTATCTGGAGCGCGCCTTCGACGACGCCAAGTACGGTTGGTACTCGAAGCGGCCGTACCTCGATTGCGCCATCCAGTCGACAGTGGACCCGGACATGGCGCCACCCGGCAAGGCGGTCTGGAGCTCCTTCGTCCAGTACGCGCCGTACGAGCTGCGCGAGAGCGATTGGGACACGGAGCGCGAGCGCCTCGGCGACACCGTCCAGGCGACGATCGAGTCGTTCTTCCCGGGCTTCGGCTCGCTCGTCCTGCAGCGTGAGGTCCGGACGCCGCTCGATATCGAGCGGACGGTCGGGCTGTCCGAGGGCAACATCTTCGCCGGCGAGTTCCTGGCGCCCCAGATGTGGTTCATGCGGCCGGCCATCGGCTGGGCGAACTACCGGACCCCGATCGAGGGTTACTACCAGTGCGGTTCGGGGACGCACCCCGGCGGCTGTGTGATGGGCGCGCCGGGCAAGCTGGCGGCGGCGGCGATCCTCAAGGACCGCGACCGAGGCCGGCTGCGCGGCGTGCGCGTCGGCGCGCGGGCCGGCAACGGGACGGGACGCACGGCCACTCCGGCGGCCGCGGGAAGCTGAAGGCGCCGAGCGGGTGGATCTCGCGCTGACGCCCGCCCAGGAGGCCCTGCGCGAGAAGGCGCGGCGCTTTGTCGTCGAGGTCCTGCAACCGCACGAAGTCGAGCTCGAGCGGGCGGGGGGCCGGCTCCCACCGACCATCGGAGGAGAGCTGCGGCGCGCGGCCATCGAGGCCGGGCTCGCCGGTGGCGAGCTGCCGGTCGAGGTCGGCGGGAAGGGTTGGTCCGTCTTCGAGCAGGTGCTCGTCCACGAGCAGTACGGCCAGGCGACCGGCGGCCTGTGGAGCTTCGTCCCCGGCGGCTACGACGTGCTCGTCCACGCGTCGCCGGAGCAGCAGCGGCGCTACCTCGCCCCGAGCCTCCGCGGCGAGCGATTCGGCGCCTACGCGGTCACTGAGCCGGGCGCCGGCTCCGACGCGCGAACGCTGGCCACGACGGCCGTGCGGGACGGCGATGGCTGGGTCCTCAGCGGCGAGAAGTGGTTCGTGACCGGGCCGGACAACACCGACTTCATGATCATGCAGGCCATGGTCGTGGACGGCGACGCCCGCCTGCCGACGCTGTTCTTCGTCGACTACGACTCGCCCGGCCTCACCATGGTCGCCGACCCCGCCTACATGCATACCTATGCGGATCGCCACCCGCAGTTCCGGCTCGATGACGTCCGCATCCCCGACTCGCTCCGTCTCGGGGGCATCGGGGCGGCGGACGACCTCGCGAACGAGTGGTTCGTCACCGAGCGCATCCACATCGGCGCGCGCTGCTTCGGGGCGATGGAGCGGCTCCTCACGCTCGGCGTCAAGTGGGCGACCGAGCGGGTCCAGTTCGGCGAGCGCATCTTCGACTTCGAGGGCGTCAGCTTCCCCCTCGCCAACTCGGCCGCGGACGCCTCGGCGGCGCGGCTGCTGACCCGCGAGGCGGCCTGGCTCGCCGACAGCGGCGCGGATCGCAAGGTCGTCCACGCCAAGGCGTCGCTGGCCAAGCTGTTCGCGTCCGAGGCGGCCTTCATCTGCGCCGACCGCGTGCTGCAGGTCTTCGGCGGGCGCGGCTACATGCGCGAGAACCCGGCGGAGCGCTACTTCCGCGAGCTGCGCGTGGACCGCATCTGGGAGGGGACCAGCGAGATCCAGCGCCTGATCATCGCCCGCTCGCTCGAGCGACGTGGCGTCGACCGGGTCGTGGGCTGAGGGTGGGGATCGCGACCGGCGAGGCGCGCCGGACGGTCGACCTCCGGCCGCTGTTTGCCCCTCGGTCGATCGCCCTCGTGGGCGCGTCCCCGAGCTCGGACACTGTCGCGATCTTCCGCCGGAACATCGAACGGCTTGGTGCGGCGACGCGCTGCCACCTCGTCAATCCCAAATACCAGACGATCGATGGCGCGCCCTGCTACCCGGACCTCGGCTCGCTCCCGGAGGTGCCCGACATCGCGATCGCGGCCGTCAGCCCGCCTCGAGCAACGGCGGTGATGCGCGACGCGGCCGCGCTCGGGGTGCCCGCCGTCATCATCCCGGGCGGCGGGGTCATCGAGGGCGGCGAGCCGGCCGCCCGGATGCAGGCCGAGGTCGGGGCGATCGCGGCCGAGTCGGGGATCGCGCTGCTCGGCCCGAACTGCATGGGCGTGATCGACCTGTACGCGCCGAGCGCGACGTACTACGACGACCTGCCCGAGCTGTCCCGCGGCGGGACCGTCGGCATCGCCCAGTCGGGCAGCGTCACGAACGCGTTCATGAACGCGGGTCCGCGCATCGGCTGGAGCCGGCTCATCAGCTGCGGCTCCGAGGTCATGCTCGACGTCTGCGACTACATGGCCGACGCGCTGAACGACGCCACCACGGACTCGATCGTCCTCTTCGTCGAGGGCTTCAAGCGCCCGGAGCGCTTCCTCGCGCTCGCGGATCGCGCGCTCGCGGCGAACGTGCCGGTGCTCGCGGTGAAGGTGGGCAGGAGCCCGCAGGCCCAGGCGGCCGCGGTCTCGCACTCCGGGTCGCTCGCCGGCGACGCGCGGGTGAGCGAAGCTGCCATCCGGGCCGCCGGGGTCGTGGTCTGCGACGACCTCGACGAGCTCCTGGAGGCGGCGGCGCTCGTGAGCCGCATGCGCCGCCTCGGCCGCCGGGTCAGGCGGGGAAGGACCGCCGCGGTCACCGTCTCGACCGGCGAGGCGTCGCTGATCGCGGATCTCGTGCCCCGGACCGGCCTCGACCTGCCGCCGATCCCCACTGCCGCGCGCGCCGCCATCGCGGCCGCCCTGCCGACCCTGACCCACATCGAGAACCCGATCGACCCTTGGGGGACCGGCGACTACCTCGAGACCTATCGCCTGACGTTCGCGGCGTTCGCGGGCTCGGGCGCCTACGACGTCGTGGCCCTCGTGCACGACTTCCCATATGGATCGCCGACCAGCGAGTCGAACCTCGCCGCAGGGCTCGCCGCGGAGCTCGTCGCCGCGACCGCGGATCAGCCGGACATTCTGCCCGTGTTCGTCTCACTCACCTCGGGCGACGCGACGCCGGAGGCACTGGCGGTCCTCGATCGCGGCGGCGGTGTGCCGGCCCTGCGCGGCGCGATCGCCGGGTTCCGCGCGATCCCGCGGTTGGCCTGGTGGGAGCACCGGCACGAGGCACGCCGCCATTCCGGTCCGGTTCGCGCGACGTGGTCCGACCTCGCGGTACGCGTCCCGGCGTGGGGCTACGACACGGCCGCAAAGGCAGTGGCGGCGACGACGACCTCGACCTCGGCGCTCCACCCGCCTGTCGTGATCCCCGAGCGCGAGTCGCTCGAGCTGCTCCGCGCGGCGGGCCTGCCGGTCGTCACGTCGATCGCGATCGAGGGTGACGATGCCAGGGCGATGCTCGAACCGGCCGTTCGGGCCGCCGACGAGCTCGGCTGGCCGGTCGCCGTCAAGCTCGATGCGCCGGGCCTCGCCCACAAGAGCGATCAGGGAGGCGTCGTGCTTGGCGTCGCCAACCGCAAGGCCCTCGAATCGGCGCTGCGGCGGGTGCTCGCCGCAGGCCGGGGCAGCGATCCGGACGGCGTCCTCATCCAACCGATGGCAGCCGCGGGCGTCGAGCTGATCGTGGGCGCCCGACGGGACCCGCAATTCGGCCCGTTGGTCCTCGTCGGGCTCGGCGGGGTCCTCGCCGAGGTCCTCGACGACGTGGTCGTCCGAATCGCGCCGATCGACGTCGGCCACGCCCAGCAGATGCTCGACGAGCTCCGCGGTGCGCGCCTCCTCGACGGCCTCCGCGGCAGGCGCGGCGTGAATCGCACCGCCGTCGCCGAGGTGATCGCCGGGCTCGGTCGAGCGCTCGAAGCCAACCCAGCGTGGCGGGAGGTGGACCTCAACCCGGTGATCGCCGGCAAGGCGGCGGTCGCCGTCGACGCGCTGATCGTCACCGACCCCGAGGACCCGGATTGGGACTACGAAGACCCTGGCGGCAGGTGGGATGGTGCCTGAACCAGTCCCGCCCACCACCCCACAGGAGGACCATCCGATGGCCGTACTCGCGACGCCCCCGGCGACGAAGCCGACGTCGAGCACCCTCTACTTCGGCCCGTGGTATCGCCGCTCGCCGTTCTTCGAGAAGACGCTCGCGGCGGGCTGCGCCGCCTTCGACATCTACAACCACATGTACCTGCCCGGTTACTACCGCGACCCCGTCGAGGAGTACTGGGCGCTGCTCAACGACGTCACGGTGTGGGACGTCGCGGTCGAGCGGATCGTCGAGATCACGGGGCCGGATGCTTCGGCATTCACCAACAGCCTGACCTGCCGCGACCTGAAGAAGTGCGCGATCGGTCAGGGCAAGTACGTCCTGATCACCGCCGACGACGGCGGCATCGTCAACGACCCGGTGCTCCTGCGCGTCGAGGAGAACCGCTGGTGGCTGGCCCTTGCCGACAGCGATGCCGGGCTGTACGCACGCGGCGTGGCCGTCAACTCGGGCCTGGACGTCAAGGTCCGCGAGCCCGAGGTCTACCCGATCCAGGTCCAGGGTCCTCGGTCCCGCGACACGCTGCGCAAGCTGTTCGGGCCGGCGATCGACGACGTCAAGTACTACTGGACCCTCACGACGGAGGTCGACGGCATCCCGGTCGTCATCAGCCGCACGGGCTGGACCGGCGAGATCGGCTACGAGATCTACCTCCGCGATCCGTCGCGCGGCGGCGACCTGTGGGACCGCGTCTTCGATGCAGGCCGCGAGTTCAACATTCGCCCAGTGGCGCCGGTCGAGGCGCGGCGGATCGAGGCCGGCATCTTCAACTACGGCTCGGACATGACCATCGCCAACAACCCGTTCGAGATCATGGGCCTCGAGCGGTTGGTCGAGCCGCAGGCGGCCGACTACATCGGCAAGGCCGCCCTCGACGCGATCCGGGCCAGGGGCGTGTCGCGCAGGCTCGTCGGCATCGAGGCGCCGGGCGACGCGCTGCCGTTCGAGCTGGCCGAGAAGCGCCCGGCGCTGCACCGCGGCGAGATGGTGGGCACGGTCACGGATCTCATCTGGAGCCCGCGCCTGGAGCGCAACATCGGCTACGTCTGGCTGCCGATCGAGCTCGCGGGCGCCGGCACGGAGCTCGAGATCGTCGCGCCCGACGGGGAGCTCTGGCCCGCCCGCAGCGCGGCGATCCCGTTCATCGACGCGAGCAAGCAGGTGCCGCTAGGCAAGACCGCCTGACGCCTACACCGCCTCGGGATCGGCGACCACGGCGCGCGCCGCGGTACGGAATGCGCCGAGCCGCCATGCGACCAGCAGCGCGATCGAGACGACCGCGACGATGATCGTGGAGATCGCGTTGATCTGGGGCGTGACGCCGAACTTGATCGAGCTGTAGATCTGGATCGGCAGGGTTGTCGAGCCAACGCCCGCATTGAACGAGGTAACGATCAGGTCGTCGAACGAGAGGGCGAAGGCGAGCATCGCGCCGGCCGCGACCGCCGGCGCGAGGAGCGGCAGGGTGACGTGCCGGAACGCGCTCATCGCCGAAGCGCCGAGGTCCCGTGCCGCCTCCTCGAGCCGCGGATCAAGGCTCGCTGCCCGCGCCCGCACCGTGATCGCCACGTACGAGATGCAGAACGTGATGTGGGCGAGCGAGATCTGGCCGATCGAGCCGTTCAACCCGAAGAGCTGCGTGAAGAACACCAGCAGGCTGATGCCCATCACAACCTCGGGCGTGATCATCGGCAGCAGGAGGAGCGTCTGGACGGCGCCGGAGCCCCGGAACCGGATCCGGGCCAGGCCGAGGCCCAGGAGCGATCCGAGGATCGTCGAGCCGATGACCGCCACCACGGCCACCTGCATCGTGACCCACAGCGCGTCGAGGATCTGCTGGTTGTGCGCGAGCTTGCCGTACCAGTCGGTCGTGAAGCCGAGCCACACGAAGTTTCGGCGCGATTGGTTGAAGCTGAAAACGATGAGCACCACGATCGGCGCGAACAGGACCGCGTAGACCGCGACGGTGAACGCGGTCAGCCAGCGGCTGGGTCGCTCGGTCACCGGAGCAGCCCTTACCTCACCCGATGACCTCACGGCGCAGGCTCCGCAGCGCGAGCAGCGTCCCCGCGATCGTGACCGCCATGAGGAGAAAGCCGAGGGCCGAGCCGTACGGCCAGTCGTGCCCGCTCGTGAATATGACCTGGACGAGCTTGGCGATCGTGGTCGTCTGGGCGCCGCCGAGAAGGTCCGGCGTGACGAAGTCGCCCAGCGCGGGGATGAACGTCAGCAGCGCCGCCGCCACGATCCCGGGCATGGTCAGCGGCAGGGTCACGTGCAGGAACGCGCCGCGGCCGGACGCGTACAGGTCCCGACCGGCCTGGACCAGCGACTGGTCGAGCCGGTCGATCGACACGAAGAGTGGGAGGATCGCATAGGGCAGAAAGCCGTAGGTCATGCCCAGGATCACGGCAAAGTCGGTGTTGAGCAGCTGGATCGGCTCGTCGATGACGCCCACCCCGAGGAGCGTCGAGTTCACGATCCCGTTGTCGCGCAGGATGATCATCCAGGCGTAGGTCCGGATCAGCCAGCTTGTCCAGAACGGCAGCATGACGAGAATGAGGAGCAGGATCTTGCGCCGTCCACCGTGGCGCGAGATCCAGTACGCGACGGGATACCCGATGGCGAGCGAGAGCACCGTCGCCGCGCCGGCGTAGTACAGCGAGCGGACGAACGCGGGGAAGTACTCCGGTCGGAACGCCTGGGTGTAGTTGTCCAGGTTCGGCTGGGCGAGCGTCACATGGCCGTTCGGATCGGTCGCGCCGAGGCTGATCACGGCCATGATCCCGAGCGGCAGCAGGAAGAGGATCGTGAGCCAGACGACGCCGGGCAGGATCAGGACTCCGGCGGAGACCCGATCGGAAAGACGCGGCCCCCCGGTCTCCCGGAGGGCCGCGTGGCGGGGCTGGTCGGCGGGTGTCGCGGTCGCGGTCACGCCTTGAGCGCGTTCCAGCGATTCGTGTACTGGTCAAGATCGGCGGGCGCGAGGTACTTGAGCTCGACGAGCTCGGCGAGCACCTCCGGCGGCGGGTTGAGGCGCGGGTCACCCTTGATCGAGTCGTCGATCTTCGGGAGTGCCGCGTCGTTGGGGCCCATGTAGCCGATGGCGTTGGTGTTGTCGGCGCTGATATCGCCGTCGAGGTTGAAGTCGATCCAGAGGTGGGCGGCGATCGGGTGCTTCGCGCCCGAGAAGACGACCATGACGTCATTGCCCTTGACCGCGCCCTCGGAGGGGATCACGTACTTCGTGTCGGGCTTGTCGGCGGTCATCTGGACCCAGTCGCCAGACCACGCATGGGTCAGCCATAGCGTGCCGCTCGTCAGGTCGCCGATGTCGTCCTGCGTGTACAGGCGCAGGAGCGGCTTCTGCTGTTTGAGCAGGTTCAGGATCTGGTCGAGCTCACCCGTGTCGGTGGTGTTCGGCGACAGGCCAAGCCGGAACGCCGCGGCGCCGAAGCACTCACGCGGGTCGTCGAGCATGGCCATGTGGTTCTTGTACGCGGGGTCCCACAGGGCGGCCCAGCTTGTGAGGTCCTTGTTGATCCTGTGCGGGTCCCAGGCGTAGCCGGTCGTCCACCAGTAGTTGGGCACGGAGTACGCATTGCCCGGGTCGTAGCCGGGCGTCTGCCAGGCGGCGGACAGGTTCTTGAGGTTCGGGATGAGTGAATGGTCAAGTTGGCGCACGACGCCGTCCTTGATGAAGCTCGGCATCCATGTCGACGCCGGGTACGAGACGTCGTAACCGCCACCGTCCTTGCCGATCTTGGTGATCTGCGTCGGTTCGTCCGGGAACAGGTCGTAGGTCACCTTGATCCCGTACTTGTCCTGGAACTTCTGGACGGTCTTATCGCCGATGTAGCCGTCCCAGTTGTAGACGAAGAGCTCCTTCTCCGGGGTGGGCACCGGCGTGGGCTCCGGCGTCGGCGTCGCCAGAGCGGTTTCGGTGGCAGCCGGTGTCGGGGGCGCCGCGGTCGGGCTCGCCCCGGCCTGGCCGCAGGCGATCAGGAGCTGCGTCAGGGCCGTCGCGGCGCCGAATGCGGCGACGCGGCCGAGGAACTCGCGGCGGCTCCAGTTCGCTTGCGTGAGCTTCTGCTCGAGTGCATCCTCGAAGCTCATCCCCGGCTCGATCCGCTCGGTCATGACGCGTCCTCCACTGTGCCCGATCGATCGCCCAGCACGAGGGCGTCGTCCGGGGCCCAAGCCAACAAGACGGAGTCTCCCGATGCGAAGCGCGCGCCGGTCTTCCCGGCCAGGACCGACAGGCCGAGGCCGCCGGTGGTTCGAACCTGGTACTGCACCGCGGCGCCGAGGTAGGCAACCTGCTCGACCTCGGCCACGAGGTGGCCGGAACCGTTGCTCCCGTTCGCGGCGCCGATCGAGATCGCCTCGGGCCGGACGCTGAGCTGGATCGACTTGCCGGCGAGGCGCCCGTCGGCCGCTGCGACGCAGTGATCACCCGAGTCGAGGCGGATCCGGACGGTGTCGCCATCGACCGCCTCGACCGTACCGGCAAGGAGGTTGGTCGTGCCGATGAAGTCGGCCACGAACGGCGACGCGGGCCGATCGTAGAGATCCTCCGGGGCGCCCACCTGCTCGATCCGGCCGTGGTGCATGACCGCAATTCGGTCGCTCATGGTCAGGGCCTCCTCCTGGTCGTGGGTCACGTAGACGAAGGTGATCCCGACGTCCATCTGGATGCGCTTGAGCTCGAGCTGGAGGCGCTTGCGGAGCTTGAGGTCGAGGGCACCCAGCGGCTCGTCGAGCAGGAGCACGTTCGGCTCGTTCACGAGCGCGCGCGCGAGCGCGACCCGTTGCTGCTGGCCGCCCGACAGCTCATGGGTCCGGCGCTTCTCATAGCCGGAGAGATGGACCTTCTCGAGGATCGCGCCCGTGCGGCGCCTGATCTCGTCGCCGGCCACGCCGCGTCGCTTGAGCCCGAAGGCGACGTTGCCAGCGACGTCGAGGTGGGGGAACAGGGCGTAGCTCTGGAACACCATGTTGACGGGCCGCTTGTCCGGCGGCTCCTTCGTGACATCTCGTCCCCGGAGCTCGATCCGGCCGCTGGTCGGCAGGTCGAAGCCGCCGATCATCCGCAAGGTCGTGGTCTTGCCGCAGCCCGACGGCCCGAGGAGGGTGAGGAACTCGGCGCTGTCGACGGTGAGTGAAACGTCGTCGACGGCGGTCACCTCGCGAAACTGCTTCGTGACGTCGACGAGGCGGATCTCGGGCGGCGGCTCGAGGGAGGCGCTCACGATGGGCGGAGGATACGCCAGTTGAGCGCGTGCGCAACTTCTCTCTGGGGCGAGTCCAGCCGCCGGTTGTGCGCGTTCGCGGCAACCTATCCTGCCCGGGATGAGGGTGTCCACCACCACGCGTTCGCGCGGAGGGCTGGTCGTCGCGCTCGACGGGCCTGCCGCTTCGGGCAAGAGCAGCGTCGGCGCCGCGGCTGCGTTGCGGCTCGGCTACCGCTTCTGCGACACAGGGCTCCTGTATCGCGCGATCACGTGGCTGGCCCTGTATCGCAGACTGCGGGCGGAGCATGCGAGCGCGCTCGTGCGGCTCGTCCCCGAGATCGAGCTCGTGGACGACGGGACGGGCCGTCTCTCACACGTCGCGGTCGACGGCGTCGATCGCACCACCGAGGTGCGCGGGCCGGACGTCGACGCGGCGGTGTCGGCGTATGCCGGCATCGCGGAGGTCCGCCACGCCCTGCTCGCGCGGCAGCGTGCGCTGGCGCTCAGCGGGCGGATCCTGATGGCGGGTCGCGACATCGGGACGGTGGTCCTGCCCGATGCCGACCTCAAGGTCTTCCTCGACGCCTCCGTCGAGGAGCGCGCCGAGCGACGGGCGCTGGAGCGCGGCATCGAGCCCGACTCGAAAGCGGGTCGCAAAATCCTCACGGAGCTCCGCCGGCGCGACGACCTGGACTCGAATCGGGACGTGGCGCCCCTCCGGGTCGCGGACGATGCGATCGTCATCCGTACGGACGGCAACACATTTGACATGACGGTCTCGTTGGTGGTGAACGAGGTCCGCCGTGCGGAGGCAAGTCGCGAAGCTCCGGCGGCTGTCGCCGAAGGGCAGGCGAACGCCGGCAACGAGTCGCCAGCGGTCGAAACGCCGGCCCCGGAGGCGCCGGCCCCGGAGCCGCCGGCCAGCATGCGGCGGGACGACGTCACTGCATTCGACGCGGCGGCGTCCGGCGACGAGACCGCCGCCGCCGCCACCGAGGAGCCGACGACGCCCGAGGTCGATGCTGCGTCTCCAGCGGCCTTGGCGGTACCGCCCACCGCCGCCCGCCCACGCCGACTACGCCGACCACCGCCAAAGCCGACCCCGATCGCGACCCGCATCGGCTTCCTGATCGGGATGGGCAGCGCGGTGCTCCGCGGCATCGCCGGCTCGATCCTGCGCCTCCGGTTCGAGGGCGACACCAATCTTCCGCGGAGCGGGCCCCTCATCGTCGCCGCGAATCACGCCTCGAGCGCGGATCCGGTCCTGATCGGCGCATTCCTGAACGGCAAGCTGGGGCGCCCAGTGAACTGGCTCGGCAAGCGCGAGCTCCTCGAGTTCCCGCTCACCGGGTGGGCATTCCGCATCGCCGGGATCCACCCTGTTGATCGTGAAGCGGCGGATCTCGATGCCTTCCGGACTGCCATGCGGATCCTCGAGGCCGGCCAGGTCCTGGCCGTGTTCCCGGAGGGCACGCGCTCACGTGACGGCGCACTCCAGCAGGTCCGCGAAGGCGTCGGGATGCTCGCGCTCCGGAGCGGTGCGCCGGTCCTGCCGGTGGCCGTGGTCGACAGCGACCGAGCGTGGCCGCGCGGCCAGCTGCTGCCGAACTTCGGGAGGCGCGTCACGGTCCGCTACGGGAAGCCGTTCAGCGTCGGCGAGGAGCTGGGCACGGCCGGCCAGCCGCGCCGCGGTCGGCCGGCGACGGAGGCCGCCACCCGCTCGATCATGACCCGTATCGCCGCGTTGCTCCCGCCGCGCCAGCGCGGCGTGTACGCAGTCGGTGTCGAGCCGCCGCCGCAGGCGGGCGAGCTTGCGACAGGCGGTTCGGCCTCCTGAACGACTGGCGGATCCCGCCCGAATGCGACAATCAGGGGCAATGGGTTCAGTCGCCGAGATCAGGATCGCCAAGCGGACGGGCTTCTGCTATGGCGTGCGCGAGGCCATCGACAAGGCCAAGGAGGCCCGCGCCGCCGGAAAGGCAACCCACACCCTCGGCCAGGTCGTCCATAACGAGGGCGTGATCCGAGACCTGCAGACCCTCGGTATCGAGACGGTCGACACGCTCGACGACGTCGACCACGGCGCGGCGGTGGTGATTCGCGCCCACGGCGTCCGCCCGGACGTGATGGAGCGCGCCAGCGCCCGTGGCCTTGAGGTCATCGACGGTACCTGCACCTGGGTCATCCAGGAGCAGAAGGAGATCGTCAAGCTCGTCGAGGAGGGCTACACGATCGTGCTCCTGGGCACGCCAAAGCACCCCGAGGTGGTCGGTTTGCTCGGCTTCGCCCCGGACGCGATCGTGGTCGACGAGGAGGTGGACTGGGAGCAGGTCCCGCGGCGCAAGAAGATGGCGCTCATCAGCCAGTCCACCCAGCCGCCCTGGAAGTTCGAGAAGCTCGCCGCATTCATGGTGAGCCGAAGCCACGAGCTCAAGATCGTCAACACGGTCTGCCCGGTCACGATCCGGCGCCAGGAGGACACCCTCGAGGCGGCGCGCGAGGTCGATCTCATGGTCGTCGTCGGCGGCCGTTCGTCGGCGAACACCAAGGAGCTGACGCGCCTGTGCGGCATCGCCGGCACGAAGGCGGTCCAGATCGAATCGGTCCGCGACCTGGAGGACGCCTCGATCTTCCGCGGCGCGAAGGTCGTCGGCGTCACGGGTGGCACCTCGACCCCGATCGAGGACCTCCACGCGGTCGCGCAGCACATCCTCGAGATCGCCGGCACGCCCAAGGCCCGCTCGAATGCCGCGGCGCTTGCCGACGCCGCCTTCGCGCTCGCCGCGACGCCCGCGGGACGCACGACCTCGCTGCCGAGCACGACCTCGCTGCCGATCACGACCTCGCTGCCCGCCGCCGGCTAGCCGCGCCGAGCGATGGCCGACGCACTTCCGATCGTCGCCATCGTCGGCCGGCCGAACGTCGGCAAGTCGACGCTCTTCAACCGGATCGTGGGCGCGCGCACGGCGATCGTCGAGGACCGAGCGCGGACAACGCGCGACCGGCTGTACGGCGAGGCCGAATGGAACGGCCGCAGGTTCATGATCGTGGACACGGGCGGGCTCGAAGTCGACCCGCGCGACCCGCTCGAGGCCGGCGTCCAGGACCAGGCGCGAATCGCGATCGCCGAGGCCGACCTGATCGTGTTCGTCGTCGAGGCGATCACCGGGCTGACGCCGGCCGACGAGGAGGCTGCCGACCTGCTCCGGCGCGCGAAGGCGCCCGTCTTCGTGGCGGTCAACAAGAGCGACAACGCGAGGCGCGAGCTCGAGGCCGCCGAGTTCTACGCGCTCGGCTGGGACCAGACCTACCCGATCGCCGCGATCCACGGTCGAGGCGTCGCCGACCTGCTCGACGAGATCGTGGCCGCGCTGCCACCGGAGTCTGAGGCGGAGCTCGGTCGGAAGCGACGCGAGGCGGAGGCAGAAGCCTTTTCCGAGGAGGTCGAGTCCGGCCGGCTCGAGCCGATCGTCGTCGGCGAGGCCAGCGGGGATGACGACTCCGACGGCGACGACGCGGGCCTCGACGACGGCCTCCCGATCGACGACGAAGCGGCCCGCAAGTGGGACGCCATGATCGCGAGCGAGTCGGACGACGAGCCGGCGGCGATCGCCCTCGTCGGACGCCCGAACGTCGGCAAGTCGAGCCTGCTCAACGCCCTCCTGAAGCAGGAGCGGGTGATCGTGTCGGACATCCCCGGGACGACCCGGGACGCGATCGACACCCGCCTGCCGTGGGGTCGTACCGAGATCGTACTGATCGACACGGCAGGCATTCGGCGCCGTGGTCGGGTGGCTAGCGGCGCCGCGGCGGACCGGTTCTCCACGCTGCGCTCGTTCAAGGCGATCTCGCGCGCCGACGTCGCGGTGCTCCTGATCGACGCGGTCGACGGGCTCACCGCGCAGGACGCGCACATCGCGGGCTTCGTCGTCGAGGAGGGCAGGGGCCTCGTCGTCGCCGTCAACAAGTGGGATGCGGTCGAGGACAAGACGGGGACGACTTTCGATCAATACGTCACCTGGATCCGCGCCGAGGCGCCTTTCCTCGACTTCGCGCCGGTCGTCAGCATCTCGGCCAGGACGGGCCAGCGCGTCGAGCGCGTCCTCGAGCTCGCGGTCGACGTGTGGGCCGAGCGTCGGCGGCGCGTGCCCACGGCCGAGCTCAATCGAGTCATCGGCGACGCCGCCGCGCGACAGGAGCCGCCGGCGGTCAAGGGTCGGCGGCCGAAGCTGTTCTATGCAACGCAGGTGGGCGTCGCCCCGCCGACGTTCGTCTTCTTCGCCCGCGAAGCGGGCTCGGTGCACTTCAGCTACCGGCGCTACCTGGAGAACAGACTGCGCGACGCGTTCGGGTTCATCGGTACGCCGATCCGGCTGGTCTTCCGCGAGCGCGCGACGGTTCGCGCCCCGCGACACAACCGCGGCGGGCGGCGCGGCCCTCCCCGTCGCGCAGTATCTGCATCATCTACGCGGTTGGCGAGTGCTCGACGTCGTTCAGGTCGATGAATGCCCGGGTTGGCGCCGGATTGCCCGTTTTTCTGCGTGCGATCGAGGACGGGGCGCGTGGCGCTGCCCGGGCCGGCAATGCGCGACCTCCGTCTACCACTCGCGTGGCGGGTAACTGAGCGGAGGTCGGATCCGTGACGGGTGAACCGGTCGGCAGCGCGCCACGTGTCGCCGTCGTCGGTAGCGGGGCGTGGGGCACGACCCTTGCGGTGCTCGTCGCGCGCGCCGAACGCGTTATCCTGCTCAGCCACTCCGCCGAGACCGCCGAGCGCCTCGCGGAGACGCGTCACAACGACCGGCGCCTGCCGGGGGTCGAGCTGCCGGCGCGGATCCAGGTGACCGCCGACCCACGAGCGCTCGCGGATGCCACGGACCTCGTCCTGATCGCCGTGCCATCGACGTACCTGCGCTCGACCGTGGAGCTCGTCGCCGCGCACCTTCCAGGCGCGGCCGACGTCCTCTCGGTCGCGAAGGGCCTCGAGAGCGAGACGCTGCTGCGCATGACCGAGGTGATCGCGGATGCCAGCGCCGCGGTCGGCTCGCCAATCGACCCGCGAAGGATCGCCGCGCTGTCCGGCCCGAATCTCGCGCAGGAGATCGCCCGCGGCTTGCCGGCGTCGGCTGTCATCGCATCGACGGACGCCGCGCTTGGGGACCGAATCGTCGCCCGCCTGTCGCGCCGCGAGTTCCGGCTGTACACGAACCCCGACGTGCTCGGCGTCGAGCTCTGCGGGGCACTCAAGAACATCATCGCCATCGCGGCCGGCGCGGCGGACGGGCTCGGCCTCGGCGACAACGGCAAGGCCGGTCTCATGACGCGAGGGCTCGCGGAGATGACCCGCCTTGGCATCGCCGCGGGTGCCAACCCGCTGACCTTCGCCGGGCTCGCCGGCATCGGCGATGTCATCGCGACGTGCGGCTCGGGACTGTCACGCAACCATCGGCTCGGGGAGGAGCTTTCGAAGGGCCGCGCCTGGCGCGACATCGAGGCGTCGCTCCCCGGCGTTGCCGAGGGCGCGTATACGGTCGACGCCGCGCTCGCCCTCGCCGCTCGCCATAGCGTCGAGATGCCCATCGCGCAAGAGGTCCACAACGCCCTGTTCGAGGGCAAGAGCGTGCAGCGCTGCCTGATCGACCTGCTGTCGCGTGAATCGAAGGACGAGCTGGCCGACTTCCAGCGCTGGATGGCTCGCCTCGGCGCCACCTCGGGCTGATCTCCGGGCCACCCTCGCACGTACACTCGGCGAGGAGGCGCGCGAGTGGATTCGAACCGCATCTTTCGGCCGCTGCTGTACATATTGATCCTGGCCGGCGCCTTCTTCGGGCTGGCGGCGACGATCGCGCCGGCGACGTTCGCGAGCCTCACCGGTTTCGCCGGAACGGACCTGTTCACATATCGGCTCGCGGGTGCGGCGACCTTCGCCTACGCGATCGGGCTCGTCGCCGGGACGCGCGCGTCATGGGTCGAGCTGCGGATCCCGATCGCGTCGACGCTCACGTTCAACGCGGCCTCGATCTTCGCCTGTCTCGTGGCGATCCTCACCGGCGGCGCGCAACCCATCGTCCTCGTCATCCTGCTGGCCTCCGTCGCCTTCACTGCCGGCACGTGGCAGCTGCTCCGTGAGCCGCCCCTGGCGGCCGCCGGCAAAGCGCGTGCCGAGCTCGAGCGCCCCATCGCCGACTGGCTCGTCGTGCTGTACGTGATCGGCGTTGCGGCGGCGGCGGTTTTCGGGCTGGGGCCGCTGCTCCTGGGCGGCCAATTCGGGGTGCTGGTCGGGGCAAGTGGGGATGACTCGTTCGTCTACCGGCAGGCCGGCGCGGCGACGCTTGGCGCAGCCGTCGGCGGGATCCTGGTCCTCCAGTCGAGGCGTTGGTCGGCCGCCCGCCTGCCGACGCTGATGGCGGTCACCTTCAACGGCCTGTCTGTGATCGCAGCGCTCGAGGAGATCCTCCGCGGCGCCCAGCCGGTGGCGTGGCTCATCCTCGGTGCCGCCGGCGTCACCACCGCCGGGATGACCCTCGCCCTGTACCGCAAGGGCAGGTAGGCTGCTTTCGGCCGGCCGGGTAGACTTTCGCGCGAGTCGGGGCGTGGCGCAGCCTGGTAGCGCACCAGTCTGGGGGACTGGTGGTCGCCGGTTCAAATCCGGCCGCCCCGACCAACATCCCCGATTGAACGTGGCATCCGGGCACCGCCATGCCCCGCGCGGGTGGGATGATTGGGTGGGAGTTGGTGTACGCTAGCGGACGTTAGAAGGCGCCCCAGCCCATAGAGCCGGAGCGCCGCAACGGAAGCCTGTTGAGGAGGCAACCGCCATGACGAACGCTACCACCCGGGGGAGCACCCGGACGCCGCAGCGGCGATCGCCGCGCGAGGGCAGCGTCTACCAGCGCAAGGGCCGGCCAGGATGGCGGGGCGAGCTGGTCTGGGATGGCCACCGGCATATCGTCTCCGGGGCCACGGCCGAGGAGGCCCGCGACCGCCTCACCGAGGTGCGCTCCAGGCTCCAGCGCGGCGCCCGTGAGCGGCCAGGCACCGGCACGGTGGGCGACTACCTGACGAGCTGGATCGAACGCCGGAAGGGCCGCGTGCGACCGTCGACCTACGCGCTCCAGGAGGCCCACGTCCGGACCTACCTGATCCCGAGCCTCGGCAAGATCAAGCTGACCCGGCTGTCTCGGATCGACGTCGAAGCCGCGATGGCCGAGTGGCAGAGGGCCGGCCGGCCGATCCAGGGCGGGGATCGTCGCAAGCGCCGACCCGTGAGCCCGGTGACGGTGCTCCACGTCCGGGCCGTGCTCCGCGCCGCCCTGGGCGAAGCTGTGGAGGATGGCCTGATCCTCCGCAACGCGGCGCGCGAGGCCCATCCGCCGCGGGTGCCGCACCGCGAGGTGACCTACCTGACGGCTGCCCAGTTGGGCCAGCTCCTCACCGCCGCCGTCGATGATCCCTTCGAGCCCCTGTGGCGCCTGGCCGTGGCGACCGGGATGCGCCGGGGCGAGCTGCTGGCCTTGCGCTGGGCTGACGTTGACCTTGCCGCCGGCACGCTCCGGGTGGCGCGGTCAATGGCCCGCGACGGCGACGGCGGCTGGGCGCCGGCCGAGACCAAGAGCGCCCGATCTCGACGGACGCTGCCCCTGGCAGCGATGGCCCGCCAAGCCCTCGAGCGACAGCGCCGGCGCCAGGCGGAATGGCGCCTCGCGGCGGGCACCGGCTGGGGTGGCGGCGAGACGGTGTTCACGGACGAGTCTGGCCGGCCGCTGCTGCCGGAGCGCGTGAGCCATGCCTGGGAGGGCGCACGCCGAAGAGCTGGCCTCCCTGACGCCCGGCTCCACGACCTGCGGCACACGACCGGGACGATGCTCGTGGCAGCCGGCACGCCCCTGACGACGGTGAGCGAGATCCTCGGCCACGCTGACATGGCCACGACGGCGCGCTTCTACGTGGGCAGCGTCCCCGAGCACCACCGGCGCGCTGCGGACGCACTCGATGAGGCGATGGGCGGTGGCGCATGACGCAGCGGTTGACGCGGGCCGAGCGCGCTGAGCTGGCAGAGCTCGAGGACCGCGCTCGGCTGGAGGCGCTTCGCAAGGCTGACCGCGATCGCCAGGCCGGGGCGGCGATCCGCGCTGCGTACGACGAGCTGGTCGCAGCGCGGCGCCGGCGAGGAGCGCCAGGGCCCGCGGACGCGCCCTCCACGGGGCTGACGGAGCAGGAACGCCGGAACCTCGAACGCTACGAGCGGATGTACCGGAAGCTCAGGGCCGAGGGGATCGAGCACCCCACCAACGCGCAGCTAGGTGTGCGCCTGGGCCTGGGCCAGGCTGATCCGGGGCGGACCGTCCAGCGATGGCGCCAGATCTGGCGTGCGAAGGGGGTTATCCCGACCCTTTGATCGGCCTCGGCTGATCGAACACAAAATGCCCCCCCGGTCCCCCCGGCGCCCGATCAAAATGCCACCCCCGTCACCCCGTGCATGTCGTATGCAGCGGGCGCGCCCAGCGAGATCCTGCTGGCCGTGGACGAACGACTCACCGGTTCCGACCTTCGCCGCCTTCGGCAGACCCGTGACATCCGGGCCACCGCGCTGGCCGAGGCGTGGCCGTGCACCCGGGGGAACGTCACCCGCGTAGAGGCGTCGCTCCGCCCGAGCCGTCTGGCGATCCGGCGCTACCTCGACGCCCTGATGCGGGCCGAGGCCCAGGCGTGACGCCGGCGGCGGCTGACCGCATCCGGGTCGCCTTCCTAGCGGCCGCCGAGGACGTCATCGCGGCCCTGGGGGACGCTGCCGGATCGAACGGCCATGAACGCCTCCTGACGGTCGAGCAGGTGGCGGAGCAGCTCGCCATCTCGCGGACGCTGGCCTACCACCTCGTCGGCCGGGGACACATCCGGTCTGTGACCATCGGCCGCGCCCGTCGCGTGCCGGCGGCGGCCGTGACCGAATACATCTCGGACCGGACGGCGGGTCGGTGAGCCGCGAGGAGGGCTTCCTCATAGCCGATATCGACGTTGGCATCCTGTCAGACCTGAAGCTTCGCCGGCTCCGTGGCGGCGGATTGTCGGACGCGGAGGTGAACGCTTCGACCATCCTCTACCTCGCGACGGTGCTCTCGTCGTGGGCAGAGGGCAGCCGCCTGAGCGTGCATGAGGCTGACTCGCCGGTTAGGGTCAACGCCAAACGGATCGCTGCACTCACCTCGGCCGAGCTGATCGACGCCGACGGCCGGGTGCCCACCCATGTCTGGGAGAGCTGGTTTCGGCCAGCCTGGGAGCGGCGCGAAAGGAAGCGAGCCGGCGGTCGGGCGACCAACGAGCGTCGCTGGCCCAGCGAGTCGCAGTCTGACTCGGTGAGCGACTCGCATAGCGACTCGGTGAGCGACTTCCCGTCCGTTCCGTCCGATCCGTCCGTTCCGTCCGATCCGTCCCCCGGGGACCCCTCCAAGAAGATGAACGGGCACGACGTCACCAACTGGGCGCTCGAGTGGAGCGCGTTCCTGGACGCCTGGTTGGAGCGGTTCAAGTTGCCGCCGAGCGGTGGCGAGGACGAGCGCGGAACGCAGCGGGCGATGCTCTGGCCTGCGGTGCGCAACTTCCCGGAGCGATCCGCGGGATGGTGCCGAGCCGCGCCAAAGGGCGCCAACCCGTTCGACGTCGCCGGCTTCGTTCGAGGCTGCTACCAGCGCGAGATCGGCGCGAACGGGGCCGGCCAGCGGTGAGGACGATGACCGCGGTCGTCCACGCCCTGGCGCCGGCGACGCGAGCGGACGATCACCGCGCCTCGATTGGCTGTCCGTGCGAGCCGGTGCAGCTCCGGAACCTGCTCGAACCCGGCCAGGTCGTGGTCGTCCATCGCGGTCCTGACGCTGGTCACCGCGGTGACCGGAGCGACCCGAGGTCGGTCGAGAAAGCGCCCGACCCAGGACAGCGCGTGAGCGTCCCGTGAGCCCGTGGTGCGCTAGCTGTGGCCAGTCCCTCATTCCGGGCGCGGCGCTGCTCGTGACCCGGCGCCTCGGCGGCTCGTCGTTCCTGATCCACCGGCCATCAATCAGCCCTCACTGCCTGGCGAGCATCGGGCGAGCTGACGAGTGCGAGATCGCGCTGCTCGATCCCGATGCGGCGCGGGCCTTCGATCACGCTCAGGGAGGCGGCTTCTCAGGCCGGTCAGCCGATCCCCCGGTGGGTCCAGGTCAACCGATCGAGGCGCGGCCGTGACGCCGGCGACGACCCACCCGCTCAGCTCAACCGTGGCCAGCCAGCCGGCGGCACGCAGGGCCAGCCTCGCGCCTGACGATGACCGTCGCCAGGCGACGGCTCGACGACTGGGCCCGCCCGGTGCGCTGGCCGTTACGGCCGTAACACCCGCGAACGGCGCGCGCGGCCGATGGCAGCGGCGGCGGAGGCGCGATGACCCTGCGCAGGAGCGCGCCAGTGTTACCGCGGTACCGCCGAGCGCCCTGGCCTCGCCAGCCCGCCGCGCTCGCGCTCTGCGTGCCTCAGTCGGCCGCGGGCCGCACCGGGGCGGCCACCGTGCGCCGTGGACGGCGTCGTTGGGGGTGGGTAGCACCCTGTCTGCGTCGTGTAGTCCGCGCGATGCCTCGCAGGCGTTGTTGCGCCCAGACGCTACGAGCGGCTTCGGTCGCCCTGGCGCCGGCCCGGACGGCATCGCGGAGGACCGCTGACGATGCCTAGAAGGCCGCGTCCAACCCGCGAGAAGATCCGGATGGGCGAGACGCGCCCGAGCCGGGTCAACTACTCCGAGCCGCTGCCGCCGCTGCTCGAACCCCACGCGCGAGAGGACCAGAGCGTCGAAGCGCGCGCCGTCTGGGATCGCGTCCTCCAGGTGGCCGCGGCAGGCTCGATCCTCGCCGCGGACGAGTTCGGCCTGGAGGCGTTCTCGGATGCCGTGGTCATGTACCGCCGGGCGATGGAGGTGCTCCAGCAGACCGGGCCGCTCATCCGCGGTCGGAACTCCGGGCTGGTGGCGAACCCGATGTCGCGGGTCGCCCGCGATTGGCAGCATGCCGCCCTCGCCTGGTCGCGGGAGCTGGGCTTGACTCCGAGCGCGCGATCGAGCATCCGGTCAGGCGGCGCGGCAGACCCGTTCGCGGATCTGTGGGCCACGATCGGCCCGCCACCGCGGCTCCGCGTCGTCGGTGGTCAGGACGTAGAACCGTGAACCCGGTCCTCGAGCTCGACCTGCTCCTGGCGTCTCATGACGAGCTGCCGCCGGAGATCGGGGCTCTCGCCGACGCCGCCCGCCGCCTCGCCATCCTCCATGCCCGGGCTGAGGCTGCCGCTGCCGGCGCCGTGAGCGTGCCACGCGCCCGGAGCGAGGCCGCGGATCGGCTGCTGACGGCGGCGATCGCCGGCGAGCCCGATGTCGTGCCGATCCTGATCGAGATGGAGACCGCGATCCGAGACGCTGAGCGGACCCGCGGCTACGCCGTCGTCGTCCGCGCCGCCTCGGAACGCGCTCAGCATCGGCTCCGAGCCGCGCTGTCAGACCTAGAAGGAGGTTCCCCGTGAGCAGACCGATTGATCTTGAGGTTCTGCGTGCCGGGTGGGGGTTGGGCGGCGTCGCGCCAGACCCCGCGCCGGCGTCGGCGGAGCCCGAGGCGCCCGTCGAGGACCCGCCGCCGGACTTCGGCGGTGGCAACAGGGGCAAGACGCCCGGCGGTGGGCCGACGTTCGGTGACGCGCTCGTAGCGCTCATGCGCCAGCGCGACCGCGAGCCCTGGAGAGTAGGAGGCCACGAGTGACCGCGACGCAGGATTTGGACCAGATCTTCTCCAGGAGCGCCCGAGCTGGCGTGACCATCCCGAGCGCATGGACGACGGCGAGAGCCGCCGTCGACGCCCTGGCGACCGCCGCGGCGGTGGCCCGAGCCCGCGCGGCCGCACCGCAGGCCGGCGCCGCGAGTCGTGTCCGGACGGCTGAGATCGTGGCGCTGGCGAAGGCTGGCAAGGCCCTCCCGGACGTGCTCGGCACGGCAAAGGCGGTGGTCGCAGTTGAGCTGGAGGATCACGCCGCGACGCTCGCCGCGAGCGTGTACGCCGGCGCTCAGGCCCTCGCTCAGCGCGAACTCGAGTCCGCCGTCCGGCTCGGCGCCGAGGCGTTGATCGTCGAGCAGCTCCAGCCGGCGATGGCCCGGCTCGTCGCGGAGGCAGCGCCGCTCGTGCCGCAGGTCACAATCGATACGAGTGACCCGCGCGCCATCCTGCGAGCGACGCCCGACGAGCAGGAGGTACTTCGAAAGCTCGATCATCATGCCGGCACGCTCCGCGCGCTCAGGAGCCTGCAGTCGTCCATCGATGGCTTGTCGCGACGTGCCCGCGCCGGCGAGCCGCGCGGTGGCAACCCGAGCGCCTACCGCTGGTCGAAGGCGCCGGCGAAATACCGAGGCGCGGACTCCGATCTTGTCAGCCGTTTTATCCATGCGCTCAGCGAAGATTGTTGGGTTCCGACCGAGGCAGAGGAGCGGGCCTGGGCCCGCGAGAAGCGCGACGAGGAGCGCGCGCTGGCGCCGAAGCCTTCGGTGCCGAGCTTCGCCATCTCGTAGGGCGCCACATACGCGGAACCGCCCGGGCCGGAGGACCTCCCCGGCTGGATCCCGGCGGTCCGCTGGCCTGGAGGTCGGGCGGGTGCGAGTTCAGCCCACGGGCTTCGCCCCGCCCCTGGGCCCTCCCGATCGACCTCGCGTCGGGCGAACCCGACCACATTCGCTCGTCGGCCGAGCCGGAGAACCTCCACTCCGGCGCTGACGCCGCCGGGCGGGCTCGGTGGTAGGCCCGGCGGGGTACGGCTGGCCCCGCGAACGGGGCCTCGATATCGACTCGCTGGTAGACCACTCGGTGGCACGGCTGGTAGCCTCCCCGACCGGGAGGGGCCGTTATAGGAACCGAGTGGCTCGTCATCGTCGGCTTCTGGTTCATTTGCGCCATCGCGGCAGGTTGGCTGAGCCAGGCCCGAAAGCTGAAGGGCTCCGCAGCTAGCTGGTTCGGAATGGGCTTCCTGCTCGGGCCTATCGGCGTCCTATGGGCGCTGTTGAGCCGGCCGGCGCCCGACTCATCCCAACCTCTGGCATCACTCCCGACGGCCTCGCCGGCTGCATCGGTAGCGCCCAGTCAGGCGGTCGCTGCGCCGGCTGGACGAACATACCAGTGCCCGTACTGCAGCGGGTCAATAACGGGCGCGGAGACGTTCTGCCCGCACTGCGGTGGTCGTCTCAGCATGTCGGCGGTGGGGACGGCTGCGCCAGTCCCAGCGGCGCCAATCACCGCTGCGCCCGCCGCTCGTCGCTCGGCACGCACGGCCGAGATTGTGGTTGGCCTACTGATCATGCTCGTCCTCGTGATCGGTGGCGCCGTGTGGGTGCTGCGGCAGAACGTTGCTCAGATCGTCGGCAACGTACAAAGCGCGATCCCGACCGTCTACCAGCCGCAGCCGACCGTCAATGTGCCTGCCGAGGAATACCAGGCCGCGATGGGCGAGGCCGTGTCGCTGCAAGACGGGTCAGGAGCCGACCTCGGCGATGTGACCGTCGCCCAGGCAAAGAAGGTTTCGAAGCTCGCCGACTACATCTCGGCCGACAAGGGTCGAGTCTTCGCAGAGGCACAGGTCCGGTACGTGGCGCGCTCTCAGTTCTCCTACAACCTATACGACTGGGTAGCCCACGACGATGCGGGCACTCAATACCAACCGTACGGCTACTTCGGGAAGGGATCGCTGGAGTCGGGGACGCTCGCCACAGGCCGCTCCGTTCAGGGTTGGGTGGCCTTTGACATCCCGAAGACCAGCGCACACCTGTGGCTCGACTACCAAACCTATGACGGGACCGTGGTCTTCTCGGTGAAGCTGTTCTAGGCGCGCTGAGCGGCAAGAGCACGCCTCGACGATTGCGACGCGCGATTGATCCCACAGGACCGTCCGTTGCTGGCCCCGAGGTAGCACTTGCCGTCCCAGCGTGAGCGGCGGTCTTTGGATGGTCGTCGGCGACGTCGACTCAGCACCGGCGGGCGCTATGCGAAGAACATGCCCGAGGTCGTCGAGCTTCTCGTTGCCCGTGCGATCGGACGCAATCTCAGCTCCGCCGAAGGCTGCGCCGTCCAGATCATCGCGCTCATCGCCCTCCTGGCGATCGTGTATCTGGTCGTCGCCTCGGGCCTGTTCACCGCGATCGTGACGGCGATCGCCGAGTGGTACGCGCACCAGATCCACTTCGGGCCGACGCCGGCGCCGAGCGCGGTCCCGAGCTGAGGCCCAGCCGTACCCTACGTTGACCGGCGGGTGACCACCGGCGAATTGATCCACGGGAGGCTTCAATGGCGGGCAAGTTCGAGATCAGGAAGTCCTCAGCGGGCTATCGGTTCGTCCTCAAGGCAAGCAACGGCGAGATCATCGCCACGTCTGAGACGTACACCACCACTTCCGGCTCGCGTACATCAGCGGGGCAGAATCGCGAAGCCGGGAAGGTCTCGGGAGAAGCCTGACTCGAGAGGAGCTCGCCGGAGTGATCACCCGGTTCCAAATCCGATCGGGCGAGACGGGGTCGGGCGGTAACATTGGGTCGGTGGGGGAGATCGAGCGATAGTGGCGCCCGCTCGGAGGCCGGAGTACCTCGCGCTTCAGCCGCGCGTTCTCCGATGGGCTCGAGAACGAGCCGACCTGACAGACGCAGATTTGGCTCGCAAGGTCGGGCGAACGCCCCCTGAAGTCCTGGAATGGGAACGAACCGGTCGCCTCCGCTTGACCGTCGCCGAACGTCTTGCGAAGGCGACCTTCACTCCATTCGGCGCCTTGTTCCTGAGCCACCCCCCAGAGGAATCGCTGCCTATCGCGGACTTCCGTACGGTCGGTGATTCGCCTCGACCTAGCCCAGACCTGCTCGACGTAATCGATGAAGCGGATCGCCGGGCGACCTGGTATCGCGAGTTCTTGATCCGGAACGGAGAACGGCCGCTCGACTTCGTCGGCTCCATCACTGTCGACGCGAACGTTCAGCAGACTGCAGCCCATATCCGGGAGCGAATTGGGCTCTCGGATGAACGTCGGGCGAGCGCCTCGACGTGGGAAGCCGCGCTGCGAGCGGAACTCGACACGATCGAGGGCGCGGGCGTTCTGGTCATGCGGAGCGGGATAGTGGGCAGCAACACCCGTCGCCCGCTGGACGTGGACGAGTTCCGAGGGTTCGCGATCGCGGACGAGTACGCTCCGTTGATCTTCCTCAACGGGAGAGACTCCAAGGGCGCCCAGATGTTCACGGCGATGCACGAGCTGGTGCACATCTGGCTCGGCGCGTCGGGCGTCTCGAATCTCGAGGCGGGGATGCCGCCTGACGTCCCTGTCGAGCGGTACTCAAATAGCGTCGCCGCAGAGATTCTCGCGCCTGAGCGACTGGTGCGCGCGTACTGGGCTGCTGACCCCACGCTCGACGCGGCTATTCGTGTGATGACGCGGGCGTTCAAGATCAGCAGCTTGGTCGTTCTGCGGCGGCTATTTGACATCCGAGCAATCGACTGGGACACCTACCGAGCGAGATACACCCAAGAAGAAGAACGCTACCGGCGAGAAGCCGGCCGCGGTGGTGACTTCTACCGGACGCAGCAGTCGAGACTAAGTCGCAAGTTCGCCTCGGCGGTGGTCTCCGACACGTTGGAAGGTGGTACGACCTGGGCCCAGGCTATGCGTCTGCTCGGGGCGCGCAAGCCAGGGACCGTGCGCAGTTTGGCTGGTCGCCTCGGATACCCGGCGTGAACGGTGCCCATCTCCTCGATGCCGACACGCTAATCGAAGCTAAGAACCGCCTCTACGCGTTCGATCTATGCCCTGGGTTCTGGGCATTCCTCGAGCACGAGTCCAACGGCGGCACGATCCGGAGCATTGCGCGGGTGCGCGCTCAGCTGGAAGCTGGCGCCGATGAGCTGGCCGCCTGGGCGCGTGGGCCAGGGTCGGTGCTATTCCTACCCGATACCGCTGAGATGCATGCCTCCATGACGGATGTCGCGAACTGGGTCCAAGCCCATCCGACATACAGCGACGGTGCAAAGCGGGACTTCCTCGCGAATACGGATGCGTTCCTTGTGGCGTTCGCGCTCGGCCACCAAGGAACGGTGGTAACGAACGAGCAACCGGCTCCTGATGCTGTCAAGCGAGTGAAGATTCCCGATGTCTGTGATGGCGTGAAGGTCCCGCATATCACTCTCGCGGAGGTGCTCCGGCTTCGTCGGGCTGAGTTCACGTGGGCGCCACCACGAGCGCTCCCGTAGCGGAGCCACCGGCCACGGCTTCCGGTCTCAATCAACTGACGTTGGACGCCGACGCCTAGCCTGCGTCGGTTACGAGGTCACCCCGACGCCACGAGGCAAACCAAACTCGGGACCTGAAATGGCAGGACCCGTCGGCGGGTGGGATGCGCGGGTGGGATGAGCCGCGAGCTGAGGTGAACTACGGGACCGCTCCGACCTGGCACATACGATCGAATTGGCAGGGCGCGCACCGCCGTGAACCCCTCCCGCAACCCTGGGGGACTGGTGGTCGCCGGTTCAAATCCGGCCGCCCCGACCAAGTCCCCCGATCAGATCGGCCGGTAACGTCGGGCCACGCCCTCCGCGGGTGGTAACGCGGGTGGTAATCGCCGTCCAATCGCGAACGTGAGACGGCGCCCCGGCCGGTAGAGCCGGGGCGCCGAAACGGCAGCCCTGTATGGCAGGACAACCGCGATGGCCAAGTCCACCGGCTGACGAACCCGCCGCCGATCGCCGCATGGGGGGACCATCTATCCCCGGACCGACCGGCCGGGTTGGCGGGGCGAGATCACGTACACCGACGCGGACGGCAGGCGTCACCGCCACGTGGTTAGCGGCTCCGCTCGCAAGCGGCACGAGCGAAGCTCGACGATCTTCGGACTCGACTACGGCTCGGGACCTTGGAGGCCGCCGACAGAGGAACGGTCGGCGACTACCTGTCCGGATGGATCGAACGTGACCGGCGCGCGTCCGGCCGTCGACCTGGCGACAGCCGAGTCCTACATGCGGGTCTCCCTGATCCCTTGCTTGGGGCGCCTGCAGCTGGCCAGGATGACCGCGACGGATGTGGAGCGATGCCCTCGCCTCATTCGCGACCCGTGGTCGCCCCGGCGGCCGTCCTATCTCGCCGGTCACGGTTTCCCACCTCAGGGCAAATCTTGCGGCGCGCTCTGGCCGACGCTCAGCGAGCGGGGCTCGTGGGTCGCAATGTCGCGGCCGACGCGACCCCACCGCAGCCCGAGGGCCTCGCACGGGCCGGAGGGCCGGAGGTCACGCGCGGATCGGGCCTTTGGGCCCATGCCGGGGCCTCGACACCGGAGGACACTAGGTGCGACGGGAGCGTATCCCGAGGACGACGGGGAGCAGGGAGGTATGGCAAAGAAATGGCCACTCTGCGCAGATTTGTCGTTCCGCTGGCCGTGATCGCCGCGGCAGTCGTTCTCTATCTCTCGGCGCCGTGGGCGACGTTCGGGCTCGCCTCAATCGCCCCGAGCAAAGATGTCTACACGTTCGGCTCGATCGTGTTCTGGGTTCTGGCCATCGTTGTGGTCATCACGCTCTTCGAGGACCGCAAGACACCGGGGGCCGAGGTCGTCGAGGTGGAAGGGCCGGCCTTCACGCGCTACCTTTTCGGGAACACGCGGGCCGGCCTGTTCTGGCTGCCGATCCGGATGTTCGTCGGCTTCTCATTCCTCGCGGCCGGGCTCCACAAGCTCTTCCCGGACGGGAAGCCCGTGGGCGCCGGCTGGCTCGACGGTGGGGCGTCGCTCCTCGGCTACTGGAAGGGCGCCGTGGCGATCCCGGAGCCCCCGGGCCACGCCGCGATCACCTTCGAGTGGTATCGCGACTTCCTCAACATCCTGATCAACAACGGGGCCCAAAGCTGGTTTGCCTACCTCATCGTGTTCGGGGAGATCGCGGTCGGCCTCGGCCTGATCTTCGGCTTCCTGACCGGCATCGCCGCGTTCTTCGGAGTCCTGATGAACATGTCGTTCCTCCTCGCCGGCTCGGCGTCGACGAACCCGGTGCTCTTCGCCCTCGGGATCGGACTCATTCTTGCCTGGCGCGTTGCCGGCTACTACGGCTTCGACCGCTATCTTCTGCCCCGACTCGGCGTGCCGTGGCATGCAAGGGTCCCGGCGGGGCACGGCGCGACGGGCGCACCGGCGATGGGCTGAGCGCGGGCGACCCGAAGGCCGATCGCGGCATCGACATCGGCCCCCCCTCGCTCCGCCGACCGCCCGGGCCCTCACCCGGGCGGTCGGCTGTCTAGCCGTCCAAGGAGTCTCGAGAGCCCGCCCCCGCGACCCCCCCGGTTTCGGCTCGGTCCTGCATCGTCCCGCTTGGTCCGGCGGCGGAGAAACTGCGCGGGGGACATGCTCACGGACGAGGGGGCAGGAGCCGCGCTGTCCGGCCCTCAGCGCCGGTCGGAACCCAGTCGATGCCTGGCAATGAACGCGGCGGCCTGCGCACGGCGTTCGAGGTTCAGCTTTGAGAGGATGGAGCTCACGTAGTTCTTGACCGTCTTGTCCGACAGGAACACCTCGGCCGCGATCTCCTTGTTGGTCTTGCCCTCGGCGACGAGCATGAGGATCTTCCGCTCTTGTGTGGTAAGGGCCGTCAGCTCATCCGCGTCCTGGCCCGATGCCGCCCGCCGCACCCGGTCGAGCACCCGCTCGGTGACCGCCGGGTCGAGCAGCGATTCGCCGCGGCCAACAACCTCCAGCGCCGCCACGAGATCCCGCGCGCGAATCTGCTTCAGCAGGTAGCCCGAGGCGCCGGCGACGATGGCCGACAGCACGGCTTCGTCGTCGGGAAACGAGGTCAGCATGATCACCCGCGTTTCCGGTAGCTCGTCGCGGATCGCCCGGCAGGCTTCGACGCCCGATCCGTCGGGCAGGCGGACGTCCATGACCACGATATCGGGCCGCTGTCGCCGGGCCTGGTCGACAGCTTCGGCGACCGAACCGGCCTGCGCCACAACCTCGAAGCCAGGACGCCGGTCGAGCAGGGCGACGAGACCTTGCCGGACGACCTCGTGGTCGTCGACCACCAGGAGTCGGTGCTGGCGCAAGGCCCCAGGTTCAGGCATCTCAAATTCCACTCAGATCCCTGCCGAGCTGGGCAGCACGACGATGATACGGACGCCCGCTCCCAAAGCGCTTTCAGCCTGAAACGATGCCCCAATGGCCTCGGCTCTGGCTCGCATGTTGGCGAGCCCGTGGTGGCCCTCGGCGACGCCCGCTGAGGGGTCGAACCCGATGCCGTCGTCGCTCACCCTCAACGTTGCGCCGCCTGACTCCCTGTGGAAGGTGACAGCGACGTGCGCGGCACGGGCATGGCGAGCGGCATTGCTCAGCGCCTCACGCGCGAGATGGAGGAGCTGGGTGCCGTCTTCGGGTGCGATCGTCGTACTGACCTCGCGGTCGACGTCGACGTCGACCTCGATCAACGTGTTGTAACGGAACTGCTCGGCCAGCGCTATCAGGCCAGCCGGCAAATCTGCTCCGTCGAACGTCTCGGGTCGCAGGCCGTAGATGAAGTTACGGAGCTCACGGATCGATGACTGAAGCGAATCGATTGCAGCATCGACGCGGCCTTCGGCCTCGCTCCGAGACGTGATCATCATCTCGGGGACGTCCTCGAGAGACAGGGAGACCGCGTACAGCGACTGAATGATGCCGTCGTGCAGGTCACGGCCGATGCGCTCACGCTCCCGCACGATCGCAAGATCCGCGGCTTGCTGGTGGAGCCGTGCGTTGTCGATTGCGATGGCGGCGTGCAGGGCGAACAGCTCGACGAGACGTTGGTCATCTGCGGTGAACTCCGGCGAACCCACCTTGTTCGTGAGGTAGAAGTTGCCGACGGACCGACCCTCGGACGTGATGGGCACTCCCAGGAACGACGTCATCGGCGGATGGCGGGCGGGAAAGCCCGCGCGGCCGGGATATTCGGCGATGTTCCTGATCCGGTAGGACCGCCCCTCGCGGATGATCAACCCGAGCAACCCACGACCCAGCGGCAGAGGACCGATCGCCGCCCGCTCTCGGGCGGTAATGCCGCTCGTGATGAACCGCTGCACCAGGCCGTCCTGGCCGACGATCCCGAGGGCGGCGTAGCGGGCTCCGACAAGGGACCGGACTCGCTCGACGATCAGCTGCAGCGCGTCTTCCACGTCGAGAAGCCCGGCGATCGCGCGAGCCGCCGCGTCCACCGCCTCAAGCGCCGCCGCGTCCAGCGAAGCCACTGCCAAGCGATCGGGCGCCGGGCGTCGACGCATTGAACCGAGGCTACCAGCGTCGAGCAACTGCGGCGCGACATCCGGCCCGTCCGAAGGGGCCGACTGGCACAGGTTTTCGTCCGATCAGAGCCCGAGGCTTCTCTCGATGGACTCGTCCGCGGCCCGCGCAACAACGGCTCGTCTGGTTTCACGCCCGACCCGCGTCCTCGTCGCCACCGACCGTACCCGCGCGTCGGTCGATGCTGAACGGGCTGGGCTAGAGCTGGCGGCCCGCTCCGGGGCGAGTCTCATCTTCCTCAGTGTCATCGACCCCGCCCGTCTCAGGCTGGCGGGTGGTCTGTTCCACACCCGCGTCGATCAGGTTCGGGCCGCGCGCGAAGCCGAGCTCGCGGACCTCGTGGCTGAGGCGCGCAACCACGGGGTCGTCGCGCAGTTTCTTATTTGGGAAGGCGACGCAGGGGCGGCGGTTGTTGAGGCGGCCGAATCGGAACGCGCCGACCTCGTCGTCGTCGGGAGCCACGAACGCGGGCCTGTCGGGCGCTTCCTCCTCGGCAGCGTCTCCTCGTACGTCGTCGACCACGCGCGTCGACCGGTTGTCGTCATTCGGCCGGGCGAGCACCTCGACTACGCGGGGCCCGCGCAGTCCGCTCATAGCGCGAGTCCGCAAGCGCCAACCCAGCCATCGCGTCGGAGAGCGACACGGAAGTCAACAAAAGGAAGGAGCTCACGATGCACCGCGCACGAGTGACCGCGCTGTCGATCATCCCCGTCATCGTCTTCGGACTGGCGGGCTGTTCCGGTGCGTCCACGTCAACGCCGGGCTGGACATACAGCCCAACATCTGCCCAGCCGACGGCGCCAGTCGCTACCTTGGCTCCCGCAGCGAGCTCCGTATCGTCGCCGGCGAGAGGGCCGGAGGCGGTCACTCTCTCCGAGTGGAAGGTCGATGTCGCGAGCACCCTCAATGCCGGTACGACGACCTTGAACATTTCTAACAACGGCACAATCGAGCACGAGCTCCTGGTGTTCAAGAGCGACCTCGCCCCGTCCGCCTACCCGACCGATGCGGCCGGCGACATCAAGGAGGACGGCGCTGGGATCACCCTGGTCAGCGATGGCGACAACATCGCTGTCGGGGGTGCGCAGGCGCGGACGATCGACCTCGCGCCTGGAACCTATCTCTTCGTGTGCAACATCCCGGGACACTTTAAGGCGGGCATGTTCCTGGTCGTGACGGTTACGCCGTAGACCGCGAGACCGCACACGACGCGAACTGATGGCCCACGCGCCAGCGGTCGGAAGGGTGCCGGCGGATCTGCGGTGCGGCCCACGAGTGTTCGACGACGTTTGAGTAAGCCTCCTCGCGAGATGGTGTTGCCGACACCTCGGCCGTTGGAGGGTTCTCTCCTGGGCCCCACATCACGCGATGGTTTCGTCGTCGATCGTCTGCAGGTTGTGCTCGGCGGCCCTCAGGATCGCGCCTTCGAGCTCCGGTGACTCGTCGAGGAGCGACCGAAACTGCTCGTTGGTGATCGACAGGACGCGAGTCGGCTCCGCCGCGATCGCCGTTGCCGTGCGTGGGCCCGCATCGACCAGGGCGATCGAGCCGAAGAAGTCGCCCGGCCCCAGCGTGTTGATGAGTCGCCCGCCGCGTTCGATTCGAACACTGCCCGACTCGACGACGAAGAAGTAGCCCTCGTGCCGGCCCTCGTGGGTCAACGCCGAGCCTGCGGGGACGTCGGCTGCCCCGGCGAGGTCGGCGAGCCTGACCAGGACGTCACGCGGGACATCGGCAAACAGCGGGACCTGGGTGAGCAGCTCGAGCTTGCCCTCCATCGATCAACCCTCCTCGCCCTGAGCATACCCAGCCGAATCAACCGGGCCACAATGGGGCCGCGATGGAGGCTCGAGCGTGACCGATCGACCGCCGTGCGACTGCGGCTGCGCGAACGTGTTCTCGACCCGGGAGGCCGACAACGACCTGAAGCGGTATCGCCGCGAAGGGCCCGAGCCATCGACGAAGGCCCTGATCGATTCACTGCTCGCGGAGGGCGTCGACGGGTCGGCCCTGCTCGACATCGGCGCCGGGATCGGGGCGATCCAGCTCGGTCTGCTGCCAGCCGGCCTGGCCCGCGCCGACTCCGTCGACGCGACCGAGGCCTACGTGGTCGCGGCACGGGACGAGGCCACTCGACGCGGCTTCGGCGACCGCGTCACAGGCCGGGTCGCGGACTTCGTTGCGGTTGCCGGGGAGATCCCCACCGCTGACGTGGTTACGCTCGACAAGGTCGTCTGCTGCTACGCCGACATGCCCGCGCTGCTCGGGTCCGCGGCCGATCGGGCTCGACGAGTCATGGGGCTCGTGTATCCGCGCGAGACGTGGTGGAACCGGCTCGGCTCGCGCGCGTTTGCCGCCTGGGGCTGGCTGACGCGGGACGCGACGCGGTGGCACATTCATCCCGTTGCCGACATCGACGCGGTCCTCCGAGGCGCAGGCTTCGAGCGGCACGACGTGCAGCGTGAGTTCATCTGGCAGATCGCCCTGTACCGGCGCCGAACTGCCACCTCGGAGGTTGCCGCGGCCCGTCCCTGACGCTCTCTTGGCGCGCCCGCGGCCTGGCAACGTCCGCAAGATCGACAGCCACAGCGGCGCATGGCCCAGGCACAAATTCGAATCGGCGCAGGCGTACTCCGCGAAGCTCGAACCAAGGGCTGAGCGGAAGGGAAGGGCTCCGCGAGGTCCGGTCCACAACGGATAAAGCGCGGAGCCCAAGAGGCATACGCCCCATTCCTTGCAGGCGCAATTGCAGGGTGGTGTCCTCGGACACCGCCCGCGGTCGCGTCGCAGTTGCGTATTGCCGCTCGATCCCGCCCGACGTGGAGGGCTCGTCCGCCTCGTCGCCACCAACGCCCGGGACAGCCCCGGCCCTATCATCCGGGCGTGCCGCAGATCGACGAGCTGATCCGCATCGAGCCGATCTACCTCGGCCGCCTCGAGCGCCAGGGCGTGTTCACGACCGGGCTCCTCCTCGAGGTGACCGAGACGCCGACGCGGCGCCAGAACCTGGCCGACCAGGTCGGCGCAACCACCAATGACGTCCTGACGTGGCGCGACGAGGCGCAGATGCTGAACCTCGCCGGCTTCGGCTCGGCCGAGCATCGGCTCCTGAGCCAGAGCGGATTCGAGGGCCTGAAGGACATCCTCACCGTCGACGTCCCGACGTTCAGGCAGTACCTCGCCCGCGGCGCCGACGAGCTGAAGATGGAGCTGCCGACCGACCTTACGATCCAGGGCTGGTGGGATCAGGCGCACACCCTCGCGGAGTAGGCGTGCCTGGCCGACTGGGTGGTTTCCTCGCCGCCGCGGCGACGGCGCTGGTCATTCTCGGCGTCTCGATCCTGCCGTTCCTGTCGGACGCGTACATCCATGTCGAGCAGGAGCGCGCGGGGGCCGAACGCCTGACCGGATATGACGGCGAGTCGCTCAGGGCGGTCTCGGCCGCGATCGTCCACGACCTGCTCCTGGGCGGGGACTTCACGGTCCCCGACGTCAGCAGCGCACCCGCCCTGAATGAGCGTGAGCGTGCGCACATGCGCGACGTTCGGGGCGTATTCCAGGGCTTCTTCGCCCTGGTGGCGGGGTCGATCCTGGTCCTCGCCTGGCAGTTCAGGCGGCCGCGCCCATCTGACGCAAGGGCGGCAGCGTGGCGGGCGGTCGCTCGTGGCGCCCGTGGCCTCGGGATCGGCCTCGTGGTCGCCGGCGCGTTCGCGATCTTCGCCTTCGACGCGGCGTTCGAGGTCTTCCACCGTCTCTTCTTCAGTGCCGGGTCGTACTCGTTCGATCCGCGCACGGACCGGTTGGTCCAGCTCTTCCCGGAGCAGTTCTGGTCGGACACGGCGATCGCGGTCGGCGCGGCCGCGCTGGTGTTGGCCGTGTTGACCGTCGTGGTCGCCGGTCGGCGGGCGGGCGCGGCTCGCCGGGCAGCGGTCCTGTCGACCTCCGCGGTGCGGCCCTGATGGGCATTCCGATCGCGCGCGTCTTCGGTATCGAGATCCGGGTCCAGCTGGGCTGGGTGCTCGTGCTCGCGCTCATCGCGGTGATCGCGGTGGGCCAGCTCACCGCCGTCGACCCTGGGCTCGAGGCGGCGGTGGCCTGGGTGCTCGGGGGCCTGGTGGCGCTCGGCTTCTTCGTCAGCTCCATCTCGCACGATCTCGCCCACGCCCTCGTCGCCCGGCGAAGGGGTGTCGACGTCCAGACCATCGGCGTCGCGTTCTTCGGCGGCTCGACCCCGTTCGATCCTGCGTCGCCGAACCCCGGCGACGACGCGGCCATCGCGCTCTCGGGACCCCTGACGAGCATCGGCATCGCGGCCATCCTGTTCGGCGGATCGGTCGTCGTGGTGACGGTGAGTCGCGACTTCAACGCCGCGGCCGGCGTGCTCTCGGTGCTGGTGCTGCTGAACCTGCTCCTCGGCCTGGTGAATCTCGTGCCTGCCTACCCGCTCGACGGCGGCCGCATCGTTCGCGACCTGGCGTGGCGGCGCTCCGGCTCCGAACGGACGGGCTGGCGGGCCGCGTACGTAACGGGTCGCATCACGGGCCTCGTCGTCATCGCAATCGGGATCGCGCTCCTGCTGCCGCGGGGCGATGTGACCGGGGCGATGGTCGCGCTCACCGGCTGGTTCCTGATCCTGTCGTCGAACGCGGTCCGGGATCGCGTTCGGCTCGACGACCTCGTCGGTGGGCACGTGGTCAGTGAGGCGATGGACCCGGAACCCACGACGGTCCACCCGAGCCTCACGGTCGACACCTTCGCCGCCCAGCTGCTCGACGGCGCCTCGCCGGTGACCGCGGTACCGGTCGTGCAGGGTGACGAGGTGGTCGGGTTGCTCGGGATCGGGCAGGTTCGCCGCCTGCTTCCGGCGCGATGGGCCTCGACCAGGGTCGAGGACGTCATGGCCCGACCGCCGCGACTCACCTTTCTCGCGCCCGGCGACGCCCTCAAGAGCGCGCTCGAGCGGATCCAGCACGCCGGGCTCGACGGGCTGCCCGTGGTCGACGACGGCCGGCTCGCCGGGGTACTGACGCGGCGTGGCATCGCCGCGTTCGTCCAGGGGCGGAACAAGCCGGAACCCATCAAGCCGAACACCGAAGGCGGCAGCGCTTGAGGGAGCCGGGCGACGCGCTGCGCAGCGTGGAATCCGCCCGAGAGGCGATCCTCATGGCGATTCCGGGTCCGCTCCCAGAGGAGATCCTGCCAACCGAGCGTGGGTTAGCGAGAGTCCTGGCTCGGGACGTCGCCGCCGCGGTGACCCTGCCGCCCTGGGACAACTCGGCGATGGACGGCTATTCGATCCTCGCGAGCGACGTTTCGGCGGCGGGCGAGGACTCGCCGGTGCGGCTCGCCGTTACGGGCGACGTCCCGGCGGGCGGCGCGGCGGATCGCGCGGTCGAGCACGGGAGCGCGATTCGGATTGCGACCGGCGCGCCGGTTCCGAGCGGCGCCGATGCGATCGTGCCGGTCGAAGACACGACACCGCTCGATGCAGCAGGGGTCGCCGGCCTTCGCGGTCGGGCTGCCGGCGGGCCAGTGCCCACGGCGATCCTCGTCCACTCGAGATCCCGCCCGGGCGCCCACGTGCGCCGGCGGGGTAGTGATCTCTCCGAGGGCGAGGCGATTCTCACCGCCGGCACGGCGCTGACGCCGGCGGCGATCGCGCTCGCAGCGGGCGCCGGCGTCGCCGCGGTGCACGTTCGCCGCCAGCCAAGGGTGGCCGTTCTCGCCACGGGAAATGAGGTTCGGCCCGCCGGCGAGGAGCTGGGCGCGGCGGGCATTCCCGACGCGAACGGCCCGGGCCTGCGAGCCCTCGTCGAGACGGCCGGCGCAATCGCCATTGACCTCGGGATCGCGGTCGATGACGAGGCCGATGTCGTCGGCCGGCTCCGGTCCGCGCTCGCCCAGGGCGCCGACGCGATCGTCGTGGCGGGTGGCGTGTCGGTTGGGCCGTATGACGTCGTGAAGCTCGCCTTCGAGGCAATCGGCGAGGTCGGCCTCTGGCGCGTTGCCGTGCAGCCGGGCAAGCCGTTCGCGTTTGGCACTGCGCCGCGCCCGAAGGGCGGGCGCGCCCTGCTGTTCGGGCTGCCCGGGAACCCGGTGTCGAGCTTCGTCACGTTCGAGCTGTTCGTGCGCCCCGCGATCCGGGCGCTGACCGGGCGGGCCCACCTGTTCCGGCCGGTCGATCGAGCGGTGCTCCTCGACGAGGTCCGGACGGCTCCGGGTCGGCGCGCCTTTCTCCGGGTGACGGCCGAGCGAGACTCGGATGGCGCGCCGCGTCGCGACGAGGCGGGTCGCGTGCTGCTCCATCTGTCGAAGGGGCCGGCCGGGCAGGCGAGCCACGTCCTTTCGGCGCTCGCCTCGGCCGAGGGTCTCGCCGTCGTTCCCGAGGACGTCGAGATCAGCGCGGCCGGCACACGCGTCGCCCTGTGGTGGCTCGACCCCGCGTAGCCGCGTAGCGCCGCGCGGCCTGCCAGTGCCGCATCATTGGCACCGACATGGACCGTGGCCCTGCCCCACGCGCCGAGCGTCGCCGCCTCAGCCACGTCGACCGGACGGGCCGACCGCGCATGGTCGACGTCAGCGCGAAGCCGGCGACGGCCCGCCGCGCCGTTGCCGAGGCCTTCGTTGCGCTCTCGCCCGAGACGCTGAGCCTCGTCATCGATGGTCGCGCGGCGAAGGGCGACGTCCTCGCCACGGCCGAGCTTGCCGGGGTGATGGGCGGCAAGCGGACGTCGGACCTGATCCCGCTGTGCCACCCGCTGGCGCTCACCGATCTCCTCGTCACGGTTACGCCGGATCGTGCAGCGGGCGGTCTGCGCGTCCGTGCCGAGGCCGCGACGACCGGACCGACCGGCGTCGAGATGGAGGCATTGACGGCCGCGTCCGTGGCTGCCCTGACCGCCTACGACATGGTCAAGAGCGCGGAGCGCGGCGTCGAAATCCGCTCGGTCCACCTGGTCTCGAAGTCCGGCGGCCGCAGCGGCGAGTGGCATCGCACTGCCGAATCGAGCGGTGCCGGCAATGGATCCCGTGGCGCCGGCCGTGCACGCCGCCCCGGCGAGCGCGTCGCCGGGCGGATCCGCAAGAAGCCCTGACCCGAGGCCAGGGTGAGCGGGGACATTCCGTCCGGGGCACGAGCGCTGGTACTGACCGTGAGCGACGGGGTCGCCGCGGGCACGCGCCAGGATGAATCGGGAATCGCCCTCGGCGACCGGCTGGCGATGCTCGGCTTCCGGGTCGATCGGCGGGCGGTCGCCGACGAGCGGCCGCTCATCGAGGCCGCGCTGCACGAAGGCGCCCGGGAGCACGTGCTCGTGATCAGCACCGGGGGCACCGGCTTGACGCCGCGCGACGTCACGCCCCAGGCCACGCACGCCGTGATCGACTACGACGTGCCGGGGCTGGCGGAGGCGATGCGCGCCGCCGGCCGCGCGACCACCCCGATGGCCGACCTCTCGCGCGGCGTCGTGGGCGTCATTGGGCGCAGCCTCGTGGTCAACGTGCCCGGCAGTCCGAAGGCCGCGGTCGAGTCGCTCGCGGCGCTCGAACCCACGCTCGGACACGCGCTCGAGACGCTCGCGGGTCCGTACGACCACGACGCCGTGCCGGCTTCAAGCCTGCCTCAGCCTCCCTCGAGCGTGCCGAGCAGCATGACCCCGGCTGCCGTCCCGCCCCGCGACGCCGGCGCCGGCGACGACGAGGGGAGCGTTGCCGTCGTCGACGGCCAGTCGATCCCGATCCCGCCCGGCGACCGCGCCGACCCGTGGCGCGACCTGCCGGAGTCGTCCCCGGACGCGCGAGCCGAGTGATGCTCCCGTCGTTCGAGCACGTCCCGTACTACCCGTTGGTCTTCGCCCTGTTCTGGGGCGCGGCGCTGCTCTTCGCACTGGCGATGGCCCGGCACCTCCGCATCTTCGCGGCAGCCCGCGCCAGCGGCCCAAGCCCGTTCGAGAACATCCCGGCTCGGCTGTGGGGCGTCATCGAGTACGCGTTCATCCAGACCAGGATGTTCAAGGACATCCGGGCGGCGCTCCTGCACTGGGGCATCTTCTGGGGCTTCGTGTTGCTGACGGTCGGGACGGCCAACATTGTCAGCGGCGGACTGGTCCAGGCGATCATCTCGATCCCGTTCGGCGGTGCGCTCTGGGCGGCGGTGCTCGGGCTGCAGAACGTCGTCGCCGTGATCGTCATCCTCTCGGTGTTGTGGGCCTTCGAGCGCCGCTTCATCTCCCGGCCAAAACGCCTGACCTACAACCGCGACGCGCTGCTGATCCTGGGCATGATCGGGACGCTGGTCACGGCGGAGTTCGTGGCCGGGGTCTTCGAATCCGCCCGGTACGGCGACCAGCCGGGCGCATTCATCGCGAACTGGCTTGCCGGCTTCATCCCCGATCAGCCGACGGAGACGCTCGAGGCCGGCTTCGCGATCAGCTGGTGGCTGCACATGCTGGTCGTGGCGGCCTTCCTCGTGTACCTGCCGTTCAGCAAGCACCTCCACATCGCGACGAGCTTCTTCAACATCTACTTCCGCAAGCTCCGCCCGCGCGGCGAGCTGCCTCAGATGGACCTCGAGAACGAGGACGCGACGTTCGGTCTGCGAACACTCGCCGACCTCGGCTGGAACGACCTCCTCGATGGCTTCACGTGCACGGAGTGCGGGCGCTGCCAGCAGGCCTGCCCGGCCTGGAACACGGGCAAGCCGCTCAATCCCAAGCACTTCATCATGGGCATCCGGGACATGACCGTGGAGGCCGAGCACGGCCTCCCGCTGATCCCCAACTCGCCGTCGGCGGCGTCGTTCGGGCTGTCCGACTCGATCGACCAGCAGGCGCTGCTGGCACCCATCGTCGACACCGCCATCCCGTACGACGCGGTGTGGGATTGCGTGACCTGCGGCGCCTGCGTCGAGGCGTGTCCAGTGCTCATCGAACACGTCGACAAGATCGTCGGCCTGCGCCGGAACCTCGTTCTTGAGGATTCGCGCTTTCCATCGGAGCTCAACGTCGCCTTCCGGAACATGGAGGGCGTGGCGAACCCGTGGGGTCAGCCTCCGACGACACGGACCGACTGGACGAAGGGCCTGCCGTTCGCGGTCCCAACCGTCGCAGAATTGGCCGCGGAGGATCGCCTCGACGATCTCGAGGTCCTGTACTGGGTCGGCTGTGCGGCCGCGTTCGACGAGCGCAACCGGAAGGTCGCGCGAGCGTTTTCGACCTGCCTGAACGCCGCCGGGATCTCGTTCGCGATCCTGGGCCAGGAGGAATCGTGCACCGGCGACCCCGCCCGCCGGATGGGCAACGACTATGTGTTCCAGATGCTGGCCACGGGCAACATCGAGACGCTCAACCGGTACCGGCTGGGCCAGCGCACGATCGTCACGGCCTGCCCGCACTGCTTCAACTCGATCGGGGTGGAGTATGGGCAGCTCGGCGGGCACTTCCGCGTGATTCACCACGCCGCCTACCTGCGCGAGCTGCTCGCGGGCGGTCGGTTGCGGGTCGTCGACGCCGACGCCAGGGCCGACGGTTCGGGCGGGACCGGCCGGTCCGTCACGCTCCACGACTCGTGCTACCTCACTCGCTACAACGGCATCGTCGAGGAGCCGCGCGAGGTCCTCGGCTCCATCGTCGGCCTCGAGCTGCGGGAGATGGACAACCGCGGCCGCAACACGTTCTGCTGCGGCGCAGGTGGCGGCCGCATGTGGATGGAGGAGACGCGCGGCACGCGGATCAACGAATCGCGGACCGCCCAGGCGCTCGCGACGGGTGCCTCGACGGTGGCGACCGAGTGTCCGTTTTGCATGACGATGCTCAAGGACGGCCTCGAGGCGGCCCAGTCGGGAACGGGTGGCACCGTTCGCGCGATCGACATCGCCGAGCTCCTCGCCGAATCACTCGCGCCGACTCAACCCGGGTCGCGCGCGCTGCCGGTTCTGCAGTAGCGCATGACGTACACGCTGACCGAGGAGCAGGTCCTCCTGCGAGACACGATCCGCGAGCTGGCGCAGGAGCGAATCGCGCCGCGTGCCGCCGAGATCGATCGGAGCGGCGACTTCCCCGACGACATCCGGCAGCTCCTCGCCGAGCACGACGTCCTCGCATTGCCCTTCCCGGCCGAGCAGGGAGGGCTCGGCGCGGGCCTACTGACGCAGTGCCTCGCGATCGAGCAGATCGCGCGCGCGTGTGCCACCTCGAGCCTGATCCTGAGCGTGCACGCCCTCGCGTCGCTGCCGCTCCTCATCGCCGGGACCGCCGAGCAGAAGGCCAGGCTCGTCCCGGATCTCGCCTCTGGCAAGAGGCTCGCGGCGTTCGCCTTGACGGAGCCCGAGGCAGGCTCGGACGCGATCGCGCTGCGCACGCGCGCGGTCCGCGAGGGCGACGGCTACGACCTCTCCGGGACCAAGCGGTTCATCACGAACGGCAGCGTCGCCGGGCTAATCACGGTCTTCGCCGTCACCGACCCTGACGCGCCGCGCCACAAGCGAATCTCCGCGTTCGCGGTCGAGGTCCCCGCCGACGGGTTCAAGGTCGCCCGTCTCGAGCACAAGCTCGGCATCCGCGGCAGCCCGACCGCCGAGCTCCACTTCGACGGGGTTCGCGTGCCCGAGGCCAACCTGATCGGGGCGGAGGGCCAGGGCTGGGAGTTGGCGATGGCCACCCTCGACCGGTCGCGGCCGGGGATCGCGGCGCAGGCCGTCGGGATCGCCCAGGGCGCGCTCGACGTGGCCGCGCAGTACGCCCGCGAGCGGAGGCAGTTCGGCCAGCGAATCGGCGAGTTCCAGATGGTCCAGGCGATGCTCGCCGACATGGACGCCCGAACCGAGGCGGCCCGCCAGCTGACCTACAAGGCGTGCACCGAGATCGAGGCAGGCGCCCACGACGCCAGCCGTTGGGCGGCCGCCGCGAAGCTGGTCGCGGGCGACAACGCGGTGGCTGTCGCCAACGACGCTGTGCAGATCCTCGGCGGCTACGGCTATACGGAGGACTACCCGGTCGAACGGATGCTCCGCGACGCCAAGGTCACCCAGATCTACGAGGGCACGCAGCAGATCCAGCGCCTCGTAATCGCCCGCGCGCTGCTGGGCAGGCCCGACTGACCGATCGGCCGGCCGTCGCAGGCGGCCGGCCCGGCGGTCCCAGATGGCGGCCGGACGATCCGTTGACGTGCATATCTCGACGTTGTCCGCTATGGTCCGCGCGTTGACAGGCGCTGCTCACGCGCCCATCTCCCGCGTCAACCCCCGCGTTCGGAGTCCGTATTGTCGTTTCGTGGTCGCCGGCTTCGGCCGGGCACGTGGCTCCTCGCGACCCTGGCGATCCTGGCCCTGACCGCGGTCGGGCCGGCGTCGGCGCTCGCCGCCGGCCCCGCCGACCCGCCTCCGATCGCGCCCTCCATCCTGCGGCCCGACCCGCTGCCGGTTCCCCGCGAGATGCAGCCGGGCGGGGTCTCCGGCTTCCGCCTGCCGTTTGCCGCCGGCCAGGTGCTCCGGATCGAGCAGGGCTGGAATTCGAAGTTCAGCCACAACGGCATCTGGGCGTACTCCTACGACATCGGGATGCCGCTGAACACGGATGTCCTCGCCGCTGCGGCGGGCCTCGTCGCCTTCGTCCACGACGGAGAGACGGCCTGCGGCGGGCCGGAGCTCCTCAACAAGGCCAACGCCGTCACGATCTATCACGCCGACGGGAGCGCGACCCTGTACGCCCACCTGGGCAGCGTGTCGGTCAAGGTCGGCCAGATCGTCGCCACTGGGCAGGTGATCGGGAAGTCGGGCGACACCGGCTACTCGCAGTGCGTGCCGCACCTCCACTTCGCCCGCCAGTACCAGGGCAAGGGCGTCGCCCAGTCCGTGCCGATGTACTTCCAGGGCTACGAGAAGCGGGAGCTCCACAACGGCGATCTTCTCAGCGTCCCGGCCGCTCCGTGCACGCCGCCGAGCGCCACGGTCGACCCCGTGGTCAACCCCGACCTTGGCAGCTTCTGTGGGGAGTATCACGGCGGCACCCTCGATCAACCGGTCGCGTTCGTCCGGCGCGACGGCTTCCTGAACTTCGACTGGGGATCGAACGGACCCGGCGGCTACTGGCTCGACGACGCGAGCTCGGCGTATTCGGCCCGCTGGAGCGGCGACTTCGTGTTCCCGCCGTCGGTCGGCCTGTACACGATCGGCGTGATGTGGTCGGGCGCGGTCCTCGTCTCGATCGACGGCGTCCCCGTGGTCGACCGGTGGGGGGACCAGGCGGCTGGTGAGGTGCTCTTGTCGAGGGCGCTCGGGGCAGGCATCCACCGGATCGACGTCCAATACATGACGACGAGCGGGCACGGCATGCTCAAGCTCGGCTGGGGTCGACTCGTCGACGACGAGTAACCCGACGAGTCGGCCGGCGCCGACTAACCTGTCCCAGTGCGCATCGTCGTCCTGACCAAGCCGGTCCCCGACCCGGCTGCGGCGGCTGAACGGCTCACGTCCGACGGCCGGCTCGATCGGGCGGCGTCGCCGGCGGTCATCAACGGCAACGACGAGTACGTGCTCGAGGCCGCACTCAAGCTGGTCGAGGCACACGGCGGCGAGGTCACGCTGCTGACCATGGCCCCACCCAACGGCGTCGAAACGATGCGGAAGGGCCTTGCGATGGGTGCCCACCGCGGCGTCCTGGTCAGCGACCCCGGGCTGGTCGGGTCGGACCAATGGTCGACGATCCAGGTGCTCGCCGCGGCGCTCGGCGAGCTCGAATACGACCTCGTCCTCGCGGGGTTTGACACGTCCGACGGCGTCGGTGGCGTCGTCGGCGCGGCCGTCGCGACGCAGCTGCGGCTCCCGTACCTCTCATCCGCGGCGAGGATCGAGCCCGACCCTGACGCGGGCACCGTCCGCGTCCGGCGGATCAGCCCGAGCGGCTTCGACGTGCTCCAGGCGCCGATGCCGGCCCTGATCGTCGGGACCCAGCTCCTCGGCGAGCCGAGATACCCATCGCTCAAGGGAATCATGGCCGCCCGCTCGAAGGAGGTCGTGACGCGCTCGTTGGCGGACCTCGGCCTCGATTCGGGGGGGATCGGCGGAGCGGCGTCCCGGACGAGGGTCACCGGACAGCAGAAGCCGGCGGCCCGCGGCGCGACACAAGTCGTCCGCGGGACCCCGGAGGAGGGCGCGAGGGCGATCGTCGAGCTGCTCGCGGCGCGGAGGCTCATCTGATGGCCGCCGGCACGATCTGGGTGGTCGCCGAGGTGAACGCCGACGGCTCGCTAGCCAGGAGCTCCACCGAGGTTGCGACGCTGGCGCGAACCCTGGCTGCCGCGGCCGGCGGCTCTGCCGCGGGGATCGTGGTCGCCGCCGACCCAACGGCCGCGGCAACGGAGCTCGCCGGCTACCTCCCGCGGGTCCTCGCCGTCGATGAGCCCGCCACGGTGGGAAATGCCTGGGCCCAAGTCGCGGCGCAACGGGCCGCCGCGATCCTCGCCGCCGAGTCACCTTCGGCCGTCCTCACGGGCGCGGGCCCCGACGGTCGCGACGTGGCGGGCACGCTCGCGGCGCTGTTGGGGCGACCGGTCCTCGTCAATGCGACCGCGGTGGGGTGGGACGGCGGACCGTCGGTCGAGATGAGCGTCTTCGGCGGCAAGCTCGTGACAACGTCGGCCTTCGCCGACGGGGAGTGGGGGATCGTCACCGTCCGCCCGAACGTCGTGACCGCCGAGAAGGCCGGCGCCGCGGGACGGGTCGAGGCCGCCGGCGCGCGCGGCGAGATGGCGCTCCCGGTCGTGAAGGTCGTCGACCACATCGCGGAAGCTGCGGCGGCGCTGCCGATCGAGGAGGCGCGGATGATCGTCTCCGGTGGCCGGGGCGTCGGCGGCGCGGACGGCTTTCGCCTCGTCGAGGAGATCGCCCACGAGCTGGGTGGCGCGGTCGGCGCAACGCGTGCGGCCGTCGACTCGGGCTGGGTCCCGTACGCCCAGCAAATCGGCCAGACCGGCAAGATCGTGAAGCCGCAGCTCTACCTGGCCCTCGGAATCTCCGGCGCGATCCAGCACAAGGTCGGGATGCAGACTGCGGGCACGATCATCGGCGTGAACCGCGACCCGGACGCGCCGATCGCCGAGTTCGCCGACCTCGTCGTCATCGGCGACCTGTTCGAGGTCGGCAGGGCATTGCTCGGGGAGCTGCGCGCTCGGGCCTGAGCCGTCTACATCTAGTGGTATGATCCCGCTACACCACAACGGATAGTGGTGCACGGGAGGCAACGACCAGCGGATGCGATGTCCAGTCTGCGGCGAGCGTGATACCCGCGTCGTCGATTCGCGAGATCTCGATGACGCGGCGACGATCCGTCGCCGGCGGGAGTGCGCGGCGTGCAGCACCCGGTTCACCACGTACGAGCGCGTCGAGGCGGCGCGGCTCCTGATCGTCAAGCGCGACGGAACCCGCCAGGAGTTCGACCGCGACAAGCTCGCCAACGGCCTGCGCAAGGCGCTGACTCGGCGGCCGGTGCCCGAGACCGCGGCCGAACAGGCGGCCGACGAGATCGAGGCGCAGCTTCGCGGCGAGGGCATGACCGAGGTGCCGTCATCGCGCGTCGGGCAGCTGGCGATGGACAAGCTCCATGCGCTGGACCAGATCGCCTACATCCGGTTCGCGAGCGTGTACCAGAGTTTCGAGGGGATCGAAGACCTCAAGCGCGAGGTCGACACGCTCTGGGAGCAGAAGGCCGCCAAGCCGAAACGCTGACGCGGGTATCGGCCCGCGTCCCGGTTCAGGCGCCGACCAGCACGCTCCGGTCCGCCGCGACAGCATTCGCGCAGCGCAGGATCGCCTCGACCGACACGTCCGCGTCGGCGTCTGTCGTGCTCCAGTTCGACACCGAGATCCGCATCGCGGCCATGCCGTGCCAGGTCGTGCCGCCGGCCCAGCACGTGCCGTCCCGGTGGACCGCCGCGATCACCCGTCGGGTGAACGTGTCGGCCTCCGCGTCCTCCCGGCTGCCCGGCGGCGCGAACCGCACCAGCACCTGGTTGAGGACCACGTCGTTGAGGATCGTCACGCCGGGCGCGCCGCGCAGGCCGTCGGCCATGCGTCGCGCGATCCGGCAACAGCCATCGATCATGTCCGCCAGCCCGGACCGCCCGAGGGACTTGAGCGCCGCGTAGATCGCGAAGCCGCGGGCCCGCCGCGACGACTCCGGCACGAAGTTCATCGAATCGCGCTCGCCGCCCTCGGCGACGACGTAGTAGGAGGCCGCCAGGGCCATTGCGAGGTAGTGCGCCTCGGGATCCCGGCAGATCACGATCCCGGAGTCGTACGGCACGTTGAGCCACTTGTGGGCATCCGTCGTCCACGAGTCCGCTCCGGCGAGACCCGCAACGTGCCCAACGAGTCCCGGGACGGCCGCCGCCCACAGCCCGAACGCGCCGTCGACGTGGAGCCAGGCATTCGCCTTGGACCGGACGGCGTCGACGATGTCCGGCAAGGGATCGAAGGCGCCGGTGTTGACGTTGCCGGCCTGGGCGCAGACGAGGATGGGGCCGTCCAGGGTCGCGAGCGTCTCGCGAAGGGCGTCCGCGCGCAGCCTGCCCTGTCCATCGGCGGCGACTCGATGGACCCGCGCCCGGCCGAGCCCGAGCATCTGCAGCGAGGCGAAGATCGTGACGTGCGCCTCGTCGCCGACGACGACCTCGATCGCCGGCGCTCCGACGTAGCCGTCCTCCTCGAGATTCCAGCCGGCGCGCTCGAGGACCCGATGTCTTCCGGCGGCAAGTGCGGTGAACGTTGCCATCGTCGCGCCGGTCACGAACCCGACGCTCGAACCGGGCGGCAGTCCGAACACGTCCACGAGCCATCTCGCGGCGACCTCTTCGACAACCGCGGCGGCAGGCGAAGTGGCATACAGCCCGGAGTTCTGGTCCCACGCGCTCGTCAACCAGTCCGCGGCCAGCGCGGCCGGAACGTCGCCGCCGATCACGAAGCCGAAATACCGCGGACCGGCGGATCCGACGAGACCCGGCTCCGCATCCCGCGCCAGCGCCTCGATGACGCGGCCGGGGTCACTCGGACCGGCCGGCAACGGCCCACCGAGCGTCGCCCGCAGCGCCGCGAGATCAACCGGCTGCGCAACGAGCCGGTCCGGGAGGCGCTTCAGGAAGTCGCCCGCGAGCTCCGCGGTTCGCCGCAAGACTGCGTCTCGATCGGTCATCAGGCGAAGCCTACCGCGCCCACCGGGGACCACCGCGTGCGATCATCCGGGGTGCATGAGCGTCCTCTCCGACCGCGACATTCGCGCCGCCATCGAGGCCGGCGAGGTGGTCATCAGGCCCTACGACCCGAAGGACCTCCAGCCATCGTCCGTCGACCTGCACCTCGATCGCCGGTTCCGCGTCTTCCGCAACAACCGCTATCCGTACATCGACGTGCGCCACCCCCAGCCCGACCTCACCGAGCTCGTGACGATCGACGACGACGAGCCCTTCATCCTGCACCCGGGCGAGTTCGTCCTCGGCCAGACCCTCGAATGGACGGAGCTCCCGAATGACCTGGTCGCTCGACTCGAAGGTCGGTCGAGCCTCGGAAGACTGGGGCTCCTGATTCACTCGACAGCCGGATATGTCGACCCTGGCTGGAAGGGCAACCTGACCCTCGAGCTGTCGAACGTCGCCAACCTGCCGATCGCCCTCTACTACGGAATGAGCATTGGCCAGATCAGCTACTTCCGCATGACGAGTGCGGTCGAGCGTCCATACGGAAGCAAGGAGCTCGGTTCGAAGTACCAAGGCCAGTCGGAGCCAACTGCCTCGGCGTTCCATCGCGACTTCAACGGCGCGAACGGCAAGGGCGCAGCGGAGGCCGGGCCGCCGAAGGAGCGCTCGGCGCGCGACTGAGGTGGCGGTCAACGACGCCGTCGACTGGGCCACCGATCTCGGCGGCGGCACCCGCGTCGCCCTCGTCCAGGCGGGCACGTTCCGGAGCGACGCGGGGGCATTGTTCGGGCCCGTGCCGCGGATCCTGTGGGACCGCCTCGTCGCGGACGAGATCGACGCGGACCACCGGCTCTTGCAGGCGTTGAACTGCCTGCTCGTGGAGACGCCGGCGGGGCGAGTCCTGGTCGAGACCGGCATCGGCGAACGCGTCTCGGACAAGGTCCGCGACATGCGCAGGTACGAGGGCAAGTCGATCGTGGCAGCGATGCAGGCCTCCGGCTTCGAGCCAGGCTCCGTCGATGTCGTGGTCATGAGCCACCTCCACTTCGACCACGCCGGCGGGTTGCTCCGCGCCGACGGCTCGAAGGCGTTCCCCCGGGCCAGGATCGTGGCCCAGCGCGCCGAGTGGGACATCGCCCTCGACGCCAACTCGCGCATCGTCGCGTCGTACGACCAGCCGGAGCTCCGGCTCGTGCGAGAGTGGGGGAGCGCGGGCGCCGTTGACGGCGAGGTCGAGCTCATCCCCGGCGTCTCCGTGGTCCGGACGGGAGGTCACTCGAAGGGCCACCAGGCGGTCGTCGTCAGAGGCGCGAAGCGCACCCTCGCCTTCTTCGGCGACCTCGGCATGCGGCCGTGGAGCGCGAATCCTCGCTGGGTCACCGCCTTCGATGACTTCCCGCTGGACTCGGTCGAGGTGAAGGGTGAGCTGTTCGCCCGGGCCGCCGCGGACGCCTGGCTCATTGCCCTCAGTCATGAACCGTTGACCCCGGTCGGCCGCATCAGCCCGGATCGGGATCGCTACCGCTTCGACCCGATCTGACGCTCGGTCGAGACAGGCGTAGGCTCCCGGCCATGTTCCGGATGGCCGTCGGCCACAGCGACGACATCGACATCGATGCCGCCGTCGAGGCCGTGCTCGACGAATGCGACACCGCGCTCGACGGCGCCGTCCCACGTGCCGGGCTGCTCTATCTCGCCTGGGACGCCGACCACCAGGGGGTCGTCGACGCCATCTACCGCCGCCATCCCGGCATCGAGCTTGCCGGGGCTACGACGGCGGGCGAGCTGTCGTCCGTGCTCGGCCTCGCCGAGGACTCGGTCGGTCTCGCGCTGTTCGCCTCGGACGACGTCGAGGTGACCGCCGGGCTCGGCAGGAACCTCCGGGAGGACCCTGTGCGCTCGGCCCACGAGGCGGTCGAGGACGCGCGATCGCGAGCATCCTCGCCCGCGCGACTGTGCATCGTCCTGCCGACCGTCGGCGGCTACGAAGCCAACAGCGCGCTCTCCGGACTCCGCGACGCACTCGGCCCAGGAGTCCCCATTCTCGGCGGCGGCGCGTCCCCGGAGGACCCGGCAGCCCCGCCGCTCGCGACCGAGAGCCGCCAGGTCGTCGGCCACACGGTGGCGGAGGACGCCATCTCGATCCTCCTGTTCTCGGGCGAGCTCGACTTCTCCTTCGGCGTCGAGACGGGTTGGCGCGGCGTCGGCCCGCGGGGGGTGGTCACGAGGACGTCGGTGGATGGCGTCGAAGAGATCGACGGCCGCCCGGCGATCGAGTTCTACGAGCGCTATGTCGGCCTGGGCCAGCCGCCCCTGGGCAACCCGCTCGCCGTGTACGAAGAGCCGGGCTCGGAACGGTTCTACCTCCGGACGCCGACCAGCTCCGATCCCGACCGGGGCCTCGTCGGCTTTTTCGGCACGGTCCCGGAGGGGGCGACGGTCCAGATCACGACGGCGGGCACCGAGGAGATCTTCGACGGCACCCGGGCATCGGTCGCGGACGCACTGTCCAGGTATCCGGCCGGCAAGACGCCCGACGCCGCGCTGATCTTCTCGTGCGCGACGCGGCGGTTCCTGCTCGGGACGCGCGCAGGCCGCGAGGTCGAGCTCGTGCGGGACGCGCTCGGCGAGGCGGTGCCGATCGCCGGCTTCTACTGCCTCGGCGAGATCGCGCCGGCCTCGAGCGTCGATCGCACGCAGTTTCACAACGCCACGCTGGTGTCCGTGCTCCTCGGCTCGAGCTAGGCCCGTGTCGGCTTCCGAACCCGAGCCGGGTGCCGGGGCCACCGCGCCCGCGGACCTGGAGCGCGAGAACCGGATCCTCGCCCGCCGGCTCAACCGGATGGAGGCGAACGTCCGGCACCTGGAGCAGTTCGGCGACTCGAACGCGACGCTCCTGTCCCGCCTCCTCCAGGACCTGGAGGTGGAGAAGGCGCGCTCGCAGCAGCTCCTGTTGAACGTCCTGCCACAGCGGATCGTGGACCGGCTCAACGCCGGCGAATCGCGCATCGCCGATCGGCACGAGGACGTGACCGTGCTGTTCAGCGACTTCGTCGGGTTCACGGCCATCGCGGCGGCGCTCGCGCCGGCGATCCTGGTCGAGGAGCTCAACGAGCTCTTCCGCGCGTTCGACGCGATCTGCGACACGAACGGCGTCGAGAAGATCAAGACGGTCGGCGACGCCTACCTCGCCGTCGGCGGCCTGACCGGCTCCGGGTTCGATGGCGCCGTCGCTGTCGCCGAGACTGCGCTGGCCATGCTCGATGCGGTGGCGAGCCGAAAGGGTGCCCCGGCCGACTGGCAGATCCGGATCGGCATCAATACGGGCCCGATCGTGGCCGGCATCGTCGGCGCCTCGAAGTTCGCCTACGACGTCTGGGGCGACACGGTCAACGTGGCCAGCCGGTTGGAGTCGACGTCCGAGCCGGGTCGCATCCAGGTCCCTTCGGCGCTCTCAGCTCGCCTCGCCGAGCGGTTCGTGTTCGAGCGCCGCGGCGCGGTCGACCTGAAGGGCAAGGGCGCCGCCGAGACGTGCTTCCTAGTTGCTCGGCGCGGGCGCGGCTGAGGCGCCCGCCGGGAGGATCGCCTCGATCAGCTGCGCGGCCCGGGTCTCGCTGAGCGGCCCATTCACGACCTGGCGGAGGACGCCGTTCGGGTCGACGAAGAACTGAGTCGGCAGGGCAAAGACGTGGTACGTGTGGAAGATCGCCCCGGTCACGTCGGCGCCGATCGTGTAGTGGAGTCCGTAGCGCTGGGCATAGTCGCGGCCCGCCTGCGCGGTCTGCTGGACCTGGACCGCGACGATCACGAGCCCCCGGCCCCGGTACTTCTCGTCCATCGCCCTGATGGTCGGCGTCTCGAACTGGCAGGGCGGACACCACGACGCCCAGAAGTTGATCCAGACCGCCTTGCCGCGGAGGTCGGCGAGGCGGATGGGCGCGCCGTCGAGGTCGGTCAGCCCCACCTGGCCATCTGGCCCGGCGCCCTGCAGCTCCGGGGCGACGTCGCCGAGATGCAGGCCCGGCTCGGGCGAGCCGATGAGGAACGCCGATGGGTCCGGGACCGGGAGCCCGGGCTCGGTCGAGCCGAGGGGCACGGTGGCGAGGGTCAAGACGATCGCGGTGCCCATCACGACCAGGATCGCGAGCGTGACCTGACGCAGCGAGAACGGCCCGACTCCCCGGCGCCGGAACGTCGGGCGCAGGGCGGGCTTCGCTGCCGGGGGGTCCTCGTGGTCGATCGGTTCGATCGAATCCTCGCCGGTCATCGACTCAGATCTGGCTGTTGAACGGCACGTACTGGGGGAGAAGCGCCAGCCAGTCGAAGAGCATCGCGATCCCGATCAGCACGACGAGCGCGCCGCCGATCGCCGACACGAGCTGGCCGTGGCGGACGAGCGGCCGGATGAGCCCCGGGGCCCGATCGTAGACCGCCGCGATCAGGAGGAAGGGCACGCCCAGCCCGAGGGTGTACGCGATCAGGAGGATGGCTCCCTGGACGGTCGCATTACCCGCCGCGGCGAGAGTCAGGATCCCGCCGAGGATGACGCCGATGCATGGCGTCCAGCCGATCGCGAAGATGGCCCCGAGCCCGAACGACGCGGCCCAGCCGCCGCGGGCGCCGACGATCCGGCCACCGAGGCGATCGGCGAATCTCGCGCCCGTGCCATCACCATCCTGCAGCGCCATCGTGCCGGTGGCGTCGGCCACGGCACCCGCCGCCCCGGCCTCGAGTGGCCGCCAGGTCCGGTCGAGGGCCGGAATCCGGAGCACGCCGGCGAGATTCAGCCCGAGGACGACCAGCAGGACGCCGCCGGCCTGGCGGAGGATCGGCAGGTAGTCGAACAGTGGGCCGGCGGCGTACGTGGCCGTGATCCCCAGGATCGTGAACACCGCCCCGAAGCCGACGACGTAGGCCAGCGCGTGGCTCACGGCGAGCCAGCGCGACGCCCTGCCGTCCGCACGACCCACCACGGCGACCGCGGAAAGCTGCCCGACGTAGGCCGGCACGAGCGGCAGGACGCACGGCGAGAGGAAGCTCAGCAGCCCTGCGCCGACGGCGACCGCGATGCTGAGGTCCATCAGCCCCGTGCGGCTCCGGCCGCGGTCCGGGGCGCCCCATCCAGTGCCTCGTTGAGGAGGCGTCGGATCCTGCCGACGGTCACCAACAGCTCGACGCGCCGCGCCCCCAGCTCGACGACGGGGATCCGCTCGAGATAGCGCCGATGGAGCTCCGGGTCGGCCTCGATGTTGCGCTCGATGAGGGTCGGAATCGGAAGGCCGTGGGCATGCCGTTCGGCGAGCACCATTTCGATCGCTCCGCGCGCCTCGTCGCACAGCGAGCAGCCCGCGCGCGAGTACACGACCAAGTCTGGGAGGGGAGCCATCCGGCCGATCCTACATCGAGCAGGAGGTACGATCTCCGGGCGCGCCCCCGTAGCTCAGTGGACAGAGCGAGGCCGTCCTAAGGCCTGCGTCGGCGGTTCGAGTCCGTCCGGGGGCGCCACTTCGTCCGGCGGTCCCGCGGCGCCGGGGGAGAGATCAGCTCGATCAGCGCCTCCCGAAGCCAGGGAGTGCCGCCGCCTGCCGCATCCACTCGGCGACCTGAACCTCATCGATGTCGTCCAGTGATTCGAGGTCGACGCCGCGCGAGTCCCTGCCCATCCCGATCGGCATGGCCGGCGGGGCCGGCTTGAGCGACGTGCCCCGCCCGAACGTGAGCTTGACGTGGCCGGCGAAACCGCCACATGAGAAGCACCAGCCGTCGCCGACGCCGTACCACGCCATGCCCCATTTGACGCTTCGTTGCAGGTCGGGCAGCGTCTTTGCCGCAAGGTCATCGATTCGCTCGGCGATGGAGCGTTGCGGTTCAGGCAGGCTGCTGATGTATGCAAAGACCGGCCTGTCGCCGAGCTCGGCCTTCGCGGGGCTGGCCCTGCCGGTCATCGCGGCCGGCAGCGGGTAGGGGACCCCGCCCTTCGCGGCCGTTTTCCGGTTGTCGAGCGAGCTCAACCGGTCAGCCCGCGAGCGCGAGCAGCGGATCTCCCGCGTTCATCGCGAGGGAGCTCACGAGAAAGATGACCACGCCATCCATCGAGGCCAAGGGGCGCTCGAGGACAGCCCCGAACGCGTCCTGCACCTCGCCGACCACCGCGCCGGCCGGGACCCGGTCGCCAACGCCGACGGCCGGGTGCCAGTAGCCGGTCGTCGTCGCCCGCGTCCAGGCCTCCGTCGGGAGGAGCTGGGTGCGGTGACCGGGCGTCGCCGGGGCGCTGTCGATGAGGCCCGCTGCCCAGAGCACCCGCCGGAATCCGGCGGCATGCAATGCGACATGCTCGTTCGGCCACAGGCCCTGACCGCCGACCTCACCGAGCACCCCGGGAATGCCGAGCGCGGCGGCCGCCGCCAGTGTCGTTCCCTGTGTCTTGGCGATGAGCAGATAGCGCAGTCCGTACGCCTCCGCCAGCTCGCGGCTGCGAGCGTCCCTGGACGCGTTGCCGGTGTCCAGGATCCCGGTGAACGAATCCAGCGCCTCGTTCATGTCGCCGCAGTGCATGTCGACGAACGCGTCCGAGCCGGCGATGACGTTCGTCGTCAGCCAGTGGGCGAGACGCTGTGTCGGCGATCCGCGGGCGTCGCCCGGGAACTGTCGGTTGAGGTTGAGCCCGTCGAGCGGGTTGACGTAGATCGAACGGGCGGCGAAAGCCGCGGGACTCGCGGTCAGCACCGCCACCAGCGACCCACTCACGGCTGCGGGGTCGAGGCTGGCGACGACCTCGCGCAACGCGGCGATCGACACGTACTCGGCGCCGTGGATGCCGGCGGTCACGCCGACGCGCGGGCCGGGTCGCGAGCCGTGGACGATCGTAACGGGCACCTCGACCGTCGCCGTGCCGAGCTCGACGGGCACGACGCCCGTGACACGGGTTCCGGGAGCGGCACTGAGCGAGCCGATTCCAACCACGTTTGTCGTCATTGTCGCGAGGGTAGCCGCCGCCGCCCGTCCGAGGTGCGCGACGGCGCGCCTAGCGCGCGATCGTCGCCACGCCCACATTGCCGTAGGCCTTGTGGCCCGGCGGGTGGCAGACGTACTTCCACTGCGCCGGCCAATCGAAGGACCGGATCGACGAGGCCGATCGGGCGGTGTTCGCGAAGCGGGCTGACCGCCTCTGGCTGGTCGGCTACAGCCTCATGTTCCTGGTTCCGAGCCTCATCCTCTTCACCATGAACCTGCTCCTTGCCGGTGCGGTCTGGTTTGCCGCCTGGCTCGTCTACGTCGGGTTCGTGGCCCACTACTTCCCACGCGTCCAGACCATGTAGCGACCATCCCGCTACCGTGACCGCGTGCCATCGGAGGGTGACCCGCGGGTCGACGACTACGTCTCGAAGCTGCCGCCATGGCAGCAGGCCGTCTGTCGCCGGGTGCGCGACCTCATCCACGAGGCCGATCCCGAGATCCAGGAGACCATCAAGCGGGCCGTTCAGCCCTACTTCGTGCTCAACGGCAACGTTGCCGCGCTGCTGGCGACGAGGGACCACGTCAACGTCTTCCTGTACGACCCGATCGCACCCGACCCTGCGGGGATCGTCACGGCTGGGCAGGACAACAAGACCGCGCGCCAGATCGCGCTCTATCGGGACAGCCCGCTTGACGAGCGGGCGTTCGTGGCGCTCATCCGGGTGATCGCGGCGAACAACCGCGCCGGTGGCTGGCGGCGGCTCGTCCGGGAGGCAGGCTGATCCCAGGGCGTGCAAGGCGAGGGCAGCCGAGGCCCATGGCCTCGCGGCGCACACGCTGTACGAGCTAGAGCAGCGCGCCTAGCGGACGATCGTCGCCACGCCCACCATGCCGTAGACCTCGTGGCCCGGCAGGTGGCAGATGTACTTCCACTGCGCCGGCCGATCGAACGTGATCGTGGTCACGCGGGTCGAGAGCGCCGGGATGACCTGCTCGGTCGGACGGACCGGGTGCAGCAGCTCGGTGCCCGTCCTGTGCTTCTGCTGCACGGCGTCGTCGCCGATGATCCATTCGTGGTCGATCGGGTCGTCGTTGACGAGCGTGATCGTGACGGGCACGCCCACGGGAACCGTGATGGCCGATGGGTTGAAGTGCGAGTACTTGATCTCGATCGTGATCGCCGTCTGCGGGGCAGTCCCCGGGCGAGCCGCGAGCGCGACCGCCGCGGCGCCCGCGGCCACCGTCACGGCGACGAGGCCCGCCCCGAGGACGAGACGGGCCCGGTTGCGCGACATCGATCTCAGGCCCGCGATGCCACGCGCGTCCCGGTGGGTCGCGCCAGCTGCAGGACCAGGATGAGCACCCCGACGGCGAGGATCGCGGCGAGGAGCGCGCGAATCGTCGTCGACTGATCGACGAGCTTGACCTGGACCGGAACGTTCAGGCCCGCCTGGACCCAGGACGGAACCCCCTGGCCACTGGCGTCGACCGCGAGGTCGTACGACAGCTGCGGCGCATTCGCGTCGATGGCGATCTTGGAGAGCCAACCGTCGGTTGGAATCCAGCCCATCCCGCGGTCGGAGCGGAGGTCGTTCAGGAGGCTCTGGCTCGCCTGCTCGCTGTTGTCGAGGGTCATTCCGTTCGATCCGGTCGGTGTCGGGAGGAGGGCGGGCTGGTGATCGGTGAGCAGGTAGACCGCGGCGTCGACGCGAGCGTCGGCCGCCTTGCCCAGGCCGAGGATCCGGATCGGGACCCAGGGATTCGGCGTCGGAATCGTGATGTGGACCGGCGTCCCATCGCCAATGGCCTGACCGCGCTCCTTGGCCGCATTGGCGTCGAACACGGCGGCGAGGAAGATGGGGCTGCGCTTGGCGTAGAAATCGAGCACCTCCGGCGCGTCCGGCGGGAGCCGGAAGCCGTGCTGGGCTGCCCACTGGCCGACGTCGGCCGAACCGCCCTTGAGGACGGTCACGTCGAGGGCGTCGATGCGGACCTGCAACAGGACCTCGGCGCCGCCGGCGCTTGCCGCCAGCCTGTCGAACTGCAGCGCCCGCGGGACCGGCGGATCCGTCTCGCGGATCAGTCGCTGCAGCGTCCAGTCGCCACCCTTCTCCACGGAAGACGGCACCCCCGGGAGGGGCGTGATCGACCCGAAGGCGCCCCCGCCGCCCTGGAACTGGAAGGCCGTGACGTAGTGCTCCACGCCGTCGTGGTAACCCGCGAAGGTCGTCGTGCGGAGCAGGTTCACCGCCCCGTTCGGGCCGATGAGCCCGCCGCAGGCGAGGGTCGGGCCTGCGATCGCGAGGAGGGCCAACCCGGCCCCCAGGAGTGCTGCCGGCAGTCGTCGGCGCATCGTCCACCTCCGGATCTCGTTGCCGGTCCTGGCAGGTGGGCCGGGGTTTGGGCGCGAGACGACACGACCAGCGAGACGGTTCCCTCGCCGCCTTACCATGCGGCCGATGGCGCATCCGCTCCTCGAACAGCTTCGGTTCACGCGCAGCGAGTGGCTGCGGGCGCTCGATGGGGTACCCGAGTCGGACGGGGTCAAGCGACTGCAGCCGATGAACTCGATCGGCTGGATCGTGGCGCACCTCGCCTGGCACGAGCAGCTCTCGTTCCTGACGCGGTTGCGGGACGTTACCCCGGTGCCCGCCGCGAACGAGCACGGCGTGAACGGAGAGCCGGCTTCGACGCCGCCGCTGGCAGCGGCGCTCGCGACCTGGTGGGCCGTCGTCGGGGCAGCCGACCCGATTCTCGAGACGCTGGATACGAGCGCGCTCGAGGCCTGGCTCCCGCGGACCCGCGTGCCCCGGACACGCACGGTCGGCTCGACCGTCCAGCGGGTGACATATCACTACTGGTTCCACATCGGCGAGATCATCTCGATCCGCCAGATCCTGGGACATGCCGACGTGCCCGAATTCGTCGGCGACATCGACAGCGAGGCGCCCTATCGTGCCGAGCCACTGCCCGTCCTGCGGGTCGTTGCCGAGGCCGCGCCCGCCGAGCACGGCTAGCCCGAGCGTCGAGAATCGAGCGCGTCGACGGACCGCACCGGTCCTGTGCGGTGCGGTGGGGATTCGGGCGGTCGAGAGCCTAACGACGCACCGAATACCTCGTTATCTCGGGCGGGCCCCGCGGGGCCGCATCGTTCCCCCGGCGATGCGAGCGCGGGGCCTCGCTGCGTTGGGCCTGATGTCTGATCGGCGTCGCTCCCGAGGCATTCGGCAGCCTTGTCGCATACTCGGGCCATGCGTCAATGGGTGCTCGTGTTCGCACTGCTGCTCGGGCTCTCCGGGACTGGCGACATGGGCGCGGTGCGCCTCCGGCTGCCGATCCCGATCGAGCGCCGCCTCGATTCGTGGCCCGTCGACGGGCGGCTCGTCCAGACGCTCGACTGGTGGCGCGCCTGACACGATCTCGCGCCGGGGCATTCCTCATCGGGCTCGCGCTCGCGGTCGTCGCGCTCCTGGCGCCGGCAAGCAACGGACCCGCCCAGGCTGCCGGACGGAGCGAAGTCAGGGTCCTCGTCCAGGCGCCGAGCACCTTCGACCCCGCCGCACAGAGCGACTCCGGAACGGCGGCCATCACGGCCCAGCTGTACGAGACGCTCACCGCATACGACGCCGCGCTCCAGCTGCAGCCAGCCCTCGCGCGCACCTGGGACGTCGCCCCGGACGGCCGCCGCGTCGTCTTTCACCTTCGGCCCGGGCTGGCGTTTTCGGACGGCACGCCGCTGACCGCCGACGACGTGGTCGGCAGCTGGCTGCGCTTGCTCGATCCCGCCCACCCGTCTCCGCTCGTGGCGCTGCTGATCGACGTCCGGGGCGCACGCGCGTACGTCACCGGACAATCGAGCGACCCCGCCTCGGTCGGGCTGCACGCCAAAGGCGGCGACGTCGAGGTCGACCTCGAGCGGCCCGGGGCCGACTTCCCGGCCATCGTCTCCTCGCCGACCTTCGGGATCGTGCCGCCGGGGGCGTGGCGGGACGGGCGGCCGGCGTTCGGCGCGGGCGCCATCGTGAGCGGTGGGTACGGCGTCGCCGCGATATCGGCTGGCGAGATCACGCTGGCGCGCAACCCGCGCTACTGGGCCGGCCCGCCGGCGATCGAGACGGTCCACCTCGTCCTCGACATCGCCGGTCGCAGCCCCGTCGCCGCCTTCGAGGCCGGCGACCTCGACTACACGCCGATCGCCCTCACCGACGCGCCCTGGATCGCGTACGACCCGAGCCTCGGGCCGCAGCTGCGCGCCGGGCCAAGCCTCGCGCTCACCTACCTCGGAATCGACACGACGAAAGCACCGTTCGACGACGTTCGGGTCCGGCAGGCGCTCGGCGCGGCGGTCGATTGGGAGCGGGTGACAAGCCTCGGATCCTTCGGCGGCCAGATCCCGGCACAGCGCATGGTCCCGCCTGGAATCAGCGGGAGCGGCGAGGGGATATGGTGGCCCGCCCATGACCCGGCGAAGGCGCGGCAGCTCCTCGCCGATGCGGGCTACCCCGATGGAAATGGCCTGCCGCGAATCTCCTTCGCGGCCGGCGGCGCGGGCATCGCCGGCGCCATCGCGGCCGACCTGGAGCGCGAGCTCGGCATGCGTGTCGAGGTCGACGTCCTCGGCGACGACCTGGGCCGCCTGACGACCGACCCACCCAACCTCTGGCTGAGTGGCTGGATCGCCGACTACGTCGGCCCGAACGACTTCCTGGGCGTGCTCCTGGAGAGCGACAGCTCCGACAACTACGGGCACTGGACCTCCACTGCCTTCGACCAGGCGATCGCCGACGCACTCGGGACCCGTGACCCCGCGACGGCACAGGCGGCCTACGAGCGTGCCCAGGCGGAGGTTCAGCGCGAGGTGCCGGTCGTGCCCCTGTTCGTGGGAACGGAGTCGGCGCTCTCGCGAGATGGACTCCTCGGAGCCGGCGACAACGGGCTCGGCATCCTGCGCACGGCGGGCATGGCGTGGGCCCAGTGAGTCGCCTCGCCGCATCGCTGGTCGCCCTGCTCGCGGCTGCCGCCTTTGCGCCGCGAGTGCTGGCGGCAGAGCCGACGTTTGGCGTCGCGACCGCGACAGAGACGTTCCTGGAGTCGATCACGCTCGAGCAGCAAGCGTCGCTGCCGAGCGGCGTGCACCGGCTCGAGGCGTACGTCCGAGTCGGGGGGAGCCGTGTGACGTTCCTCGGCGACATGCCGAGCCCGGGGACGGGGCAACACACGCTCCGGTACGCCTATCCGACGCCGGCGGGCGCCGTCTACCCGAATACCAGGGTTCAGCTCGGCTTCCGGGTCACGCTCGACGACGGCACCGTCGTCGACAGTCCACCGGCGACGATCCGCTACGAGGACACCCGCTTCGACTGGAAGACCATCGACGGCGACATCGTCCGCGTGCACTGGTACGCCGGCACCGACGCGTTCGGGCGCCGCGCGCTCCAGATCGGGGAGCAGGCCGTGAAGGACGCGAGCAAGCTGCTCGGTGTCACCGAGACGGAGCCGATCGACTACTTCATCTACGCCGACGCCCAGGCCTTCAAGGACGTCCTCGGGCCGGCGATCCGCGAGAACGTTGGCGGGATCGCCCTGCCCGATATCCGCACGCTGTTCGCCAACATCGCGCCGTCCGACGTCGACGCGGCCTGGGTGGGCATCGTCGTGCCCCACGAGCTGACCCATCTCGTCTTCGGCACGGCGACCAGCAATCCGTACCACGACCCGCCGCACTGGCTGAACGAGGGCCTCGCCGTCTACCTGTCGGAGGGCTACTCGGGGACGGCCCGCGCCGACGTCCAGCAGACCGCCCGCGCCGGCGAGATCATGCCGCTGCGTGCGTTGGTCGGGCAGTTCCCGACGACCGCCGATCGCTTCGCGCTCGCGTACGACGAGAGCGTCTCGGCCATCGACTACCTGATCCGCACCAACGGCCGGGAGGCGCTGGTCAAGCTGATTCGAAGCTACGCCGGCGGCGTCAGCGATGACGCGGCGTTCGGGGCGGCATTGGGGGTCGACGTTGCCGGCTTCGATACCGGCTGGTTGGCCGACATCGGGGTGGGCGAGCCGGTCCCGTTCGGGCCACGGCCGGCGCCGGCCGGTCCCGTGCCGGCGGACTGGGCCGCCGCTCCGGTCTCGACGAACGAGCCCGGCGTCTCCGGGGCACCGGCACCCACCTTCCGCGACGCGGCCTCGGGGTCCGGTGACGTCTCGGGCCCGATCACGATCGGCGTGCTCGGCGCGCTCGCCGTGCTCCTCGTCGTCGGCCTGTTCGTGGTGGCGCGCGGGTTGAGCCGCGGCCAGCCGCTCCTTGCGCCGCTCGCACCGGTCTACGAGGACGAAGGTTCCGAGCGAGCCGAGGGGGACGCAGCCACCGAGGAGGACGCGCCACCTGGCGACGACGTCGAGCCGTGAGCGCGCTCGTCGCCCGTTTCCGCGGTCTGCCGAGCGTCCAGGTGGCGCTGTCGCTCGCGCTGCTCGTGCTGGGGTTCCTCATCGCCGCCCAGGTCAGCGGCGAGAAGCCGAGAACCCAGTATTCGACCCAGGAGCGGGCGCCTCTGATCCAGACGGCGCTCGAGCAGCAGGCGAAGCGGGACACCCTCAAGGCCAGCATCCTCGACCTGCGTAAGCGGATCGGCGACCTGGAGGCGCAGGACCCAGGCGCCGCCGACTCGCTCCGGCAGCTGTACGCCGACCTCGAGGATGCGCGGCTCGCGGCCGGGCTGGTGGCGATCTCCGGACCCGGCCTGGCCTTCCGCCTGGAGGATGGGACGCCATCTGCGGGTGTCGATGCCCTCGTCTCCGCCCAGGACGTGCGGGTCATCCTGCGGGAGCTGTGGCTCGCGGGCGCCGAGGCCATCGCCGTCAACGGCGAGCGCGTCGCGGCGACGAGCGCGGTCATCGACATCGGCGGTTCGATCCTCGTCAACTCGGCATATCTCGCCCCGCCGTACGAGATCAAGGCGATCGGGGCGCCTGACCTGTACGTCCGGCTCCGGAGCTCGGTCGCGTTCGTCGACTTCGTCGAGGGCCGGGTCGACCGCTCCGGGATCTCGCTGTCCGTGGCGGTGCTCGCCTCGGTCGATCTGCCCGCGTATGCCGGTACGGTCGACCTGCGCTATGCGACGCCAACGCAGTCGGGCACACCATGACCGACCGCCATGTCGGGTCGACGCACGGTGCGCACGAGGGTGACCACGCCCGCCGGATTCCGCGGGCCGACGTGCCGGCGAGCCGGCTGTCGGTCGCCGCGGTCGCGGTCCTCCTGGGCGTCCTCGCCGTGGGCCAGCTGCGCGCCCAGTCGGGCGCGCCGGCACTCGCGGGGCTGTCGGCGACCGATCTCACTCAGCTTGTCGCGAACCTCACGGCCGGCAACGACCAGCTCCGCGCCGAGGTCACCGACCTGGAGGACCAGCAGGCGCACCTCACGGATGCCCACAACCGAGGCGAGACGACGGTCGGCGAGCTGACCGCCGACCTCGCCCGGATCCGAGCATGGGCGGGGCTCACACCCGTCGAGGGTCAGGGCGTGGCGATCGTCGTTCGTGGGCGGATCGGCGGCGACGGGGTAGAGGACCTGCTCAACGAGCTCCGCAACGCCGGCGCAGAGGCGATCTCGGTGGATGGAGTCCGGATCGTGACCGGGGTGGTCGTGGCCGGCGCGCCGGGTGCGCTGTCGGTCGAGAACCATGCCATCGGCGACACATTCGAGATCCGCGCGATCGGCAGCCCGCAGATCCTGACCGGCACGCTCACGCGGACCGGCGGCGTCATCGCGCAGATCGGCGCGACGTACACCGACGCCCAGCTCACGGTCACGCCGGTGGACCAGCTGACCCTGCCCGCGACCGACCACTCGCTCCTGCCGACCCACGGCCAGCCGCGCCTCTGATCGGGGGGCCGATGCTGGTACGCTCCCGCGGATGTCCGGACGGCCGGTCCTCGGTGTGTACCTCGGCGACGTCCTCCGCCTTCGGCGAGCGCATCCCTGCGGTTCGAGCGAGTGGCTCGTCGACCGGCTCGGGGCGGACATCGGGCTCCGTTGCCAGGGCTGCGGGCGCCATGTGCTGCTCGAGCGGCGACAGCTCGAATCGCGCCTCGACGGTTTTGTGTCTCGAGGTGATCCCGCGCTGAGCGCCGCGGTCGCGCCTCGGACGGCGCCGGAGGCGTGACCGCTCGCGACGAAGCGGCCCTCACCCCCGCGACGGAGGCGACCTCGGCCGTCGCGGTCCTGCGGAACCGTCCTTTCCTCTTGCTGTGGCTCGCCCAGGTCCTGACGCAGATCGGCGTCAACATGGTCCTCTTCGCGCTCGAGGTCGTCGTCCTGCGCGCGACGGACCTGAGCTCCGCGGTGAGCGCGCTGTTCCTGACCTTCCTGGTGCCTTCGGTCGTGTTCTCGGCGCTCGCGGGCGTCTATGTCGATCGGGTCGACCGGCGCCTCATGCTCGTCGTCACGAACGCGTTGCGCGGCGCCATCCTCGTCGGGATCTTCGCGGCCGATGGCAACGTCGCCCTCGTCCTCCTCCTGAACACGGCGTTCTCGACCGTCACGGTGTTCTTCGCCCCCGCCGAGGCGGCGATGATCCCGGTCGTCGTCCCGCGCGAGCAGCTGGTGGCCGCGAACGGCCTGTTCACGCTGACGCTGAACGGCGCCTTCGCGGTCGGATTCGCGTTCCTCGGTCCGCTGATCGTGCGTATCGTCGGGTCGCCGGAGCCGTTGATCGCGTTCGTCGCCGGCCTCTTTGCCCTGGCGGCAGTCTTCTGCGCGACCTTGCCGGCCGACCCACCGGCGCCACGCGAGCGAGGCAGCCGGATCGGTGCGGTGACCGGGGCCGTGACGGGTGCGGTGACCGAGGCCGGCGCATCGGTGGGCGGTGTGTTCGGGCAGCTCCGCGAGGGCGTCGCCTACATCCGCGAGAACCGGCCGATCGCATGGTCGCTGGCCTACCTCGGCATATCCGCGTCGCTGATCGGCGTGGTCGCCGTCCTGGGGCCGTCGTTCGCGCGCGACACGCTCGGCCTGAGCCCCGAGGACCTGATCGTGGTCGTCCTGCCGCTGGGCATCGGCATCGTGTTCGGCGCGCTGCTGCTGAACAGCTATGGCAAGTACGTCGCCCGCCGCCGCGCGATCGAGGCCGGTCTCGCGATCCTGGGCGTCCTGCTCGTGCTCCTGACCGTGGCCGGGCCCGTGAGCCGGATCCTGACCGGGGTCGGCGGCAAGGTGCCGATCGTCGATCTCTCGGGCCTGACGTCGTTGGTCGCGGTGGTCGTCGCGATCGCGTTCTTTGCCGGCGTCTGCTACGGCATCGTCGCCATCTCGTCGCAGGTCCAGCTCCAGGAGGACCTGCCCCCCGACGTCCGGGGCCGCGTGTTCGGCGTGCTCAACATGCTCATCTCGGTCGCGAGCATCGTGCCGATCATCGTGGTCGGCGGGATCTCCGACGTCGTCGGGACGACCGCGGTCATCCTGTTCGTCGCCGCCGCCGTGCTCTTCTCTGGCCTCGCCTCGATCATCGTCCGCGGGCCGATCCGCGCCGACGAGGGTCCCGACCTGATTCCCGAGATCGTCGCGGGGTCGACGCTGGACCCGGCGCGAGCCAGCCTGTCGGCCGAGCAGCGCGAGCCCCGCGGCGGGCCGGATCGCGCGGCGCCCCGGCGTCGCGAGGCTCCACCGCATCGCGAGTCGCGCCACGACCGGAAGCGGCGGTCGGGAGCATGAGCCGCGTCGCGCTGATCTTCACCGGCGGCACGATCTCGATGGTCGCCGATGCGGCGGCCGGCGGAAAGGTGCCCACACTCGACGGCGCGGCGATCCTGGCCAGGGCGCCTGGCATCGAGGCCATCGCCGACCTGGTTCACATCGACCTCGGGCGCACGCCGGCGAGCCACTTCTCGTTCCCGAAGCTGTTCGAGATCGCGGGCGAGATTCGCCGCTGCCAGGCGGACCCGACGATCGACGGGGTGGTCGTCGTCCAGGGAACCGACGTGATCGAGGAGACGGCGTTCCTGTGGGACCTCGTGCTCGACGACGATGCCCCGGTGATCGTGACCGGGGCGATGCGCGCTGCCTCCGACCCGAACGACGATGGACCGCAAAACCTGCGCGACGCTATCCGCGCCGCCGCTGCGCCCGAGCTGCGGGGGCAGGGTGTCCAGGTGGTCCTCGACGCCACCATCAACCCGGCCGACGGCGTGACCAAGACGCATGCGAGCGCGCTCGACACGTTCCAGTGCCTCGACAGCGGGTCGCTTGGCCGGGTCGTCGATGGTCGAGTCGAGCTGGAGCGGGCGCGCGGGCCCCGCCGCTCACTGACGACCGACCGCGCCGCCGAGGGTGTGCTGCTGCTGACCGCCCACGTCGCGATGGACGGCGCCCTGCTCGACGCCGCGGCGGCCCTGCGGCCGCCCGGTATTGTGGTCGAGGCCACCGGGGCGGGGAACACCGCAGGGGCGCTGGTCGAGGCGGCGGCCCGCGCGGTGGAGCAGGGGGTCGTGGTCGCGTTCACGACCCGTTGCCCCGCGGGAGCGGCGAGCACCGCCTATGCCTTCCCGGGCGGCGGCGCAACCTGGGAGCGCGCCGGCGCGATCCTCGCGGGCCACCTGTCGGGACCCAAGACGCGCATCGCGCTCGCGCTCGGCCTCGGCGCCGGGCTGGACCGG
>JACXTT010000374.1_pt1 | contig 74845 bp, 70 predicted proteins | sample 9270951 | NCBI WGS metagenome assembly JACXTT01 (sample SAMN15532306, study PRJNA645909) | rock metagenome | isolation source: weathered quartz diorite | place: Puerto Rico | collected 2017-06-21
AGGATTAGGTCGCGTTTTCCAGATGAGCTGTTTAAAAATGGCAGCGCCATGATCGGTTTCTTAGCCAGTTCCTAAATAGAACGCAAGTAACAACTGGTCGAAAACAGGCCCTTCACCGACAGCAGCCGACGGGCCATATTGCGGAAAAAGCCCAAGCATCAAGCACCATGCTCCAGTGAAGCCTCAAACACCAAGCTCCAAATTGTCCCACAGCGCGCTTGAAATTTGAATCCGGGTGCTTCTCGGAAGCCTGGAACTTGGTTCCAGGCGCTTGCAGTCAGTGTCTCAAACCGAGGCCGGAGTGTCCAACAATCCGGCACCTGCCCTTCCAGGCCAGGGTTCATGACAACCGTTTGGCGCGCAGGCGCATCTCCTCGAGCAGGGCCTGCACCAGGGCCGAAGTCTGGCCGCGCCATAAGGCGCCCAGCACCACCGGCTCGAAATCCGGCAATGGCAAGGCGCGCACGTTCGGGCACACGCTGGCCTTGGGCACCAGGACCGAGACGCCGATGCCGAAACCGTTCGCCACATAGGTCTCGATAAGGTCCACAGAGCTGACTTCGATGCTCGGGAACCAATCCACTCCCAATCGAGCCAGTCCTTGCTGAAAATGTTTGCTGATCGCTTCCGCCTCCGGCAGGCAGATGAGCCGCTCCTCAATCTTGTCTCGTTTCCAGAGCTGTTCCGCCGCCGTGACTTTGCTGTTTTTCTCGACCAGCAAGACCAGCGGCAGCTTGAGCAGTTCCAGGGAGTGAATGCCGGGCCCCGCCCTCTTCTGGATTAAGGTCACGGCCAGGTCCAGCTCCTCTCGATGCAACAGGCTTTCCAGGTCCGGGTGGTAACCTTCCCGCAGGGCAATTTTCAGGTTCGGATATTTCCGGCGCACATTTTGAAAAACTTCCGGCAGATGATCCCGCAGGACAGTCGTCGAGGCACCGATGCGGACGTGCTGGACCCTGCCGCCCTGTAAGTCGCTGGCTACGGCCTCGAGATTCGAAAAAAACGGTTGAATAAAATGATATAGCTTTTGGCCGGGCGGCGTCAGCGCAAATGGCCGGCGCTGGAACAAGGTCACGCCGAGGTATTCCTCCAATTGCGCGACCTGGCCGCTGACAGCCGGCTGCTGAATCCCATAGGGGATATTGCGCACAGCCTGCATGATGCCGCCGTGCCTGGCGACGTAATAGAACAACTCAAGATGGTGAATGTTCATCCGACTTCTCAACGACGGGTGAGCGGGACCGCTGCCGGATAACGGGTGATAAACAACCGGCAGCCAATCAGCCCACACCAGTTACCCATCACGAATCTAATTGCCCAGGACGCGCCGAGTCTCCTGCATCACTCCAATCAATAGCAAGCCAAGTTTTATCGATTAACGCCTGCGCGGCCAGTCGAGTTATAGGAGGCGGGATGAATCGAACTCGCACAGACCGATGCAAGCGCATTTGAATCTTGTTGCCGCCTGGCTGGGCATCCTGTTCGGGTTTGTCTCGGGCCTGGTGCTCGGGCTGTTTTTTCAACGGGAAAACTGGCTCGGCGGCTATGCCAGCTTGAAACGGCGGCTGTATCGACTGGCGCACATTTCCTTTTTCGGATTAGGCGCAGTCAACCTGATGTTCTATTTCACGGCGCTGCGTTTGCCAGAGAGAACTCAGGCGCTCGGGGTCGCCTCCCCGGCCTTCATCGTTGGGGCAATATCAATGCCAGTTTGCTGTTGCTTGATGGCGCACGCGCCTCGCGCTCGACCGCTCTTTGCGATTCCAGTGCTCAGTCTGCTGCTCGGCGCCGCGCTGACGCTTCTGGCTATTATTGGGACCACGCGCCCACTGGAGCCGCCGCCGGGCGCCCCACGGTTGGCGATTCCATCACCACAAATCACGAATCACGCATCACTATGAAAACCATCGGTTTTATCGCCATGAGCGGCGTGCGAGCCCACAATCCCGAACTCACCAGGCTCGGCCTGACTCTGCCCGGTTTTGTGGACCGCAACAAAATCATCGCTTCACTTCCCAGTCTCGGCCTATTGACGCTGGCCGGTTTGACGCCGGAGAAGTTCAACATCGCGTACCACGAAATCGCCGAATTGCGCAGCAGCGGCGAATTGCCGGACCACTTCGATCTCGTCGCGCTCAGCACCTTCACCGCGCAATTCAAGGAGGCCTGCGAGGTCGCAGATTTTTATCGCGCCAAAGGAATCCCTGTCGTCATGGGCGGCATCACCGCCAGCTCGTTGTCGGAAGAAGCCGGCGAACACTGCACCAGTGTCGTCGTTGGTGAAGGCGAACCTCTTTGGCCCAAGGTGCTCGCTGATTTCGACCGCGGCACACTGCAGCCGCTTTACGTCGAGTCGCCCCATGGCCTGTACGACCTGCGCCAGGCGCCGATGCCGCGCTTTGATTTGCTCGACCCGGCCAAGTACAACCGTCTCACGGTCCAGACCAGTCGCGGCTGTCCTCATCGTTGTGAGTTTTGCGCCAGCTCCATTCTCCTGACCTCCAGGTATAAATTAAAACCGGTCGAAAAAGTCATTGCCGAAATTCGCGAGATTAAGAAAATCTGGCCGCATCCCTTTATCGAGTTCGCCGACGACAACAGCTTCGTCCACCGCGAACATTACAAGCGCCTGCTGCGGGCACTGGCGCACGAAAACCTGCGCTGGTTCACCGAGGCGGACGTGGGCGTGGCGGAGGACGACGAGTTGCTCGGGCTGATGCGTGATTCCGGCTGCCAGCAGGTGCTCATCGGCCTGGAAAGCCCGCGGCGCTGCAGTCTCGATGGGGTTGAACTAAAATCGAACTGGAAAGCGCGCCGGCAGGACGAATACGTGGCCGCGATTGCCAAAATTCAGTCCTATGGAGTGACAGTCAACGGCTGCTTCATCCTTGGCCTGGACGGCGACACGCCGGAAGTGTTCGACGATGTGTTTGAGTTCGTCAAGGCCTCCGGGCTTTATGAAGTTCAAATCACATTTCTGACCGCGTTTCCGGGCACGCCGCTCTACGCGCGCCTTAGGACCGAAGGCCGGATCATTCGCGACAAGGCATGGGAGCTGTGCACTTTGTTCGACATCAACTTTCGGCCGCGGGACATGAGCGTGGCTGAGTTGCAAGCCGGCTTTCTCGATTTGGCGAAGCGTTTGTATTCAGCCGAGGAAACCAGCGAACGCCGGTACAAGTTCAAATCGACGCTTCGACGCTCGCCGAATTTTGGCCGCCGGGCGCACGTGAGAGCGCAATTGCTCGCCGCTTGAACGGAGTGTGCCCGTCCTCGGGCACAGCAACAGGCGATAAGCTCAGCCCGAGGTCAGTTTCGAGCGACTCGCCCTGATCCACATTGCTGCGCCCGATGACGGGCGCACTCCGAAACAGGGATCGCTGCAAAAGGGCTGGCAGTTTGTGCCTCGGGCGATTAACAGTGGAGGGACAGCAGCTCCTCTGCATGGCCAAACTCGTCTTCGATATAGAAAGCTCGGCGCTGCCGCTGGACAGTCTCGATGAAGCGCAGCAGGAATACTTGTTCCGCGAGAGCGCAAAAATCAGCGATGAGCCGGCGCGCGCCGCCCGCCGCACGGAGATCGACCAGCAACGCAGTCTGTGGCCGTTGACAGGGCAGGTCATTTGCATTGCGATGCTCAACGCCGAGAGTGCCCGCGGGCAGGTGCTCTATACTGCCGACGAGCACGAAGAATCAGCAGGCGAGGGTGGGTCGGTCGAATTTGTAACATGCGTGGATGAGGCTGAACTGCTGGCGGCATTCTGGGACGTGGCCAAACGCTATGACACCATCGTCACGTTCAATGGCCGAGGGTTCGACGTGCCGTTTCTCTATTTGCGCTCAGCTTTGCTCAACGTGTCCATCAGCCGCAAGGACTGGTTGGGTTATCGATTCCAAACCGAGCCACACTGCGATCTGGCCGAGCAGTTGACATTCTACGGCGTCAGCGGGCGCGACGGGGCGGCGCGCCGGTTCAACCTTGATTTCTACTGCAAGGCCTTCGGAATTGACTCCCCCAAGAGCCATGGCGTGACTGGCCGCGACATGAATTCGCTCTTGGCGCAAGGACGGAATCGTGACATTGCCGAATATTGCCTGCGCGACGTGAAAGCGACCCTGCAGCTTTACCAAATGTGGAAGGAGCGGCTGGCGGGGATTAAGTGATTCACCTAGCAAGCAGGCAACGCTACAACTGATTATGGCGCGGACCATCGTGTGCTTCGCTGTGAAGGAAGAAGCACGGCCGTTCCGAAAACTTGCGGCCGGACGCCCCGACGTGCGCGTGCTCCTTACCGGCATGGGCGCACGCCGGGCCGAAAAGGCCCTGCGGCATTTGCTTGCAAATGAACAGCCGGAGCTGATCGTCAGCAGCGGGTTTGCCGGCGGGCTGCGACCCGAACTGACGACCGGCACGGTCCTCTTCGCAGCAGACGGCCAGCCGGAGTTGCTGGCCGCGCTGAGCGCCGCCGGCGCACGCCCGGGCCGCTTCCACTGCGCCGCCCGAGTGGCGGCCACAACGACCGAGAAACGAACTCTCTTGGAATCGGCTCGAGCGGACGCTGTCGAAATGGAATCACAAATAATCTGCGCGGTCTGCATGGAGCGAAATGTTCCGTGCGCAGTCGTGCGTGTGATCCTTGACGCCGCGGATGAGGATCTGCCGCTCGATTTCAATCACGTCATGAACGCGGAGGATGAAATCAATTACGCGAAGCTCGCTCTTCTATTAATAAAGTCGCCCTGCAAACTGCGCGCTCTCTTGGAGCTTCGAAAGCGAAGCGCTGCATCTGCCGAAAAGCTCGCCGGTGTCTTGAGCCAAGTGTTGCTCAGAGGCAGACCGTTCGAGAGCAAGCTGAGTCGTGCAGGCTGAAATTTGGGAAATCGGGCTTGTTCTCGCCGCGCTGGCGCGCCATCACAGCGGGTCGGGTTTCGGAATTCGGGCTTCGGATTTCTGGGCCGCCGGCTACAACTCCCTGATCCAAATATTACGGTAGCGCACCGGGTTGCCGTGGTCCTGGAGGGCAATCGGTTGTTTGAGAGGATGTGCGCGGTATTTCGGGGCGCCGGCAGGTCCGGTCGAGCCCTTAATCTCCACGTTGTCCTGGATCAATACCCCGTTCTGCAAAACTGTGACCGTGCCTGGTTTCAATAGCTTGCCGTCTGACTCAAAGCGGGGCACATGGTAAATAATATCATAGGACTGCCACTCGCCCGGTTTGCGGCAAACATTGACCAAAGGCGCAAATTGCTTGTAGATGGCCCCAGCCTGTCCGTGGAAATAAGTCTTGTTCTCGTAGGAATCCAGCACCTGGACCTCGTATCTGCCTGACAGGTAAACACCGCTGTTGCCGCGGCCCTGACCGCTGCCCTTGACCAAGGCGGGGGACGCCCATTCCAAGTGCAACTGGCAATCGCCAAAACTTTGCCGCGTCGCAATGCCACCAGAGCCGTTGACCGTGGCAGCGCCGTCGTTGACTTCCCACCTGGCCTGACCGCCGTCTTTCTGGCTTTGCCACTGCGACAAATCTTTCCCATCGAACAAAACGATTGCGTCCGAGGGCGGCGGCCCGGCGTCAATGACGCGCGGCTCTTCCTTGGGCGGCGGGATTTCGCCCGGCTCGGATGCGAAGCCGCTGCAAGCAACCCATGTCAACGCGCCAAGACCGACCAAGAAGCGGAAAATAGCAATTCTCATAAGGCTCACTGGATACCAGCCTTGAGTGATTCCGCAACAGAAAAGGGCTGGCGCCGTACCTCATCGACGAAGTTTCCACAACCAACCGTTGACAGGGGTGTGCCTGGAGGAGTAACAAGTAGGCGACTGCTGTTAATTATGTACTGACTTGTTTATGAACACACCCACCACCAACTCGAAAAACGTCCTCAACTCCGATGTCGAACTCAAAGGCACGCTCAAGTTTACCGGCGAATTGACTTTCGATGGAAAAATCGATGGCGATATCAATTCCGAAGGCAGCCTGAGCTTGGGCGATAACGCCATGGTCAAAGGGAACATCAATGTGAATAACGTCGTGCTGCGCGGCAAGATCAACGGCAATGTGATCGCCCGGGAGAAGATCGATATTAAGACCAAGACCGAGTTGTTCGGAGATATCCGCGCTCCCAGATTAATGATCGAGGAAGGCGTAACTTTCGTGGGCAAGAGTGAGGTCAACCCCAACAAAGTGTCGCCCGCCGCGCCGCCGCCGGCCGCCACCGAAGCCGCCCGACCCAGCGAGCCGGTGAAAGCAGGCCGGTTCTAGTTGGCTGCAGCGCCAACAAAGGACACGCTCTCGGTAACGTGCCCTAGGTGCGGTCACGTGCAGCGGGAGCCGCGCAGCGCGTACTCCACGCTCTGTAAGCAATGTCAGCAGCATTTTCGCATCCAGGAGGCCCTGCATCCGGCGGCCAAATCGCAACCACGGGCCATTGAGCAGAAGCTGGTCCGGTGTTTCCAATGCGGCTCTGATCTGCAGGTGGCTGCCGCGGCCGAATCCACCATGTGCCGGAAGTGCAGCAGCCACGTGGACTTGCGAGATTATCAAGTCAACCAAACTGTCTCGAAAAATTTCAGGACCCATGGGCGGCTGGTCATCGAAGCCAAAGGTTATGTGCTCAATACTGATTCACACGTTGGCGAAGCGGTTCTCAAAGGCCGCTTGATCGGCAAGCTGGTGGCCGAGCGCAGCCTGGAGATCCATTCCACGGCGGTGATTCGCGGAAGCTTTTCGACGGGAAGACTCATCGTTCCCGTTGGGAACCACTTTCGCTGGGCGGAGGCGCTCCGAGTCGGCGCAGCGGAGATCGGCGGTGAGTTGGCGGCTAATCTCAAGAGCGCCGGGACGGTGCTGTTGAGATCGACTGCGCGATTCTTTGGCGAGGTCGAGGCGGGCGGCCTGGTCGTGGAATCTGGCGCGGTGTTTGTCGGCGCAGCGAAGATTGGCCAGGCGATGGTCCGCCGGTGGTAGCCTCCTGCTCAGCCCCGGTTACCGAGTGACCCGGATAGCCTCGCGGTAGCCAAACAATCCGCCGCGCTTGATGACCTCGACAATCTGCGGTGGCACCTGTTCCTCCCAGGAGCGGTCACCGGATTGGATTTTTGCCAGCACGTCGCGGCGGCGGATCGGAAGCAGCTCAGGATCATAATTGCAGATGTCCCGGAGATACCCGTTCTCCAGCAAATGCTGATAAAGATGTTTGAGCCGCGGCGCCACGGAGAAATTTGCTGCGGTCAGCACCTGACCAGTGGGCAAATCCAGGTGCGGATAGACATAGAGCCGGGCCGGGTTCTTGAAAAGCTGGCCCAGGCCGCCGAGCAACCCACCCTCTCTTTCATTGTAAAAACTTTCATCAAAAATCGTCTGCAAGTAGGAGGCACCCAGGGCCAGACCAAGCGGAAGGTCGGTGTAGCGCGACAGATACGAGGCCAAGCGGTGGAAGCGGCGGAAGTTCGAGATCAGCACTGTTCGGCCCAGTGCGCTCAGCGTATCGGCCCGGTGCAGAAAATCCTGTTCCTCTATGACGTCGCCGGTCGTCAGATGGCGCAAGGTCATTTCCATCAGCACGACGGGCGTCTCGTCCTTCAGTTCCGGCTCGCGGAGAAACTGCTCCAAACCTCGTTCCAGCACGTCGAGGGTCGCCTTGGTCACCGGCCGGAAACTGCCGCGCTGGACCAGGACGGGTTTCTTGTAGAGCACCTCCGCCCACTGAACGGCTTCGCCCCTGGCAGTAAACATTGCCGCTTCGGTCAAGCCGTGCTGCACTAATTCCAGCGCCATCAGCCGATTGTCCACTCCTGCGAACGCCCCTCCGGCAAAATGGATCATGTCCACTTCGACCCGCTCCCAGGTCAAGTGGTCCAGCAGTGAACGGATGAGCGTCCCCGGCTCCCGGTAAAAATAAAACGCGCCATTCAGCAAGTTCACGCCGATGATCCCCAGCGCTTCCTGCTGCCGCACGTTTTCTTTGTCGAACATCCGAACGTGGATCAGGATCTCGGACGGCTCGGCGCCGGGTTCGGCCTGGAAACGGATGCCGAGCCAGCCGTTGCCTTCCTCCCGTTTGGTGGCGACGGTATTTGCGAAAACAAAGAACGCCGCTTTGGCGCCGTGCGTCTTGTCCAGCCGTTGCAGGAGCAAGTCGTACTCGTAATCGAGCATCGCCCGGAGGCGTTGGCGGCTTACGTATCGATCTGTGGGACCGTAAATTGCATCACTCACCGCCATGTCATAAGCGGAGATGGTTTTGGCCACTGTTCCGGCAGCACCGCCCGCCCGGAAGAACCACCGCGCCACTTCCTGGCCCGCTCCAATCTCGGCAAAGGTCCCGTACCGCCGCGCATCCTGGTTGATGCGTTGCGCTTTCTGGGCCGTGTTGAGCGATTCAGTTGTGACGCCCGAATTATTCACCTGAAGGCGGCGTGAGGCGAGTAGCAAGTAGGAGGCTGTCTCGCCAAGAGCTGAGAAATTGCCTTGCATTTGAGTGGCAATGGGGACTTCATGAGCTGCGAAATCAGCTCAAATGCCAAATTAGGCATTTTGAGCACAACGTTAACCATCAACCCATTGCAACTATGAATACTAAACGTCTGCTGCTGACAGTCGTAGCTCTGTTTGCATTCATCTTCGTCTTCGAGTGGATCTTTCATGGTGTGCTGTTGAAAGAAACTTACGCGCAGACGCCCCAACTGTGGCGGCCCGAGAAAGAAATGATGGGCCAGTTCCATTGGCTCATGCTTGGCCAGGCAGTAATCGCCTTCATGTTCGCGATTCTGTTCGCCAAGGGCTTCGCGGCCGGGGGCGTAGCTGCGGGGGTTCGGCTGGGAATTATCGTCGGTGTCCTGCGGATCGGCTTGGACCTGATCACATACGCAGTGCAGCCGCTCCCGGTCAAACTCATCGTGTGTTGGGCCATCGGTGGAGTAATCGAAGCGGCCCTGGCGGGAGCAATCGCCGGAGCAGTTTTTAAGCCCGCGAGCGCGCCGGCGCCTGTCCCGGCTTGAAATTGCCGCGCCCCGCCGGGATGATTCACTTCCGGCGGGGCACCCAACCGTCCGGCCCTTTGCGGACGGATCGGATTTCGTAGCGGCCTTGAGACTTCGGGGTTAGACTCGACCTATGTATCCAATGCGCACATCGAAGCTCGGCATTCTAATCTGTTTCACTGCAACCGCAGGCGCGGTCCTGGCGAATGACTGGCCGCAATGGTTGGGTCCGCAGCGGGACGCGGTTTGGCGCGAGACCGGGATCCTTGAAACGTTTCCCGCGGGTGGACCGCCGGTGCGCTGGCGAACTAAAGTTGGGGCCGGGTATGCCGGACCGAGCGTCGCGGCGGGCCGCGTTTATCTAGCAGACCGACAGCTTGCCCCCGGCGTCACCAACCCGGCCGATCCGTTCCAGCGCGGCAAAATTCAAGGCGTCGAACGGGTGCTCTGTTTGAATGAATCCGACGGCAAAGTGCTCTGGAAATATGAATACGACTGCCCTTACACAATCAGTTATCCAGCCGGGCCGCGAGTCGCTCCGGAGGTCAGTGACGGCAAAGTCTATTCGCTGGGCGCTGAGGGGAACCTGTGTTGCTTGGACGCAAAGACCGGCCAGGCGCTCTGGTCGCACGATTTCAAAAAGGAACTGGGGGCACAAACTCCCCTCTGGGGTTTTTCCGGACATCCGCTGATAGATGGGAAGAAGCTGATTTGCCTGGCCGCGGGCGAGGGCAGCACCGTCGTGGCTTTCGACAAGGACACGGGCAAAGAGCTTTGGCGAGCCCTGACGGCCAAGGAGCCAGGGTATAGCTCGCCGATGATTTACGAGGCGGGCGGCAAGCGGCAGCTTATCCTCTGGCACCCGGAAGCAGCGAACTCGCTCGATCCGGAAACGGGAAAGGTTTATTGGTCGGAACCGTTCAAAGCTCGCTCGGGGATGACGATATCCACGCCGCGAAAACTCAACGACCAACTCTTCTTCACGTGTTTCTATAACGGATCTTTGATGATGCAGCTCGACGCCGGCAAGCCTCAGGCCAAAGCGATTTGGAGCACAGCCAAAATGAGCGAGAAAGACACGACCCAATTGAACGCGGTAATGTGCACGCCCTTTCTCGAGGAAGGATACATATATGGCGTGTGCAGCTATGGACAGTTGCGCTGCCTGAAAGCGGCCACCGGCGAGCGGGTCTGGGAAACCTTTCAGGCCACGACTTCCGGCGAACCGGTCCGCTGGGCCAACGCTTTCATTGTCAAAAATGGCGGCCGCTTCTTCCTGTTCAACGAGAAAGGTGATTTGATCATTGCCCGGTTCAGTCCCAAGGGTTACCAGGAGGTAAGCCGAGCCCACGTTCTGGAGCCGACTAATACTGCTGCAGGACGGAACGTGCTTTGGTCGCACCCGGCCTTCGCCAACCGGCGAATGTACGCACGAAACGATCAGGAAATCGTGTGCGTAGACCTGGCGACTCCGTAACTGCCAGCTAATCGTAGGCGCCGACGTAAGTCGGCGGATTCTCTTTCTGTTTGTCGGTTAGCGTTTTGCGCCAACGTCAGTCGGCCCGAATCTGACTGCCGAAAATATCCGCCGACCGACGTTGGCGGCTACAAAGCCGGGAACAACGCAGGTTACACTGCCTCACTCATCCATCGCCGCAGCCGTTCGACGTCGCGTGGCATAGCATGTGCGGCGGCAAACAGCACCAGGGCCAACGCTAGGCAGAGCAGGGGAATCAAATACATCGCGTGGTGGAGCCCGACCGCTTTGAAGTGCTCGTTCATCGCAGAGGCACTCGCTGCCTTCATCGCCGAGCGGGCCAGGTGATCACTAAGCATCCCTGTTATCGGAGGGCCGAAACTCGCGCCAAAGATGTAAAAAGCACAAAAATAAATTGCCATTGCCGTGCCTCGCAGGGCCGGCTCGATGACCTCTTGAATGGCCGCATAAACGCCTGCGTAATAGACAAACATCAGTACTGACCCGCTGCCCATGAGCAGCATGAAAGGCTGGACTGCCGCCGGGGGCTGCTGTAGCGCCAGGTAAATGCAAGGGGTTGCCGCCAGCATTGCAACTGCCGCCACCAAAAGCCGGCCGTGCGGCCGCGATTTCCCGATGCGATCCGCTATCCAACCCCCACCTAACAGCCCAATGACCCCCACAGCTCCCAACACTACGGCGGAACTGAACGAGGCTTCTTTCAGGCTCAGCCCGTGGTAGCGAATCAAAAAAGCCGTCAGAAACGAACCCGAGGCGTACATATTAAAATTGTGAAGAGCTCCGGAGACGATGATCCACAACATCGTTGGCATGGTCAGAATCAGCCAATAGGGCGAGCCCTCTCGTCGCCGGCTTGCCCGTGGCCCGACGTCGGCGGCCCCGCGTCGAGGTTCATCAATCGTGAGTGAAAGCGCCGCCAGCAGCAGGCCGGGCAAGCAAGGAAAAAAGAAGGCAGCGCGCCAACCATACGCGTGAGCAATCCGCCCGCTGACCCAGTAGCTTAGAAACAAACCGATCGGCAGTCCCAACATGAAAACCGACAGCGCTCGGCCACGTTGATTCGGAGGGTACAGGTCCCCGATGACGGAGTTAGCTGCAGGCGCACAGGTCGCTTCCCCCATTCCGACTCCCAGGCGCGTGACAAATAGAGACCAGTAATTCCACGCAAGCCCCGAAGCAACCGTGAGCAGACTCCAAATGGAAACGCCGATGCTCAGAATCCGGATTCGTTTCCATTCGTCGGCCAATCGTCCCAGCGGAAGACCGACCACGGCATAAAACAGAGTGAAGGCTGTGCTCAACCAGCCCATGGCAGTATCGCTTAGGCCCCATCCTTTGCGGACCGGCTCCATCACCGCCCCCAAAATTTGCCGGTCGTAGAAATTCATCGCATTGATTCCGAACAGAACGCAAAGGGCAAACAACGCGCGCGTTTGTCTATTGCCGGAATCTTCCATATCGCGTCAGCTCAGGGTTCTCCCTGATTGCACAACAATCTTACGCGCGAAACACCAAGCACCAACCCCGAAACCTTTCGGGGCAGAGAAACAAGAAAAAACCAAACTCCAAATATGAATGGGTGTCGCACGGCGTTTGTTTGATGTTTGGTGCTTGGTGCTTCCGCGCCGTGGCAATCCACCAACAGGAGATCGGAAGCTCTTCACGATGTCAGTCCGCTGATCCGTTGTTTCTCGATGGCCAGGACGGCTGTGCGGCTGGCGGCGCGGACCGTGTGGATGAGCCGTCCAAATCTTTCGTCCCGGGAAAATCCTTGTTTGTAGCGGGCGTAAATCTGCTGGACGATGACGGCGATCTTGAAGAGACCGTACGCGAAATAGAAGACTGCCTGCTCGGTTTTGCGGCCGCTCCGGGCGGCGTAGCGCTCGAGCAACTGCTGGCGATTCAGGTTGCCGGGCAGGGTCGTCACACCAAAGGTTTGCTGGCGCCATTCGTCCGGATCATCCGCATCCACCCAATAGGCCAGCGTTGAACCCAGGTCCATCAACGGATCGCCCAGGGTGGCCATTTCCCAGTCCAGACACGCTTTGATGCGCGATAGGTCAGCCGGATCGAGCACGAGGTTGTCGTACTTGTAATCGTTATGGATCAGGCAGGCGCCGGATTCGCCCGGCTGGTGCTCGCGGAGCCAGCCAGCGACTCGCTCCATTTCGCTGATGTCATCCGTCCGCGCGTTCTGGTAACGCCTCGTCCAGCCTTCGACCTGGCGGACAACATAGCCGGAGGGTTTTCCCAGATCGGCCAGACCGGCGGCGGCATAATCAATGCCATGGATCTCGACGAGGCTCTCGATGAAATTCTCGGAAAGCTGTCGCATGAGGCGCGGCGGCAATTCCAGTCCGGGCGGAGCCGCCGAGCGCAGGATGACTCCCCGGACGCGTTCCATGACGTAAAAAGGGGGGCCTAACACCGATTCATCCTCGCAATAGACCAATGGCCGCGGGGCTTTGGGATAAGTCCCGAAGATATGTGATAGAATCCGATATTCGCGACCCATGTCGTGGGCGGTCTTGATCTTTGCTCCGAATGGAGGCCGTCGTAGCACCAACTCGCGTTCTCCCACGCGTAGCAGATAGGTCAGATTCGAGTAGCCTTTGGGGAACTGTTCGACGGCAAGCGGCCCAGTCAACTCCGGGAGGTGTGCTTTCAGGAAAGCTTCCAGCTTCGGCGTGTCCAACTCTTCGCCGGGGCGGACCGTTTGCGATTGGTCCAGCAGGCTACCGGGCGTGGCGGAGACGGCGGTCATGGCTGAAGAATAATTCCAAGGCGATGAGCGCGAATCATTGCGAAAGATCCACGCCGTATTGTCTGAGAATCATCCGGGCGACAACGGTTTTGTGGACTTCATCGGGTCCATCGTAGATCCGCGCGCCGCGTTCATGCCGGTACCAATGGGACAGTAACAAATAATCCGTCAGGCCTAGTCCGCCATGCACCTGGATCGCGCGATCCAATACTTTTTGCAACACACCCGCGACGAAGAATTTGATGAGCGAGATCTCGACGCGGGCGGCGCGTGTGCCTTCGCGATCGATTTTGGCGGCGGCTTCCAGGACCATCAGCCGAGACGCGTTGATCTCGGCCCGGCTCTCGGCAATCCACTCCTGGACGATTTGACGAGTGGCCAGGGGTTTGCCGGGCGCGAGCTCCCGCCTGGCCGCATGACCGCACATCAAATCGAATGCCCGCTCGCAAATACCAATCCAGCGCATGCAATGATGGATCCGGCCAGGCCCCAGGCGATGCTGGGCGATGGCAAAACCGTCGCCCTCTTTGCCGAGAAGGTTCGCCTGCGGCACGCGGCAATTCTCATAACGGATTTCAGCGTGGCTTGAGTAATCCTCGCCCTCGTCTCCCATGACCGGAATATTGCGCACGAGCTTGAAGCCGGGGGTGTTGGTCGGCACGATTATCTGGCTGGCGCGGTTGTGCGGCTTGGCCGCCTCCGGATTGGTAATCGTCATCACGATGGCGAAGGCGGCACCATCGGCCGCGCTGGTGAACCATTTGTGGCCGTTGATCACATAATCACCGCCTTCCTTGACCGCGGTCGTGTTCATCCAAACCGGGTTCGACCCGGCAAACTCCGGCTCGGTCATGGAGAAACAGCTTCGAATTTCGCCGCGCACCAGCGGTCCCAGCCACTTTTCCTTTTGCTCTGGCGTCCCATGCTCGATCAGGATTTCCGTGTTGCCAATGTCAGGCGCCTGGCAGTTGAACAGAAAGTGGCCGATAGGCGTTCGGCCCAGTTCTTCGCTGACGCGCGCAAATTCGGAGAGCGACAGGCCCAGCCCGCCAAGCGCCGGTGGCAAATGCGGCGCCCACAGGCCCAGTGCTTTGACCTGTTCGCGTTTGGCTTTGAGCAGCGGCAGCAGCTCGCGAAAGGGCCGGCGCATGAAATCGCCCTCCATCGGCAAGACCTCCGATTGAATAAACTGTCGAATCGTGTTCAGGCAGGCCTGCAATTTTTCGGGTGTCATAAATTCCTGAGGCTACTCGGCGACGATGCCGCCATCCATGACCAGAGAATGTCCGGTGATGAAGGAGGCGCTGTCGGTGCAAAGATAAAGGATGGCGGCGGCAATTTCTTCGGGCGTGCCTAATCGGCCCAGCGGCACCCGGGCCTGCAGCTTGGCTTCCAACTCCGGTTTGGCGCGGACGATCCGTTCGAGCATGGGCGTGCGTGTATAGCAGGGGCAAACTGAGTTGACGCGCAGACCGGCTTTTGCGTATTCGAGTGCCGCGGTCTTCGTCAGGCCAATCACGCCATGCTTGCTGGCGGTGTAAGCGCTGTGAGCAGGGAAGCCCGTCACGCCCGCCACGGAGGCCAGGTTCACTATGGAACCGCCGCGCTGCCGAAGCATCAGCGGGATTTCGTATTTCATGCAGAGAAAAACGCCCGTCAGATTGACGGCTACAACCTGGGCCCAGGTTTCTTCGGGATAATCCGCGGTGGGCGCGCGAGCGCCGTCGATGCCCGCGTTGTTCACGGCGAAGTCTAGCCTGCCGTAAGCTCGGTCCACTTCCGAAACCATCGCTTTGACGTCAGGACCGCTCGTGACATCTGCTCGGACAAAGGTAGCCGTGCCGCCTTCCGCCTTAATCATTCGCGCCGTTTCCTGGCCGCCATCGGCTGTCAAATCGGAGAGCAGCACACGCGCCCCTTCGCGGGCAAACGCGCGCGCGGCGACGCGCCCGATGCCGGAAGCAGCGCCGGTGATCAAGGCCACCTTCCCCTCGAAAGCTCGGCTCATGAATGACAAGCTGGCGCCCAGACTAGGGAGAAGCCCTTACCGAGAAAAGCTGATTCTCGGACTACAGAACAGGCTCTTGGCAGAAGAAAGCGAAGGAAGGGAAGGGCGCGGCTATGTTCGAGAGTTCCAGGGCATCCAGGCCGCACCAGATCACTGCGGTTGGATCACTTGCTGCCGCCCGTCTTTGTTGACGAGCTTCAGGGAAGTGTTCGCCCCCCGGGCAAGAAGCTGGATATAAGTCGGATTTGATTCGCCGGCAAAACTCACCGCCGAGCCGTCCTCGGTCGCGGCGATTTTGACATTGGGAGCCCCTTTCGAATCGATCAAGCGCAACAGCACGGTCTCCGGATACCCGGTCGTGCCATCGGGCATCTTCACATTGGGACTGGCCGGGAACACTTTGATCATGGCACGTACCCGCCCGTGATCATCCACGATCTCCAACGCGCGGGCCCGGAGCACGGGCGTTACCTCTGGAGTCGCCGCTGATTGAGCACGAAACAGAAAGGACATTAGAATAAAAAGATTAACGACGGTCAGGACAATGGCGAATCGTTCAGTTTTCATATTGGGCAAGATTAACCTGGTTCGAATCTGGATTTATCAAAGAATTGTAATGGAGATGTAAGAAAATAGCACATCCTGCTGAGTGCGGATCAACGAACTTTAATGCTTGACGCTCGTCAGTTTTTCGCTGTCCTGCGCACCAGCGCCGGCGAGACACCATCAGCTTGTTTATGGAGGGCGCCGATGCGTCTTAAAGGTTGTACGCGAACTTGTGAGTCGGCTGATACAACTGGATGTCATCCGCTCCAGGCACGAGCATCATTATGACGCGGCCGTACTCGCGTTGGTCGATGGGACCTCGAAACTGCGCTCCTTTCGTTCGCAACTCGGCGACCGTCGTATCGATATTGTCGCACATCAACGCGATCGCGTGGTGACGCGGGAAGTCGTAGGTTCGGCCTTCCCATTCGCCGTGCGTCGGGTGCACGCCCATCTCGCTCGGCCCCGACTTGAAAATGAGCCAATCGTTATCGAAATCCTCGGCGACGTACTTCCACCCGAGCACGTCACGCAAGAATGCACGCGTTGCGTTGGCATCATCGGAGTAAATCAAGGTATGAATTGAGGTAATCATGTCGTCATCGTTTGTTGTCGCTGCTACTGAGTCCATCTGTCGTCTGCGCTCGGCGCCTTGTTGGGCGTGTCCTGACGAAGGAAACATTCACGAGTCCTGTCTCGACTGACGCTCATCAGCGAGGGCGACCGAAGAACAAAACATAGCCGTCGGCGTCTTTGACCTCGAAACCACGCAAACCGTCATCAGTGTCCTTGAGTGGCTCGGAAAACTCAACATTGCGCGACGCGAATTCCGTCGCCAGTGCATCAGGATCCGGGACGTCAACGTATGCGTCCCAGCGGGCGATGCCTTGTTTGATGTCTCGCGTGTAGTTCGGCACTGGATCGACGCCGACTGCTTTAAGCATGATCATCGCGCCGCCTCTGCAAACGATGCCGAAGAAGATGTCCTCAGGAGCAGGCCCCTGGAAGACAATCTCAAATCCAAGCCGGTCGCGGTAGAACGCAAGCGATGACGGTACGTGCCTCACGATAAAAAACGGTGCGATGCCGCGAACCTCTGCTTGTGTCATGTGGACCTCTCCGCTCTTTGCGCCCAACGATCCAGCTCAGCACGGCGGCGACGAGGGGCGGCGACTGCAACAGTGGCGCGATGCCTCCGTTCGCTGCACAGAAAGTCAGGCGAGCTTATCATTGGCCATGCTGGGTGAACCGGAGCGTATCGCCATCGGGATCCTTCACGTAAAACTCGCGCGTGCCCCAACTCTGATCAATCGGACCTTCGTGGACTTTCTCAGGAGCATCCGGATTCCCAGGCGTGCGCAGCCCTCGCTTCCGAAACCTGCGGAAGGCTGCATCAACGTCATCGGTCGTAACGACGATTACTTGGCCAAATTCCCCGTCGCCACAGTGGCTGGAGAGGAGGAGTCGATCCCCGTTGCGCGACAACACGCTGAAAGACGGGTCTGCGGCATCGTCATCGCCGTCCACACGCTCGAAATCGAGCACGCCGATGTAGAACGCCAGTGACGTCTTCATGTTTCTACAGCGGACAGTTGCGAGGATTGCCATATGCCGACGTTCGTCCTAAGTGGCGTGGGAATTAGTCCCTAAGAAGGCAACAGGTTCGTTCGCCCCGCGCCTGTTCCAGGCCGCTTGTTATCTGCCGTCTCAATGGACGATTGACCTGTTAATAAAGTCAACGAGTGTAATGTACATAGCGACGACCGTTGGCATCAGGACCAGAAAGAGGGCAGATAGGGATGTGGCCAGAAAGCCTATCCAAGTGGCGCGGTTCTCTACTTTTCGCGTCCACACATAAATGCAATACGCCAACGCTGAAAGGGCCAAACCCGCCATCAGCAGTGGCCCATACGCTACGCAAAGGCGAGTGAAAGCGGGCATCTGCACTCCCGACGACCGCCCGATCATGGTAGGCATCTTCAGCATCATCGATAGAAACCAACACGCGAATCCGAAGAAGACGAGGACAACTGCATGTAAGATCTTGTTCATATTTCCTTTATTTCCTTTCTATTTTGATTGCCAGGTAACCGACTCGTCACGCGCGTGAAACAGATAACGCTGGACATCAGGGGCGCGCCGCCAATGATGCACGACATGGAAAAGCGAGGCTACTGGCGCGTCCACTGCATGTGCGTTGTTGGGCCGCATCATCTCGGCCCTCCTGCGGCGAGCCTCTCAAGCAGCCGTCGTGTCTGAGCGTCCGCCTCATTCGTCAACCTCTGCTGAAGCTCCGAATGAAACTCTTGTGTCGCTCGACCGGATGCGACTAGCCAGAGGCCGGTGCGAAACCAATCGATGCTTGTCCAGTCCTCGTCCGTCATCCCGCTCGGATCTTTGCCTTTCACCGTGCGCGTCCAAAGATCAATGTCGCCAGCGAATCTCTGGTAAACTTTGAGTTTCTCTGGCGTGAGCATGTGTAGTGCGGGCTAACGAGTAATCGGCGTCATATTAGACGTCTTGTAAGGCCTCATCGGAGCAGAATAATTTTTGTCAAGACCCTTGTCGATAAGATCTTGTCTCGGAAATAGCATTTGCTATTGGAAAAGCAAATACGTCAGTCCCTGGGAGAGACTGTGGTTTCCTTCCCAATCCTAAACTCGAGCTCCTGGATCAAGTCAGCTTACTGACCACGGATCACACCGATTACGCGGATGCTCGGTATCCGTGTCATCCGAGTAATCCGTGGTCAAAACGTTGAATTATCCCCCAATGCAACTCATCGAGCGGGTCGGGGGGACGAAGTCCGGTTCGCCTATGTGGTGGCGGGCTTCCTTCTGCAGGACGACATCGTGTAGCCAGGCCTCGATTTGCTCGTTGGACTCGCCGTTGCGCAGGCGGGAACGGAGATCATGCTCGGTCACACTGAAGAGACAGGTGCGAATCTTGCCGTCGGCGGTCAGGCGAATGCGATTGCAGTGGCCGCAGAACGGCTCACTGACGGGAGCGATGAGTCCGATCTCGGCGCGGCCATCGGCAAAGACCCAGCGTTTGGAGGTGGCCGAAGGGTTGTCGGCGGCGGCTGGGCGCAGATCGAAACGGGCCTGAAGGCGCGCGAGGACTTCGCGGGCCGGCACGACCATCTCCTTGAGCCAGGCGCGGGCCGAGTCCAGCGGCATAAACTCGATAAACCGGAAGGTCAGGTTTTGCACGCGGGCGAACTCGGCCAGGTTCTCAATCTCATGATCGTTGATGCCGCGGATGACGACGGCGTTGACTTTGACCGGAGCAAAACCCAGCTCCTGCGCCAGCCGGATGGCGCTCAGAACTTCCTCCAAACCGTCGCGCCCGGTGAGTTTTTTGAAATTGGCCTTGTCCAGCGAGTCGAGGCTGAAGCTGACGCGCCGCAGTCCGGCCCTGGCCAAGCCCGGGCCGTGCTGCGCGAAGAGGAAACCGTTGGTGGTCATCGCCAGATCCTCGATGCCCGGCACCCGGGCTATGCGGGCGGTCAGGTCCTCGACGCCGTGGCGGAGCAGAGGTTCGCCTCCCGTAAGCCGGATTTTTTGGATGCCGAGGCCGGCGGCAATGCGGACGACCCGTTCGATCTCCTCGAAGGTGAGGATTTTGGATTTGGGGACCCATTGCTGGACGATGGGCGCCGAATTGGGCAGGTGCGCCCAGTGACCGCGATAAAAATTGTGGGCCGCCTCAGTTTCCGGCAGGCAGTAAAGGCAGCGGAAATTGCAGCGGTCGGTGATGCTGACGCGCAAGTCGCGCAAGACGCGCCCGTACGAATCAATAAGTGAACCGGCCTGGATCATGTGGAAAAACCGCTAATCTTCGCTAATGCACGCTCAGCCTCGGGAGAAGAAAGCCCGATCCGAAGGCACAGGGCTTCACCAGGCGGCGTCTGGGTCGGCCGTGCGAAACCAGGATGTTTGATCTGCTTTCATTAGTGAAGATTAGCGCCTATCAGCGGTTCCTTACGGTCCGGAGCTCATTTTGGCGCGGTGGCATTGGTCGGCGCCGGTTTATTGGTCGAAGGGGGAATGACCCGGACGCTGCCATCGGCGCTGACTTCGACGTTGAGATCGTAGCTGGGCTTCTGGGCCGTCGCCTTGGGCGCCTCGAGACCTTGCATCAGCTTCTGGGCGCCGCGTTGATCGGTGCTGGCGAAGATGCCCTGCCGGGCCCATTCCAGCCGCTGGGCGATGTTGTGTTCCGCCCGCAGTTTGGCCACTTGCGCGCGGAGAATAGACAAGTCGTTGAACTGGCGTTCGAGCTCGGCTTTCTCGCTCATCAGACGGTGGAGTTGCGTTTGCAGGAAGGCTTTGTCGCCTTCTGAGGCTGCCAGCTTGCGCTTGGTATCGTCGATCTGGGTGTTGAGATTGGTGATCTCGTTGCTCAATTCACTGGCGCGCTTTTCCAGCACCTGGCTCTGCGCTTCCAGGTCAGCGATCTTTGTGTCGCGCTCTTTGACTTGCTGCTCGGACGCTTGCAACGAGGCCTCGGTTTTTGCCAGGTTGGAGGAGACCTGGGTGAAGTTGTTCGTCAGTTCGTCCAGGGACTTTTCGAAAGTCTTCTTTTGAGTATCCATGTCCTTTTCCATCGCCACGTTGACGCGCTTTTGATCCTCGAGATCGGAGCTGGCTTTGGTCAATTGGTTGGAAACCGTTTCGATCCGCGCAGTATCATCCTGGTGCTGATCGACGGCTTTTTTCCGCACGACAATTACGGCTATCGCCAGACCCAGAGAGAGTACAATCAAAACAATAATTCCGGTTCGGTTATTCATAGCATAGAGCAAGATGCAGGGTGGCAGGTGTTTTGGCAAGCAACTTGATTCTGCGGCGCGCCCACCTACATTGTAGCCATGAAGATACCGCGGGAAGTCCCGGTCATGACGCTGCCCGACGCGACGCTCTTTCCCCAGGCTTTGCTGCCGCTGTATATCTTCGAGCCGCGTTACCGGCAGATGCTGGCCGACGCGCTGCACTCGAACCGAATGTTTTCGGTGGCGATGCAAAAGCCTGGCAGCGGCCGCGAGACGCCCTCGCCGGTGGCGGGCCTGGGCCTGATCCGGGTGTCGGTGGGCCATCGGGACGGCACGTCACATTTGATTTTGCAGGGGCTGGCACGGGTGGAACTGGAAGAAACCGTCCGCTACCGGCCCTATCGGGTGCAGCGGATCCGCGCGTTGCAAGCCCCGCCCTGCGACAATGTTCGGGTGGATGCGCTGATGGCCAAAGTCCGCGAGCTGCTGGAAGAGCGCATTGAACTAGGCCTGCCATTTCCGATTCCGGGGATGCCACCGGAGAAAGCCGAGCAAAAGCACTCGTCGCCCTCCGTCTCGCCCAAGGAGATTCTGAACTACCTGGATTCCATCACCGACCCGGAGCAAACGGCGGACCTGGTGTCGTGCGCGGTGCTGCAAGCAGCGGCGGAGCGGCAATCGATCCTCGAGACCGTGGATGTCGAAGCGCGGCTGCGGCGATTGATTCGCTTTTTGCTCGCGGAGATCAAAACGAAACGTGAAGGTAACGGGTCATGAGTGCGGCAAGTTCCAGTTCCGTCGGCCGCGAGGAGGAGTTCTCGCTCCTGTTCGCGCAAATGGTCATGCAACAATCGAACCTGGCCATGATGCTCATGGGCAAGGTCGCCCATCCGGAGAGCGGAAAAGTGGTTCAGGACCTGGAGGCGGCGCGGCTATTCATCGACCAGTTGGAAATGCTGGAAGCCAAGACCCGCGGCAATCTTTCGAAAGAAGAGGAATCGCTTCTTAAGCAGACGTTGATGAGCTTGCGGCTGACGTATGTGGATTCTGTCGAGACGTCGCCGTCCACCGAAAAACGGCCTGAGCCGGCCACGCCCTCGCCGGCGACAAAACCGAACGAACCCAATGTCACGCCGGGCTCGTCTGCCAGCGAGGAAGAAGAGTCGCGAAAGAAGTTTACGAAGAAATATTGAGCGGTGAGGTAGGGCGCGCCTGTCCTCAGCGCGCCAGGCTGCGACACTGGGGCTTCTCGCGGCGCGCTGAGCACATATATCCGAAAATCTCCCATTTTTACGCAGATTTTCCGGTGTGGAATCTGCAAGGGAAGGATACCAATAACGGGATCTGCCACGAGCTTCGCGAAGCGTATGGAGTGCGTCCGGCTGGCCGGCGCTTTCGACCGTCGGTGACCGCGCCAGAGCGGGAGCAAGCTCCGGGCACTCCAAGCGCTTCGCGCGGTTCGGCCACGGTTGGAGCCCTTAATGACGTCGCGCCTTAGCCGCTTTGGTTCCGGCTCTGCCAGACTGGGGACGGATGCGCCCTGCCCGGCGTCTGGGACGGATCGCGGGTGAGGCTCAGGGCTTTTTGGTTTCCGGATTGGCGGGCTGGGCGGCGCCTGGCGGCGGCGGAGGAGGCAATGTCACTGACTTGAGCTTTTCGTCCAGGATCTCTACACCGGCCTCCTTCATTTTTTGTTTCTCATACTCCGGAAGCTTTACCTGAACGAGCTGGCCTTTGAGATAATCAGTGATGTCCTGCTTGACTTTCGCCAGCTCCATTTTTTTGGGCGGGAGCTTTTCGCTGAGCTTGATGATGTGATATCCGAACTGAGTCGTGACGATGTCGCTGATTTGGTTCGTATTCAGGGAAAAAGCTGCGGCTTCGAATTCCTTCACCATGCGTCCGCGCGGGAAGGTGTATTCGCCACCGCTGTCCTTCGAGCCCGGGTCTTCGGAGAACTCCTTGGCGAGTTTGGCGAAGTCCTCACCGGTGCGGGCCCGTTTCAGGATGTCCTCCATCTGTTTGTGCTTGGCGGCTTTTTGAGCCTCCGTCAGCTCGGAGTTGGTCGCCTGGTCCCGGGTGGTCAGCAGGATGTGACTGGCCCGGACCATCTCCGGCTGCTCGAACCGCGTCGGATTCTCGTCGTAAAACTTTTTGATCTCCGCCTCGCTGACATTGACGTTGAGCTCGTGCTCCAGCACAGCTTCGGCGGTGGCTTCTTCGTTCATCCTGCGTCGCAGGTCTTCCTGGGTCATGCCGACGGATTTTAATTGCCGGTTCAGCGCTTCTTCGCTGCCGGCTCGGCCCTTAATGTTCTCGAACCGGTTCGAGCTAACCTGCTTGCCTTTGGCCCGCTCAGCGTCGCCGGCTTTCATAAGCAGGACTTTGATTTGAATCAGACGGTCCAGGAGCTGTCGTTCCATCGTCAGCATTTCTTTGGAAGAAATGACTTGGCCACGCCCGACGGCGGAGGCTTTGATGCTGGTGACCGTCTCGTCCAGTTCGCTGCGCTTAATCTCGAAACCCTTGCCTTTGGCGATGACGGCGTCAGGGAACAGCTCGGCGGCCGCGGATGCCGGTTTGGCGGGCGCAACCGCGTTGGTGGAAGGGGGCTCGGCAGCAGCGAAAATGCGCTCGGCCGAAAATGCAACCACCGCAAATAGGGTGAAGAGAGACACGGACATTTTTTTCATAAACAGACGGGCTGAATACAATCTGGACCTACAGTTTAACCACCTTGACGTTGCTGATGTCCGGATCCTTCTGAATTTCGTTCAGCACTTCCGGCGGCGGCACGCTATCCAGATTCAAGACCGTTAAGGCGTAGCCCCCGACAGTATCACGGCTCAGGCTCATGCTGGCAATATTAAGATTGTGCCGGCCCATCAACGTCCCCAGATACCCGACGATGCCGGGTCGGTCTTTGTTCTTGAGGAGGAGCACGACTCCGAAGGGAACAATTTCGGTCGGCTGGCTGTACACGCGCACGATGCGCGGGTTGTCCGGCGAGCCAAAGAAAGTGCCGCCGGCGGAGATAAGTTTGAGTCCGCCGTTGGAGACCTGCACATGGAGCCATTCGTTAAACGTCACAGGTTCGGTGGAGCGTTTCTCCTCGACACTCAATCCGAGCGTGGAAGCGATGCTCCGCACATTGACGTTGTTGAGGTCCTTCACCAAGGCGCGAGAGAGAAAGCCGAGCAGGATGGCGCGCGTGACCGGATCGATGTTGGGCAGGTCTTTGGCCTTGCCTCCGTAGGTGATATGAAGGCGGTCCACTTGGGCCGGTGCAAGTTGCGCGAGGAACTTGCCCAGCTTTTCGCCTAACACCAGATACGGCCGCAGCTGCTCGTAGGTCTTCGCGTCCAGGTACGGCAGGTTGACCGCGTTGCGCACTTCGCCGGTGAGCAAATAGGCGGTGATGACTTCGGCGACCTCGACGCCGCATTTCTCCTGCGCTTCCTGCGTGCTGGCGCCCAGGTGGGGCGTAAGGGTGATGGCCCGATGTTTGCGAAACGGATGCTCCGCCGGCAACGGTTCCGTGCCGAAGACATCCAGCGCTGCGGCGGCGACTTTGCCCGAATCCAGGGCCGCGAGCAGATCCCCATCCACAATGATTTCGCCCCGCGCGCAATTTATGAGGCAGACTTTCGGCTTCATCCGGGCAAAGGCACGGGCGTTGAGCATGCCGCGCGTCTCGGCCGTGACGGGCAGGTGGACGGTGATGAAGTCCGCATCGCGATAAACGTCATCGAGGTCCGCGGCCAAATCAATTCCCAGTGCGCGCGCGCGGGCTTCGGTCAAAAAAGGATCGTAGCCGACGACTTTCATGCCAAAGGCCACGCTGCGTTTAGCCACCTCGCTGCCAATACGACCCAGGCCCAGCACTCCTAAAGTCTTTCCGGCCAGTTCGGCCCCCATGAATTGTTTACGATCCCATTTGCCCGCTGCCATAGAAGCGTGTGCTTGCGGCACTTTCCGCGCCAGGCCCAGCAGCATCGCAAAAGACAGTTCCGCCGTGGAAATGGTGTTGCCGCCGGGCGTGTTCATCACCACCACGCCATGTTGTGTCGCGGCTTCGACATCCACGTTATCGATGCCGACACCAGCGCGCCCCACAACCCGCAGTTGGGGCGCCGCTGCAATCACTTTGGCGGTCACTTTCGTCTCCGACCGAACGACCATGGCTACGACGTCCTTCACCACTGGCAGCAACTGAGCCTCGCTCAGCAGCTCCGGCAGAACCACCACGTCGAATTCCGGCCGCTGTTGCAGCAACGCAATGCCTTTGGGCGAAACGGGGTCGCAGACCAGAATCTTCATAAAGAAGGCGGAGTCTAGAACAGGCAGGAGTCAGGGTCAATCTTCGCAGCAGGGCCGCGGCGAAGACTTTGACGATTTTCGGCGACGCCGTGTTCGGGTGACTACTCGCCGGCAAGCGACGTTCTACAAGATTTCTTTATGGCCACTATTAACCAGACCAAAATCGTTAAAAATACAGCAAAGTTCGCTTGCGAAGCCACACAGGTGAAGGTACACATTTTTGCCGGTTTAAACAGACGACTGCGAGACTTGGGGTCTTTTGGCATCGCCGCGCTTTCGAGTAGCCAAAATTTGCTACACAGAAAGCAATTTAGGGTTGGTGTGCAGGGATAAGTTTCGTTCGCGATGAGCGCGTCGAGCCTGATGCCCGCCCACTATGGGTGACGCGAACCTGTATGCGCCGAGAGCGCTATTCTTGGGCTGAGTGACGTAAGGTCGAAATGTCAGCGATTTTCCCTAAATGGACCAACCGGCTACCGGGCCTGGTGATCACCGGCGCGCTGCTGGTCAGCACCGCTCTGGTAGCGGGCTCCTGGTATTATCTCACTCCGAAGTATTCGCGCGTGGGTTATCAGCCGGTCCAGCCGGTGAGTTTTTCCCACGCGACGCACGCCGGCCAGCTCGGGATCGATTGTCGTTACTGCCATAACGCCGTCGAAAAATCCTGGTATTCAAATATCCCGTCCAGTTCTACGTGCATGAACTGTCACAACCAGGTATTGAAAGATGACCCGCGCCTGGCGTTGGTCCGGGACAGCGCGCAAAGCGGCGTGCCAATTCCCTGGGTGCAGATTCATCGGGTGCCGGACTTTGTTTATTTCAACCATTCGGTGCACGTCAACCGCGGTATCAGTTGCGTCGAGTGCCATGGCCCGATCAACCAAATGGACGAGGTCTACCACTATCAGCCGCTGAGCATGACCTTTTGCCTGGACTGCCATCGGGACCCCGCCGTCAAGGTGCGTCCGCCCGATAAGATCACGGACCTGAACTGGAAATGGAGCGATAACCCGGAGGAAGCGGCGCGATTGCAGCGGCTGCACGGCGGCGAAATGGTTCGGGACTGGAAAGTGGAATCGTTACAGACGTGCTCGGCATGCCACCGATAATCAGACGATGAAAACCATTCCGCCAACCTGCCCCGAACCGGAAACCGGCCGCAAATACTGGCGGAGCCTGGATGAGCTGGCCGAGAGGCCGGAATTCCGGCAATGGCTCGAGCGCGAATTCCCCGCCGGCGCCAGCGAATGGACCGACCCGGTTTCGCGGCGGCATTTTGTCAAAATCATGTCCGCCTCGTTCCTGCTGGCCGGAGTTGGAATGGCGGGTTCCGGCTGCCGTCGGCCCGAGCAGCGAATTCTGCCGTTCAGCAAGATGCCGGAAAATTATGTGCACGGCGTGCCGCAATATTATGCCACGGCCATGCCAACGCGCGGGAGCGCCATTCCGCTGGTGGTCAAGTCCAATGACGGACGGCCGACCAAGGTCGAAGGCAATTCGCTGCACCCGGACAGCAACGGAGGGACCGATCGCTTCGTCCAGGCTTCGATCCTGAACCTGTATGATCCCGACCGCGCGACGCGCTTCGTCCACCGCGGAAGCGTGACGACCGCAGACGCGGCCTTCGGGTTTCTGTCTCAGATTTCGAAGCAGGCGCAGGCCAATGCCGGCCAAGGTCTCGGTATTTTGCTGGAGCGTAACAACTCGCCTTCGCGCCAGCGACTGCAATCGCTGTTCCGCGACAAATTTCCACAGGCACGCTGGTATGTCTATGAGCCTGTCGATTTGGGCGTGAAACGTCGCGCGGCGTCGCTCGCGTTCGGGCAACCGGTAAAGCCTTACTATCGGTTCGACGCGGCCAAAGTGATCGTGTCGCTCGACTGCGATTTCCTTGGTTCGGAGGAGAACGTCCACAGCCACATCCGCGGCTTCGCGCACGGCCGACGTCTCGAAAAGCCGGACGACGGGCTGAATCGATTGTATGCGGTCGAGAGTTTGATGACGCTCACGGGCGTCAATGCCGACCACCGGCTGCGGACTCCGAGCAGCGCGGTCGTGCAGGTGGCGGCAGCGCTGGCCGGCGAGATTCTGCCGGCGGGAACTGTCGCGGGCCTGGAGCGCGTAGGCCGGCCCGCCGGAATTGATCACAAGTGGATCAAGGAGTGCGCGAATGACTTGAAGGCCAGCCGCGGCCAGTCGCTGGTCGTCGCCGGCTATCGTCAGCCGCTGGCCGTGCATCTGTTAGCAAACGCCCTCAACGACGCGCTGGGCAATTTGGGGAAGACCGTTTTGTTCCACGCAGTGCCGGAATCCAAGGAAGGCTCGATGCGCGATTTAACTGCCGCGCTGAAGGCCGAACAGCTCGAGACGCTGGTCGTGCTGGGAGGCAATCCAGCCTATAACGCGCCGGCCGATCTGAATTGGGCGTCGGCGCGCGGGAAATCTAAATCCCTGAATGTCGTTCGTCTCGGCTATTCTGAAGACGAGACTTTCCCTCTCTGCGACTGGCATCTGCCGTCGGCGCATTATCTGGAGTCGTGGGGAGACGCGTGGACCAGTGATGGGACGCTGGTGCCGATACAACCGTTGATCGCGCCCCTGTTCGGCGGACTGACGGAGCTGGAGGTCCTGGCCCGGCTCGGCGGCCTGAGCACGACCAACCCGTACGACATCGTGCGCGAGACGTTTGCCGGGTTGATCGGAAACGGCAATGCCGAGGCCGCCTGGAGAAAATTCCTCCACGATGGTTTTCTCGCCAACTCCGCGGCCAAACCTGTGGATGTGCAATTGAGCGCGGCCGCCCTTGCGCAGGCGGTCGCCGAGGTGAAAGTTTCCAGACCCACGAAGGAGCGGCTCGAAGTGGTATTCCATCGCGATTACAGCGTGGACGATGGCCGCTACAATAACAACGGCTGGCTCCAGGAGATGCCAGACCCAATTACGAAGCTGACTTGGGACAACGCAGTGCTGATCAGCCGCAAGACAGCAGTCGAGTTGGGCGTGCAAAACACCGATGTAGTTGAAATCAAGCTCGGCGGCCGCAGCGTCCGAGGGCCGATCTGGATTCAGCCTGGCCAGGCGGATTATTCACTCGGGCTGGCGCTGGGCTATGGGCGCGAGCGCACCGGCCGGGTCGGACAGGGCAGTGGCTTCAACGCCTATCTGCTGCGCGCGAGCGACGCCGAGAATTTCGCCGTGGGCGCGACCGTGCAGAAGACCGGCCAAACCTATCCGCTCTCCACGACTCAGGATCATTGGTCCATGGAAGGCCGACCAATCGTGCGTGAGGCGAACATGGACCAATACCGGCAATTTCCAGATTTTGCCAAGCGGATGAAGCAGGAGGAGCCGCCCGTGGTGTCGCCGCTCTATCCCAATCCGTTCGATGAGTTGAAGAAGAAGGGTCTGCACCAGTGGGGCATGTCGATTGATTTGAACCTGTGCGTCGGTTGCTCGGCGTGCATGATGGCGTGCCAAAGCGAGAACAATGTTCCCATCGTGGGCAAAGATCAGGTCAAGCGCGGGCGCGAGATGCATTGGCTGCGGATCGATCGCTATTACGCGGCCAGCCCCAAAAAACAGAATTTCTCCCAGACCTTCGAAGTGGACCAGAAGGAGCAGTTCCAAACCTGGATTGACGATCCGCAGGTGGTGACGCAGCCGATGCTTTGCCAACACTGCGAAGCGGCCCCCTGCGAAAACGTCTGCCCGGTCAATGCGACCGTTCACGACCAGGAAGGCCTGAATCTAATGGTCTATAACCGCTGTGTCGGCACGCGTTATTGCTCGAATAATTGCCCCTACAAGGTCCGCCGCTTCAATTATTTTGATTACAATAAGCGCCCGCTCGGACCGAAGCTCTACCTGGGTCCGTTCGCTCACCGGCAGGAGGACGAGTGGGATCTGCTCAAGATGAGCAAGAATCCGGATGTGACCGTGCGCATGAGAGGCGTGATGGAGAAATGCACTTTCTGCGTGCAACGCATCGAGCAGGCCAAGATTGCTCAAAAGGTCAAAGCGGGCGCCTCGGCCGACGTGGTCGTGCCCACCGACTCCTTCACCACCGCCTGCGCGCAGGCTTGTCCCGCAGGAGCCATAGTTTTTGGCAACATCAAGGACGAGAACAGCCGCGTATCGAAACTCAAGAAGCAGGCCAGGGATTACACCGTGCTCGAGTTCCTGCTCACCAAACCGCGTCTGACCTATCTGGCAAAAGTGCGCAACCCAAACCCGGCCATGCCGGACTACGTGGACTTGAAGGAAGGGCCGTTGAGTTTGCAGAGCTACGAGCAGAAATCGGGCAGTCCGTTTCAAGAGAAGGGGACCGAGCACGCTGAAAAGAAAGGAGCGGAGTGATCACTGCCGAAGCCAGGCCTGCGACCGTGCCGCAGCCGCCCGCTGGACTGCAGCGGGTGCCGCTCGTCGCGAACAATCGCAGCTTTGGCTGGATCTCGAACCAGATCGCCGGCCTGTGCGAAGGCAAAGCGCCGCTTTGGTGGTGGGTGATGTTCGTCCCGAGCTTCCTGGCGCTGTGCATGCTCGGTTTCATGCTCAGCTACCAGGTCTCCACCGGCGTTGGCGTCTGGGGCAACATGCACCCGGTGATGTGGGCGTGGGACATTGTCAATTTCGTCTGGTGGATCGGTATTGGGCACGCCGGGACCCTGATTTCAGCCATTCTCTTCCTGCTGCGCCAGCGCTGGCGCACGGGTGTGAATAGGGCTGCCGAGGCCATGACGATTTTTGCCGTCATGTGCGCCGGCATCTATCCCGCGATGCACGTCGGCCGGGTATGGTTTGACTGGTGGCTATTCCCGATTCCGAACTCGAATTCGATCTGGCCGCAATTCCGCTCGCCGTTGATGTGGGATGTGTTCGCCGTCTCGACATACTTTACCGTTTCGGTCCTGTTCTGGTACATGGGGTTGATCCCCGACTTGGCCGTGATGCGCGACCGGGCCAAGACCCGGCTGCGGCAGTTCCTATACGGCCTGTTCGCCGTCGGTTGGACTGGCTCGAACCGGCACTGGAGTAATTACGAAAAGGCTTATTTGATCCTGGCCGGGCTTTCGACGCCGCTAGTGCTCTCGGTGCACTCGATCGTCTCGCTCGATTTCGCCGTCTCGCAATTGCCGGGCTGGCACACGACGATTTTCCCGCCCTATTTCGTCGCCGGAGCTATTTTCTCCGGGTTCGGCATGGTGTTGACCCTGCTGATTCCGCTGCGCTCGATGTTCAAGCTGCAGGACATCATCACGATGCGGCACATCGATGTGATGTGCAAAGTGACGCTGGCCACGGGTTCAATCGTCGGCTACGCCTACGGGATGGAGTTTTTCATCGCGTGGTATAGCGGCAATCCGAACGAACAATTCCATTTCCTCAACCGCGCGCTCGGTCCCTACCAATGGGCCTGGTTTTTCATGATCGGCTGCAATGTGCTCGTGCCGCAGGTCTTCTGGATCAAGTGGTGCCGCCAGAAGCTGTGGTTCGTGTTTATCATTTCGATCCTGGTCAACGTAGGTATGTGGTTCGAGCGCTTCGTCATTATTGTCATCGGGCTGCACCGCGAGTTCCTGCCGTCCAGTTGGGGTTATTACAAGCCCACTTACGTGGACATTTGCACTTATATTGGAACGTTTGGCCTGTTTTTCACATGCTTCCTGCTCTTCATCCGATTTCTGCCCATGATCGCCATCTCGGAAGTGAAAGGTGTTACTGCCCAGGCCGACCCGCATCACCCGGCTGGCGGCGCAAAAGTTGAGGAGATTATTCCCGATGAAGAGTAACGCCAAACCCTACGGCATGATCGCCGAGTTTCGGACCGCCGCCGCGGTTCTTCACGCGGCAGAGAAGGTCCGCAACGCAGGGTTCCGCAAATGGGACGTCTTCACGCCCTTCCCGGTGCACGGCATGGACCGGGCGATGGGGCTGAAGAACTCGAAAGTGGGCTGGTTTGCCTTCCTAGGGGGTGTCACGGGTTACACGACGGGCATGTTGATGATCTGGTTCATGAACGCGTTCGACTATCCGATCGTGGTCGGCGGCAAGCCGATGTTCAGTCCTTACGGTGCGTTTCCGCCGTCGTACGAGTTGACGATTCTTTTTGGCGCGTTTGGTTCGCTGTTCGGCATGCTGTTCTTGAATCGTCTGCCTCGGTTGCACAATCCGCTGCTGAAGAACAAACGCTTCTCCCTCGTCACGCACGATCGGTTCTTCATCGCCATTGAGTGCGACGATCCGAGCTATTCCGAAGCCGAAACCCGCAAGCTGCTCGAAGAAGCCGGCAGCCCGCATATCGAGGTGGTGGAGGAATAATGCGCTATTTTCTACTCATCTTCGGTGTCTGCATCCTGGCGGTCGTCGGTGTGTTGGGCAAACGCGGCACGCACTTCCGTAAACCTTCGCTCTACATTTTTCCCGACATGGAGTGGCAGCTCAAGCTCCGCCCGCAAAAGGAAAACGGCTTCTTCACCAACGGCCTGACTTCGCAATTGCCCGTCCCCGGCACGGTCGCCCGCAGCACGCCGATTCAGACCCTCACCGGACCGGTATTTCCGTACGAAGATGCACCGGTAAATACCGGGCATTTGACCGGCACGACCAATTTCATCGAAAACAATCCGCTGCCGATCACCGCTGCTCTGCTCCGACGCGGCCAGCAGCGCTTCACCATCAACTGCTCGCCCTGCCATGGCGCGACCGCTGACGGCAACGGCATGCCCAAAAAGCTCGGCGCCATGGCTGTCGTCGCGAATTTGCACGACAAACGCATCGTAGAGATGGCCGACGGCGAGTTGTTTTTCGTCATCACCAACGGCCGGAATAACATGGGCGCGTATGGGGCGAACATCACGGTCGAGGACCGCTGGGCTGTTATCGCCTATTTGCGCGCGCTGCAACTGGCCCGGTTGGGCACGCTCGAGGACGTCCCGGTAGCATTGCGCGGAAGCTTGCAGAAATAATTATGAAGTCGGGAATTAAATCTGCAACCGGGCCGCTTGATTTGTCGACATGGCGGAATGTGCCCGGGATCCTGATGGGAGCCGGCGGTCTGCTTGCGGCCGTTGGCCTGGGAGTCAGTTGGAAGGGCGGAGCTCAGGAATTTCTTTATGCCTGGCTGCTCGCTTTCATGTTTTATTTGAGCCTATGCCTCGGAGCCCTGTTCCTGGTTCTCGTACATCACCTTTTTGATGCAGGCTGGTCGGTGGCTATCCGGCGTTTCTGCGAGCACATCGCCACTCTTCTCTGCCCCTGGATGCTGCTTCTGTTTCTGCCCATCGCCCTCGGAGCCAGGTCGATCTATCCGTGGATGCGCGAAGATCCGAGACTCGATCACGCGCTCAAGGCTAAACTGCCGCTGTTCACTCAGCCGATGTTTTACGTCGTGGCGGCCGTGTGCTTCGGGCTTTGGTTTCTGTTTTCGCGCCGGCTGCGATATTGGTCGCTTCAACAGGATAAGACCGGCGCCGCTGAGCCGACCCATCGGATGAGGACTTACTCGGGCATCGGCATTTTCGTATTTGCGGCCACGCTGACCATGGCGGCCGTGATGTGGATGAAAGGTTTGCAACATGAATGGTTCTCGACGATGTACGGCGTTTATTATTTTGCTGGCAGCGTCTGGATGACGCTGGCCACGGCTTATGTCATTACGATGATCCTGGATCGCCAGGGGGTGCTGAGCGATGTGCTGCACGAGCACCAATATTATTTTCTCGGTTCACTGCTCTTCGCCTTCACCGTCTTTTATGCCTATATCCATTTCGCACAGTATTTCATCATCTGGAACGGCAACATGCCCGAGGAGACTTTCTGGTATGTGGTGCGAGAGAGAGGCACGTGGTTTTGGGTCGGCATCGTCATCATCTTCGGCCATTTCTTCATCCCGTTCCTGGCGCTGCTGCGGATCGATGTGAAACATGTATTTCGGTTCATGGTGCCGCTGTGCGCATGGGCGTGGCTGATGCATTTCGTTGATCTGTCGTTCAACATCCTGCCGGTGCCGCACCCGGAGGGCTACCCAGGCCAATGGCTGTGGCTCTATGTCGGCTGCTGGGCGTTCATGGGAGGGTTCTTGGGCTGGAGATTCCTGAAGGAATACGCCAGTCATCCTCCATTCCCGCAGAAGGACCCGCGGCTCATCGAGGCGATGGGCTTCTATCATCCGGTGCCGACGCAGATCTCCGGTGGCGAGCTGGATCAAGCGGATGAGCTGCGAGACGCTCCGCCGCAATTTCGTGGAGGTGTCAAATGAATGCGGAACCTGTTCGCGATCGCACCCGGTTGGCCTATGCCGCCGCCATCCTGGGTTCTTTTCTGATAGTGGCCGCGCTGGCCTGGGCCATGCACCACTACACTCAGCCCCCGCCTCTGGGCGAAGAGCGCGCCGCCGTGCGCACCCGGACTCTGGCTGAACTGCGCGCCGCGGAGGCCGAGGCACTTCATAATGTTGGCTGGATTGACCAGAGCAAAGGCCTCGTCCGGCTGCGGATCGACGATGCGATGGCGCTGGTCGAGCGCGCCTGGCAAAATCCGGCCGCCGCCCGGTCGAACCTGCTCGAGCGCGTCGCCAAAGCCAACCCGCCTCCGCCCAAGCCGGCGCCGAGTCCGTTCGAATAATTCAGTCCGATGACAACGGCTGAGACATCAACACCCGAAGTATCTGCTCGCCCGCCCGCAACGGTCGCGGAAATCGATGCTTCCTGCCGGCTCCCGCTCTTCCTGATGTTCGTGAGCGCGGCGATCTGGCTGCTAATCGGGTCGGCGTTCGGTTTGATTTCCACGCTCAAATTTCATTACCCCAATTTCCTCGCCGATTACGCATGGTTGACCTACGGACGAACGCACCCTGCTGCTCAGAACTGCGCGCTCTACGGGTTTTGCCTGCAGGCCGGACTGGGCGTAGGGCTATGGTTGATCGCCCGTCTGGGCCGGACGCCTCTCGCGCATCGGTGGATGATCACCATCGGCGCCAAGTTATGGAATCTGGGCGTCACGGTGGGCCTCCTCGGCATCCTGGCCGGCGACGCCACCGGCTTTGAAAACCTCGACATGCCGCAGTACGGCGCGCGGATTATTTTCCTCGGCTATCTCCCGTTCGGAATCTGGACTGTGCTTACCTTCCATCAGCGCCGCGTGCGGGCGCTGTTTGTCTCGCAATGGTTTGCTCTAGCGGCGCTGTTCTGGTTTCCATGGATTTATTCGACAGCCTACCTTTTACTCGTCGGCTTTCCAGTTCGTGGCGTGGCTCAGGCGGTGATCGCCTGGTGGTTTTCCGACAATCTGCTGGTGGTTTGGCTCGGGCTGATGGGCGTGGCCACGGTGTTCTATTTCGTACCCAAGCTGGCACAGGCGGAACTGCACAGTCGCTATCTGGCGCTGCTATCCTTTTGGACCCTTATTCTGTTCGGCAGTTGGGGCGGCATTCCCAACACCGCGCCAGTCCCGGCCTGGATGCCCGCTTTGAGCACCACGGCGACGGTGTGGACGCTCGTCCCGGTCCTTGCCGCAGCGCTCAATGTTTTTGGAACGTTGCGAGGCAAATACTCCAACGTAAGATCGAGCCTACCTCTCCAGTTCATCTCGCTGGGCGTGATTGGATTTATCCTCGCGGGCGTGATGAACATCGCGGCGGTTCTGCCGCCAATCGGCGAACTTACGAGCTTCACCTGGTTCACCGCGGCTCGCACACAGGCGAGTACTTATGGATTCTTCTCGCTGGTGATGTTCGGGGCGGTCTATTACATCCTTCCGCAACTTGCTGGAATCGAATTTAGCTCGCCGAAGCTCGTGCGGGTTCACCTCTGGGTCGCAGCGGCGGGGGTTGTACTTTTAATCGTGCCCTTGGCCGCTGGCGGCCTGGTCCAGGGTTTCAAGCTGCAGGACCCGGCCGTTGACTTCCTGCAGGTTTCCAGATCGACGCTGCCGTTTTTGCGCGCCAGCACGATGGGTGATGTGCTCATCGCGGCGGGCCACGTTGCTTTTGCCGTGAATGTGATTGGTGTGGTGAGGCGTTTTTCCCGCGCCCGCATGGCTGCCGCTTATGCCACCGCCACGGAGAGTCTTTTCAATCCCGCGGGGTCCTCATGAACTACGGTCCATTGATTTTTCTCTCGGCATTTCTGGCTCTGGCCAGCTCGTGGTTTGGGTTGGTGCTGGCCCCGCAGTTACAGGTGGGCCGTTTGCAAACCACCAATACACTCTCCGCCGAGATGAATTATCCGGTTACCAGGCCGGGATTTGCCCGCGAAGGCCTGGATGTATATCGCGCGAACGGCTGCGCATACTGCCATAGCCAGCAAGCAGGCCAGACTGCGACAGTTTGCGACGTCGTCCTGACGGAAGCCGGAACGAACAAGGCTGCTCTCATCGCCGCCCTCCGGAAGGTGCGCCCAGAAATCTCCGAGCCTGAGGCTGGCGAGTGGACTACCAAGCTCCCAAAGTCCGTTTTGGAAGGTGTCAAGCGAGCTCAGGCCGACGCGGCGGTAAGTGAGCTCAAGGTCGGCGACGCGAAAGCCGAGCTCCATATCGTGCCGGTAGGTCCGGACATCGCGCGCAATTGGGGCAAGCGTCGTTCGGTCGCCGAGGATTTCCTTTATGATTATCCTGTGATGCTGGGAGAACAACGCGTCGGCCCGGATCTTTCCAATGTCGGTTTGCGGCTGCCGGAGCCGAACTGGCATCTCCTCCATCTCTATGCACCGCAATTGCAGGTGAAGGGCTCGGCAATGCCGCCGTATCGGTACTTGTTCGAGACGAGGAAAATCGAACGGGCCCCAGCTCCGGATGCGCTGGCGCTTCCCGCCGGGTTTGCGCCACGCCCGGGATATGAAATTGTGCCCACAGCCGAAGCGAAAGCTCTCGTGGCTTATCTGGCCAGCTTGCGAGCGAACGCGGACCTTTTCGTCGCGCCGCTGACCGTTCCGGCTGCGCCTCCAGCCTCGACAAATGCCCCGCCGGCGAGTGGCGGCGCGACGAATGTGGCTCTGACGAACATTCGAGCAGCGCCTTTCACCGCCGAGGAATTGAACGCGATCCCAGAGCGCAAATAAGTCGCGGTCCGATAATTGCATCAGACCATGGACTCACTCGACATCCAACCGAAGCCCCCGACGCCAGCGGCCGAAGAACCCCGCGCGGCGCGGCGGACGGTCCCGGTCTGGCTCCTGGTGCTTCTGCTGCTGCTGATTTATTGGGGGATGTTGTATTTCGACGAGCACGGTGGCTGGTTCAGCAAGGAAGTTTACTATCCGTTCAATTCGTTCGCCGAGGTGTTGGACTATCAGCCTCCCAAAGGAGGGATCGATCTGGTTCGCGGCAAAAAGGTTTTCGATGATAATTGCGCCGTCTGCCACAACACCGATGGAATGGGCAAGCCCGCCCAGGCCCCGCCTTTGAACGGCTCGGAGTGGGTGAAATTGGCTCCGAACCGCCTGCTGCGCATCCCGTTGTATGGCCTTAACGGTCCCATAACGGTCAAGGGCCAGCAGATGACGTTTACGATCCCGATGGTTGCGATCGGACAGGCGTTGCCGGAAGAGGCTTTAGCCGCCGCGTTGACCTATGTTCGGCAGGTCTGGGGAGATAAAGCGTCTCCGATAACGGTTGAGCAGATCAAAGCAGTAAAAACTCAGGTGGGCAACCGTTCCACGCCCTTCACGCCAGAAGAAGTGATGCAGGCGCCTGAGAAGTAGCATTATTCCATTGCCTTTCTCAATGATTCTGTCTGTCTTTCGCCATGCGCCGTTCAAACGCACTCCGGCTATCGGCTGGGTTTCTGTGCTCTCTTCAGTTCCTTGCCATTCCAGCGTTTGCCGATTCGCCGGCGCGAGAGATGGCCGAGGCCGCGAACAATTTCCTGGCAGCTCTGACGCCTGAGCAAAGGGCCAGGGCGGTTTTCGAATTCAAAGACGACCAGCGGTTCGACTGGCATTTCATTCCCAAGCCACGCAAGGGGCTTTCGTTCCAGGAGATGACTTCTCCGCAACGTCTGCTGGCTCACGCGCTGCTCAGCGCCGGCCTGAGCCAGCGCGGCTACATGAAAGCCACGACGATTATGAGCCTCGAACAAATCCTTTACGACCTTGAAGACAAGGCTCCCCATCGGAATGCGGAGCTTTATTTCGTCACCGTTTTCGGCCAGCCGGCCAAAGCCGCCTGGGGTTGGCGGGTCGAGGGACACCATCTTTCGGTGAATTTCTCTCTCGACGGCGATCAGGTTCTATCGGTGACGCCGTCTTTTTTTGGGGCAAATCCCGCCGAGATCCAAAGTGGCCCTCGCAAAGGGCTGCGCGTGCTGGGCGGGGAGGAGGATCTCGCCCGCCAGTTGGTGAAGTCGCTCAGCTCCGACCAGCGTAAACAGGCTATCATCTCGACGGATGCTCCGCGCGACATCATTACGGGCGCGGACCGCAAAGCTCGGCTTTTGGAACCGCTGGGGATTGCCGCCGCGGCCCTCACACCGACGCAACAGGAGCTGCTTTTCGCTCTGTTCCGGGAGTACGTCTTTCGTTGCCGGGCAGAAATCGCCGAGTCGGACTTAAGAGCAATTCGAGAAGCGGGCGAACAAAAGATCCATTTCGCCTGGGCGGGCGGACTCGATCCTGGTCAGGGCCATTACTACCGCATCCAAGGCCCCACCTTCTTAATGGAGTACGACAACACGCAGAACAACGCCAACCACATACACTCCGTCTGGCGTGATCGGCAGAACGATTTTGGCGAGAACCTGCTCCGCAAGCATTACGAACAGGTTACGCATCCGAAATAGGCAAGTCCAGCACGGGGCGCTTATCCTGGCGCCATGAGGCTTTGAGCGCCCTGGGAGCTCGATTTGCCAGAGTTAATTGTGCTTCGGATTTCCTGCGACGGCGCCCGTGAGGCGGAAGCGCGCCAACTCGGTGCCGCCTCTCACCCCGGGGATTAGCGCCATTAAGCCTGTATCTTCGCTCTCAAAATAGAAGAACAGCAGCACGCGGCCGGCGACGACCGCATTTCCGTGCGTGAACTTGAATTGAGCTAGCCGGAGGATGCGCCGGTTGTCCAGCACTGCAGGTTTGCCGAGTGTCTGGCCGGCCACATGCGTCAGAACGCCGACCAGGTTCAACGCCTCTTCCGGTTCACACTGGCGAATGAATGGTTCATCCCCGGCGAACTCCTCGAGGAAATAATAGAGCGCCTGCTCGTAATCGGTCGCGTGTTGAAGCTTCTCGCGCAGGATCCCGAAGTGATGAGCCAGATTTTGCGATGCCGTGTTCAAAACGATGGCATTGTTAATTACGTGTTCAACTACCTCAACTGCTTCATCGCGTTGTCCATCGCGGCAAAAAGCTGATTCATCGTCGCCTCGGTTTCGTCCCCCATGTTCGAGATGCGGACCGTGGTTCCTTTGATCTTGCCATAGCCGCCGTCGATCAGGAAGCCCTGGTCTTTCACCAGTTTCTGCAGTTTCGGTGCGTCAACGGTCCTACCGCCCGGTTTGGCGCCGTTATTGATGCACGTGAGCGTCAGGGATTCAAAACCCTGTTCGGGAAAGAGCGTGAAACCATGCCTGGCGGCCCAATCGCGCGTCATCTGATTCGTGCGCCGATGCCGCGCGTAACGCGCTTCCAGACCCTCGGCGAAGAACTCGTCCAGCTTGGAACTGAGGGCATAGACGTGCCCGATGGTGGGCGTGCTCGGCGTCATGCTCTGCTCGGCATTTTTCTGGAACTCGACCAAATCGAAATAGTAACCCCGATCTTTCATGGTGGCGGCTTTCGCCAGCGCTGCGGGCGAACAAACAAAGACCGCCATACCGGGAGGCAGCGCGAATGCTTTCTGTGTGCCGGCCAACAGGACGTCGAGTCCCAGTTCATCGAAGTTGAGCGGCACCGCGCTCATCGAGCTGACCGAATCGGCGATAAACATGACGTTGGGATATTTCTTTTTGAGCGCCGCGATTTCGACCAGCGGACTCATAACGCCGGTCGAGGTCTCATTGTGAATGACGGTCAGGGAATCGAACTGGCCAGTGGCAAGTTTTTTGTCCACGTCGCTGGCCCGAATGGGCGAACCCCACGGCACTTGCAACGGCTCCGCCGGCTTGCCGCAGCGTTGCGACACGTCCAGCCATTTGTCGGAAAAAGCGCCGCACATGCAGTTGAGCACTTTCTTGCACACCAGATTGCGGATTGCGCCCTCCATGACACCCCAAGCGGAGGAGGTGCTCAGATAGACCAGTTGGCGCGTGGAAAGCAGTCGCTGCAACTGCGGCTGGATTTTCGCGTAGAGATCCTTAAACCCCTGCCCGCGATGGCCAATCATCGGCGTGCCGAAAGCGAGGAACGTTTTCTCGCTTACTTCGACCGGTCCAGGAATGTGCAACTTGATATGTCCCATAAGGCGGGGCAAATGTTTCATCGGCGACTGTCTGTGGCAAGGGTTTTGGAGTCGGCACCGGCGTTGCGGACAAGGCGCGTTCTGCTAGTGTGCGGCCATGGCGTTCGATTCCTTTCACGAGTTCCTGACCCAGCTTGAGCGGGCGGGGGAATTGAAGCGTCTTTCAGCGCCTCTCGCGACCGAATTGGTCATTACCGAACTCGCCGATCGCGAGATGAAAAAGCCCGGGGGCGGACAGGCGCTCTTGATTGAGAAGCCCACGGTAAACGGCGTCGCGTCACCCTTTCCTCTGGCAATCAACACGCTTGGCTCCTGGAAACGCATGGCCATGAGTCTGGGCGCCGAGTCGGTCGAAGCCGCCGCCTCCTCTTTGGCCTCGCTGGTTAAAGCCAAACCGCCTACCTCGATGACCGAAGCGCTTAAACTGTTGAGCACCGCCCTGGACTTGCGCCACGCCAAACCCAAAACTGTCCAGAGCGGCCCGTGCAAAGAGGTCATCCACAAATTCGACGCCTCACCAACCCACGTCGAGCCCTGGCCGGCGGCGCCCAATTGGCGGGATCCCTCAACTCTGAACGTTCAACTCCCAACTCTGCTCAACCTCCCCATTCAACAATGCTGGCCGCTCGACGGCGGCCGTTTTATTACGCTGCCCGGCGTGGTCACGAAGGATCCCGACACCGGCGAACGGAATGTCGGCATGTATCGGATCCAGATTTACGACGACCGTACCACCGGCATGCATTGGCAGCTTCAGAAAGTGGGTGCGCGGCACGGACGACGCTACTATGAATCGGGCACGCGCATGCCCGTTGCCGTGTTTCTGGGGGGCGATCCCGTGTTCACGTTTGCCGCTACCGCGCCGCTGCCCGACGGCCTGGACGAGTTTTTGCTGGCAGGTTATTTGCGGAAGAAGTCCGTCGAATTGGTCAAGTGCGAGACCAACGACCTCGAAGTGCCCGCCAATGCTGATTTCGTCATCGAGGGCTACGTGGACCCGCGCGAACCGCTGCGCGAAGAGGGACCCTTTGGCGATCACACGGGCTATTACAGCCTGCCGGAGACGTATCCGGTCTTCCACATCACCGCCATCACGCATCGGCGCGATGCTGTCTATCCCGCCACCATTGTCGGCATCCCGCCAATGGAGGATTTCTATATCGGCAGCGCCTCGGTGAAATTGTTTCTGCCGATTTTCAAGATGAACTTCCCGGAAATCGTGGACCTCGCGCTGCCGGCTGAGGGCGTATTTCACAACCTCGTCTTTGTCAGCATCAAGAAAAGTTATCCCCTGCAAGCTTACAAAGTCATGCACGGCCTCTGGGGCATGGGCCAGATGATGTTCACCAAATACATCGTTGTGGTTGACCACGACGTGAAAGTGCACAACACCAGCGAAGTCCTATTCCGACTCTGCGCCAACACGGATCCACAACGCGACAGCATCTTCACGAAAGGCCCCGCTGACGTTCTTGACCACGCCACCACCGACCTCGCCATGGGCAGCAAGATGGGAATCGATGCCACGCACAAACTCCCTGGCGAAGGCCACAAACGCGGCTGGCCGCCGCTGATAAGAATGGACGAAGTCACGCGCAAGAAAATCGACGCGTTGTTCAAAATCAACCCGAAGCAGTCGCTGTGATGGGCACCACGGAAATTGTTAGCGAGCTTTTGCGGCCAAGGCGGTCCTTAATCGCTGCAGACTTTTCTTCGGCCAGACTTTTTTGGCGTCATAATAGTCCCTAAAGGCGGGTGTACTTTTGGGGAGCCTGAGCCACGGCACCTTGGTGCTAGTATAGATGTGGATATCGGGTCGAAGGGCACTCGGGTCGTCAAGCGTTCCGACGCGAACGAATCTGAGCTGAGGGCGGCGCCCGTAGTTGCTCCAAACCGCAACCTTGCATTTGGGGCAGCGATAAATGTCGTGTGGAGCATAGTCACGCGGAACAGGGACGGCTTCCGGGGTCCCGCGCAAGAGCTTTATCGCCGAAGTTTCGATGAGGGCATTGAGAACAAATGCGCTGCCGGTGTGCCTTTGACAATCCGTGCAATGGCAGCAATGCACGCGGATAGGCGCGGCCAATAGTTCGTATCTCACCTTGCCGCAGGAACAACCACCTCGAAGTTTTTTTCTCATCCGACCAGAGCTCCTTTGCATATTTTTTAGTTACATTTTTGCGCGGCGATATTTTGCACTTCAAGATGGCGTGGGCGCAAGCTCCCAGATATCCGGACCCAGGCGCGATCTTTGTGCGTGCCCATTTTCGGTGAGGTGCGAAGGCAAAGTGGCGGTGCGAGCGATCTTGGCGACTGCTCCATTTTCGAAGATTGATGGTGCAAGCCGCCACGCTTGCAAGGAGCGATGGTACGGCGCCAGGGGCAGGCGTCAAGGCACGGCAGTTAGGCGTACTGGATATCTGGATGGTGGAGAGTTGATTGACCAGAGGAAACCGACGAAGGGGGGTGTCGATGGTAGAAGGCGCTTTCCACAACCTTGTCTTTGTCAGCACCCAGAAGAGTCTCCTGCTGCCGGCCTACAAGATCATGCATGGTCTCTGGGACACGTGGCCAGATGATGTCCACCAATTACCTAGAAAATCCTGCTGCTATAGGTGGCAAGGTATGAGAATATGAAAACTGAAAGTGCGTAATCCTTTGGTCAGAACATGAAAGCCATCATTATCGGCGCAGGGCGGGGGCGGCGGCTAATGCCAACGACCGCCGATACTCCGAAATGCTACGCCGAGGTGCGCGGCCGGCGCTTGCTTGATTGGTGCGTCGGCGCTTTCGCCGAGGCGGGCATCAAAGACATTTGCTTCATCGGCGGCTACCAGATCGAGAAAGTGCGGCGCGACTATCCGGACTTCACCTTCCGCCACAATGCCGGCTGGGAGCAGAACAACATCCTCGCCTCCCTGATGCACGCGGAAGATTTGATGGGCGAGGGTTTCATCTGCTGTTATTCGGATATCCTGTTCACGAGCGACGTGATTCGCCGGACGCTGGTGCATCCGGCCGACATCGTCCTGAGCGTGGATACAGCCTGGCTGGAGCGTTACCGGCACCGCACGCAGCATCCTCCCGACGACGCCGAGAAAGTCACAGCCGGGAACGGCTACGTCACGCGCATCCATCGCGGCATTCATCCCCACAAGGCGCACGGAGAATACACCGGCATTGGCAAATTCAGTCCCGCCGGCTCGGCTCAGCTCCGCGAACATTATCAGCAGGCCCGCACAAAATATACCGGCAAACCATTCCGCGAAGCGCCCTCGCTCGAGAAGGCTTATCTGATCCTCCTTTTTCAGGAAATGATCGAGGCCGGCGTCCGGATGGCCCACGCGGACACTGCGGGCGATTACATGGAAGTGGATACACAGGAGGATTTCGACCTGGCCCGCAAGTATTGGGCGGGGAATGGAGCCGTCTAGATGCGCATCACCGGTGGAACAGCAGCTCGGCGGATTTTGAAAGCGCCGAAGGGACTGGGCGTGCGGCCTACGGCCGACCTCGTCAAGCAGGCGGTCTTCAATAGCCTTGGGGCGCGCGTCGCGGGCGCGCGGGTCCTGGAACTTTTTGCCGGCACAGGCGCTCTTAGTCTCGAATGCCTGAGCCGTGGCGCCGTCTTGGTTGTGTGCGTCGAGAAATCGACACGCCACGCGGAACTCCTTCGCCAGAACTTTCAGCTCGCCGGTTTTCCGTCCGAATTGTTGCAAGCGCGGGTGCAGGACGTCTTCGTCGCCATCTCACAACTGGCCGCGGCGGCCCAAAAGTTCGAGCTGATATTGGCCGACCCGCCTTATGGAGAAAAGAATCTCGAGCGGCGCTCGACTTCTCTGGCGCAGCAATTGTTGGATGACAGCCATTTGCCTGGGTTGCTGTCCGCTGACGGCGTGCTCGTGCTGGGCCACGCCAGACGCGATACGCTTTCCGTGCCGGATAGCTGGCGCGAAAAAAAACTCCTCAAGCACGGCGACAGCATCATGCGCTTCCTGTGTGTGGGCGCTGACAGTTAGTTTGGGCTTTGGTTATTGGATTTTGGAATTTGACCACGGGTGTGCAGCCAAACGCACAGTTACAGCCCGGCACGTTTTGCCGCAAACTTGCAGCTAACAACCGATAACCGAGTGATCGAACAGTGACGACAGGTCCGCAACATCAGAAACATAGGCCTCCTCTCCCTACCCCTCTCCTCCAAAGGAGGAGAGGGAAATGTTCTCGGCGTAGCTGCGGAGGCACACTAACCGATTGCATTCACGCTTCTAATTCATAGGCTGTTTGGGCCTGACGAGATAGATGCGACAGTTCATCACCATTGCCACCAACGCATTCATGGAATTGGTCCGGCAGCCGGTGTTCCTGCTGCTCATGACTTGCTCCGCAGTTTTTCAGATTGTCCTGGCAACCCCTTATTACTTCGCGTTCGGCGATGAACCCAAGCTGGTCAAGAACAGCACGCTGGCGGTGATGCTCTTGTCGGGATTGCTCGGTGCGGTCCTGAGCGCCTCGGCGTCGCTGGCGCGCGAGATTCGCGGCGGCACTGCGCTTGCGGTGCTTTCCAAACCGGTCGGCCGTGCGCAGTTCCTGCTCGCCAAATACGTTGGTTTGATGGCCGCCCTCACGGTGCTGACATACGTGAATTTGATCGGAACACTGCTGGCGAGCCGGATGGCTTTCGATGCCTACGGTTCGACGGATTTGTTCGCCTGGGCGCTTTTCGCAGGGGGACTGTCGGCGGCCTATGCGCTGGGCGGGTTCAGCAATTTTTTTTTACGGCGCCCGTTCGTCTCGGATGCCGTGTTCTGCGTCGTCGTGATGCTCACGCTGGCTTTCGTCGTCATCAACTTTTTCACGAAAGAGGTCAAGCCCCAGGCCTTTGCGACGGGCGTGGACTGGCGCCTGGTCCCGGCGGCGGTGTTGATCTTGTTCGCGCTGTGGATTCTGGCGGGGCTAGCTCTGGCCTGCTCGACCCGGCTCGATATCATTCCTACGCTGGCCATTTGCTCGGCGTTTTTCCTGATGGGGATCATGTCGGATTACTTGTTCGGCCGGCCGGCCGGCCGCGGGTCCTGGTGGGCATCGGTGCTTTACACGATTACGCCAAATTGGCAGCTTTTCTGGCTCGCCGATGCGCTCGAGACCGGCAAGAGCACCTTCCACTGGGCTTATGTGGGCAAAGCCTTTGTTTACGTGGCCGGTTATGTGGGCGCGGTGCTGGCGCTAGCTATCGTTTTGTTTGAGGAACGGGAACTGGCGTAAGAGTCACTTCCGCACAGGAACCATACGAACAAATCCGAATGGAACGAACTATTCATCGAAACGGACTGATCAATCTGCTGGCGTTGCTGGTAGTGGGAGCGGCCGGTTTTGCCGTTGCGCGCTACGCGAACTCGCTCGCCGGTCTGGTCAGCGTCCTGTTCCTCGGAGTGGGCCTGCTCGTAGCGGCGGTGAGCTGGTTCCAGATGCGGCTGGAGGAAAGCGAGCGCCTGGAAAAGCTCGAGTTGGACGAATTGCTCAAGTCGCGCTCCGGTTCCGCCATGTTCGAGGCCAAGGAAGCGGAAGTGTTCCCCGCCCAAAGGTCGCGCGATCAGTTCGAGAAGTTTTTTGTGCCCGCGTTCACCGTGCTGGTGTGCCTGTTGCAAGCCGGCGGGGCGTATTTTCTATGGCGTTGGCTGCCGCGGAGCACGACGCGTGTCGAGCTCAAAGAGCCGATGGTGGCCATGTCATTGTTCGGCCTCTTCGCGCTGGTGCTTTTTCTGCTTGGCAAATTTTCCGCCGCGATGGCCCGCCTTGAGCGGCATCGGTTGCTTCGTCCGGGGGCCAGTTACCTGCTCTTGGGAGCCTATCTCTGCTTTGTCGTCGCTGTCGGCATTGTCGGCGTGCAGGCAGGTTTTCCCAGAACCGACTTTTATATCGCCCATGTGTTTTGCGGGTTGCAGGCGCTCATCGCCCTCGAAACGCTGATCAATTTGATTTTGGAGGTGTACCGCCCGCGCGTGAAGGGCAAGATCCAACGGCCCTTGTACGACAGCCGGCTGGTGGGACTGCTGGGCCAACCCGAAGGCCTCATCACCACCGCTGCCCAGGCGTTGGATTACCAGTTCGGATTCAAGGTGTCCGAGACCTGGTTTTACCGGTTCTTCGAGCAAGCGCTAGGCTGGCTGCTGCTGGCGCAAGTGGGCGCGCTCGTTTTGTCCACGTCTGTCGTGTTCATCGAAGCGGGCGAGCAAGGCGTGCTCGAGCGCTTCGGCAAACCCGTCAAAGCCCGCACACTGCTCGGGCCAGGAGCACATCTGAAATGGCCCTGGCCGATCGACAGAGTTTATCGCTCCCGCACGGAGCAAATCCAGAGTTTCGACGTCGGCTTCACCCATGACCCGACGAGAGAAAAGGACCCAGTGGTGCTCTGGACCGTGCCGCACACCAAAGAAGAAAATTTTCTCGTTGCAAACCGCGAGAAGGGCTCGCAGGAGACGATCAATAAAATCACCGGCAAACGTACGCCCCCGGTGAGCCTCTTGACGGTCAGCATCCCTGTGCAATTTCAAATTACCGACCTCGTTGCGTGGATGTACAACAATGAGGACTCACCGGCGCTCCTCCAAGACCTGGCCACGCGCGAAGTCGTGCGTTATCTCACGAGCGTGGACCTGGCCGAAGTTATGTCCTCAGGGCTCCAACAGGCCGCGCAAACATTGACGGAGCGGATTCAAGCGGCCGCCGACCAACACAGTCTGGGCGCGCGCATTGTTTTCGTTGGCCTGCAGGACGTGCATCCGCCGGTCAAAGTGGCGCCGGACTACGAGAAGGTTGTCAGCGCGATTCACACCAAGCAGGCAAAAATCCTCACCGCGCGCGCGGATGACATCAAAACCAATGCCCAGGCGCAGGCGCAGGCCACCAACGTGATCAACAAGGCAACTTCAGAAAGCATTGCGCGGTCAATCGGTGCCATGGCCCGCGCGGCGTTATTTACCAACCAGCTTCCCGCTTTCGAGGCCGCGCCGCTGGTTTATGCCGAGCGCAATTACCTGGACACTTTCGTCCGCGCGACCGCCGGCGCGCGCAAATACATTTTGCTCACTACCAACACTCACGATGTAATCACGTTTGACCTGCAGGACAGAATTCGCGGCGATCTGCTCGGCGAGCTCTCCGTGCAGCCGTCCAAAAAATAAGTAACACTATGAAACGAAATCCTCTCACCATCATCATTGCATGCCTGCTGCTCTTGGTTTTCGGCTTCCTGTTGTTTTCGTTCCAGGTGCGCCAGTCCGAAGTCGTGGTCGTGACCCGGTTCGGCAAGCCGACCCGGAAGATTGACAAGGCCGGGCTGAAACTGCGGCTGCCTTGGGGCATCGAGATGGTGCATCGCTTTGATCAACGGGAGCAGAATTTCGAGGATAAATTCACCGAAGGCCTGACGCAGAACGGCTTCAATCTTCTGACTTCGGTCTATGTGGGCTGGAAAATCACCGATGCAATGGCGTTCTTCCCGAAGTTCGCCGGCAGCACCGAGCCCATCGCTGAAGCGGAAAAAGTGCTGCAGGGATTGCTCAGCAACGCCAAGAGCGCCGTGGTGGGCCAGCATCCCCTCTCGGATTTTGTTACCGCCAACCCCGACGCCAATAAATTCGTAACTATCGAGAACGAGATCCTCGCGGCTCTGCAATCGCAGGTCCGCCTTAACAACTACGGCCTGGAAATTGAGTTTCTCGGCATCAAAAAGCTCGGTTTGCCCGAAAGCGTGACGCAATCGGTATTCGAACAGATGACCTCGGAACGGAAGGTGCTGGCGGATAAACTGCAAAGTGAAGGCGAGACTGAGGCTCAGAATATTCGTTCAGACGCGGATCGCCGCGCCGCCGAACTGGTGATCAACGCCGAAAGCCAGGCGACGCGAATACGCGGTAAAGGCGAGGCCGAGGCTGCAAAGTTCCTTCCCGTTTTTCAGCAGAATCCCGAACTGGCTAACTTCATCAGTCGTCTCAATGCGCTCGAAAGTTCGCTCAAGGAGCGCTCGACCCTGATTTTTGATGGACGCACGCCGCCATTCGATTTGTTCAACGGTGGCGGGACGAACTTGCTCCGCAAGTAGGATCTCATCATGGCTGAACCTGATTCAACAGAAGCATTGAAGGGGCCGTCGCCTGGGGCGGAGACGCCGCTGGACGCCGGTTCGCAGGCGCTCTCCGAAGCGCTGCGCAGCAGTTTTGCCATCGTCAAATTTGTCATGGCGCTGCTGGTCGGCGTTTTCCTGATCTCGGGCTTCTTCCAGGTTGGCCCGCAGGAACGAGCGCTGGTGTTGCATTTCGGCCGGCCCACCGGCGCGGGCGCCAAAGCATTGCTCGGACCAGGATTGCACTGGTCCTTTCCTTATCCGATCGACGAATACGTCAAGGTATCGATCACCGGCCTGCAGAAAGTCAATTCGACGGTGGGCTGGTTTGCCATCAGCCCGGAACTGGAAGTGTCGGGCGCCGAACCGATGCCGGTTCCTTCGCTCAATCCGGCGGTGGACGGTTACGCGCTGACGGCCGATGGCAATATCGTTCACACGCGCGCGATGCTGGCGTATCGGATCGAGGACCCCGTTCGCTATGTGTTCAGTTTTGTCAATGCATCCAATGCGGTTCAAAACGCGCTTAACGAAGCGCTCATTTATACCGCTTCGAAGTTTGCCGTGGACGATATCCTGACACGCGACATTGCCGGCTTCCGCGAGGCTGTGCGCCGGCGCGTGAGCGAGTTGGTCGAGAAACGCGTGCTGGGAGTTGTTGTGGAACAATGCGACGTGCAAAGCAGGCCCCCGGTCAAGCTCAAGGAAGATTTCGCCAACGTGCTCAAGGCGGAGATCACCCGGAATAAGGTTCTGAATGACGCGCGGAGTTATGAGAATCAGGTCCTGAGCAAGGCGGCGGCGGACGCCAATTCCCGCCTGAATCTCGCTCAATCCGACAGCAGCCGACTGGTCGCGGAAGTCTCCAGCCGGGCCGAGCAGTTCCAGCAACTCCTGCCCAAATATCAGGAGAATCCAGCTCTCTTCGTGCAGCAGCGCTTGACTGAAACACTCGGCCGCGCCCTGACGAACGTGCAGGACAAGATCTTCCTGCCCGAGAGCACGGATGGCAAAACCAGGGAACTTCGCTTATTGTTAAATCGGGAACCTCCAAAGCCCAAAACTGAAGAAACGAAGTAAAAGATAAATGCAAACGTCCCTTTTGAGTCATCAAGAACCGCACGCGCACGATGAGTCGTGCTCCGCGTGCGGGTCGGATCACGAGCACGCCCCGGTGCGCCTCTGGCAAACGCTGCTGGGGGTGGTCTTTGTCGTCAACGCCTTCATCGTGGACTGGCTGTTCACGCAAGGCACGGCCGTGGCGGGCGCCAGCGCGTTTATCGGGGCCATTGTCCTCGGTTACCCGATTGTCTGGACTGCGGTCAAGGACCTGCGCGCCGGCGTTTTAAGCATCAATGAGCTGGTGGCCATCGCCGTGCTGGCGGCATTCGCCTCCGGCGATTACAAGACCGCCGGCGTGGTCGCATTCTTCATGCTGATGGGTGAGATCATCGAAACTCGGACCGCTGAGGGAGCGCGCGCCTCCATCGAATCCCTGATCAAGCTCACGCCCACCAAAGCCCGGCGCCTCACCGCCCAGGGCGAGGAAGAAGTCGCGGCCAAAGACCTCGCCGTCGGCGACGTCATTCGCATCCGCCCAGGCGACAACGTCGCAGCCGATGGCGTAATCGTCAGCGGCCAGGGCTCGTTCAACCAGGCCACGATCACGGGCGAGTCGCTGCCTGCCGATAAGAAGCCGGGAGATGAAGTGTTTGCCGGCACGCAAAACCTGACCGGTGTGCTCGAGATCAAAGTCAGCCGGGCCGGCCAGGACACGACTCTCGGACGGGTGCGCGAACTGATTCTGGCAGCGGAGAAAACCAAGCTGCCGATCATGAAGATCGTCGATCAGTACATGGGCTTTTACACACCGCTGGTGCTGGTCATCGCGGCGCTGGTCTGGGCGTTCACCGGAAGGGAACACGGCCTGAACAACGTGATTTCGGTGATCATCTTTAGCTGCCCCTGCGCGTTCATTTTGGCGACGCCCACGGCGATGGTGGCTGCGCTCTCGGCGGCGGCGCGCCTCGGGATTCTCATTAAAAACGTGGCCGACATCGAGCTGGCGGCCAAGATTAACGCTTTCATTTTCGACAAGACCGGCACGCTCACAACAGGCGAGCTGGCCGTCAGCCGCCTCGCGCCCATGGCGGGCGCCACGCCGGCGGAGTTGCTGCGCCTGGCCGCCTCGGCTGAAAAGTACAGCAATCATCCCACTGCCAAGGCGCTGTCGAAGCTGGCGACCGAAGCCGGAGTGACTTTGGCCGAACCGAAAGATTTCAACGAAACCGCCGGCCGTGGCGTTAAAGCGCAAGTGGACGGTGTTCGCCTGCTGGTGGGCCGCGCACAGTGGCTTCGCGACAACGGCGTGAAGGAAGAATTCGACAAGTCCGTGGACCTGAACGAGACGGAAGGCTGGAGCCTGATCTTCGTCGCGCGCGACCACCACTGCATCGGCTGGGTCGGACTCCAGGACCAGACGAGGGCGGAAGCGCGCGAGTCCCTGATCGAATTGAAGGATAGCAACGTGAGACGGATCGCGATGATTTCCGGCGATCGCCAGGCGGTTGCGATGCGTGTGGCCAAGGAGATTGGCTGCGAAGAAGCCAAAGGCGAATGCCTGCCGCAGAACAAGGTCGATTTCGTGCGCGGCATCCGGGACAAAGGCTACAAAGTGGCCGTGGTGGGTGATGGCGTGAATGACGCGCCCGCGCTGGCTGCAGGGGATATCGGCATCGCCATGGGCGCCGCCGGAAGCGAGGTCGCCATCCATAGCGCGACCATTGCCTTGATGAACAACGATCTGCGCCGGTTGCCGTTCCTGCTCAAGCTCTCTCAGAGCACACGCATGGTGATCAACCAGAACTTCCTTTTCGGCGTCGCTTTCATCATCGGCGGCATGACGCTGGCCGCGCTCGGCAAAGTGCCACCGGTTTGGGCGGCGGCGATGCACACTGGCGGGTCGTTGCTCGTCATCTTCAACAGCGCCCGACTGGTGCGCAAAGGCGAGGAACTCGAACATTATCATCCCGAACCCGTTGCGCCGAAGCCGACTCGGCCGACGCTGCCACCGCCGAAGCCGCAGTTGGCGCCCAAACTCGCATGAGCAACAACTCGGAGAATTTGAACGGTTTGCTTCCGGACAGTGCTGCGAAACCAACAACTCGCAGCGCAGGCCCCTCCGCTGTCTTGCCGGGTTGCTGATGAGTCGCTAGATTAGTTTATGAGCGTCAACGAAGTCATCGAACAAATCCAGAAGCTACCGAGTGAAGAACACGAACGCGTTTTCGCGTTTCTGCTGGAGAAGCGCTCTCGCCGCAAGCCGCCCGACGGCAATGTTCAATATGTCTCGGATGCGGACTTTGACAAGAGTGCGGACAAGGTGCTGCGCGTGCATGCGGATCTGTTCCGCCGACTGGCTCAATGACGCAGCCTGAGCCACGGTTTTTGACACGTGACCAAATCGAACGTTTCACGACCTGGGTCTGGCGAAATTCGGCGGAAAGGGAGGAATCCGGGATGAAGACAACATTACCCGGCGACAACCAGCTTTATGATGCTATGATCGCAGTTGCAAATAAACAAATTGGCAAGACCGAGTTAGCCGCTCTGTTCGGGGAAGCCGCAGAGCGAGAGGAGTAATGGACACGATGCCGCTGACGGAGACCACTCAGGATTCTGCGGACCGCGCTGCACAAACGAACAGCGAGATCATAGTGTCCGTCCGCGGCCTTACCAAAGTCTTCAAAGATTTTTGGGGCCGGCCGAAAGCGCGCGCGGTGGATGATGTGGATTTCGATGTCCGCCGCGGCGAGGTCTTCGGCTTGCTGGGCCCGAACGGGTCCGGCAAATCCACGACCGTAAAACTGCTGCTCGGCCTACTGTACCCGACCAAAGGCCACATCGAGGTTTTCGGCCATTCGCCGCGGCATGTCGCGACTAAATCGCTCATTGGCTACCTGCCCGAGGAGTCGTACCTGTACCGGTATTTGAATTCGCACGAAACATTGGATTTTTTTGGCAACCTGTTTCGGCTGCCCAAAGGGAAGCGCGAAAATCGAGCAGAGCAGCTCCTCGAAATGGTGGGTCTGAGCCAGACGCGAACGCGAGCAGTGGGCGAATTCTCCAAGGGCATGCAGCGGCGCATCGGCCTGGCCCAGGCACTGATCAACGACCCTGACCTGGTCATACTCGACGAACCGACGTCGGGCCTGGACCCGATCGGCTGCCGCGAAGTCAAAGACCTGATCCTGGCGCTGGGGCGGCGCGGCAAGACCGTCATTTTGAGCAGTCATTTGCTGTCCGACGTGGAAGACGTCTGTGATCGCGTCGTGATTTATTATGGCGGCCGGATTCAGGCGATGGGCACATTGAAAGAACTGCTGGCCCAACCGGACTCGATTCGGATCACCACGCCTTCCCTGCCACGCGATACCATGCAGCGCGTGCTCGAGGTCATTCGCCAGGACGTGGCCGAGGACAAAGTCCAGATCGATACACCGACGCAAAATCTGGAACGCTATTTCCTCCAGGTAGTGCAAACGGCCCGTCAGGCCGCCGCCGCAACTTCCGGCGCCACCTCCGGCGCGCGCGTTGCCGCCTACCTCCGGGGCGAAGCCGAAGAACCGGCCGCGGCCTACAAGATTCTGGAACGGCTCGCGGCCACTCCGGCGCCGGCGACTTCAAGTGCGCCCACGCCCGCGCCAGTCGAGCCCATTGACCAGAAAAAGCTCGAAGCACTAACACGACCAACTGAACCGGTGCTACCCGAGTCCAAACTCTCCATTCCGGCTGCACAGACGGCCGACCTGGAAAAAGCCAACGAGAAGCTCGCCAGCCTCGTTGGAAAACCGAAGCCGGATTGAGGCTTCTTGATTTATGCAGCGCGTGCTTGCCGTCGCCTGGTTGACGTGGAAAGCGGCCTTTAGATTCCGGCTGTTTTTGGTCGTGGCGGTCCTTTTGCTCGCGTCGGTCGTAGCCCTGCCGCTGCTGATTAAGACCGACGGCACCGCGCGCGGCTTCACGCAAATCCTGCTCACTTACACGCTCAGCTCGATTAGCGCATTGCTGGGGCTTTCGACCCTTTGGCTGGCCTGCGGTACTCTCGCACGGGACATCGAGGAATGTCAGATGCAGGTCGTGGCCGTGAAGCCGATCGCTCGCTGGCAAATCTGGCTGGGCAAATGGGTCGGCCTGATGTCGCTCAACGCCGCTTTGCTCGCATTGTCCGGTGGCAGCGTGTACGGGCTTCTGCAATGGCGCGCCACTCGGTTGCCCCCAGATCAGCAGCAGGTGCTGCGCAGCGAAGTGTTGGTCGCTCGTGGGTCGGCCCGTCCAAAAAATCTCGATGCGGTCATCGAACAGGAAACCGAAAGCCAGCTCCAGGAGCGATTACAGAAGAGTCCCGTTGCCAAAGTAGATCTTGTGGAAGTGCGCAAGCAAATCCGCGAGCAGATCAAGGCCGAACACCAACTTGTCGGGCCGGGCGATCCGCGCCAGTGGCAGATTGAATTGGGCTCCGTCAAGGATTCTCTTGGGGACCGCCCGCTCCATTTGCGGATCAAATTCAACGCCGCGGACCACACGACGTCGGGCACGTTCACCGCGCTGTGGGCGGTCGGCACGCCGCCCAAAACGCGCCTGGCCCTGCTCGACCCGATGAGCCTGGCTCCTGACACTTTTCATGAGTTTGAGATCCCGCCAACCGTGGACGAGAACGGGGTGCTGACCATTACCTTCTGGAACCGCAACAACACAGCGTTGTTGTTTCCATTGGACGAAGGCATCGAAGTGCTTTACCGCGAAGGCGGTTTCGGCCTCAACTATGCGCGAGGGCTTGGCATCATTTTTTGCTGGATGGCACTGCTGGCGGCGCTGGGGCTGGCTGCGGCCAGTTTCCTTTCCTTTCCCGTCGCGGCCTTCATGGCGGTCAGCGTCATGTTCCTGGTTTTGTCCACCGGCACGCTTGCCAATGTCGTTTCCGAAGGCACAATTGCCAATTACAACGCGGAAAAGGGGACTAAAGGTTCCACCCGGGCAGATATTGTCGTGATTCCAGCCTTCAAAGCGATCCTTTCGATCATCAACCTGGCCAAGAATTTTTCGCCGATCGATTCCCTGAGCACGGGCCGCAGCATCCCCTGGTCCGAACTGGGCCTGGCTTTCTGCCAGGTCGTCGTTCTTTTGGGCGGGATTCTCGGCCTCTTCGGAATTGCCGTTTTCACTCGGCGCGAACTGGCGACGGCGCAAGGAACGCAATGAAACGCCCGAATCACGCGGCTCGGATGAACGCTCGACTCAAAAAAGCGTTGTTGCTCGTGTGCGCCGCCGCGCTGCTTTTCGGCGCTTCGCGGGTGCAGAACTCACTGAACCTCGACCGCGATCAACTGGGGTTAACGCGGGTCACACCGCTGGAAAACGCGCCGCCGGTGCTGGCCTTCACCACCGTTGCCCTTGGCGGGTTTCGGGGATTGATTTCCAACGCTCTGTGGATGCGGGCCAGCGACCTGCAGGACGAGGACAAGTTCTTCGAAATGGCGCAATTGGCCGATTGGATCACCAAGCTGGAACCGCACTTTGTCCAGGTCTGGCTGGTCCAAGCCTGGAACATGGCCTACAACATTTCCGTCAAGTTCAAGGATTTCGGCGACCGCTGGCGCTGGGTCAGCCGCGGCGTTGAGCTGCTGCGCGATGAGGGGCTAGCCTACAATCGAGATGAGACCTTAATTTATCGCGAGCTGGCGTGGTTCTTTCAACACAAAATGGGCCAGAACCTGGACGACGCCAACATGTACTATAAGCAGCAGTGGGCGAACGAGATGGCGAAAGTCTTTGGCAAAAAGAAACCTGACCTGGAGGAGCTCATCCACCCGCAGACCGAGGACCAGAAGGAGCGCCGACAATTGTTGATGACGAAATTCAAAATGGACCCGGAGTTCATGAAGGAAGTCAACGAGCGCTATGGCCCGCTGGAATGGCGCCTGCCCGAGTCGCACGCCATCTATTGGGCCGCCCTCGGCCTCAAGAAGGCGCAGGAGCACCCGGAAAAGATACCCAAGAAAGACGATCTAATTACCTTGCGCCGGGTGATTTACCAGTCGATGCAGATGAGCTTCCAGCGCGGACGGTTGGTGACCAATCCGTTCGCCCAGGCATTCGAGTTCGGACCAAACCTTGACATCATTCCCAAGGTCAGCGCCGCTTATGAACAAGCCGCCGAGGAGGATAAGGAAAACCACGACCACATCCTGCGGGCCCACCGGAATTTTCTGCGAGATGCGATCTATTTTCTGTATGGAAACAACCGCGTCGCCGACGCCGCCTATTGGTTCAAGTACATCGGCCAGAAGTATCCGGACCAGACGATGATTGACGGCAAGACAAATTCGTTCCCGCGGAATATCACGCTGGAAGATTACGTCGTCTCAAAAATTCAAGAGGACATCAACGAGACGTCTCGCGACCGGGTGGAAGCTATTCTTGAAGGACTGCTCGCCAATTCCTACAATAGCCTTGCGATTGACGAAGACGACCGCTCGGCGGGTTTCCAACTTTTGGCTCGCCAGGTCTGGGCGGCTTATATAAGTAAGATTCCGAAGGAACGCATCGAGGCTATCGGCCTGCGTCCGCTCGAGGAGATCGATCGCGAAGTTCGGGGCCGCATACTCGATCCAGAGCGCGGCTGGCCGCCGGAAATGCGAGCCGTCCTGCGGACCAAACTGCGTTTGCCCAAGGAAGAAGCTCCGCCGGTCGCCAGTACCAACGCGCCTCCCGAAAAGGTTACTGCGAACAAGTAGCTGCCCCGCACACCGGTATCCTCGAAACTTTGTAGTCGCCGACGTGAGTCGGCGGATTTCGTTTATCGGATACTCGATTTCCACCGACGCACGTCGGCTGCTACACCCTGCTCCCCGCAGTTGCCGCCTTGATCCGCTTGGATTAGAGTGCGCGGTTTAATGAACGAACAATGTCCAACGCGTCCACTCCGCGTCGGGTTAATCTCGCTTGGGTGCGCGAAGAACCTGACCGACGCCGAGATTATGCTTGGCCGTCTGCTCCAGGACGGCGTGGAGGTCACCAACGACGCCAGTCAGGCGGACGTCGTGATTGTCAACACCTGTTCGTTCATTGATTCCGCCCAGGAAGAGAGCGTCGATGCGATTTTGGAATCCGACGAACTGCGCAACGCCAAAAACCGCGGGCAGGGCCTCATCGTGGCGGGCTGCCTACCGCAGCGCTTTCGGGAGGAACTGCCGAAACTCTTGCCGGAAGTCGATGCCTTTATGGGAATCGACCAGGTGACGAACGCTGCGGAGATCGTCAAACTGGCGTTGGCGCGACGGCAAGAGAAACTCGCGGCGCGGACAACATTCCAAATTCCAAATTCCAAATTCCAAACAAAATCCAAATTCCAAATGTCAAAGCCCCTGGGACGAGCAGGGTCCGTCACCAGCGACGCAACGCCGTCCAAGCTTCACGTTTCACGTTTCACCCAAAACGCTGCACGGAACACGGAACACGGAACACGACTCACCCCCAACGCGTCTTCCGCCACGCCCTTGGTCAGCGTCACGCCCAGACCGACCTACATCCCCGACTACTCCACACCGCGCTTCCGCCTCACGCCGCGACATTTCGCCTACCTCAAGATTGCCGAGGGATGCAATCATCCGTGCAGCTTTTGCATCATTCCACGCATGCGCGGCTCTCACCGCAGCCGCCTGCAATCCGACGTAGTTGCCGAGGCCCGGCGTCTTCTTGCCGAGGGCGTCAAGGAACTGAATCTGATTTCGCAGGACTCGACGTATTACGGCCTGGACTTGCATCCGAACATGCGCGGCGGGCTGGCTTCACCGGAAAATTTTAACTCGGCCGTTCAATCGCTGCCTAGTCATTCCATCACCCTCTGCACTTTGCTGCGCGAGCTTAACGCGCTGTCCGGCGATTTCTGGGTCCGCCTGCTCTACACCCACCCGGCGCATTGGACCGACGAACTGATTCGCACAATCGCCGAGTGTCCGAAAGTCGCGCGCTATGTCGATATTCCGCTCCAACACATCCATCAGAACATGCTCGAGCGGATGCGCCGGGAGACCTCACAGCAGTATCTGGTGGATCTCATCGGCCGGATCCGCGCCGGGATTCCGGGGATTGCCCTGCGCACGACATTCATCGTCGGTTTTCCCGGCGAGACCGAAGCCTGCTTCAGCGCGCTTCTGGACTTTATCCGCGAGACCAAATTCGAGCGCCTGGGTGTCTTCACGTACTCCCGCCAGGAAGGCACGCGCGCGGGCATGATGGCCGGTCAAATTCCGAACGCGATCAAGGAAAAACGCCGTGACCTGGCAATGGCGGCACAACACGAGATCGCGAAGGGCGTTGCCGAATCCTTCGTTGGACGCACGCTCAAAGCGCTCGTCGAAACCGAGGCCAGCTCCAAAGAACTCCGAAACGCCCGGATTCACTCGTGGGAGCACGGTTTGATCCGCGGGGTCGACGGCGATACCAACCAGCTTCGCGGAAATTACCTTGTGGCGCGCGGCGAGGCCGACGCGCCCGATATTGATGGCCGCGTGTATGTCCGCGGGCGGCTCCCGCTCGGCGAGTTTGCCCGCGTCAAAGTCATCGGCCACACCGATTATGACTTGATTGCCGCTCCGCTTTGAGGCGATCTCAAGCCGAATGAACCTGCCGAACAAGCTGACGATCTCGCGGTTCGTTCTGACTGTTGCCTTCCTGGGCGTGATGTTTTCTCGCATGCCATTTCACGAAACGATTGCCCTGGTCTTGTTTATCGCCGGCGGCGTCACTGATTTTCTCGATGGCCAGATTGCGCGTCGCCACAAGCTCATCACCAACTTCGGCATTTTGATGGACCCTCTGGCAGACAAGATCCTGGTTTGTTCGGCTTTCATAGCTTTCGTAGGGCTGGGTTGGATTTCCGCGTGGATGGTGGTGATTATTGTCGCGCGCGAGCTGGCGATCACCGGCCTCCGGCTGCTGGCCGCTTCGAAGAATGTGGTTCTGGCAGCGGAGGGCTACGGTAAACACAAGACTATCTCCCAAATTGTCGCGATCATCTCGATCCTCGTCGTCGCCAGTTATTCGCAGTGGGGCAGCGTTGGAAAGGCTCTGTTTGGCTGGCACGTTTTCGCCGATTCGCCCTGGTCGGTGTCGTTCCGGGACGCGGCCAAGTGGCTGGCGGTGGTGCTGACCTTCGTATCGGGGTGGCTTTACCTTTGGAAGAACCGAGAGCTTTATTTGCAAGATCTCTGAGGGTGCCAGGTCTTATCGCTTCGGCGCGGGCAATGGCAGAGTCTCTCCGGAAAGACTTTGTGTCGATTGATAAAGGCCCGGCTTCAAGTCCTTCAAGGGATCGACTGACCGCTGATGGCGCCAGATGAGGTAGCCCGAACCGAACGCCAGCAACAGAACGCCCCCGCCCAACGCCACCAGTCCTTTTCGCCAATCCATCTTCGAGAGCTGAAGCATGAGAAAGTCCAGGAACCCCCGCGGCGGCAGCGAACTGGCAGTTGCATCGGCGAATCGTTTGTTGCCCGACAGTTCGGTCTCCAGCGTCGCCATGAGCTGCGGCACGTCCAGCTTAAGCAGTGTCGAATACGAGCGCACAAATCCGCGAACATAAACTGCCGCCGGAAAAACATCGAAATTGCCCTCCTCGAGCGCGCGCAAATGGTCGGTGCGGATTTTGGTGATCTCCCCGACATGCGACAGTGTCAGGTTTTGGGCCTGCCGCGCGCGGCGAAGTTGCTCGGCCACCGTGGACATCGGGTTCTCTTCTAGTCTTTCCCTGAAAAACTGTCGAGCGCGGATGTCAAATGGCGTGATTGGAGTGTGCCCGTCCCCGGGCACAGCAATGCACAATCGGGTCCAGCATCGCAAATAAATCAACGCGTAGGGCTGCACCGGAATTGCTGCGCCCGGGGACGGGCGCACTCCGCCGACTTCAGTGAGGGGGCGGAGCTTTGTTTAGGAACAGTGGCCGAATATGGCGTTCGAAAAGATTCTCGGTGACATTTCGGCCAATGACCTCCTCGCACTCAGCCAGAGCATCCAGGAAACGTTGCCCCATCCGAGCAGCCACTTTGTAGCCGACGTGTAGCAACTGTCTAAGGTGCGGATTATAGCCAGGGTTCTTCGGGTCGTGCCGTAGTGCCGAGACAAATTGTTCGGAACTCCAGACCTTGACCGTTTGGACGGACGGGAGCGCCGTACGATGAATGTCAATCACCGAGGCGTAAGGCGCGCACAATTCCTCAAGGTGCTCGAATGCTCCGGCATAGATCTGTTTCGCCAGCGCCAGTCCGCGGCCGCCGGCTTCCGCCAGGCCAATCACTTCCTCCAGCCAGGTCGTTCCCGCCGTTTTCAGATGAAGTCCCGCGTCCGCTCCCTCCACCGCGCGCCGCATCGGGCCGTAGATCGAGAATTTGTCGCTACCGGAATGGACGCTCAGCTTAAGTGTCGGCGGCAGGTGATAGGCTTGCACGGCATAACCAAGCACCGCCAGATCCTGGCTGAATTCCTCCTCGAAGCGCCTCACGTCCCCGGCATAATCCACCCCTTTGTTGAATCGGCCGGTGAATTTGGGCGCGATCGTTTGCAGCGGAATCGACTCCTCGGCCAGCGCGGCGAGAATGATCAATAATTCCGGCGGCGTTTGGGGCTGATCGGTTTCATCCATCGAAACCTCGGTGATGAAGTTTCCATCGCTCTTGACCTGAGCAATGCGCCGATAAATTCTTCCGGCTTCCTGAACGGCCAACAGATACTTGCCCGCCATCACTTCGATTTGTCTGCGAGTGGTATCAAACGGCCGCTCGATGCCGGGGACCGAAATGCGCCCGATCAACTCGGGGTGGTGATCGACAAATTTCTCAACCGCCATTGTCTCGGCCTGCCTTCCAATCCAGTCGGCTACGTCAATCGTGAAGAAATCCGAGGATGTCAGAAAGCGATCCACAGTCCCGAGCCGGACATGGTCGGCATCGACATGGTACGAGCTGGTCCAATCTAGTGCTTTCACCGCCTCGTCCGCCGCCGCCCGCGTGCTGGCCGGCTCCGAGCCAATCGTTATGTGTTCCCGGTTGGACTTGTTCCAGACCGGAATGACTTCGACTCCCTGTTGAGAAGCAAGCAGGCAAGCCCGCAGTTGGGCCCTGGCCTGGTGCGCAAAGCGATCGCCGACGCCGAGCGAAAACTTCCCCAGCGTCATGGCATCACCTCCCGCAGATGCCAGTCAAGTGTCTCTGGAAACCGTTTGAATTCCGGCAGCGGGTCAATCTCGCCTCGATTTTTTCAGCCGCTCGTAGGCGCGTTTGGCCTCGGGATCGCCCGCGTCAGCCGCTATGACCAATTTCTGCTCCAAAGCCACCATCGAGTTGTGCACCGCCATACCTTGCTCGAGTGTCAGGTTGCCGCGCGACTTGATGCTTTCCAGCGATACGAGCGCCGCTTCGTAGTCGGTGGTTTGCAGCGCTTTCGAGGCGATCGTGGCGTTCTCTTTCAACTCCGGCTCGGCGGCGACAAAAGCCTGCTGGAGTTGCGAGGCGGCCTCTTTCGGTTTCGGAGGTCGGGCGCTTGCCTCGCCCGGTTGGGAGGACTTGCTGCAACCGCTGAAACCCAGGAGCAAGGCAGCGCACAACAGACAGGCCAAGCCTCCGCTTGGTTCAATTGCTTTTCTCATAAAGGACGTCATCGATTACTCAGATCGCCGTCCCGCAAGGTTCGAAACCATCAACGAAAGCGAACTGGTGGGCACGAACCCCAAACATCAACTGCCGCTTTTCGACCCCGGATTGCACCAGGCCCAGCCGGGATGTTGGCCGGGATAACCGCCGATGCCGGCCTCGTAGCAGTATGCCTTGTACTTAATGAACTGGGTGTGGCCACCAAACATTCCCATGACAATACCGCCGCTATGCCGTTGGCTGCAACCTTCGTCAGGTCTGCTCGCGACGTTATCGTAGTACGAAGGCTGCCGTTCATCCGATTCCCAGTAGATCATGTAGTGCGGCTTGAACAGCGCCAACTTATAGCTCACCCATGGTATCCCGGTGGGCCGGGTCTGAAAGCCTGACACCGAACCGTTCATCGTGTAACTGCAGACCTGCATGTCGCGCTGGCGGAAGGCCGCGTTGTTCGTCGGCTCGATGGGACACCAAAAAATCAGTTTCTGTGTCAGATATGGCCAGAGCTGCCCCAGGTCCACCCTATCCTTGTTGGTCGAGCTCGACGTCCGCGTATAGCACCAGTTCGCCACGTCTTTCGTGTCAGAACTCCACGAAGTGTACGGCAGGATATCGTTGAAATCGAGCACATACATGTGCGTGCTCAAGAGGATCTGCTTGATGTTGGCAAGGCACTTGGTCCGCACGCCTTTCGCCTTGGCCTGGCTCAGGGCCGGCAGCAGCAGGGCCGCCAGAATCGCGATTATGGCGATTACCACCAATAGTTCAATCAAGGTGAAAGCCCTGCTGGACCGAGCGCGGCGCGAAGCCGCAAAACGTATTTTCATTGTGATTCTGCCTTTCCCGGAAAACATATCAAACATCGGGTCTTGACACAAGTGCCAATGCGCAAGTCAGTCAAGGCAAAGGCACTGGGACACCGTGAATGTTGGCGCTGGCCGTACGAGAGTCGTTAGTAAACAAAACGTAAAAGAGCTGAAAGGGCGACGTCGCAACATCGCCGACGATGGTGAGGGGCAGCAGCGCGTAGTATCCCGGCTCGCCCTCCACCTCTCGGGTCTGCCCGTCGCTCTCGCTATATTCGACGTGTTTCTGCACTTTATCTTGGACCAGATGCGTGGACATGCAGCCGCTGACCGCGAGCAGTCCGACCGTCAACATTAGTGAAGTAATTCGTTTCAATTGGCCCGCTCCCGTTCGCAACTCAACCTGCATAATTCAGGGTTTGTAGCCGTCCCGGAGGGTGAGACGGTGACACCTTGCCTGCGAGCCTCGATGCTTGGAATCTCAGCTTTCCTCGGTCTGGTCCATGTATTCCCAAAGCTCATTTTGATGCAACCAAATCGGATCGGCGTTCCGCCTGATAATCTCGGCCACATCCATGCCCTCAGTCTTTGGCCCACGCCTCACTCGCTTCTGCTTTCCATTGATGAAGACGATCATGAACTCCTCGCGACGTTTCTTCCTCGCCCGCTTCTCTGCTCGTGTCAGTTTTCGTTTCGGCTTTGCCACATTGAACACACCCGAACTACGGTGACCGACGCTCGGTCTGAGTGGCGCGGGGCCGAGGGCGTACAAATGCAAACAGGACGCGCCGTTCCGTGTCCACTCCAGGCCATTTGTTCGGCTGCGCTGACTGCTCAGTCGGGCGGCGGCATCTGCCTGAGAAGGAAATCATAGAATGCTCTCCATTTCCCTACAGCGGTTTCGTAGCGAGGACGAACGAGGTTTACAATCAGCGCAATGACCACACCAAAGGCGACCGCGACCCAGGACCATGCGCCTCCCGATAGCAGAGGGAAAAGTCCCCAAGGCGCAAGCGCAGCGCAAATCAGGCAGGACGCGATCACCGCTGCGCCGTAAATCGACCAACCAACCCGGCGATTCGGAGGCTCGGGCGTTTCTTGATGATCAGTGCGCATATTCAGCCGAACGAAGGAACTGAGCGATGCGGGCGTCCCAGCGCGTCCTATTTGGCATCCCACACGGCCCTCCCGCATTCGCTCCAGTGATTTTGTTAGCAGGTTTCTTCAATAATAATCTCAAATGCACCGGTCGTAGGATGAACTAAGCAAGTAGCCAAAAGCTTTGATGCCGCTCGCGGATCATCTAAAAATTTGGCATTGCCCCTGCCGAGGAGCACAAGCTCCCTCCAGCGGTCATCCTGGCCCTCGGGTGGCAGCAAACGCGAATAAAGAGCCTCGCCGTACTCCGACACAAGCGATCGAGTGCGCGGATCACTGGCAAAAGCGTTGCACGCAATTGCGTGAACCTGATCCGCAGTTGATGGACGACCGTGTGACATTGACCGCCAACGATATTATTAACCCGATAGTTCGTGCACGGCAACGTGCACGATGGAATTTTGTAAGTTGCACTGTTTTCAATGGGCATGAAGACAGACCTGCGAGTTTCTATGTGTGAGCGATAGCTGACCTGGATTGCACTCACCAGGGCATTTGAGCGGTTTCGCGTGCTTCTGGCAAGGGTTGCTTCAATCTCTTGCGGCTTTGCGTCTTCGCTGCCTTGCGTTCAATTGAGGGTCCCTTCTTTCAGAGTTGCAATTTCGCGACATACGCCTCAGGGTTCCAGGATAGTAACACACACTCGAAAGGATTGAATATGGAATTAACTCGCAGACAATTTCTCGGAAAAACAACCACGGCGGTGCTGGTAGCGGGCACGATGGCCACCGGCAAGGTGTTTGGCGCCAATAACCGCATCCGCATGTGCACGATCGGATTCAACGGCCAAGGCGGCTCCCATATCAAGGACATCCTGGGCATGAAGGACGACGCGGAATATGTCGCCTTGTGCGACGTGGATTCCACTGTGCTTGAACGGGGCGCAAAAGCCGTCGAAACCGCCCAAGGCAAGGCGCCGAAAAAGTACAAAGACATCCGCCAGGCCCTCGAGGACAAGGAAATCGACGCCGTTACCATCGCCACGCCCAATCACTGGCACACGCTGGCCGCCGTCTGGGCCTGCCAGGCGGGCAAAGACGTCTATGTCGAGAAACCGCTCTCGCACAGCATTTATGAGGGACGCCAGCTTGTGGCCGCGGCCGAAAAATATGGCCGCATGGTCCAGCACGGCACCCAGAGCCGATCCAACGCGACGCTCATCCGCGACATGCAGCTCATGCATAATGGGTTCATCGGCAAGATCGTGGAATCGCGCGGCTACGTGTACAAGAACGGCAATCGCGGCCCTATCGGCCACGGCAAAACCGGGCCGGTTCCAGAAAACCTGGATTGGCCGTTATGGCAGGGGCCCTCACCCGACCACGAGTACATGATCAACGTGGACCGCAAAAAGCCCGGCTTGTACGTCCACTATGACTGGCACTATTTCTGGGAGTACGGAAATGGCGAGATTGGCAATCAGGGCGTGCATCAGATGGATGCGGCGTGCTGGGGGCACAATCGCGGCTTGCCGGTAAAGGTGTACAGCTCCGGCGGGCGTTACGGGCTGGACGACGATGGGCAGACTCCAAACACGCAGGCCACGACGTTCACTTACTCAGACGGCTCGATCATGACCTTTGAGGTGCGCAACCTGGGCTCATTCGAGGAATTCGACGGAGGAAATTGCGGCAACAGTTTCTTTGGCACGAAGGGTTTCTACGTCTTGGGCAAAGGCTTCTTTAGCTACAAAGAAGGCAAGACGGGCGAGCGCGAAGCCCTGCCGATCCCGGCGGACGCTCCGACCCCGGATAAGGGAGGCAAGTGGCTACGCTTTTTCAAGGCGGTGCGCTCGCGCAAGACCTCCGACCTGTCTGTGTCCACTCTCGATGCACATCGGTCCTGCGCCCACTGCCATTTGGGCAATCTCGCCTACCGGCTGGGCCGATCGCTGGAGTTCGATCCCCAAACCGAGCGCTTCAAGGACAATGAAGCCAACCAATATATCAAGCGCCAGTACCGCAATGGTTTCGAAGTCCCGCAGTTGGCCGCGAGCTGATTTATGATTGCCCGTCGCCGGGACTTTTTGAAGGCCGCGGGCCTGACGGTCGGCGCTGCCGGCTTTTTCGCACGAGCCACTATAGCCGCCGAAAGCGCCCGGACGCCGAGCTTCGTGCTTCGTCCGCCCAAAATGAAGCTCGGCATCGTCACCTACAACATCGCCAAAGATTGGGACGTTCCGACCATTATCAAGAATTGCGCGGGCGCTGCCATTCAAGGCGTCGAGCTTCGCACGTCCCATGCGCATGGGGTCGAAGTCAGCTTGAGCAATGCACAGCGCGCTGAGGTGAAAGAACGTTTTCGCGGTTCACCGGTCGAATTGATGGGCCTGGGCAGCGCGTTCGATTTCCACACTCCCGATCAGGCCAAACTCCGCGCCGACATCGCCGCGACCAAAGAATACATCGTCCTGGCGCACGACGTGGGCGCGCCCGGCGTCAAAGTCCGGCCCAATGGCCTGCCGCCTCAATTGTCGAAGGAAAAGACGCTGGAACAAATCGGCCGGTCGCTTCGCGAGTTGGGTGAATTCGGGGCCGCACATGGGGTTCAGATTCGCCTCGAGGTCCACGGCAAAGAAACGTCGCACGTGCCGTACATCAAGAACATCATGGACACCGCCGGCCATCCAAACGTTGGCGTCTGCTGGAACAGCAACCAAAGCGATCTGGACGGCGAAGGCTTCGAGCACAACTTCAATCTGATCAAGCGCAAGATTTTCACCGTTCACATGCGTGATCTATTTCTGGATGAGTATCCCTTTCGCAAACTCCTGACGGGCCTGAACGAAACCGGATTCACCGGCTATTGCCTGGCCGAGATTCCGGAGAGCACAGACCCGGTGCGGATCCTGAGATATTTTCGCGCGCTCTGGCTGGCGTACCAGGATTTGCTGTGACCCGCCGTGAGTTTCTCCATGCCGCCAGCACGCTCGCTGTTACTGCTGCAGCCCCTGAGCTAAGGACCGGAGCCGCCGAACTGAAATCCGCGACCGCCAACCACCTGCCACGCTGGCGCGGATTCAACCTGACGGAGAAATGCGTCAAGCGGCGCGAGGGCAACAATCCGCCATTCCGGGAAAGCGATCTTGCGTTGATGTCCGAATGGGGCTTCGATTTTGCTCGCCTGCCCCTTTCTTACCTGTGCTGGACCGATCCTGAGGACTGGCTGAAAGTGCGCGAAGAGGAATTGAAAGACATCGACGAAGCCGTTGAGCTGGGCGGCAAGCACGGTGTGCATATCAACCTCAACCTGCATCGCGCGCCGGGCTATTGTGTCAATCCGCCAAAGGAACCTCTGGACTTATGGACGGATGAGAAAGCGCTCGCGGCCTGCGCGTTTCACTGGGGATTGTTGGCGAATCGTTACCGGGGCATTTCGAGCCAACGCCTGAGCTTCAATTTGTTGAACGAGCCCGGGAATCTGTCCGAGGAAAAGTACCGGCGCGTAGTCACGCGTCTTGTCGAGTCCATCCGCGCCGAAGACCCCCAGCGCCTCATCATCGCCGACGGCCTGCGCTGGGGGCGCGAGCCGGTGACCGGGTTGGCCGCATTGGGGATTGCGCAAAGTACGCGCGGCTACGATCCGATGCAGGTCAGCCATTACAAAGCCAATTGGGTGCGCGGGGCCGAGTCCTGGGCGGAGCCGAGCTGGCCGCTAAAGCTCAATGAGCAATCGACGATTGATAAAGAACGCTTACGTAAAGAGCGGATCGTGCCCTGGCAGCAGCTCGCAAAAAAAGGAGTCGGCGTCCACGTCGGGGAATGGGGAGCATTTAGCCGCACACCGCACGCAGTGGTTTTGGCCTGGATGCGCGATTGCCTCCAATTGTGGAAGGAAGCGGGCTGGGGTTGGGCGCTTTGGAATTTGCGGGGCGACTTCGGCGTGCTCGATAGCAACCGCACAGACGTTGCTTACGAAGATTTCCGCGGCTCTAAACTCGATCGGCAGATGCTGCAAATGCTGCAGAGTGGATAACGCTAAGACACCCGTAGCCACACCGTTTTCAAGTACGCCGGTTCATAACGAGAAACTGGAAAGTCCGGGGGCTGCGGCGCATAATGTCGCTGAAGAATCTTTCTGCCTGATTTGCCGACGGCCTCTTCCAGGCACGCCAGGAATTGTGCCGGCTCCCAACAGGCGGCGTTCGTCGAGGCGAACAACACGCCCGATGCATGGAGTAGCGGTAAAGTCAGACGCACCAGCTTGCCATAATCCTTTTCGACGCGGAACACCCCCGACTCCTTGGAGTGCGAAAACGTCGGCGGATCCAGCAGGATAATGTCAAACCGCCGCTGCTTTTTGGCCAGACGCCCAAGCCAATCAAAGACGTCGCCGAAAATAAACTCGTGCTCGACGGGATCGAGCAGGTTCAGCTTGAAATTGCGCTTGCCCCACTCGAGATATTTTTTCGAGAGATCGATGTTTGTAGTCAGCCAGCCGGCTTTCGCAGCGCAAACCGAAAAGCCGCACGTATAGGCGAACGTATTGAGCAGCGCCGGAGAGCCGGCGCGTGAGAAATTGAACCTTGCTGCGACGTGGCCGGTGAGCAAGCGGCGGCGATTGTCGCGCTGGTCGAGAAACAGTCCGATCGAAAAGCCTTCGCGAAAACTCAGTTCGAACTGACACCCATTCTCGCGCACCGCGAACCTCTCCGTTGCGGTCTCACCCAGGACCAACCGTGGGGCGGCTTCGACAGGGGTCGCCCGGCGCACCTGCCGTGTCAGCAGCTTGTGATAAGCGCCGCGCGCGGAGCAATGGCTTTCGAGCCGCGCCAGTTCCCGCTCCTGGTCTGCCTTCAAGCCTTGTCCGCTCCGACAGAGCAGATAATCACCCAGCCGCTCCACGTACCAACCCGGACACCGATCGCTCGCTCCATGAACGAGGCGAAAGGCATTTGTGAGTTCCGGTTCAATGAGGGCTTCACGCAGCGCCAGGCGCGGATCGGCCTCAAATACTGGTGGCGCTTTGAACGTCACGACTTCGCCCGTTGCGGGATGTCTCAACGCCAATTCGGTTGCATGCAAATAGACTCGCGACCCCGGTGTGCCGCCGTACAAAGTATCACCCAGGATGGGCCAGTCCCGATCGGCCGCGTGAACGCGAATCTGGTGCGTGCGTCCAGTCACCGGCTCGGCACCAACGATGTTGTAGGAGCCGACATGAGGAGGCTGTGAACGAAATCGAGCTTCTTCGAGGAGCCTGAACCTCGTCTCCGCCAGGTCTCCGCCCACGTGCACCGGCCGGCTAACATATTTCTCGCCCGCCCGAACCAGGCAGCTCTCGACCGAGATTTCCTTGCGAGGCAAAGCGCGGTCGGTCAGGAACCGATATTCTTTATGAACGGAGCGCTGTGTGAACTGCTCAGTCAGCAGGCGGTTGGCCAGCGGCGTTTTGGCAAACACCATCACGCCGGAAGTTTCTTTATCGAGCCGGTGGATAATGGCCAGCGTGGCCCAGCGCGGCTCCCGGTTCCGCAACCAATCGTAAAGGCCTTCGCCGGCGTATGGACTGGGCGCGTGCGTGTTCAGACCCGCCGGTTTGTTCACTACCAGCAGATGGTCGTCTTCAAAGATGACGCACGGCAACACGCATCCATCAAAGTTAAAGAAACGCGCTTTGTCGAATAGCAAGGGGCATACCCGGTACGAGGGGCCGTTAGCAAGCGTGCTGGCGGTAGATTTTACTTGAAAACCTTCTTGAAAAATGATATACAAAACTGTATGTCAAATAGGGCTTATCCCTTGCGGCTTTCGATCGCCGAGCGCCGCCTCTTCCGGCAAGCGGCTCGAACTGAAGGAATCACTCTGGCCAAATGGTTGCGCGCCGCCGGACGCGACCGGGCCGGACGTCTGAAGAAGCGCGCATGGGCCTGCCGTCGGTATCCGGATTGGGATCTGTCGGAAACTGCCGAACGGGACAAACGCTACGTTAGCCGCATGCTCAAGGGTCGGCCGTGAACTTCATTGCGGACACGGGATTCATCCTGGCCCGCTGGAGCAAAGAGGCGGTCCGACGTCGCTGGGCCGAGTATTACTTCGATCATTTCTCGCCGCCGTTCATTTGTGCCGAAGCCGTGCTCATCGAAGCAGGTTACCGCCTCGGGGTCCAGGAACTGGCGCCCCGTCTGTTGCGCGACGGTGATTATGTCTCGGAGCTTAGGCTCGCTGAAGACGCGGATGCTTTGCTCTGGCTCCTTCGCAAATATGCCGACCGGGAGATGGATCTCGCGGACGCCTGCGTTGTGCTCCTGAGTGAACGCTTCCCGCGCGCTACTGTGCTGACACTGGATAAGGGGGATTTCTCGGTCTATCGTCGGCGAGATGGGAGCAAAGTGCCTTGTGATTTCGGACCAGGCTAAAGTGCGCGGCCGAGCCGATATTGCTCCCAGGCAAACGACAAATTACCTCCGCCGTTTCTATCCGACCGGGCCCGCGATCAGGTTCACCAGAAGCTCCACGCGCCCTTCCACACGACCCAAATGCCTAGCAGGAAATTGGTGACGGCGTGCGCGGCGATGGCGTCACCGAGCCGGTTCTTTCTGATAACCAGCCATTGGTACGCCAGCCCGCAAAGAATGCCTGCCACCCAACGATCGGGATGAGTCAGGCCGAAGATAGCCGCGGTGACACAGAAGGACAGCGCATGAAATTGAGCGAGCGGCATCGCGAGGAAATCCAGCTTCACGAAATAGCGATAGAGGAAGGAACGATAAAAAACTTCTTCCAGCGGCGGAACGACCAAGGACGAGCCCGCAAACCGCACCAACACAAAGAGCCACCCCAGCGCCGAGCCCTGTCCGAATTCGTGGAACGGCTCCCAGCCCGCGTCCGGCTTGGAGAGTCGCGGATACAGGCCATCCAGGCCAACCCACAAAACGCAGACCGCGAAACCAACCGCAAGTGACTCCCAACTGAACGACCAGCGCAGTTCGGCTACGAAAGATCGCATTTCCCACAACAGCCACGCGCCTACCAGAGTTTTGATTAAGTAGAACCAGTACGGTCCCCTCTCACCGAAAAGCTGCTGGCAATAGGTTAGAGCGAGAAAAATCGCAAACGGCGCGACCCGGACATAGATTGGGGAAGCGGCAAATTTCGCGCGCAGGAAATTCATTGGCGGGCGATGATCCCGCATCCAGTGCCCGCGCCAAGAAAAAAGTAGGGGCCTGGCCGAGCTGCGGATTTACTGCGGCAGCGTCAAGAGATTCGTTTGTCCGGCGTTGACAAGGGTGGCGCTTTCCTGACTGATGGCGACGACTCGCCACTCACCAAGCTTATCGCCGACAAACAAAGTCCGGCCGCCGATCATCGCCGCGGGGTGCGGCGGTTGATAAAGGATGCCCTGCAATTTCAATGGTGCTAGCTGTTGCGGTGGCGCTAGCACAGGCACAGCCGAAGCGATGGCAGCAATGTTCTCGGGCACAGACACGATATTTGTCCCAGCGGACGGCGGAGTTGTCGCGGTCGCTGTCGCGGCCACAGCCGGAGTTCCAACTGGAGGTTCCGCCGCGGCGGGCTGGGTCGAGCCAGGTTCTGAATGAGAAGCAATGGGAACCACTGGAGCGGGAGAGGCTTTGGCCACCAGAGATGGAGCCGACTGATTTGCCTGCGCTGTCTCCGCAGAAGGCGAACCGCGCGGCGGCGATTGATCCGGGCTTCCCTTCAGAAAGAGCCGCCAAGCGATCAGCAGCACTAGCGCCACGCCGGCTACCATGACTGCGGGAACCATCAGGCCGTTGCGTCGGCCCTGGACGGACGCGGGTTCAACTGGGCGCAACGACAGGTCGGCCATGCCAGGCGGCGGCGCATGCTGTTGCGCCTGCTTCGCCCGCTTCAATGCATCATTGATTAAGCTCATGCGGCGATGTGCCCTTCCAGCTCGCGCAGCGCCCGGCCAACCATCGTGTAATTGATGCGCTCCTGTTGCTGAACGAAACCCGCGAGCAGCGCCTTGTCGCACACAGCATTGACCAGGCGCGGGATGCCCTTGCTGTAACCATAAACGCGCCACAAAGCCAGCTGCGTGAAATACGGCGCGCCTTTCGCGCCGGAAACTTCGAGCCGATGCTGGATGTACTGATTTACTTCGTGCCGCCGGAGAGGAAGCAAATGATACCGAACGGTGATCCGCTGGCGCAGTTGACGCAGGCGCGGGTTGTTGAGGCGGTCCCGGAGCTCGGGTTGGCCCAGCAGGACGATCTGCAGCAGTTTGCGGTTGTCTGTCTCCAGGTTCGAGAGCAACCGGACTTGCTCGAGCAGTTCGTCCGTCAGGTCCTGCGCCTCATCGATGATCAGGACGGTGTCCTGGCCGCGCTCGACCTGCTGGAGCAGAAATTGGTTAATGACCGCCAGAGTATCGAGCCGATCCAGGCCGTTGACCGGCAGCCCGAACTCGATGGCGATCGCTTTCATCAACTCATCCGGGCTCATGATTGGATTGAGAATGAGAGCAGTGGCGAAATGGCCATCGAGTTGTTCGAGCATAGCGCGGCACAGGGTGGTCTTGCCGGCGCCAACCTCGCCCGTGAGTTGCACGAAGCCTTTCCGCTCGCGAATGCCGTAGAGCAAATGATTGAACGCTTCGCGGTGCTTGGCGCTGTAAAACAAAAACCGCGGATTCGGCGTGATGTCGAACGGCGCTTCGCTCAGGCCGTAATAGTCCAAGTACACACTAGTCTATTAGCAAAAAATGAGCCGGAAGGAAGCAAAAGCTTTCTGCAGTCTCGAAGGGCGAGTGTCCTAAAGCATGACAGCAAGCCTGGAGAAAACGCCAAACTCCAAATCACAAAACCCAACCTGCTTCCGGCACAGCTCCCTCATTGTTGGAGTTTGGTGCTTGGAATTTGTTTGGAGTTTGAGCTTGGAATTTGGAGCTTCGTTAGCGCGTTTGCTTACGCCAGAATTCCTTTCACAGCCGTCACAAACGCTTCAACATCCCGGGGCGTTCCCACCGATATCCTTAAGTAACCCCGCAACATCGGATCATCGAACCATCGCACCAGGATCTTCCGGTCACGCAGTTTTTGCAACCAGCCAGCGGCGGGAAAGGAGGGCGGCTGGACCAGGATAAAGTTCGTGTGGCTCGGGAACAGCTCGAAACCAAGCTCGACCAGCTCGTGACTGAGCTGCTGCCGTGTCGCGATAATCCTCCGGAAATTTGCCCGGTAATAAGGCAGGTCATCCAGCGTCGCCATCGCTGCAATTTGGCCCAGGCCGTTGACATTATAGCTATCGCGGATCTTGTGCAGGGCTGCGATGAGTTCGCGCGCGCCGACGCAGTAGCCCACACGCTGGAAGCAGAGGGAGTAAGCCTTCGAGAAAGTGCGCGCTACCAGCAGATGGGGGAATTTCAAGGCGAGTGACAAAGCGTGTTCGTCGGCGAAATCCGCGTAGGCTTCATCCAACAGCACAACGCCCCTCTGGGCGGCGCAAAGCTCCTGCAATTGAGCGGTAGTGTAGCCGCGACCACTGGGTGCATTGGGGGTCGTGATGAACGTGAGCGCCGCCTGGAAATCCCATTGTTTGCCTCGCTTCAGCTCTTTCAAGGATGGTATTTGGAAATCGAGGTTTAGTGGGACGGCGTTGGTTCGTGCGCCGTGACAAGCCGCGAGCACTGGATAGAGTGAGTAGCTCGGGTGGAAAAACTGAGCGTAGGACCTCGCCAGCAGCCGCGTTTTCGCCCAGCTTTGTGCCAGGGTCACCGGCTCGGCAAAGGCTCGGACCGCCATTGCCAGCAATTCGTCCGAGCCGTTGCCGATAATGATGTTCTCCGGTTTGCAGCCGTGGAATTTCGCCAGCTTTTCCCGCAACGGTTCAGAAGTGGGATTTGGATAAAGCCGCAAGCGCCCGTCCACCGCGGCCTTGATGGCAGCCAGAACTTTCGGAGAGGGCGGATAAGGATTTTCGTTGGTATTGAGTTTGATTAGACCCTCGACCTTGGGCTGCTCGCCCGGTGTGTAGGGATGCAGGCGCTGGACCAGAGGGCGGATGAACGGGTCTGAAAAGCCTCGAGCCATGAACGAATGCTAGGAAACCACCGCGTCAACTCAACGAGTTTTTCGCGTTCTGCGTTGGCTACGAGCGAAGCGCAATTCGGCCGATCTCCGGTGCGCGTCAAGTCCCTCCACATCGGCAAACTTGCTCACCGAGCGCAGTGCCCGCTTCAAGGATGCGCGGCTGTAATCGACGACGCAGGTGCGCCGCTGGAATTGATCTACAGTTAGACCGGCGAACGACGCGCCCGCTCCGCCCGTCGGCAGCGTGTGACTTGGTCCCGCGACGTAATCCCCGAGCACCGTAGGCGACCATGGTCCCAAAAAAATGGCGCCGGCGCTCTTCAGGCCCCGGCTTAGGCGGCAGGCATCGCGCGTCATCACCTCGCAATGTTCCGGCGCCAACTTGTTGGTGAGTGCGACGCCCTCCTCAAGCGTCCGAACATGGATCAGCCAGCTATTGTTATCAAGCGCGCGCCGGATGAAGCCCGCGCGCGCCAGTCTTGCTAATTGCTTTGCCAGTTCCCGCTGGACCGCCAGAAGCAGTCTGCCTGATGTCGTCACCAGCCAGACACGCTCGTGACCCGAGCCATGCTCGGCCTGCGCCAGCAAGTCTGCCGCGATAAACCTGGCATTGGCCGTCTCATCCGCCAGCACCAGTAGCTCGCTCGGACCCGGCAACAGATCGATTGCCACGTGGCCGACCACCAAGCGTTTCGCCGCCACGACGTAAGCATTGCCCGGGCCGAAGATTTTTTGCACACGGCGAATGGTTTTTGTCCCATACGCCATCGCCGCAATCGCCTGGGCTCCGCCTACCCGGTAAATCTCAGTTGCTCCTGCCGTGCGAGCGGCGAACAGCAAGGCCGCGTTGATGGAGCCGTCCCGCGCGCAAGGCGTGCACACGACAATCTCCGGACAACCCGCCACGCGCGCCAAAGTCACCGTCATCAAGGCCGTCGAAACCAGCGGCGCTGTCCCGCCGGGAATATAAATGCCGACGCGTGCATATGGATCAAATTTCTCGCCCACGGCCGCCCGATGCGAATTCCACATCCACCATTCCTTGCGGCGCGATTTTTTGGCGAACGCCGCGATGTTCCCGTCGGCTTCCGCCACAGCCGCCCGAAGTGCCTCGTCGGCTTGCAGGGAAGCCGACATTAGCTCGGCCGACGAGACGGTCAAATGGTCCGCGCACAACTTCGCGCCGTCGAAACGTTCAGTCAGCTCCAGCACCGCGTCGTCTCCGCGGACCTGCACCTCCTTAAGAATAGCGCGCGTCCGCTCCTCAATGTCGGGATCGAACAAGCTCGAAGGAGCGGTAACCTGGCGCAGTCGCTCGCCGAAATCCCGGTCGGTGTGGCGCAATACGTTCATCGCCTGGGGAAGCTAGAAAATGCGGTGGTCGAAGTCAAAACCCCCCGGCGGTCAAGTTGCGCCAAATTCACGCATTTTGCGTGAGAATTTTCTCCCGCGAATTGGCTTCGCAGAAGGAGCAATCAGCGAGTGACCAAAAAAGCGCTCATTCGGGCGAGTTCACTCACTGGCGCAGTGTATGCTTAATGGGAACAGCCGGGCAGCAGATGCACGGATGCAGCACTCGGATCGCGAGGCAACCATGAACGAACCTGTCGAACCGGGCGCGCGGGAACTTGGCGAACCCGTGCCCGAAGACCTTCCTCACAGCGAAACTCGGCTGCCACAAAAACCGTTCTCCTATTGGCTGCGGCAGCTTTTTGCCTCCAATCCTTTCTACATCTTGAGCGCCTTGCTGCTGCTCTATGGTCTTTACCGTGTTTCAGTTGACCCACATGTTCTAAACAGGGAAACAGCCCACCTCATTTTCAATTTCAGCGCGATTCAGTTGTATGAGATTTTGCTGGCGGCCACGGCGATCCTCTTGGCCAGGCGCAGCATTTGGTACGACTCGATGTTGCTGGTGGGCTTGGAGAATATGCTCGTGCTGGTCCCGTTCCTCCTGATCAGTCAGGCGGCACTGATTGACACGCGGATCGTCTGGACGATGTGCATCGCCGGGGCGCTCCTCGCCATCGTTCGGTTCGGCAGCTTAAAGCGCTTCCTTTCCAAACTCAATTTCCCGAGGCGGCTGGCGATAATAGGACTCCTCATACTGGCGGTGAACGCCGCTCTGCCGATCATTTACCGGATTCTGCATCAGTCCAAATTCGGCACCAAACCGGATTGGGGAGCAGCCTATTACACGAATGAATATGTTTGGCTCCTCGCGCTGCCGGCCCTGTGCGGCTTGGTGAACTTTGTTCCGTTCAGCCGTTCTGCCTCCTCGCTGCCGCCATCACGAGGCTGGTGGCCGCTCGCCTGGTTTGGGACCTGGCTCATCGGGACTGGCGTGCACCTCTACTGCTTGGGTTACGTTTACGATTTCAGCTTACGGCCCGAGCTGCTGGCGCCGGCAATCTGGATGTTGTCCTGGGCGGCCAACCGCCGGATGCCGGCGTTGGTGCCACAGCTTCCGGTCTTTTGGCAACGAACGGTCCTGACCTTGCCAGCGGTCATAACACTCCTTTGCGCCTCCCATTCAGGTAACAAGGTGTTCCTAGCGCTCACAGTCATGAACGCGACGATCTACGATCGGCTTTATGCTCGCTACGGCGGGCCGCGCTTGGCGTTTCCCCTGTTCCTGCTTTCGCTCGCGGCTATTGTAGCGGGGCTGCCTCAGGACTGGTGCCAAAGCCCGGTGCCCGGCCTCTCCCGAGCAAGATTAATCAACCACACTGCCTCCGGGTCCTTGCCCTCTTTTTGTTGCC
>JACXTT010000375.1_pt1 | contig 74763 bp, 62 predicted proteins | sample 9270951 | NCBI WGS metagenome assembly JACXTT01 (sample SAMN15532306, study PRJNA645909) | rock metagenome | isolation source: weathered quartz diorite | place: Puerto Rico | collected 2017-06-21
CGCGGCGCAGGCCGCCTCAATTTCAGGCCCTTTACCACGCGGGCCACCGCTGGGTGGACTTGCGCGCCTGGCGGGGGCACCCGCCCCTTGATATTGCCGGGAGCGTCCCAACCGTACTGGCCGATCTCGACGCCATGCACCAGCAGCACATACCGCACCCCGCTTTCCACCAGCCGGCGACCCAGCAGGCATTGGCGTCCGAACCCCTCGGTCGCCGGCTTATCCAGGCCGTACTGCCGCTTCACCGACTCCGGCTCCTTCGCCAGGTCCACGATCTGTGGTGCTTCGGTTTGCATCCGGAAAGCCAGCTCATAAGCGTTAATGCGGGCTTCCAGTTCGGTGCCGCCGCCACGCTCGGCGGCATGCTCCTGGTTCAGAGCTTTCAGATAGTCGAATTCGCGGCGTTGCTGTTCGCGCGTCACGCCATTGGGAAGAGGCAAATCCAGGATGGGAGATCCACTCGACCGGAACAGCGTTCCCTGGTACGACGCTGGAAGATAGCCGTTGCCCCACACCACCGCGCCGTTCACCGGCGCGCCGCGCGGGTCCTGAATCACAACATACCCAGGCAGGTTCCGGTTCTCGCTGCCGAGCCCGTACGTGATCCAGGAGCCCACCGAAGGGCTGCCCTGGAGCTGCGAGCCGGTGGTGACGTGCATGGTTGCCGGGCCGTGGTTATTGTTGTCGACCATGATGCCGTGGACGAACGCCATCTCGTCCGCCATGCCGCCTATGTTCGGGAACAGGGTCGACACGTAGCGGCCTGACTGCCCGTACTGCTTGAATTCGAACGGGCTGGGGATCACGCGGTGCGGAGCTTTGAGAAAGCCTTCAATCTCGCCAGAGAGTCCGGGCAGCACGGGCAGGCGTTTGTCGGCGTAGTCCTTCAGGCGCGGCTTGTACTCGAAAGTGTCCACCTGGCTGGCGCCGCCGCCCATGAACAGGAAGATGCAGTGCTTGGCCTTTCGCGGAAGGTGCTGCGGCTTCACTGCCATCGGATCGGTGAGGACCGATGGCGCCGCGCCGAGGTCCTGGGACAGCAGGTCGGCCAGGGCCAGCGCCCCGATTCCGTTCCAGGAACGCCACAGAAAGTCACGTCGTGAAGAATCCATCTGGCCCCCTTTTTAGTCGATGAAGACAAACTCACTGCTGTTCAGCAGTACCCTGCACAGCGCTTCCAGTCCCTGCTCGCGCGGCTGGCTGGACGCCATGAGCTTCAACGCGCCGTCAAACTCCGAGGCCTTCGGCAGCCGGCTGAAGATCAGCTCGAACGCGCGCCTGGCCTGCTCCCTCGGGTCCGGACCGGTCTCCCTGCGGAGCCGCTCCGCCAGGAACTTCACCTCCTGGTTGACGAAATCACTGTCATACATGGTCAGAGCTTGCAGCGAGGTGATGGAGTTCCGCCGGCGGTCGCAGGAGGAGTTGAGCACCGGCGCGTCGAACGTCTCCAGGAACGGCACCTGCATCGCGCGCCGCTGGAAGATGTAAACGCTTCGCCGCCGCCCGTCAGGGCCTTGCGACGTCTCCCAGGTGTTGACACCCTGCACCTTTTGCTCCTCATCCAGACCCTCGGGCAGAGGAGGATAAACCGGCACGCCGCCGGACTGCTGAGTCAGGCGGCCGCTGAGCGCCAGAACGCTGTCGCGGATGGCTTCGCCCGAGAGGCGCTGGCGCGGGAAGCGCCACAGCAGCCGGTTGTCGGGATCGGCTTCGGCCGCTCGGGGATCGGTTTTCTTCGACGCCTGGCGATAAGTGGCCGACTCCAGCATCAGCCGGTGCATCTGCTTGATGCTCCATTTCTGTTCGACGAATCGCACGGCCAGCCAGTCCAGCAGCTCGGGGTGCGTGGGCGGCGTGCCGTTCCGCCCGAAATCGCTCGACATCTCGACGATGCCGCGTCCAAAGTGGTACTGCCATAGCCGGTTTACCATCACCCGGGCGGTGAGCGGATTCTCTGGGCTGGCAATCCACTTCGCCAGCGTCATGCGGCGTCCGCGGCTCGGGAACATGTTGTAGCGGTCTAATTCCAGGACCGCGGGATTGGCATTGCCCTCGATCGCGCTGAGGAAGCCCGGCTCCACCGGGTCGCCGAGGTGATTGTAATCGCCCCGGATCTGGATGTACGTGGCGGGGACGCTTGGCCCGAACGGCGGTCCGTCGGCGTTCCGCAGTCCCATGGCGAAGGGTTCCAGGCGTTCGATCGCTTTCTTGAGCCGGGCGATGCGCTCATTGAATTGCAGCCATCCGCGCTTTTCGTCGGCGCTGTAGATCTCCGGTTTTTTGTCGAAGCCCGAGGCGTTGTTGTTCTCGGAGTTGATTTCACGCTCTACGTCCTTGGCCGAGACTTCGTCCTTCGAATCCGGCTTCTCGCGTTTACGCTGAGCCGCCAGCCGCTCGATCAGCGGCTTCTGGAATTCCTTGAACTGCGCCTCGGCCGCCTCCAGATCTTTCTTATATTGATCGCGGTTGCGGTCGGCCCACTCTTTTTCGCCGGGGCGGTAAAAGTCGGCGGGCTCCGCGCCGCCGGCGCGCCCGGTATTGCCGACTTGCACTGTGGCGAAGAACGCTTTCAGCCTGTAGAAATCGCGCGTCGGTACGGAATCGTACTTGTGGTCGTGGCACTTCGCGCAGCCGACGGTCAGGCCCAGAAAGACGGAGCCTGTGGTCGAGGTCATCTCGCTCAGGAACGAATCGCGGTTCTCATCGCTGACCGGTGTGCGATTGAATGGCGCCAGGCGCAGAAAGCTCAGGGCGACCACCTGCTCCGGCGACGGCGGCGGAGCGGGCACGGCCCCGGGCACCGGGTAAATCTCGTCGCCGGCGAGCTGTTCCCTGATGAACTGATCGTACGGCTTGTCCTGGTTGAAAGCGTCGATTACGTAGTTGCGATAGCGCCAAGCGTGGGGCCATTCGGGGTCTCCCTCGTAGCCGTTGGTGTCGGCATAGCGCGCCAGATCCAGCCAGTGGCGTCCCCAGCGCTCGCCGTAGCGCGAGTCGCTCAACAGGCAGTCGACCAGGTCCTCATAGGCGCTGGGAGAACGGCTCTCGACAAACGCTTTCACTTCCTCCGGCCGCGGCGGCACTCCCAGCATGTCGAAGTAGAGGCGGCGGATCAGCGTGCGCCGGTCGGCCTCCGGAGCCAGCGTCAGGCTTTTCGTCTTCAATTTCTCGACGATGAACTGGTCGATCTCGTTCCGCGCCTCGGCGCCGCCCGCTTTGGGAACCGGCGGCTTCACAGGCTTGACGAAAGCCCAGTAACGCTGCTTCGGCGCGGCCGCGGCTTCCGCCGGCTTCATCTCGCGAATCCAGTCTTCAATCGCTGCGATGTCCTCTTCGGACAGTTTGCGGCCCAACGGCATCTGCGGCTTCACCTTGCCGCGCAGCATCTGAACCAGGGGGCTCTCCGCGGGCTTTCCGGCGTGAACCGCCGCCCCTCGCCGCGCTCCGCCGGCCGTCACCGCCGTGCCGGACATTACCGAAAAGCTGCTGGTCCTGGTGGATTCGTCGTGGCAGGGGAGGCAGTTCGCTTTAAGGATTGGCTGCACCTTGTCCTCAAAGGTGCCGGCGCCCAGCGGCAGCGCCATCGCGATCGCGTAACAACAGGCTGATACCTTCCTCACCATGCTGATACCTATTGAGAATTGTACTCCGCGGCCAGCATCTTCAGAACGTCGTCGGCGGCTTCGAGCGTTCGCGAGATGTCGTCGTCGGAGTGCGCCGCGGAAATATGGTTGCGCTTCAGCGCCATCGGCAGCATGAAGAATCCGCGTTCCACCATTTCGCGCCGGAACCGCACATCCATTTCTGAATTGTTGCGCAGCAGGTCCGTGTAGCTGTCCACCGGCGGTTCCAGGAAATACGGCACCACCACCGAGCCGAAATGCGCCACGCACGCCTTGACGCCGCGCCGGTCGCAGATTTCCTGAAGCTGGCGCGCCATCTGTTCTCCGGCTTCGAACAGGCGTTTGTGGACGCTGCCATCCGCCAGTTTCGCGATAGTGGCGAGGGCGGCGGCGACCCCGACCGGATGCCCATTGTAGGTGCCGGCGAAAAAGACGTCGCCCCGGTTGGTCTGGAAGCGGTCCATCAGGTCGCGGCGACCGCACAGCGCGGCGCAGGGGAAGCCGTTGGCCATGCTCTTGGCTAAAGTCGTAAGGTCCGGCGTGATCCCGCAGTGCTTCTGATAGCCGCCGATTCCGTGCCGGAACCCCGTAATCACTTCGTCGAAAATCAGGATTGTGCCGTGTTGTGTAGCCAGATCGCGCAGTCCCTGAAGGAATTCCGGCTTGGGCAGCACACAGCCGATGTTGTGGGGAATCGGCTCCAGGATGATGGCGGCGACTTCGCCCCGGTGCGCCTTCAGGGCGTCCTCCACTTCATGAATTTGGTTGAAATTCAGCACCAGCGTGTGGCGGGCCGCGTCTTCCAGCGTGCCTGCCGAGCACAGATCCCGGCGTCCCATCTTGTCCGCTGGGCTGATCACGTTCATGCACAGATAGTCGTGCCAGCCGTGATAGCAGCCCTGAAACTTGATGATCTTTGTCCGCCCGGTGACGGCACGGGCCAGTCGCAGGGCGTTGTACGTGGCCTCCGAACCGGTCACGCACAGCAGCACCTTTTCCGCCGAAGGAATGTGCCGCACCAGTTCGCGGGCCAGGTCGATCTCTACCCCGGTGGCGCCGGTGCCGATCAGGTCCGGCCCGTTCAGCGATTCGGCCACGGCCCGATTGACGTCCGGGTCGTTTTGGCCCAAGATGATTGGCCCGAACGCGGCCTGGAAATCGACGTATTCCCCGCCGTGCGCACAAATGCGCCGCGAGCCCCTCCCCCCCCTCCCAGACACAGGCGTCGACAACGCGCGAGTCGACGAATTGACACCCCCCGGAATAGCCTCCAGCGCCTGCTCGAACATCCGGTCCGAGACAGCGCCTCCCCATTCTGTTTTGACGGTTGCCTGCATTCACTTACGAGTCTACTCTCCCGGCCCGGCCGTTCCCAGGTCCGTTCGGGTTCGGACCGCCTTTTTGTTCACCCTGTTGGACAAAAGAGCGCCCCTCCGCCCATACTGAACTTATCGCCGCCGAAAAAACTAAATCGGTACCCGCCGTGGAAAGGGCGCTGAGCATCATCGAGATGCTGGGCTCCGCCCGGCGCGGGCTCACGTTGGCCGAAATTGCCCGCGGCCTGAACCTGCCCCGCAGCTCGACGCACTACGTCCTGGTCACGCTGGAGCGCCGCGGATATCTCCAGCGCAGTGAGGGCGGCGGCCGCTATATCTTCACGTCAAAGCTATTTGCGCTGGCCAACTCGACGCCGAGCCGCCTTCGCATCCGCGACCAGGCGCGTCCCGTCCTCCGCGCGCTGATGGAAGAAACCGGGCTGACGGTGCACCTGGCGATCCTCGATCAGAACGAAGCGGTGATCATTGAGAAGGTGGACCCGCCGTCCGATCGCCTGGCGACCTGGGTGGGAAAGCGTATGCCGCTCCACTGCACCGGCACGGGCAAGGCGTTGATGGCCTATCTTCCGCAAGCCGTCCGCGACCAGGTGATCGCCTACGGCCTGATTCGCTATAACGACAACACCATCGTCTCGGTCCGGAAAATGAACGAGGAGTTGGAGCGCATCCGCCAGCTGGAATACGCGCTGGACGACGAGGAGGAGACAGTCGGCCTGCGCTGCATCGGCGCGGCGATTCTGGACGAATCGAAGCAGGCCGTCGCCGCGGTGAGTATCGCCGGCACCGTTCACCAGATCAACCCCGAGACACTGAAGCGCCTGGCGGATGCCGTCACACTCGCGGCCGCGGCGCTGTCTCAGCGGATCGCCGGCGGCCGGAAGCGGCCGCCGTGAGACAGCCGCCACTTCACTTCAACAGCGCGATGCTCGCTACCGACCAAGGCAGGTTCTTCAGCTGGTGCGCCACGTTGCCCTTCGCGTCGAACTCCACAATCCGCGAGCCCATATAGTCTGACACGATCAGCCTGCCCTCCGGCGTCTCGGTGAAACCCGACGTCCACGCCATGCGCGCCGTGCTGCCCGCGCCGGCAAAGGCAGCCACCGTTCCGCGTCGATCCCCGTCACTACGCCCTTCGGATCTTCGATGTACAGTACGTGGCCGTTCGCCAGCGCCGCCACTTCCGTCGCGCGATGATTCGGCCTGCGCTACAGCACGCGGCCGGACGGCCAGGCGATGGCCAAAATCTCGCCGCCCGGCCCATGGTCATTCACCATCAGCCGGCGCGTCTCGATGACCGCCGGCTTCAGCTTCCGGTTCAGAAAATCCAGCGCGCGTGCAAACGCCCGCTCCTCGTCGGCGCCCTTGAATCCGTGGCCCGCTTCGGCCACTGTTTCCAGTTCCGCCTCCACGCCCATTCCGCGCATCCGCTCCACCAGCCAGACCGATTGCTCGAACGGGACGTTGCGGTCGCGCGTGCCGTGGATCGCCAGGATGGGCGCGGGGTCGGGCGTCACCCAATTTAGGGGGCTGGCACGGAAGTGCGTGTCAAGCGCGTTCATCCGGTCGCCGCCCAGCAGCGGCGGGAGGGCCCCGGCGGCATTGACGCTGCCTTCGTAGGCGCGCCGCAGGTCGGACCGCCCGTAGAAACTGATCGCGCAGTCCACGCTGCTCGATTGCTCGCGATGAGCTCCGTTTCCTTCGAATTGCAGTACGTTCCGAGTGACGGCGAGAAACTGCGACCACGTGGCTCCGGCGGAGACCCCGATGGCCCCCATGTGTTCGCCGTCGACGCTGAACTTGGCGGCGTTGGCATGCAGAAAGCGCACAGCGGTTTTCACGTCGTGCAGCGACAGCGGGAACTGGAACATCGGCGTCAGCCGGTAATCTACAGTCGCCGCGACGAAGCCATTTTGCGCCAGCCGTATCGCCATGGGCAGATAGCTCTCGCGGGCGCCGCCGCTGAATCCGCCGCCGTGGATCATTACGATGCCGGATACTTGCCGGGCGCTTTGGGGCGCACGATGTCCATGGCCAGTTTGGAGTGGGGGATCGGCGTGTAGTCGATTCCGCGCTCCAGAACCACATCGGCCGGAACATTCAAGTCCGCCGCGCCGCAGCAGAAGGCGGCTGGAAGCAATAGGAGCCAGCGCAATTCCTGAAAGCATATCTCATCCCGCCAGCGTCGCCGCCAGGTCCACGAACCACGCTCCGCCGCGCCGTATCATCCGCGTGAGCCAGGTCCGGCACTCGCCGTGGGTGTTCATCAGGACGCGTACCACGGCGCGATCGCCCTCCTGCGAATGCGCGACGTACCAGACGAACTCGTCGACCTGGCCCAGGCCGAAGCGCGAAATCTCCGGCGATTCCGCCGCCAGCAGTTCCCGCACCCGCCGGTCGTCGCGATTCAGCACATGCTGCCAGAACTGCATCGCCCGGCCCCGCGCGTCGTCGGTTTCCGTGTAGGGCGGCCAGGCCTGATGCTGGTGCAGAAACATCATCGTCGTGCGCGCCAGCGAGACAGGAAGATCCACGCGCCATTCATTCTTGTCCATCGCGAGGACGGTTAGTACCATCCACGCACCGCGATCTGCCTGGATCACGGTCCGGATGGAGAGCCCTTCCAGCACCGGCTCTGCGTCGCCGGCGAATTCGACAAATCCTGTCGCCGACGCGAAGACCTTCTCGGCGAGCTCGGTGTCGTAGCTTGAAGGCGAGTGCGGGTTCTTGTGAAGCAGCGATCGGTCGAGCGTCCGCCAGTACCGCTCGGCGACATCGAGCGGTGTTTCGGAAGGCTCGGGCGGCGCGGGCTCGGACACCGCCGGAACTGTGTCCGCCGTGGCCGGCAATGGCTCCGGCGGATGCCCGTGGCCTTCGATGAAATCGTCGAACTCGCAGAGCAGCGAGATTAGATCGCTCGCCTCCCAGTTGCCGTCCAGTTCGCGGACGGCGTACGCCCCCACTTGGCTCTGTGACGGAAAGCTTCCCCGCTCGCCGGCGATTTCCCGGATGCGCGGCAGCAGAACAAACTGCAGCCATTGGAAGAACGCCATGGTATCGGCGAAGAAGGCAGCCTGCGACTCGAAAGCCGAATCGGGCGGCGGCTCGGACGCCCACGCGCTCAGCCTGCGCAGCTCGTGCTCGATGCGGTCGGCGTAGAGTGCGGCTGCCTGATGGCGGTCCATCCCCGGATCACTTCCCGGCCCGAAACCACCACACCGTATCGGGCCGCGCGCCTGTCAATACCTCGCCCGCGCCCGTTACGTTGAGCACATGATGCGCGTGGGCGGATTCCACATAGCCCAGAATCTTCCCCGACTGCCGGTCGATCTTCATGAGCCATCCGTCGGCGCCCGTGGGCTGGTTCCTCTGCTGGGTTCCGATCCACAACGCGCCGTCGCGGATCGTCACCGCGGTGACCATCCCCAGGTCCGCCCACTCACCGAGATATTTTCCGTTCAGATCGAACCGCTGCAAGCGGCCGTTCTGCCGGTCGGCCACATACACGACGCCCTGCTCATCAATCGCGATCCCGTGCGGCTGGCGGAACTGCCCCGGACCCGTCCCCGCGCTTCCCCATTGCCGGACGCGCCCGCCGTCGGGCGTGTATTCCAGCACCCGCGCGTTGCCGTATCCGTCGGAAATGTAAAGATGCCCGTTCGGCCCGAAGGCGATGTCGGTAGTGCCGGCGAAGCCGCTTTCCTTCTTTGGCTGCTCGCCGACGGAGATTTCCATCAGCTTTACGCCCTGCGGCGAAAAGGAGTAGACCGTGGAGCTCGACGCATCCACCGTCCAGATATTTCCTTTCGGATCGATGCGGATGCTGTGCGGGATCTTGTACATCCCTTTGCCCCAAGACCGCAGGATGCGCCCGTCGCGTTCCAGCGCCAGCACCGGGTCGGCGCTCTCGCCGCGATGCAGCACGTAGATGGTGCCGTCATTACCCATCGCTACCGAGGACGGGTATCCAATGTCCGGCCCTTGAATCCGGACGCGGGTCTTTTCGAGCGCAAGCTTTGGCGCTCGCTGAACCATTGCACTGAGTTGCGCGGCCTGCGCGTCCAGCTTGGCCTTGTCCGGATCCTGCGCGGCGCCCGGCAGACCGGCCAGGCACAGGAAAAGCAGTTTCGCCCGCATCGGAAGAGTGTATCGAGGGGCGAGTGCTGGGGCAACCTTAGGGCAGCTCCCGGGGATCGGTGTCATGCGCCAGACAAGCGACGCAGTCTCCCTGGCTCACTAGTGACGGCCCGCGATTGGCGACCAGGAGTCCATCTGAAGGAGAGGCGACCGGCGCCGGAGTGCGGTCCGGCTGTTCCGGGAAATGTACCAGCCCCAGCGTCTCGCCCTGCCGCACCTCTTCTCCAATCTCGACGCAATTCTCGTACAGTCCGGATTCCGGCGCGAACCTGTAGTCGGCCCGGTCGAGCGCTTGCACCCAGCGAACCGGCGGTAGCCCCAGCGCGCTCCGGCTGCTGACTTCGCCGCACAGCACGCCGCAATGAATCAGCACGTTGCGGAGGCCCCTCTGGCAGAGGCGGTGGATGTTCGCCAGAACAGGCTCCCCTCCGCCCAGTTCGGTCGTGATGACCAGCTTGCCTTGCCGCTCGGCTTCGGACGGCAGCAGGCCGGTTCCGGCGACGTCGGTATAGAGAAAAGCGTGATCGGTGAGAAATGCCTCGGTCGCCAGGATCATGGCTTCGCGCTGCTTTTTATCCGCGACCAGGTGCATGTGCGCGCAGGGAAGAAAATTGGCGCTGCGTCCGCCGGTGTGCAGGTCGATGACGACGTCGGAGAGTGGAAACAACACACTTGAAAGATAGTGCGCCAGCATCTCGCTCGGAGTCCCGCCCGGGTCGCCGGGAAAGCAGCGGTTGAAATTGCGGCCATCGAGCGGGGAAAGCCGCGTGCCAGCCTTCGCCGCCGGCGGATTCAGGCACGGAATCAGGATCAGCCGCCCGCTCACCTGCTCCGGCTCGATTTCCCGCCACAGCTTAAAGATGGCCACCTGTCCGGGATACTCGTCGCCGTGGTTGCCGGCCATCAACAGCACGGTGGGCCCGGAGCCATTTTGTATCATGCAAATCGGCACCAGCAGGTTTGCCCATCCTCCCATGTTGTAGGAATAGGGGATCGCCAGGTGCCCGCGCTGCTTCGTGCCGGTGCGGGTGAAATCGATTTCAGTATGAATCTGGGTCGTGGTCATAGGACGTGGCGCTGGCTCTCAGCCTGCCGCGTCGAGACTCGTCTCGACGTACGCCCGCCGATTATACACGACCCTGCGATTCGAACTCTAAGCGATCAGCTAAGGCATGGACTTCGAGGGATCCGAAAAAACAGCGTCATCGACCGAGGCGGCAATACTTACGTTTCCCATGTTGATGGATTTTCCGTCCGCGCTGGTGTGATTTGCCGCCAGCTTGATGCCTCCCGTGGTGGTGTACTGCCAGTCCCAGGAGCCGGTTTGGCCGCTCTGCAGCTTGTACTCCCAATGCTCCATCAAATGGGACTTCGGCGAGACGTACGCTTCGTAGCGGTCGCCGGGGGTCAGTCCAACGTGATCGAAGGTCAGCTCCACGACGTCGTAGCTCAACGCCCCGCGGGTCTTTTTGCCGGCATACTTCAGATGGACTCCCGCGTCCCGCCATTTCCAGGGCATCGCCAGCCAGTACATGTCGTTGATGAACGCCGCATAGGCGTTCGTCATGGCTTCGGCCGCTGGTTTTCCTTCCAGTTTCTTGCCGCCCAGATAGGCCGCGCCTTGCCGGCTGGCGATGTTGAACATGGTCACGTAGGGTTGCCCGTCTTTCGTTTTGCGCTCAAAGCGATACCGGCCGGTCATTTTGTCCCATAGATGGGACCGGTCCACGACGGTCTTGCCGCCCGCGGTCACCTTGAAATCAAAGCGTACGAAGTGCGCCTTGTTCCATGCCTCCTGCCCGCCCATGGCGGTGACCATCGCGTCGGCGATCTCATTAGCTTTGGCATCGGGCGCGGATGCCCCGTGCGCGGGGATCATAACCAGGCACATGCCGGCGCATGCAGCGGCCGGCCAGACGAGCGTGTTTTTCATTGGTGAACCTTCCTGAACAGCCGCCAGGGCGACCGCTGTAATCGCTCATGATACGATAGCGTACTGCCAATGAAGTTAGCATATATCCGCTGGAAAGATGCGGTTTCGGAGGAGGCGTCGGACGCCGCCCTTCACCCGACCCAGGCGCAACTGGTGGAGCTTCAGGAGGTCGGATTCCTGCTCGATGAGAACGAGGAAGCCGTGGAAATCGGGATGGAAATGGGCAATGACCTCGAAGTCCGCCCCGGCCGGTGGAGGCTGCACATTCCCCGGGTGGCGATTCAGGAAATGCGTGTGGTGGAGCTGGAGAAGGCTTTCCCCAGGAGACACAGGCGGGCCTTCTGATAATTTCACGGCAGCAGGCAGGCCCCTGGACTGCTGCCGTTTCTTTCGTGCCGCAACCTGTTTCGTTACTTCTAGCGGAGATCGACGCCGGCCGTTTCCACGTTGTTGGCCCGGCGGGCGACTTCCTGCTCCTTCTTGGTCTGGGGGAGAGCCCTGCCGTCGCGCGCGCCGGCGTTAAAGACCTTCGAGAGAAAGTACTCATTGCCGTAGCGAGTGAACTGCAGAATCCCCTTTTCAGTGGACTCCCGCCGCGAGCTCGGGCCCGTCAGCCGTGAAGCGGCCGCATGATCGCCGCCCTCCTGCCGGAGGGTGAGCAACGTGGACTGGTGTTGGACGCGATACTCTCCGGCGGGCATCAGCTTGTCGCCGATCCGGAAATCGAAGGGGATTTTTGCCTTCAGGTCCATACTCTGCGCGAACAGACCGGAGATGGGAACCGCGGCAAACAGCACTGCTGCAATAACGTAACGTTTCATGGTTAACTCCTTTAATTTTTCCAACTTCTAAGAGGCCTTTACGGTCTCATCAGGGTAAGCGGACCTTACGGAAAAACTCCGCCAGCTTTCCGTTTGTCATGAGGAAACCGGCAAGCGGATTATCCGCCCCTCAAAACCATTTCGGATTCGACACGTCCATGTAACGCCGGTTGCCCAGTCGCGAGCGAAGCGGGAAGAGTCCCCGTTTGTATTCCTGTCCGGACGTGGTAGAATCTGCCCGACATACTCTGGTGTCGCCTCTTTGGGGGAAATCAATTGGGAGACATCACTCAACTCCTGCATAAGTGGCGCGATGGGAGCCGCGAGGCGGAAAACGAGCTGTTCTCGCTCGTGGTGCCGGACTTGCGCAGGCTGGCCCGCTACCTTATGAAACGGGAGCGTAAAGGCCACACCATGCAGGCAACCGAGCTGGTGGACCAGATCTATTTTCGCCTTGTTGCCGCCAAGAACCGGGATTGGCAGAGTCGCCGTCATTTTTTCGCTATAGCGGCTAGAGCTATGCGAAGGTACCTGATTGACCACGCGCGAGCACGGCCCGATGCGGCCTTCGTCGCGATTGAGGGAATGGAGGACTTCCTTCCCGCCGACGGCGCCAAGCTGGACCTGGCCGTGACCGTCGACCAACTTCTGAACGAGCTGGCCGAAGCCAAGCCGGACTGGTGCATGCTGGTGGAGCTGAAATACTTCCTCGGATTGACCGATGAGGAAGCGGCGGAAGCCATGGGCATGAAACTTCGGTCAATGCAGCGAATGTACCGAGACGTCCGCCAGTGGTTGTATGAGCGGAAGGAGTCGGCAGGTGCCGGACAAAGCGCAGGACGATGATCTCGTCATGAAGCTGGTCGACATGGCGCTGGCCCGGCCTTCCGAAGAACGCGAGGCCTACCTGCAAAGCGCGTGTTCCGGTAACTCGGATCTGTACGGCCAGGTTTGGAATTACATCCAATGGGAAGACAAGATGAAAGGCTTCCTGCTGGACCCTCTCTACCCGCTGCCTCTGTACGAGCACCCGTTCGAGCCGGGAGACCTCCTGGACGGCCGTTTCCGCATCGTCCGTGAAGTGGCGCAGGGAGGCATGGGTATTGTCTACGAAGCCACGGACGAAAAGCTGGGCCGGCGCATCGCGCTCAAATGCGCCAAAGCCGGTTTCCGCAAGCGTCTGCCGCCAGAGGTGCGTCTCGCCACGGAAATCAGCCACCCCGACGTCTGCAAGACTTACGAAATCCATTCCACATCCAGCCGCCAAGGCGACATCGACTTCCTCACCATGGAGTTCCTGGACGGCGAAACGCTGTTCGAGCGCCTGCGCCGCGGCCCCATTCCCGACCAGGAGGCCCGCCTCATCGCCCTACAGCTTTGCGCCGGGCTGGCCGAAGCCCACCGCAACAACGTGATTCACGGGGATCTCAAGAGCGGCAACGTCATCCTGGCCAAGACGCCGGGCGGAGGGGTGCGGGCCGTGATCACCGATTTCGGCCTTGCCCGCGGATCGGACGCTCCCCAGCGGACTGAACAATCCGGCGAACGGGGTGGGACGCCAAACTATATGGCGCCTGAGCTGTTGAGGGGAGAGAAAGCCTCGGCCGCCTCCGATATCTTCGCCTTGGGGGTGATGCTCTATGAGCTTGCCTCTGGACGCCGTCCCTTCGAACGGGAAGAAACCGGGCCGGCCCCGGCCCGGGAAGAGATGTTTTCGCCCAAGCCTCCGGCGGTGCATCCCAAATGGGACCGCGTCCTGGCGCGCTGCCTGGATCCGGATCCCGTGCGGAGGTTTCGCGGCGCGGACGAGATTGCCCAAGCACTGACGCCGTCACCTACTCGGCGGGTGGTCCTCAAGGCTACGGCGGCCGCAGCGCTGCTGGCCGCCGCTTCCGTCGCCGTCACCTATATTGGCGTGACGGCTCCCGCCGAATCGGTTCGTCTTGCGGTCCTGCCGTTCGAGTCCGGTCCGGACACCGCCGCCGTTTCCCGAGACATCTTGCGCCAGACGATGGACCAGATGGCTCGCCTTAAGGGCAGCGCGCGCACACGCTTCAGCCTGATTCCGCTCGCACAAATCCAGAACCACAAAGTGGACAGAGTTGAGAGAGCCCGGCCGGAGCTGGCAGCGACCCACGTATTGCACGGAACGCTGGGGAATGAAAAGGGCAAGATAATGGTCCACGTCTATTTGACCGACGCCCGCTCTCTGGTGAATGCGAAGGAGTGGAAGGCGGATTACGCCCCAGGAGACGTTCGTTACGTTCCCGTCGCTCTGGCCGGTCTGGTGACGGGAACTCTCCGGCTGCGGCCGCTGCTGGCCGGCGCCACAGTGAGTCCAACGGCGAGGAACGATTACCTGGCGGGACTGTCCTTCGCGCGCCGCGATAGCGGAGTCGACGAAGCTCTCGCATGTCTTGAACGCGCCGCCGCCGCCGATCCCGGCTCTCCGCTCACTCATGCCGGTCTTGCTGAAGCACAGTGGTTCAAGTATTTTCTTACGCGCGATCCAGCCTACCTCGAACGCGCGGCCGAGTCGGTGCGGCAGGCGGAACTGCGGAACTCCGATCTGGCGGAGGTGCATCGCATCGCCGGGTCGCTCCGTGCAAACTCGGGCTGGTATGAGCAAGCCGCGGCGGAGTACAGGAGAGCCATCGAGCTCGATCCCAGCAATAGTGACGCGTACAGGCGTCTCGGCGCTGCTTATGAGGCGAACAATCAACTCGATGAAGCCTTGGCGGAATATCGCCGGGCCGTTGAAAAAGAGCCCGTGTACTACCGCAACTATCAGGCCCTGGGAGCCTTTTACGACCAACAGGCCAAGTACAAAGAGGCGGCGGAATACTTTCGGAAGGCGGTTGAGCTCGCGCCCGCGGAACCGAACTTGCGCCGTGTCATGGGAGCGGCTTACAAGAACCTGGGCATGTTCGTTGAAGCTGAGAATGAGCTTCGTTTCTCCCTTAGTTTGGGAGAAACGCCAACGGCTCTCCACACACTCGGAGTGATCCTCATGTATCAGGCAAAGGATCAGGAGGCCATTCCGTATATTTCCCGCGCCTTGAACCGATGGCCCGAAAGACCTCTCTGGTGGGTGAATCTTGGGATCGCCTACCGGAGGCTGAACCTCACCGCCGAATCCGAGCTGGCCAACCGCCGCGGGCTGGAGCTGGCGGAAGCGGAGTTGAGGATGAATCCGCGAAGCGGCTACGTGCGATCTTACCTTGCGTACTTGTGCGCCCGGCTCGGAGACCACGGGAGGGCGGAATCCGAAATCGCGCAGGCCTTACAACTGTCGCCTCAGGATGTAGATACGCGCTGGTTCGCAGCGAAAACTTATGAGGCGCTCGGCCGGCGGGAGGACACACTCGCCGTGCTGGATGCCTCGCCCGAATCCGTGCTTGTGGAAGCGAGCCGTTATCCGGACTTGGCGGACTTGCAGAAGGATTCTCGCTTCTTACAAATGTTAGCGTCCCGCCGGATCAAATGACAAAGGAGAAGAACGATGCTGATTGAGTACACCATTAAGTTTGAGAAAGGTGGCGTGACCGTAACGCAGCGCGTGGAGCCCGGCCCTTCGACCGAAGCAAATGTAAAATCCCCCCCCACAGCCGCCCGAGCGCTTTCGGTGAAGTTGCCGGATTCGTTTCCAGGGAATGCGAGTGCGCACCTTGAGAAGCCTGGCGCTGAGGTCGCGAAAGCCCGGTCACAGGCACCTGAGGGCGGGGCGAGTGAGGACAAAAAAGGTACTGGTGGAGGCAGCGAGGACAAGAAAGGCACAGGTGGAGGCGACGAGGACAAGAAAGGTCCAGGAGGAGGAGGACCGCAGTCGGCATTGATCGTTTTCGGACCAATCGTAATCGTCGGTTCAGGGGGCGCCTTCGGCATCGGCGAGGGCGGCGGTGACGAGGATAAGAAAGGCACCCCATGATGGCGGGAACAACACGCAGCAGCGCCCCGACGGGTTCTCCAAGTGGTTGAGCGCGAGCGGTTCGCGCGCGCCAAACTGCGTTCTTGAGTAACTGACGCGGGCTCACATATTCGCGGCCATGGAGATCGCAGGGCCGGAGTTCAATTGCCTAACTAGGAAAAGTGAGCACAGGCCAGATAGGAGGTAAGGACGAACATGCCATTTCAGATAGAGAAACAGCGAGAAGATCTTTGGTGCTGGGCCGCCGTCTCGGCGAGCGTAGACCACTATTTCTTCCCCGCTTCAACCTCGACACAGTGCAAGATCGCGCGCGAAGTCCTTGGCATCGATAACTGCTGCGCCGACCCGGACCTGTGTAACGATAAGGCGAAACTGCAGGACGCTCTGGAAGCCGTAGGCAGGCTGAGAGAAACGCTGCCTCGCCCATTGCGGTTTGAGGAAATTCGGCAGGAGATCGATGCGTTCCTGCCGGTATGCGTCAGGATTGGATGGAACGGGGGCGGCGGACATTTCGTGGTGATCTCCGGCTATCACGAGTCACCATCGGGCGCCCAGGTGGACGTGGCGGATCCACTTTTCCCGAACTCCACTATGTACTACGACGACTTCGTCTCCGCCTATCAAACCGGAGTTACCAGCGGCGGGGAGTGGACAGCCACATTCCTGTTAGAGCCGTAAGAAGGAGAATAGCCATGCCTTTGATCATCCCCATTGCGTCGGACAGCACCAAACGGGCGCTGGCGGCCGGCGTTGCGGACTTTTTGGACTTGCGCGATCCTCTCGCGAATGTGGTGAAGCAAGGCAATCTGGGCCTTCACGTCTTTAGCGTTGGATTAGACGATATCGCGGAAGGCCAGGAAATTCGAGGGGCCAAGTCGGTCGGGTGGCGATTTCTGGCAGGCGATCGACTAGGCCCGGCTGTCGCGTGCGACGTGACGGAGCGCCAGGACGGATTGCCGAAGATGACCGCCGTGTTCCAAGACCCCCTGATCGCTTCGGCCATCCGGGCTACCCATGAGGTCGAAACTCTACCTGAAGTGCGGGCGAAAGACTACGAACTCCGCGTGTTGAGGATACCGGGGCTTCTCATCGAGGCATTTTGGCTGATATCACGGACAGGCGATACCGACCTGCTGATCCCGGTCCTTACACGCTCCAAGCTGCTTCAAGTAATGCGACCCTACCCAGTGGCCGAGTTCCTTAACATCGTTCGGCCCCTGATCGCAAAATTTCGACAGTTCGGAGAGGCCCAGTACTGACGCCGGAGGACGCACAGGAAAGTTCCTTTCGCAAAACACCTTGCGTGCGTCTACGTCAGAATCGCCTTCACCACGCTCGCCTCGAACTGCGAGGTCAGCTTCTCCTTGAGTCCGTTGTCGTCAAACACAAGCCGGGTGTAGTCCATCCCTAGTAGATAAAGGATTGTAGCGTGCCAGTCGGCGACGCTGACTTTATTCTCCACCGCTTCATAGCCCAGGTCGTCCGTGACGCCGTACGTCACGCCCGGCTTCACGCCGCCGCCTGCCATCCACATCGAGAAGCCGCGCGGGTTGTGGTCGCGGCCGGCGTTCTTCAAGCCGCCCTCCAACTGGGCGATGGGCATGCGGCCAAACTCGCCGCCCCAGATCACCAGAGTGCTGTCCAGCAGCCCGCGTTCTTTCAGGTCCTCCAGCAGCGCCGCCACCGGCTTGTCGGTCCGTTCGCTGGCCGCCCGCATCCCGCTGTCGAGCTGGTTGTGATTGTCCCAGATCTGCCCGTTGATGTAGAGCTGCACGAACCGCACTCCGCGCTCCACTAGCCTCCGCGCCATCAGGCATCGCCGCGCGTAAGAATCGGTGACCTCTTCGCCGACCCCGTAGCGCTGCCGCGTCGCCTCGCTTTCCTTCGAAACATCCAGTGCGTCGCTAGCCTCCACTTGCAGCCGCGCGGCCAGCTCATAGCTGGCGATGCGCGCGTCCAGTTGCAATTGCCACGGATGGCTGCGCTTGTGGATCTCGTCCAGACGGCTCAGCAGCCCGCGCGCGGCCGCCGCCAGCGCCGTGGGCTCCTCCCGTTCCAGCCGCAAATTAAGAATCGGAGACCCGTTGGTGCGGATGCGCGTCCCCTGATATACCGGCGGCAAGAAGCCTGCCTGCCAGTTCTGCGTCCCGTTGACGGGCAGGCCGATCGGATCGTCGAGAACAACGTAGGCCGGCAAGCTCTGATTCTCGCTGCCCAAGCCATACACTACCCATGACCCCATAGACGGCCGGCCCGGTATGATACGCCCGGAATGGATCTGAAACAGTGCCGGCTCGTGGTTGGGATGCGCCGTGTGCATGGAGCGGATCACGCAGATGTCGTCCACCCGCCTGGCGAGGTGCGGCATCAACTCGGAAAGCCAGATGCCGGACTTGCCGTGCTGCGCGAACTGGAACGGGCTTTTCATCAGCCCGCCCGCCTGCTCCGGCCCAGTGAGGTCGGCCGCCACCTTGTCGAAGTAAGCTTCGCCGTGATGCTTGTCCAGCACGGGCTTCGGATCGAACAGATCCATCTGGCTGGGACCGCCGTTCATGAAAAGATGAATCACGGCCTTCGCCTTGGGCTCGAAGTGCGGCTTGCGCGGTTTCAGGTCAAAGACGCGCGGGACAGTGGGCTCGGCTTCGGCGCCGTACAAATCGCGGCTCAGCAGCGTGGTCAGCGCCGCGCCGCAGACGCCGTTGGCCATGCTTCCGAATAGTTCTCTGCGAGTCCATTGTCTGGTCACAATCGGCCTCATCATTCACCTCAATCGATGTACAGAAACGACGCTGAGTTGAGCAGCGTGTGGCAGAACTTCTTTAACGCGTCGGCCGGCGAGATCCCGGCAAACCGGGCCAGCGCGCTCAGGCTCACCGACCGCTCTTCGTCGCTCGGGCCGCGGCTCAGCGCCAGCCAGTACGCCTGCTCCACCTGCCGCGCCGCGTCGTCGCCCGCTTCCCGCTTGACACGTGTCGCGAAATGCCCGGCCAGCTCGTCGACCATTCCGTTGTTGAGCAGGTGCAGCGCCTGCGTAGCCACAATCGATTCGCCTCGCTCCAGGCAGGCGGGATTCATCGCGGGCAGGTCGAAATTGTCGAGCAGCGTCGGTAGCTGGGTGCGGCGCTGGTTCACGTAAATACTCCGCCGCCATCCCTTTTCGCCGCTCACAGGGGTAACCAGGCCATCGCGTCGAACCAGCACCGGATCGGGCGGACCGAACGGCGTGGGATCCAGCCTGCCCGCCGCCTGCAGCATCGCGTCACCTACTTCTTCGGCTTCCAGCCGGCGGAGTGGCATACGGCCCAGCAAGCGGTTTTCAGGATCGAGTTTTTCCAGTTCCGGCGTCACCTGGGACACTTGCCGGTAGGCGCTGGAGGTCATCATCAGGCGGTGCATCGCCTTCAGGCTCCAGCCCTGGCGGACGAACTCCACGCTCAGCCAGTCCAGCAGTTCCGGATGCGTCGGCGGCATGCTGGCCTTGCCGAAATTTCCCAGCGACTTCACAATTCCCGTGCCGAAGTGATACTTCCACACGCGATTCACCATCACGCGAGCGGTGAGCGGATTTTCCGGACGCACCAGCCAGCGGGCCAGCGCCAGCCGCCGCCCGGTCTTATGTGCGCCCGGCCACGGCGGCTTGATCTCGAACGGCGACTTCGGATCGCTGAGCACGCTGGGGATGCCCGGCTCGACGGGCGGACCGAAACTGGACGAGCTGCCGCGGCGCAGGATGTAGGCTGGCGATGGCTCCCCGCGATCCCACAGCGCGCGGATCTTCGGCTCCGGCATCCGCTTGGCTTCCGTCAGCTTGATGCGCCGCTCCAGTTCGCCCGCCTCCCGCCGGAACGTAGGATCGGCCTCCTTCGCGTCCTCAGCGTCGATCTTCAGCGTCTTCTCGAAACGCTTGGCCAGCAGTTTCTGCCCCTCGTTCTGCTTGTCTTTAGGGGTCGTCAGCAGCGCCCGCAGATCGTCATGGAGCGTTTTCGGGATCGTGGTCAGGCGCTCTTCCAGGATGCGCTTCTTCACCGGCTCCAGCTTCTTGTCCAGCTCCTCTTTCAGCGTCTTCAACTCTTCCTTCAGCTCACGGTCCTGGGCTTCCCGCTCGCGTTCGCGCTCCAGTGCCTGAAAGGGCGTCATGCCCGGCTCCACATAGGGAAGGAAGCGGCCCGGGAAATAACGGCCGTAGCGGTCGGTGGTCACCGGCGTGATCCAGTCATGCTCGTCGTAGGCGCCCTTCAGGACGGCCGTCAGCCGGTAGTAATCGCGATGCGGGATCGGATCGTACTTGTGGGTGTGGCAGCGCGCGCATTTGACGGTCAGACCCATGACGCCGGAAGTCAGCACTTCCAGCTCATCGGCGATCACATCCAGCCGGTCCTCGATGAAATTCACCTCCCGCTCGCTGGTGGAATCGCCCGCCATGCGAAGGAAACCGGTGGCAATCAGGTTGTCGGCAAGCTCCCGCGTCATCACCGGAGCATGCTCGTAGTCGGCCAACTCATCCCCGGCGATCTGCTCGGTGAGAAAGCGGTCGTACGGTTTGTCGGCGTTGAAAGCGCGGATCACGTAGTCGCGGTAACGCCAGGCGTTGTCCCGGGGCAGGTCCGCGCTGAGCTTTCCGCCTTCGGAATCCGCGTAGCCGGCGAGATCCAGCCAGTGCCGTCCCCACTTTTCTCCGTAGGCCGGCGAAGCGAGCAGGCTGTCGATCAGCTTCTCGTAAGCGTCCGGCCGCTTGTCGGCAAGAAACGCCTTCACCTTTTCCGGATCCGGCGGCAGACCCGTGAGATCGAACGTGGCGCGGCGAATCAGCGTCAGCCGGTCGGCTTCGCGCGAGAATGACGCACCTTTTTCTTCCAGCTTACGCAGCAGGAAGGCGTCGATCGGATTGCGCACCTGGCGCGCGTTCCGCACCTTGGGGACGGGCTGCGCCTTGGGCGCCTGGAAGGACCAGAATTGGCGGTCCTTCGCGGTCACCAGTGTGTCGGCGGCCGTTCCGGCGAGGTCCGGCTCCGCCTGGACTTCCGGAGCGCCCTGCGAGATCCAAGCTGCGACCTTGTCAGCTTCCGCGCCGCCCATCGGCTTCACGCCCGCATTCAATAGCCCTGCCTTGGGCGGCATCGCACCGGAACGCAACTTCTGGACGATCAGGCTCTCTTCCGGCTTTCCGGCCACGAACGCCGGGCCCGATTTGCCGCCCTTCAGCATGGACGCCTTGGTCCGCAGATCCAGGCCGGCTTCGCGCTTCTGCGCCCCGTGGCAGGAACTGCAGTGCAGCAACAGCACCGGAATCACGTCGTGCTGGGTCACTTTGACGGCTGCCTCGGCCGATGCGCCGCCGTCGATCCACTTGCCGATCGCCTCCAGTTCCTGATCCGGCAGCCGCTTCCCCCCAGGCGGCATTTTGCCGTCACGCACCATCCGGTAGAGTGGGCTCTCCCCGCGATTGCCTGGCACCACCACAGCCCCCGACTCGCCGCCCTTCAAAACGCCATCGATCGAGGTCAGGTTCAGGTCTTTGGTTTTTGCTTGGGCGCTATGGCAAGGCAGGCACTTCGCGCGAAAGATCGGAAGGATATCCGTTTCGAAGGTTTCCTTGGAGGGAGTGTGCGAGGCCGTCTGCCCTTGCAGAAGCAGAGCCGTCAGGATCGCCGCCAGTCCCCACAGTCTTCCGCCCTGGGGCCATAGGCGTCGCATACCATCCATGATTATTTATACACTACGCCGATGGTGCCCCCGCCACCCAACACCCATCACCCAACTCCAGCGAGTCCTACGGCACCGCCGTAGGACTCGCTCAGGTCATCTTGATGCCCAGCACCAGCAGCACCACCGCCATGCCGGTCCTCAGCGCTTTGGCCGGAACTTTTGGCGCCAGCCAGCTTCCCAGGATCACACCCGGCACCGACCCGACCAGCAACTGCGCCACCAACGCCCAATCGACGGGCCCATTCGACCAATGCGCCAGGCCCGTGGCTGTCACTAGCAGGGCCGCATGAAATACGTCCGTACCGACTACCTTGGCTGGGGCAAGCGGATAGACCGCCAGCAGAAACGGCACGATCAAGGTGCCGCTGCCGACCGACGTCAACCCCACGCAGAATCCGACGAAAGCCCCGTAGGCCACCGCGCCGGGACCCTGGAACTTCTGCAGAAATCCGAACCGCTCCCCCACTGAGGTACTCACCAGCATCCGGGCGATCAAGGTGACGGCTACCAGGACCAGCATTACGCCGATGGCCCGCTTCACTTCACGATTGGCGTCAATTCCTAACTTCGGCAACAGCGCCACGCAGTACGATCCGATCAGGCCGCCAGGGACACTGCCCATCGCCAGTTGCCGCGCGGCGCGGAAGTCGATGGTGTTCTGCCGCCAGTGGACCAGGCTGCCGATGATCTTGGTGACCGCGCTGTAGATCAAATCCACGCGCACCGCGGCTACGGGCGGAACATTAATGCCGAGGATGAGAAACGGAGCCATGAGAGCCGCCCCGCCCATGCTGGTCATCCCGATCAGGATGCCCACGAGAAACGCCATTGCCAGGAGTACGGGGTTCACCAGCATGCCTCCGCTAAAAAGAAACCTTCATGCGGCTCTTCAGCAACAGCGCCGAAATCATCGACAGCAGCAAAAGCCAGATCACCCAGTGCAACTGGAAGCCCAGCCAGCGCACCTCCGCCGGCGGATGGTTCACTTCCACCCAATCCACCGAGGTGCTCGAAAACGGCATCTCTCCCGGATACAGGAACATCCCGGCGAACGATCCCACGCGCCGGCCGGAGATGTAGTCGGGTCCACCGCCGGTGACGATCTTCTTCTCCACCGTGCCGTCAGGCAGCACGATTTTCATCACGCCGGAGCCCGGCTGCAAAACCCGAATCCGCCAGGTCACCTGGTTGTCGCTTAGGCTCCGCACGCCGGGTGTCTCCACCGTCACGTTGGCCGGCGGCTGAAGCTGCGGGGACGGGTCGGCCGGCAGCATGGCTTTTTTCATCTGCACGGTCAGGTTCGCCGTGGACCCTTGCGGCAGCGGCGCCATACCGAAGAAAGCTTCGAAATGCGGAAACAAGAGCAGCATCGGCACCGTCATGATCACCACCGGCTTCAGCATCAGTGCCAGATACTTGACGTTCGCGGACAGCAGTCCCGTATGAGCCTTCCACACCATTAGCGGCTCGTCGGAAAACAGGCGCAATTCCAGCAGGTGCGCCCAGAGCAGCCGCTTGGTGTCCCGAATGGCTTCCTGGTTGGAAGTCTTGCCGAAAATCAAAAGCATCCCGGCGCCCAGCGCCAGACTCAGCACCGCCAGCAGCCATCCGCTCCATCCGCCAATGGCGATCGCGGTGTCCGTGCCGGCCTGGACGATCGGGGGCAGATTGTACATCGGCTACTCCAGGTACCCGAGGCCTTTGAGCTTTTTCACGATCTCCTCGTCGGACTCGGCGTCTTCGAGCTTGGCCAGCTCGCGCGTGAGGATGTGCTCGACAAACTCCTGCGCCGAGGAGTACCCGCCCGCCTCCGCGCAGCGCTTGATGCGCTCCATCATGTCCTTTTTGAGCTTGATATTGGTGTTGAACACAGCTTCTCCCGTCAGTAAATGTTCCTGCCGATCATGCCGTCCGCGCGCGGCGAGCCGAACTCCTCCAGCAATGTCACGGTGATGTCGGCCAACTGCGGATCGGCGAGCTTGCTCTTGCGGTTGCTCAACAGCACTCCAGGCACGAAATGCGAAGCGATGCAGTGATCGCCCACCCAGGCCTCGCTGTTGGGGATCACGGTTTGCTTGGGAACCGCGCCTAGCGCGGTCTGCCAGGACGAGCGATAGGCCGGCTTGTAACCGATCAGCAGGTCCGGCGCGTGCCCCAGTTGTTTCCCTTTGTAGATTTTCGCCGGCGCGTAGACCTGATCGACTACCGCCGCGCCGGTATCCGGATCGCGGAATTCCAGCATCCGTTTGCCAATCTTCTCCAGAACGGCCTCGGCGTCCGCGCCCGGCTCCACGATGCCGTCGCGCTCGCGGCCCAGCAGATTGAGATAGAGCCCGTTCAAGCCCAGCGAGTAGGCCTGCGTCTTCGACCAATCCACGTGCGGGAACAATTCTTCATCGCCGGCCTTAGTCGGATCGGTCAGCGTCAAGAAACCTTCCCTCATCAGCCAACTGTTCACGTGGACGGCGCGGTCGAAAGTCGAGAAGCCGTGATCCGACATCACGATCAGCGTGGCGTCGCCCACGTTCTCCATCACCCAGCCCAGTTCGCGATCCACGCGCTCGTAGGTCTTCAGCAGGTCGTCGTCGAATTTGCCCCACAGCATGTGCGAATTCTGGTCCACGCCGAAGAAGTGAAAGAAGAGGAGCCCGCCCTTGAAATTCCGGATGCCGTGCCGCAGCAGCGCCAGGTGCTCCTCCGCCACCAGCCGGCTTTGCGCCAGGTACTCCTCGCGCGTGAAGATTCCCTGGCGGAATGCGGCGGTGTCTTCAGCCATGCCCTGCGTGTAGAACGGCCCGGTGGATTTCGCCAGGTCTCGGCTATAGGTGTCGGGGTCGGAAATAGGAAGCCCCGGATGTTCGGGATCGATGTTGATAGGCGAAATGTAGATTTGGAATCCAGGATGAAGCTGCTTGGCATAAATCCGGAACATCCCTGCGGCATCCTTAAGCCAGGGGATCAGCGGGAACGGCGCGTGCAGCCAGCCGGACCACTCGCCTTGCCGCAGGATCACGCGCGTTGACCCCAGCTCGAATCGCGCCACGCCCTCGGCAGGGTCCACCTCCGCGATCAGCTCGACGGCCGTCTTGGCCTGGTCCTTGCGCAGCGTATTTGCCGGCCCCTCAATCCGCAGCACCGCGCGGTAATTCTCCAGCTTCACTTTTACGATCTGGCCGCCCGGCACGATGCCGCGCTTTTCCTCCGGATTGTCGGTGAAGAATGTGAACGTCCCGAACGTGCCGCGCATGTCCGGCGTGCCCATGCCGGACAGGGACTCGCCTTCGCACTCCACCGGCGGGAAGTTGGTCGGCATGCGGATGATGTTCACCGGCACGCCGTGCTCGGAGAGAATCTGCCAGAAGGCTTTGCCTTTGCGGAAGGATTCGACCTTACCTTGCGACAGCGGCAGCACCCAGGGGCCGATGTCGAGCGTACGGCCCGCGGCCGTCGTCTCCGACATCGACGACACCGGCGACATCTTTTTGGGGTCGCGGTGAATGAAATCGTAGATCCCGTGCCCGGCCGGATCGAGCCCGGTGATGAAGGTGGACCAGGCCACGGGGCTCTGCGGAGGCATGGTGGTGCGCAGCCGCTTGAACTCGCCCTGGCGGCCGAGCTTGGCGAGGTTCGGCAGCGAGTCCCAGTGCTTCTCCAGGAACACCGGGTCCATTCCGTCCACGCCCAGGACGATCACTTTTTTCTTTGCCCCGGCACTGGTTTTTGAATGGGCGCTGCTGCACGCAGTGACGCACGCCATGGCCGCGAGCGCCAGCACTGCCGGTGTGGTCGCGGATCTCATCATGAGGCGAACTTGAACACCGACTTGCCTTCCATCCAGGCCGGAGGTTTCAGCCCGAACAGTTGAAGGGCGGTCGGCGCCAGATCTTCGATACCCGGCGTCTCGGCGTCCACCTTCCGGTTGCAGAACAGCACGCCCGGCACCAACAGCGGGTCCACGCAGTGGTCACCGCTCCAGGCTTTGCAGTTGTCTTCGCAAACCTTTTCGGTAACTTTGCCGACTGCGGCGTCCCACGATGTGCGGAATCCTTCGTTGTACCCGACGATCATGTCAGGCGCTTCCTGCAAATAAGGGCCTTTGTACAGCTTGTTGGTGGCGTACACTTCGCGGATGGCGAGTTCGCCGGTGTCTTCGTCGCGAAGCCCGCTCAATTTCGCAACCAGTTCGCTTTTCAGCGCCTCGGCTTCCTCGCCCGGCTTGACGATGCCTTCGGCTTCACGCCCCTTGACGTTCAGATACAGGCCGCCCAGGCCGAGCGTGTAGGCCTTGGTCCGGCTCCAATCGACTCCTTTGAAGTAGGGCCCGCTCGATCGGTCGCCGTTCTTGAGCGCCAGATATCCGTTCTCCTGGAGCCAGGAGTTCAGATTCAAGCCGCGGCGGAATGAGCAGAATCCGTGGTCGGAGAGGACGAACAGCACCGTGTCTTTGTCCACGTGCTTCATCGCTTCGCCAACCAGGACGTCCATCCGCTGGTACAGTTCCTGGATGGTGCGGCTGTATTTTTCGTTGTCCGCGCGTCCTTCCAGGTAGCGGTAGAACATGTGTTGCACCCGATCGGAGGTGTCGAACACGCACGCCACTACGCCCCTCCGCGTTTTATTTAAGGCGCTCAGGAACATCGACTCGCGTTCGGCGAACGTCAGGTAGGCCTGATCCAGAAATCCCTGCTCATCGATCACCCCTTCGTTCAGCGCCCACGTGTCTTCCGCCATACCCAGCGTGGAAAACGTCCCGAGCAATTTCGCCAGATACGAAGCATAGAAGGAGGGGTGGCTGATCGGCAGCGCGGGTTTTTCCGGATCGATTTGAATCGGAGTGCAGTACAGCGCTACTTCCGGTTCGGTTTGGGTCAGCATGAAGCGCGCGATGCCGGTGACCGTGGCGCCCATTCCGGCGTTGAACTTGAGGTGAATCCAGGGAGTATACTCGCCCTTCTTCAACTGGTAGTTCTCGTCGCCGACCGCCAGCTTGGCCGAAGCGCCGTTCAAAGTAAGCGTGAACGGAAGTTGCAGGGTGCCGCCGCCTTCAAACAATCCGTTCTCCGGTCCCTCGATCGATCCCTCCAGCCCAGTGCCGTTCCGCTTCAGAGGATAGCGGCTGCCGCCCTCATACGTGGCTTCTTTTAGCTCCGTCGAGAAGAAAGAAAAGCTGCCCTGCGTGCCGCGAAGGTCGGGTGTGCACATGGCTGAGAGCAGGCGACCGTTGAACTTTTCCGGCGGAAACGTGATCGGAACGCGCAGGATGGTGCTGCCGATATTCTGGTCTCCCAGCAGCTTCCAGAACGTCTGGCTCTTGCGGTTCATTTCCACCGAACTGCCGGAGAGCGGCAGGCGCAGCTTGCCGATCTTCAACACCCGCCGCGGCCCGTGCACTCTCGCCGACGACAGTTCCGGCACATACGATTTCATGTTTCGGTTCAGAAAGTCGAAGATGTTGTGCTTCGCCGGATTGACGCCCGTGGCGAAGGTCGACCAGGCAACCGGCGACAGAGAAGGGAAGGTAGTGCGCAGCTTCTGATACGACCCGTTCGCTTTGAGTTTCGAGAGGTTCGGCAGCAATCCTTCCGCCATGAAGCGTTCGGTAAGACCCGGGTCCAGCCCGTCCAGCCCGAGGAAGATCAGCTTCTTGATCCGCGCATGCTTGAATCCCTGCCGCTGCCGGATGGCCTGATAGAGCATCCGGAACGGCCAGAGCAGCAGTGACAGCATGCTCAGGAAGAATCCGGCGATCAAAGTGAGAAACGACCCAATGAAAGCAAACCCCGCCCCCGGCCCGATGTAGGCCAATTGGACCGGCTCATGACACTTGGCGATTCCTGCTGGTTCTCCAAAGCACAGGTTGGGCAGGTCTTTGGCCTGCCTCGCGTCGGCCCTGGCACTCTCTACGGGCACTCCCCGCACATCGCGCCACGCCTGCTCCGCCGCTCCCAGCAGCAAAACCGTCGCCGCCAGATCCCGCAACACGCGCCTCATCGGAGCTTCCCTTCGATAAACGGAACTTCGTAGACCTTCTCGTGCTGGATGGGGCCGTGTCCGAAATAGCCTTCTTCCCCGAACAACTCCCCGTGATCGGCCAGCAACGTAATATAAGTGTTCTTAGGCACCAGGTCGAACATCTCTTCCACGACGCCGTCCAGGTACTTGACCGCCGCGATCTGTCGATCCCGCAACATTTTCAGCTTCTTATTGTCGAAGAACTTCTCATGCTCCTTGGTCTTCTTGGTGAGCAGCTTGCCTCCTACCACCTGATCGTCCAAATGCTTGAAGACGCCATGAACACCGCTGATCCGGGGCCACTGCTCCGGCGGTTCGTCGGGCAGCGCATAAGGGTAATGCGTCTCGCCGACGTTCATCAGATAGAAGCTGGGCTGATCGCAGAACGTCATCTGCTTGACCATGGCCCGCATGTCGTTGTGCTTGTCCATCAGCTTGTAGGTGTCAAAGCCGTTGTTGAGGATGGTCTTCGGATTCAGCACGGGAAGCGACACCATGGCGTGCGTCCGGTACCCCATCGTGTCCTTCAGGAACGCAGGCAGATACATTTTCGGTACTAGCGATCGGAACTGGATATCGTCGACGCCCAGGCGCTCATTGAACCTGACGAAGTCCTTCTTGTAATACTCGGACGCGTAGACATGAGGCGGGCTGGTGTGCGGCATCAATCCGATCAGCAGGTTGTAATGGGACGGCGAAGTCCACGAGGCATAGGACCATCGGCGCTCCAGCTTGCCCAGTTTCTTCATCACCTTGGGCCGGGCCTTCACCAGCGAATCGTACCGGCAGCTATCGAAGGTGACGATGATGTAGTTGTTGCGTGGGGGCTTCTTGCTAATGATCACGGTTTGCTAATCCTTGTACAGCATATCGGAATGGCGGGAGTGGTCTGTTATCAACTACTGGACGTAGCCCAGACTTTTCAGCCGCTCCAATTCCTTGGCGGAGATACCGTCCGCGGCATCTCCCTTCGGCAGCTTGCCTGCTTCCGTCATCTTACGCCATTCGGCGAGCTGTACCTTTAACTTCTCGACCACGTCCGGATGCTGCGCGGCGACATTCTTCAGATTGAGCGGATCGGCGCGGTGATCGAACAGCTCATACTCCGGAGCGTCCTTGGCGCGAATGGAATGATGGAGCAGCTTCCAGCCGTCCCAGACCATTCCGAATGACTCGGTATCTTCGTTCGCATGCCAAGCCGTCGGCCGGCGCAGCTTTTCGGTAATGGCCGGCTGCGGCTTCCAGCCAAGCGCCTTGGCCGCCTCCACCGGACTGGCCTGTCCGCTCTTCTGCGCGGCGGCAATCAAGGGAAGCAGGCTCTGGCCCTGGATCTTCTTCGGCGCCGGCAACCCGCTCAACTCCAAAAGCGTAGGCATCACATCGATGTTGCGCACCGTTTCCTTGATCTGGACGCCGGCCGGGATCACGCCAGGCCGGTACATCAACAGCGGCACATTCGCCAGTTCGCCGTACGCCGACTGGCCGTGGAAATTCTTTCCGTGCTCGATGAACTCCTCGCCGTGGTCGGCCAGGATCACGACTTGGATTTTCCCTTCCAGGCCCATCCGGCGCAGCCGCTCCAGGAACCGCCCGATTTCGGCGTCCAGGCCGCGGATAGAGCCGTCATACCAATCCTTGTCGTACTGCATGTATTCGTCGAGCTTGGGGCCCTTGGCGCCGGCGTTTTCCAGGTCCGCCTGGAAGGGCAAATTGCGGCCGGGATCCGGCATGAGCTTCCTCGCCTTTTCCCGCAGGCTGTCGTGCTCTTCTTTCTTCGCCGGGTCGGCCCATAGCGCATCGTAAGGAGCGCGCGGCTCAAACGGGCTGTGGGGATCGAAGACGTGTAGAAACATGAAGAACGGAGTGTCCTTGTGACGCTCGATCCACCCCGTGGCCCGGTCCACGTAGGCGCGAGCCGTCTTCGCGCGGTACTTCGGGTCGTCGACCGAGGAACTCTCGTGCAGCTCTTCAAACCCCTGTTGCAGGTTGGTCAGCTTGCCCGTGAACGCCACTGAAGAGAACGAAACCGTGGCATATCCCGCCGACCGGTACGATTCCGCCAGCGTCTCGGCCGAGGCTGACAGCCGGTCCGGGACATCGCGTACGCCGTCCGAGCTGGGATAGAGCGACGTCAGGAGCGAAGGCGTCGACACCTTGGTCCAGGTGGCCTGCGCGATGTCGTCCAGAAAAAGCGTGCCCTGCGACGCCACCTTCGCCAGAATCGGCGACGTGTCGCGCTTGTACCCGTACATCGTGAGGTGATCCTTCCGCAGCGTGTCGCACATGATGAGCACGATGCCCAGCGGCGGCGTCACACTTCCCAGTGGCGTGCTCTTGGCCTCGGTCGCCGCTGGCCCCCGCGTACGAATCGCTGGCGATCCCCAGAATCCCACCAGGCGTTCTTCCGGCACGTCCAGCCAGAAACGCAGCGTCGTTTTGCCGGAATGCGCCGAAAGATCCACCTCCGCCGGTTCCCATCGATGCGGCGTGGTCAAGGTGCGCTGGAGCAGAATCTGCTCGCCCAAGCCGGTCACCGCCGCCAACTTGAACGTCACCGGATGATCCTCCAGCGTGCCCAAGTTGACGTCCAACCAGGAATTTGCCGGCACGTCAACGTCGATCTGAAATTTCTCCGGCGAGCGCGACACCAGCGTCTCGCGGTAAATGTCCGCCAGGCCCTGCCAGCCGACCCCCGACCGGATCGCCGCTCTCCGTTCCTTTTGGGGAATGGCCTGCACCGACTCGATCTCGAATGTCGCGCCGGCCACCGTCGTCGGGCGCAGCATGAAATTCTCCCAGTCCATCCGGACCACGCGTGGCACCGGCAGTGTGAGCGTCTGGAATGCTTTCTCCTGGCTCAAAGGGCTCTGAATCGTCCACGGCGACTGGCGGCCGGAGTCGAGGATCCTCTTGAAGTCCGGCTTGGCCCCGGTGGTGTTCACGCCGACGCTGGCGCCGGCGCTGACCCGCACCCGCACCTGTACCGAATCCAGCATGTCTTTCGCGTCCACGGTCTTGGGCCGGCTTACATAGATGATTGGGAAGTCCGTGGTCGAGCGCCCCGTCAGCTTGCCGTCCACTATCTTCAAGCCGGTCACCCCGTCGGCAGCCTTCCAACCCAGCGTGGAATCGCCCCCGTCCTTCGGCGCCTTGGAAAAATCCCACAGCGCAGCGGAAGGAAGCGCCTTCTTAGTCGGGTTTCCTTCCACCTTGGCTTTGTCGAAGAGATCCACCAGGCGGACCATCCGGCCTTCTTTCGCCCGGTTACAAGCCGTGACTGTCAGAACCGCCACCGCCAGGACGCATCGATTCATAAACATTCTGATTGGCTCCTACTGCACATAACCCAGACTCTTCAATCTTTCCAGCTCTTTTGACGAAAGCCCCTCCGCCGAGTCGCCCTTGGGCAGCTTGCCCTTCTCCACCATCTTGTTCCAGTCGGCCAGCAGCGCTTTCAGCCGAGTTACCTGGTCCGGATGCTCGGCGGCGACATTTTTCGAATCCAGAGGATCCTCGACATGGTTGAAGAGCTTGAACTCCTCCTCCCCGGCCGCGCGCTGAACATGGTGCACCAGCTTCCATCCATCGTGCACAATGCCGTAGGATTCGGTCTCATACGGTGGCGGACCGCCGGCGTTTTCTGTCTTTGCCTTCTCGGTGACCGCCGGCTCCGGCTTCCAGCCTAGCGTTTGCGCCACTCCGGCGACTGCTCCCTTTGACTCCCGCATCGCCGCGATCAGCGGCACCAGGCTCTGGCCTTGAACCTTTTTCGGCACCGGCAAGCCGCTCAAATCCAGCAGCGTCGGCATCAAGTCGATGTTCCGCACGGTCTCTTTGATCTGGACGCCCGCCGGAATCACTCCCGGACGGTACAGCACCATGGGCACGCCAGTCAGCTCCCCGTACACCGACTGTCCGTGAAACATCCGGCCGTGCTCGATAAATTCTTCGCCGTGATCGGAAATAAAAGCGATTTGCACCTTGCCGTCCAATCCGAGCTGCGCCAGGCGCTCCACGAGCCGCCCTATCTCGGCGTCCATGCCCCGGATTGAGCCGTCGTACCAGTTCTTGTCGTGGCCCACAAATTCCGTCGAGCTGACTCCCGCCTTCTCGATCTCGGTTTTGGTCGGCATGCCGAAGGCCTTGAGCAGCGGGTTCTGGATTTCCTTGCGGATTTTGTTGAGCTGAGCCTCGTGCTCCTCTTTCTTCGCCGGATCGGCCCACAGTGCATCGTAGGGCGCGCGCGGCTCGAACGGGTCGTGAGGATCCAGAACATGAAGATACATGAAAAACGGATTGTCGCGATGGCGCCCAATCCATCCGATGGCGCGATCCACGTAGGTACGCGCGGTCTTCGCTTCGTATTTCGGGTCATCCACGGAAGTGCTCTCGTGCAGTTCCTCGAAGCCCTGCTGCAAATTGGTAAATTTTCCGGTGAACAAGACTGACGAGTAGGAAACGGTCGCGTAGCCCGCCGCCCGGTAGGATTCGGCCAAAGTGTCGGCCGCCGCGGAAACCCTGTCCTGGAAATCGTGCACCCGGTGCGATTTCGGATACATCCCGGTCATGATCGAAGGTGTCGACACTTTCGTCCAAGTCGCCTGCGTGACATTGTCCAGAAAGAGCGTGCCTTGCGAGGCCAGGTTGGCCAGGATCGGGCTTGTGTCGCGCTTGTGCCCGTACATGGTCAGGTGATCCTTGCGCAGAGTATCGCACATGATCAGGATCACGCCCTGAGGGGGATTGGGGCTGCCCAAAGCGTTCGCCGGCTTTCCCTGCGGCTGCGCGCCGTGGACGCGGATTACCGGCGACCCCCAGAAGCCGACGTGCCGCTCATCGGAAATATCCAGCCAGAAGCGCAAAGTCTTTCGGCCGGACTGGCCGGAGAGATCCACCGGCACTGGCTCCCACCGGTGCGGGGTCGTGACCGTTCTCTCCAGCAGAACTTCTTCTTTGCCGCCATCCACCGCTGCGATCTTGAACGTCACCGGAGCGTCTTCCACGGTTCCCAGATTGAGGTCCAACCACGCATTGGCCGGGACATCAACATCCATCTGGATCTTCTCCGGCGAGCGCGAGACCAGCGCCTCCTGGTAGACGTCGGCAAGGCCCTGCCAGCCCACGCCGGAGCGGACCGAGGCGCGCCGCTCGCGCTGCGAAATCGCTTGCAACGATTCGATCTCGAACGTGACGCCGGGCGCGTCCGCGGGCCGGATCAGCAGCGAGTCCCACGACATCCTCGCGATCTGCTTTGCGGGTAGCGTAAGCGTCTGGAAATCGCTACCCTTGGTCACCGGACTCTGGAACGGCCACGGAAACCCGCGGCCGCGGCCGATGATCTTCGGGAAGTCCAGTTTCCCCCGGTCACCGGCTGCGGCGACAGCCCCGCCGCCGTTTACGCGAATCCGTATCTGGACGGAATCGAACGCGTCATTCTGGTCCACCGTCTTCGGGCGGACGACGTAGATGATGGGGAAATCGGTGGTGGACTTGCCCGTCAGCTTTCCGTCCACGAGCTTCAAGCCCGTGACGCCGTCTCCCGCCTTCCACCCGAGCGTCGCGTCGCCACCCGGCTTGAGCGGCTTTGAGAAGTCCCACAGGGCCGCCGGCTCAGCCGCCTTCTTGCTGGGCGATCCCTCCACTTTGGCGCTATCGAACAGATCCACCAAACGGACGACTTTGGATTCCGGCACGCGACGGCAAGCCGTCAGCAGGAGCAGGCAAACGAGTAAGATTCGGATCGGCATGGACCTCGACAAGTAAACCAGAGTTCCGCCCCAAATCGCAAATCTGAACAAGGTCTCGGACGTGGCACGGCGCACGCTGCTTGGGAAGCGCGCTTCTCGGGACATCCCGCGAGGTTCGCAGAACCACTCAGTGCGGCAGCACCCCGTCGCGGTGCAGCTCCAGGGCGAAGATATCCCGTGGCGGCGTTTCCTCAAACTGCAGCGCGGCCTCCGGAGCCCTTCCCCGCGCCGCCGTACGCCGCCGCGCCCAAACCGCCGCGGCGCCCAGAACAGCCAGCATGGCGGCATAGCCCGCAACGTCCCGCAGCCTGCGGAATTCGATTTGTACACCGATCTCGGCAAGCGCCAGCAGGACGATGCCGTAGGCTCCGGAAGTGACATGAACGTTGGCTTGACCAGGCATGTAGGAGCAAGTGAAGGGAAGCTTCTGAAATCCATGCAGGCGGAGGTCTACCAGAAGCGTGCTCAGAAGTCCTAGAACCGCCAGATGGGCCGCCGCCGGCCACAGCGGCCAGATGGACAGAAATAGCAAGGCCGACGCCGCCCAGACCGGAGCCCCTCCGAGCACCATCAGCGACCGCCGGATCGCGGCCATGTACTCCGACGCCCCGCGCACCGCCGTGACGCGGAAGATCCAGTTGGCCCGCAGATCCATAGGCATCGAGAACACCGTGCGGACTCCCATCACGGCCATGCAGATCATTACCACGCTGGAAATTAGCAGCGGCTCGTTCACCCGATACCAGGGGTGGCGTGCGGATCCGTTCAAGACGCCCTTCGCATACGCCAACGCAATGGCGAAGCCGATCCCCAGGTAGAAAGCGAGGATGACGCGGTGCTGGCGGCTACGGAGCAGCGTCCGGGCGCTGAACAGAACTACTGCGGTGGTAAGCGCATTGCCAAGGCGCGGCGACCAACCCGCGGCGTGCGAGCCGGGCACGATATCCGGTTCCTCGACAACCCTTCGTAGCGTGCGAAAGTAGGACAGCATGAAGGCCAGCAGCGCTCCGGACGCGGTTGCAGCCAAACCCATCCACGCACGCCGCTCCAGCCCGCCGAACGCCGTGTGCGAAGAACCGTTCAGCCCCTGGAAGAGGCCGAGAAACCAGTACGAAGGAAGACAGGCCAACAGTCTTTGATTCTCGAGCGCCGCCAGCGCATTCGGCGTCGTCAAGGATGGTTGAAGGAAATACACGCTCAGGAACAGGCAGAAAGCGGCCAGTTGCAGAAAGCCCGACAGACGCAGGAACTGCCGGCGAGGCAACAGCGCCGCCAGGCCTTGTACGGCCAACACCGAGCACAGGACGAATGCGCCGGCCGCGAACATCGTCATCCAATAAGCCGCCAGCGACCGCAGTACGCCCCACACGCCGCCCTTATCCGGAACCAGCGCAAACGGCCAGGAAAGACCCGTGAACACGTTGACGGCCAACACGGTGACTCCGAGCGCCGTTGCCAGCGCGCCCACCTTGGCCAGAAACAGCGTCCGCGCGCGCACCGGCAACGGCGCCAGCACCAGTACATCGCGGCGGTCCGGAAACGTGGAATCCCAGGACAGCACGGAGAACAGGCCCACCACGGCCATGGTCGTCGCGATCAGAAAGTGCTCCATGGTCCACGCGCCAATCAGCAGCTCTGAGCGCGGAGCCTGGCTGTACAGGTAGCGCACGGCGCCGCCAGACAACATCAGGCTAAAGGCGGCCAGCAGCGCCGCGAACTGCGCCAGCAGCTTCGTCATGTCCGCGCGCGCCGCCAGAATCTCCAGATCCACCATCCGGAAGAGAAACTCGCGATAGAGCACGCGGAATTGGGTCCTGGTCATAGGGGGAGGCGTCAGGCCTGAATCAGGTCGGCGATCTGACGCGAGATCGCCGCCGTGTCTTGCTCAACGGCGAGCTGCGCAAAGATTTCTTCCAGCGTCGGCAGCGCCATCAGTGTCCGCAGCCGCTCGATGGAATCGTCGGCGACGACCTTGCCCCTATGCAGAATCACCACACGTGAGCAAACGCGCTCCACGGTTTCCAGTTCATGCGAGCTGAACAACACCACTTTGCCGCGCGACGCCAGTTCTTGGATCAGGCTGCGCAACACTAGCGCCGATCCCACGTCGAGCCCGGAGAACGGCTCGTCCAGCAGGATCAGCTCCGGGTTGTGCATCAAGGCCGCCGAAAGCAGCACTTTCTGGCGCATGCCTTTCGAATACGAAGAGATCGCCACATGCCGGTCCCCGTGCAAAGCGAAAAGTCGCAGCAGGCCGTCGATCCTTTCCGCTGCCGTCCGCCCGGGAAGCCCTCGCAGTTGCGCCACCATTTCCAGGTACTCGGCGCCGGTGAGATGAGAGTAGAGATGCGGCTCTTCGGGCACATAGCCGAGCATTTGGCGGTAGGCGATCCAATCCCGATCGATCGGCTCGCCGCGAAACAGAATTTCGCCCGCGCTCGGTTCGATCAGTCCCGAGATCATTTTCATGGTGGTGGACTTGCCGGAGCCGTTGGGCCCGAGATAACCCGTGATCTCGCCCGGCCTCGCCGTGAAGCTCACACCGTCCACCGCCGGGATGCCGGTGAAGAGTTTCGATACCTGGCGAAGCTCCAGCATTTTTTAGCGCCGGCGGTAGGTCAGCCGCATGCTAAGCAAAAAGAACAGGGGCAGCAGGCAAAGCAGGATCACGACGCCCAGCAACCCGACAGCCAGCGACGCCGCCAGCGGGTCAGCCGAGGGAACTGTCGTGCGCTCCGCCGCCGCGGCCACCCGGCGTAGAACGCTCGAGGTCAGCCCGTAGAACCCGGCATGAAGAACAGCGGCCACGGCGATGCCTCCGAGCGTAGGCGCGAAGTTGACCCGCCTCAGCCACTCGGCAAAGGCCGCGCCCATCAACCCGATGAATTCGGCGGCCAGGAAACGCGAATATCCCAGGCGCCCTCCCAGCCGCCGCTCTTCGGCGATCCGCGTAAACACGTCCAGCATCTCGCCGCCGAATTCCATCCGGTGCTCGCGGGGATAAAGGCGCAATAGTATCCGGTATATCCAGTGCATCGCTCACGCCTCCTTTACACGTAAACGCGACGAGGCGATGCGCGTCAGTTGCTTCAGCCGGTCATGCTCCTGCTGCAGCACACTCCGGCCACGACCCGTCAGCCGGTACGTCTGTTTGTCGCGCGACGTGTCGGCGGTTTCAAAACGCTCGATCCAGTCGTGATCCAGCATCCTGCGCAATGCCCCGTAAAGCGTGCCGGTGCTCAGCCGCACACGCCCGTCGCTAAGCGCCTCGATGTCTTTCAGAAGAGAATAGCCGTGACGGGGCCCCTGGGCCAGGCTGGCCAGAATCAAAAACACCGCTTCGGAGACCGGGGTAGCTTCGACGACATGTCGCATGACGACATATTGGAGCAAAACTCCTCGTATGTCAAGCGGTCTGGAATACCGGTAGTGCGTCACTGGTCCGGGAACCGCTGGGACGATCCAGCGTCTAACCAACCATAGGTTAGCGCCATAATGTTGCCTGAGGTTGATATCCGCGCTGTTTACACGCTGTACTACAACGTTTTCGCTCTGTTTTTCCTGGGCGCCGGCTTTTTTATCAAACCGTTCTTCACGCGGCGGATCACTGCCTTTGCTTTTGGCCGGCTCATGGTAGCGAATGCCACAATGAACGCTGCAACCGCTCTTCTCCAGGCGGCGGTTATCCAAGCCGCAATGATCATCTGTTATGTCGTCCTGATGCCGGTATTCGGGTATCCTTCGGCCATCTGGCTGCCGGTGGTCTCGGTGGCAACAGTAATTGCCGCCGCAATTGATGCGCTCGTCTTGCGGGTTGTCTTTACCAAAAGAATCAGCCCGAGAGCATTCTCCATTCTGTGTATAGCAAACGCGATCTGCATGACTGGGGCGATCTACGGAATGTACAAGTACGCGTTAGCTCATCCGCCAGAGGCATAGCAAGGATACTGGGCCCTCCTGGACGCGCCTTACGGGGCTCTTTAGCTCAGCTTCCTCGGGCCTCGGGCAGATCAACCTGGTCCGACACTTCCACAGCCGATCCGTCGCGTCGCATCACAAGAATGCCGACGAGCCGTCCGTCGGCCACTCTCACTTATACAGTTCGCTCCCCACCAGCCGCGGATCGTACGGAACGAATTGCCCCATCCGCCGGTACTGCTCGTTGTAGATCCCGAGCTTTTCCTCGTCGATCTCGATGCCCAGCCCCGGCCCCGCCGGCACTCCCCAATCCGGTCCCGTCGCGATCGGTATCGGCTCCTTCAAGATCTCGTCCTGCATCATGTGCGCCGTCTGCTGGTGCCCGTCCACCAGGTTCGGCAACGTCAGCAGAATGTGATGCGCGGCCGTCGCCACGATGCCCAGCTCCCCGTGCGTGTGGCGGCACACGCGCAGCCCCTCCAGCTCCGCGACCCGCGCCAGCCGCTGAAACTGCGCCAGCGATCCCACGAAATAAGGGCTGAAGCAAAAAACATCCGCCGCCCGCGCCGACATCTGCCGGTAAGCGTCCGCAGCCGTCCACAACCCCTCGTTGGCCGACACCGCGACCGCGCACCGCGATCGCACCTCGATCATATTTGTAACCGGATCCTGGCTCACCGGCTGTTCGATGAAGTCGATCCCGTAGCGGTCCAGCAACGCGAGATTTCGCAGCGCCTCGTTCACCGTCCAGGCGCCGTTTGCGTCCAGCCGGATTTTTCCTTTCGGACCGATCGTCTCCCGCACCACCCGCACCATCTCCAGCTCGGCGTCGATATGGATTCCGACCTTCAGATAGAAAACGTGGAACCCTTTTGCGACCCCATCCCGGCACTGCGCTTCAATGTGCTCCAGCGGGCCCTGCGAGAGGTAATAGAAATAGTTCGCCCGCTCCCTGACTTTCCCGCCGAACAAATTGTAAAGCGGCTGGCCGCAAGCTTTCCCGCAAATGTCCCATAGCGCCATATCGATTCCCGGATAGGCGAAGCACGCCGTGTGCTGCCGCCAGGACCAGATGCCCCGGTGCCAGAGTTCCGCCCGGATCGCTTCGCTCTCCCACGGGCTCCTCCCGATCACGAACGGCGCCATGCCCTTCAGCGCTTCCAGCACCGACTCCAGGTTCGCGCCGCTGCAGCTCTCCCCCCAGCCGATCAGCCCGTCGTCGGTATGCGCCTTCACTACAACGTCGGTGACCCCGTCGCGGTTCACGAGTGAACTCACTTCACGATGTGTGTAGGCGACGCTCACCGGAATAAATTCCAGTCTGGCGATCTTCATATCAGGTACGATTTGAAACTGGCTCTCAGTTTATCTCATGCCCGCTTCCTTCCAACGCGCGCGGCTGCTGGTAGTGGTCCTCATGTGCGCCTTCAGCGTCATGAATTACTTCGACCGGACCATCATGTCCATCGCCGGCCCGGAGATCATGAAGGAATTTGGCCTCGCCCCCACGCAGATGGGCGCTGTCTACTCGGCGTTTCTTCTGGCCTACGCCCTGTTCATGATGCCCGGCGGCCAGCTCACCGACCGGCTGGGTCCGCGCCGTGCGCTAGCCGTCATGGGTTTTGGCGCCGCGCTATTCACCGGCCTGACCGCGCCCGGCGGCTGGCCCGGACTCGGTTCCGCCATCGGCGTAGTGCCGTCGCTGGCCGCCATCCGGTTTCTGATGGGGATTTTCACCGCGCCGCTCTATCCGGCTTGCGGGCGCATGTGCGCCAACTGGATTCCCCCGGTTTACCTCGGCCGCGTGCAGGGCGTCATCATCGGAGGATCTTCGCTCGGCGGCGCGGTCGCGCCCATCCTGTTCCAGAAATTGATGAGCCATGCCGGCTGGCGCGCTTCCTTTGTCGCAGCCGCCGCGGTCACCGCCGCACTGGCCCTGGCCTGGCTGCTTACCACCCGCGATCATCCGGCAGGCTCGGACGCTCCCGTACGCCGCGGTACCGAATCCAACACGTCCTGGCGGCTGCTGCTCACCAACCGCAACCTGCTCCTGCTGACCACCGCCTACGCCGCTCTCGGCTATTTCGCATACATTTTTTACTACTGGATCTATTACTATTTCGGCGAGATCCGCCACCTCGGCTACGAGCAGAGCGCGCGTTTCACCACGCTCGTCTTCGTTGTCAACGGGCTCATGATCCCCTTCGGCGGATGGCTCTCCGACCGCCTCACGCGCTCACACGGCGAACGCTTCGGCCGGCGCGCCGTGCCCCTTGCCGGGCTTACCCTCGGAGCGGTCCTGCTGGTCGCCGGCACCCTGGCCACGGGAACCTGGACTACGGTCTGGCTGATGGCTTTCGCCATGGGATTCGCCTCTTTCTGCGAGGGACCCTTCTGGGCCATGACGATCGCTCTCGGCGGTAACCAGGCCGGCGCGGCGTGCAGCATCCTGAACACCGGCTCCAACCTCGCCGGGTTCATCGCACCTGTCCTGACCCCGTTCATCGCCTCCTTCGCCGGCTGGTCCTGGGGCCTCTACTTCGGCTGTTTCGTCCTTCTGCTCGGCGCCGTCGCCTGCTGGCTGGTGGACCTGCCAGGATGATATCCAGCGTAAACTATTTGTTATAAATTACATATCCATAAGTTTTTAAAGTGTCTCTTTACGGAAGAACTCGAAGCCAACCCCGGCCCTCTCCGCAGCCTGCTTCAGACCGTCCAGCGTGGCGTCGTTCAAGGGAATGCCGACCTCACGGTAGCGTGACGCCATCTCAGCTTCCAGCCCGCCCGGAGCGTACAAACGCTCCACGCCTTCCGCCCTTCGGCCGCTCCGGATCTGGCGCACGGCGTCGTCCACGCGTTGCTTGAACCGTGCGGCGTCCTCAAAGGCGTCCACCCGGATGGCCAGGAAGAAGTGCCCGTCGCCGCCTGCCTTGGGCCCATCCACCATGTTTCCGAGTTCGGTTCCATAGCTGGCGCTCGAAAGCATGGTCGCCAGCAGCCCCATCACCACTGCAAGCCCCACGCCTTTATACTCGCCGATGGGCTGCAAGAGGCCTGCCAGAGCGCGCGCCGTGTCGGTGGTGGGGTGCCCTTCCGTGTCGAAGGCCCAGGTGGGTGGAATGGGCAGGCCCTTCTGATGGTAGACGCGGATCTTTCCGTGCGAGGAATAGGAAAACGCCGCGTCAAGCACTACTGGATGCTCTTCGCCCGCGGGAACCGCCGCCGCAAGCGGGTTGATGCCCACGATCTTGTCCAGGCCGCCCCACGGAGCCATCGTCGGCAGCGCGTTGGTGGCGCAAACGCCGATCATGTCCTCCTTGAGCGCCATCATCGCGTAATAGAACAGAGCCCCACAGTGGTTGCTGCCGCGCACCGCCGCCAGCGCCACGCCCAGGTCCCGCGCCCGCTCCATCGCTTTTCGCATGGCGAAAGCCGAGCCGATTTGTCCCATGCTGTTGTTGCCGTCAACCACCAGAGCCGCGCCCGAATCCTTGACCACGTGCGGGCGGCCCTTCGGATTCACGCCGCGGTCGAGCAGCTTCGCGACGTATTCCGGAACTCGCAGCACGCCATGAGAGTGCACGGCGCGCAGATCGGCGGCGACCAGCGAGTCCGCCACCAGAGCGGCATCCGTGGGCTGCATGCCGCAGCCTTCGAAGATCCGGCCAGTGAGCCGCAGCAGCGGCTGTTCGCCGATCCTGGTCTCGCGCTCGCTTCGCGGATATTCGGCCATCCTGCCCGCCCGCTCAATCGTTGGAACGGAGCGTCCAGCGCCCGTCCGCGAAAGAGGCCGACTCTTCGTTCCAGGTGCCGAACTTGGATGCCATCTGGCCGCCGTCCACCAGCAGCGCCGCGCCAGTGATATAGGAAGCCAGGCCGGAAGCCAGAAATGCGATGGCCGCGCCGACCTCTTCCGCTTCGCCGCCGCGGCCGAGCGGAATGTGACGGAAATAATCGCGCAGCACTTCCGGAGCGTCGAAATGGCGCTGCGTCAGGCGGGTCCGGATCAATCCGGGGCAAACCGCATTCACGCGGATCCCGAATGGCCCAAGCTCATTCGCCGCGGTATGCAGGATTCCCAGAAGGCCGGCCTTGCTGGCGTTATACGCCGTCAACCGGGCTTCACCGTCGTAGGAATTGGTGGACGCGGTGAGTACAATGGCTCCCGAGCGGCGTGGCTTCATCAGGCGGGCGGCCGCTTGAACGGTGTGGAAGACGCCGCTCAGGTTGATGGCCAGGGTCCGCTCCCAAACGTCGATGGGCGTGTCGGTCAGCTCCTGCTCAACGCCCACTCCTGCGTTAGCAACTACAATGTCCGGCGCTCCGCTTCGTTCGAAAGCGGATTCGACCGACGCGGAGTCGGTGACGTCCACGACGCAACCGCCGCCACTCAGCGCCTTGCCCGCGTCGGACGGATTCTCGCGCTCCAGATCGAAGATCCAGACCCGCGCCCCGCCGGCCGCCAGCGCCCGGGCCGCGGCATTCCCGATGCCATTAGCGCCGCCGGTCACTACGGCATTCTTTCCCGCGAAGTCAGAAAACATCCCTCCCTTGTATCACAAGGTTCCAGAGGGTCAGACGCGCAGGGGCGTTCATGCTATTCTGCGATTGTCCGAAAAGGGGGCTGCCATGCGAAACCAGATTCACACCAACCAGTCCTTTCAAGCGCAGTAGCAAACGCCGCGAAGGATTCCCGTCCGAAACCCACGTGAAGCGCGGCTTCAGGGTTGTACACGGCGACAAAGAATTGATCGAAAAGCTTGGCCGCAACGATCCGTGTCCGTGCGGCTCGGGAAGCAGATTTCAAACGCTGCTGCCTCCTCGGCGGCGACTATGACGGAATCCGCAGAGACTACTTTTTTCAGGGAGTAGCGCCTACTCGTAGCGCAAGGCGATCATGGGGTCCACTCGTGTCGCTCGGCGGGCTGGAAAATAGCAGGCGCAGAATCCCGCCGCGGCTACCACGGCCACCACAGCGGCCAGTGTAGCCGGGTCGTGCGGCGATATTCCGAACAACTGGCTGGACAGTACGCGGGTGGCGGCGAAGCTGGCTGCCAGACCGGCGGCCGATCCCAGCACAACCAGGCGCAAGCCCATTTTGATCACCATCCGAAGCACGTCCGCGCCGCCCGCGCCAAGCGCCATGCGAATACCGATCTCGTGGGTCTGCCGCGAAACCGTGTAGGCGATCACGCTGTAGACGCCGACAGCCACCAGCACGAGCCCCACGGCGGCAAACACGCCCAGCAGCATCAGGCTGAAGCGCGGCTCGGCGTAGGAGAACTCCTTCAGATAGTTCTCCAGGCTTCCGGTGAGAGTCAGCGCCACGCCGCGGTCCACGGCCCAGATCTCGCGCCGCACGGCGTTCAGCATCGCCAGCGGATCGCCCGAAGTTCTTGCCATGATCCCGCGCTCGAACGCCCCGGTAACGGTATAGGGGATGAACGCCTCCGGCATGGGCGGCTCCTGGATTCCCTGATTCTTGCCGTCGGCGATTACGCCGACGATCTCGAACACCGGATTCGCCACCGGCGATTCCGGCATTTTCTCCAGCATGTTGAACTTGATTCGCGCGCCGATGGGGTTCTCATTGCCGAAGAATCTGTTCACCAGCGTCTGGTTGACCACCGCCACTTTGCGGCCATCGTTGACCTCTGTCTCGGTGAGCGGGCGGCCGCGCAGGAAGCGGTATTTCAGGGTAGGGAAGTAGCCTTCACTGCACAGCTGGAAAATGGATTCCCAGCGTTCGGAGTGGGTCTTGCCCTGGATCTCGATATCGCTCCGGATGCCTCCGTAGGGCGGCAGTGTGCTGGTTTCGGTTACCGCCAGCACTCCGGGCAGCGTTTGCACCCGCTGCAACACGCTGCGGAAGAATTGTTTTTTGGCCTCGGGCGTTTTGTACTGGCCTTTCGGCAGCGGCAGACGCGCCACCAGGACGTTTTCGGGGTTCAGCCCGAGGTCGACGCCCTGCAGTCCGACGAAGCTCCGCATCAGCAGCCCGGCGCCGGCCAGCAGCACCAGCGAGAGCGCCACCTCCACGATGACCAGCGCGTTCCGCAATTTTCCCCGCCGGAACCCGCCGCTGACGCCCTTGCCGGCGTCCTTCAGCGGTTGTACCACATCCCGCTTCACGGCCTGCAGCGCCGGAGCCAGACCGAACAGCATCGCGGTGCAGACCGCCGCCCCAAGGCTGAACAGCAGCGCCGGTACGTTCAGGAGGATCTCGGCTTCTCTCGGGATCATCCCGTCGGGGATCAGAGTGACGATCGCCTTGATGCCGGCGTAGGAGAAGAGGCAGCCGACCGCCGCGCCGCCCACCGCCAGCAGGAGGCTCTCGATGAGCAGTTGGCGGATCAGCCGGAAGCGGCTGGCGCCGAGAGACGCACGAATCGCCATCTCCTTCTCGCGGGCCGTCGCGCGCGCCAGCAGCATGTTGGCCACGTTGCCGCAGGCTATCAGAAGCAGCAAGCATACCGCGGCGGCCAGCGTGTACAGCGTTTTGCGAAATTGGCCCACCAGGCTGTCCACCCATTTCACCAGGTGGACAGTGAACTTTTTGGGATAGTTGTCGGGATAGAGTTGCGCCAGGCGTTTCGCGATCATTGTGGCGTCGCTCTCAGCCTGCTGCGTGGTGACGCCGGGTTTGAGGCGCGCCTGGAAGTTGAAATACCGCCGGCTCAACTCGGCGTCGCCGCGGTTGAGCGTCACCGGCCGCCACAGGTCCGCCCCCTGCTTGGTGAAGCGGCGCGGCATGATGCCCACCAGCGTGGTCGGGATTCCGTTCAGCACGTAGGTCCGTCCGAGGATGGTGGGATCCAGGCTATGCTGCTTCACCCACATCTTGTAGCTCATCAAGAATACGGGTGGCGCGCCGGGCCTGGCGTCATCCGGTCCCAGCGTGCGGCCGAGCTGCGCGGGCACTCCCAAGAAGTGGAACATGTTGGAGGTGACCAGGCCACCGACGAACTGTTCGGTGCCTTCGCCGGTGGTCAGCAGCACGTCTTCAGTGGTGCCGCCGATGACTTCCTCAAAGACGTGGCTCTGTTGCTGGAGATCGAGGAACTCGGGGAGTTGGTAATACGTGCGGCCGCCCTGGCGAATGCTGTTGGCGTCCCGGATCTGGACGGCGACGACCCGCTCGGCGTCCGTATAGGGGAAGGGGTCCAGCAGGACGTTCTGGATAACGCTGAAAATGGTCGTGGCGGCGCCGATGCCCAAGGCCAGCGTCAGAACCGCCAGGGCCGCGAATCCGGGCTGCTTCCTCAGGCCCCGGAACCCGTAGGCGAAGTCCTGCCAGATGGAATGCATAGAGATTAAGACGCCGCAAGTGTGTTTTTGTTGCATGGAACGTGAAATTTAGGCCTGACGGTTACGACTCGGAATCGGCCCTACAATGAAGGTATGAGAGTTCTCCTTTTCAGCGGCAAGGGAGGCGTCGGAAAAACCAGCTTGGCTGCCGCAACGGGGTTGCAGCTCTCCCGTCTCGGATACCGTACCCTTGTGATGAGCGTCGACCCGGCCCACAGCCTGGCCGACGCGTTCGACTTCGAAACCACCCTCTTTCATACCCGGACCGGCGACCCGTACCTGGTCAACGATCGGCTGTCGATTCTCGAAGTAAACATCCAGAAAGAGATCAAGCGCCACTGGCGTGAGATCTCGTCTTACATCGTCAGCGTGCTCCGGACTACGGGGATCAGTGAAATCGAGTCCGAAGAGCTGGCCATTCTCCCCGGAATGGAGGAGCTGAGCGCCATGATGTGGGTGAACCAGTTCCGCCGCGAGGAGCGTTATGACGTCATCGTGCTGGATTGCGCACCCACCGCCGAAAGCCTGCGTTTCGTCTCCATGCCGACCACGCTCGACTGGTACATGAAGCATGTCTTCCCGTTCCAGCGCGGGCTGCTGAAAGCGGTCCGCCCGATCGCGCAGCGCGTCTCGCCGGTGGAATTGCCCACCGACAACTACTTCGCCAACATTGCCGATCTGTTCGGAAAGCTGGAAGGCATTCCCGAGCTGCTGGAAGACCCGCACTACACCAGCGTGCGACTGGTGACCAACCCGGAGAAGATGGTGCTGCGCGAGACGCAGCGAGCGTTTGTCTACTTCTCGCTGCACGGCCTGACCGTGGACGAGGTGATCATCAACCGCGTCCTGCCCCAGAGCGTTACCGACGCTTTTTTCGAGGAATGGCGGGCTTCGCAGGCGCGCATCGTGGAAGAGATCGAGGCATACTTCGCCCCCGTTGCGGTGAAGCGCGTGCCCTTGTTCACCCGCGAAGTGCTGGGCGCGGAGCGTCTGGAGGAGCTGTCGCATGTGCTTTACCCCGGCAATGAGGATCCCGCGGCCGTCCGGCGCACCGAAGCGCCATACAGTTTTGAAAAGGCCAACGGACATTACCTGATCCGGTTGCAAGTGCCCTTTGCCGTCAAAGGCGAGATAGGATTGTTTAAGAAGGGAGACGAGCTGGTGGTGGAGATCGGAACGCTGCGGCGGCACATCGGGCTGCCGACCTCCATGGCCGGGCTGGCTCCATCGAGGGCGCGCCTGGAAAACCGCGTCCTCACGGTCGAGATGAAGGAGGCCTTGCATGACTGACAAAGGATCCGCGGAGGAATCGCGAGGCTGCTTCTGCCTCGGGACCGGCCCGCAAATGTCCGAGATGTTGCGGCACTGCATCGCGGAATCCGCTATCGATCACTTCCGGAACTCCCGTGTGGAGTTTTTGAAGGGGCTCCGCAGCCTGATCGATTCGCGGATCGAGCATCTTTCGCGGGCGCATCAGAAGGGCACTGCCGTTCCCGTGGAATGACCGCCCCCCCGAAGTGGCGCAGGCTCTCAGCCAGGCTCTCAGCCTGCCGCGCCGAGACTCGTCTCGGCGCTTTTGGGAACCAGCTCTGAGGCCTGAGTCTATGTCAAGCCCTGTGCGGCAGGCTCAAGCTCCGGCGCCACGTCGCATATACTGACTACTCATGAGGAAGCGCGTCGGCGCGATCGGCGCCGGTTCGGTCGTTCTGGCTTTTGCCTGGTTCTGGACACTCCGTGCGGCGCCGCAGCGGGAGCGTGCGGGCGCCACGCCCCCGCCGGTGAGCCTTCTGGTTACGCTCGGGGAAAAAGCCACCCAGCAGGAACGGTGGGACGGCAGCGTCGCCATCGAAAACGCGGCCCTGCTTCGCGTTGAGGGCTGGCACTTTTCCGAAAACGACGGCGTCACCAGCCCGGCTTCCTGGCGCGCCACCACGCGTCGCGACTTCGTGGCGCCCTACGCCGACCTCCATTACACGGAAATGCGGCCCGGTTCCGTCCCCGAGGTGCGCCACTATCCCGTCGGAGTGATTCTGACGCTACAGCCGCGCGACAGCGCGCGCGTCAAGCTCGACACCGCCCTGGGCAGTGCCTCCTTCGCGCTTTCCGACGTCGGTGCGGCGCCTCTCCCGCTTCTGGCCGGACGCGTCACTGTCGCCGCTGTACCGGCGCCTGAGAAGCTCTCCACGCCGGCCTATGAAGACGACGAGCCCTCGATCGCCGCGCTGTCCGATGATTCGCTCACTGTCGCCTGGGTCGCCTACCGCGGCCGCGCCGACCGCGTGCTGCTCCGGCGCCGCTCGCCCGCGGGCGATTGGTCCGAAGCCGAGGAGGTGACGCCGAAGCCCGCCGACATCTTCCGCTGTTCGGTGGTGTCGCCCGCGCCCGGGTCGCTCTGGGTGATCTGGAGCGAACGCGACGGCGAGATCTGGAACCTCTGGGCGCGCGAGAAGAGAGGAAACGACTGGTCGATGCCGGTGCGCCTGTCGGCCGCCGGGTCCAGCACGTTCCACCGGGCCTCCACCGCGGGTGGGCGGATCTTCGTCGCCTGGCAGAGCTTTCGCGGCGGTCAGAGCGATATCTATCTCAAGGTCTTCGACGGCGGGCGCTGGATGGATGAGGTCCGAGTGAGCGAGTCGCCCACGAATGACTGGGAGCCCTCTGTGGCCGCCGGCGCCGACGGCCGAGCCTACATCGCCTGGGACAGCTACGATCGCGGCAACTATGACATCTTCTTTCGCGCCTGGGAACAGGGCCGCCTCGGACCCGTCCGCGCCGTCACGTCGAGCCCGAAGTTCCAGGCGCACGCTTCGGTCGCGGTGGATGCGATCGGCCGCCCCTGGGTCGCCTGGAACGAGTCCGGCGTGAACTGGGGCAAGGACCAGGGCTTCCTTATCCCGACCCCGCTGGCCACCCCGCTGCACCAGCAGCGCGCGCTGCGCGTAGCGGTATGGGACAGCGGCCAGTGGCGCGAGCCCGAGCCGCTGCTATCGAGCGCGCTACCCGCTGCGATGCGCCAGAACGCCGAGCATCCGCAGTTGTTGTTCGACGGCGCCGGAGCGCTGCGCATGATCTACCGGCACTGGACGCGGCAGCAGTCCCGCAGCATCGGCAGCGGGATGATGTGGGAGAACTACGAGGTCGCTTTCGACGGCGCACAATGGAGCGCCCCGCGCCTGCTGTCGCACAGCGCGGGGTCGATCGAGAAAATCGCGGCGCTGGCGCGGGACGGGTCAGGCGCGCTGTGGGCCGCCTGGATGACCGACGAGCGGCCCTTCGCCACCATGCAGCCGCGCAACGCCGAAGTCTACGTTGCGAGCCTCGGTTCGTCGCGGGGCGCTTCCGTTCAAGCGCGCCTCAAGCCTATGGTCGACCCTGAGGTGGAAGCCATCCCCGCACATGACAACGAAACCGCCGACGTGCGCGCGATCCGCGGCTATACCATCGACAGCGGCGCGGCGCGTTACCGGATCTATCGTGGCGACATGCACCGCCACACCGATGTCTCGCAGGATTTCAAGTACGACGGCTCTTTGCTGGAGGTCTACCGCTACGGGTTGGACGCCGCCGGCTTCGACTACATCGCCCCCACCGATCACCAGACCGGCTTCGACCAGGAGTTCACATGGTGGCAAAACGAGAAGCTGGTGGACTTGTTCCACGTCCCCGGCGCGTTCACTCCGCTGTTTGGGACCGAGCGCAGCCTGCCGTATCCCAACGGCCACCGCAACGTGATCTACGCCCACCGCGGCGTCCGCCCGCTGCCCATACCGCCCGAGGAGATGGCCGGCAAGACCGGAGCAGGGAAGCTCTTCGAGTATGTCCGCAAGAACGGCGGCATCACCATGCCCCATTCTTCAGCCACCAGCCAGGGAACCGACTGGCGCGACAACGACCCCGAAGTCGAGCCGCTGGTCGAGATTTACCAGGGGTACCGCACCAGCTACGAATACGAGGGCGCGCCGCGCTCGGCCACCACACTCAACCCGCAGGCGCAGAAGAGCGGCTGGGAGCCCGCCGGATTCTGGTGGAACGCGCTGATGAAAGGCTACCGGCTGGGCGTGCAGTCGAGCTCGGATCACTGGTCGACGCACATTTCCTATGCCTGCATTCTGGCGGAGCGGCAGACGCGCGACGGGCTGTTGGACGCGATGAAGCGGCGCCACGCGTACGCCGCGACAGACAACATCATCCTCGATTTCCAGGCTCGCGCCGGCGGGGTGGCTTACCTCATGGGAGACGCGTTTGTTTCTGGCGAGGCTCCGGCGCTCCGGCTGCACGCCATCGGAACCGGCGTCATCAAGCGGGTTGATCTCATCCGCGACTGCAAGTTCGTCTACACGTCAAGCCCTGGGGTGAAAGAGACGAATTTCGAGTTCTCCGACCGCGACTTCACGCCCGGCAAGCACTGGTATTACGTGCGTGTGTTGCAGGAAGACGGCCAGATGGCGTGGTCGTCGCCGATTTGGGTCGAGAAACGGTGACGCGGCGCGAATAATGAAAACGTCGGCCTCCGGATCGAGCCAGTCGAGTGCGATTCGCGACCTTCAAGGGTGATAGGGGCGATGTAGACACGATTCTCTAACTAGATAAATCTCGTCTCCAAATTTTGGGTCGGTTAGCGCCGGCGATTCTGTGTCGTAGAGAGTCGTCTTGCCGCCGGTGGACGATCACTTACGCAGATCTCAACTGCTTCACTTTGATCCGGTCGGGATGGACTTGAGCCAGGTCGTAATGCACTTGCTGAGTGAGCCAGCTTTCCGCACGGCCGCCGAATACTTTGGACAGTCTTACGGCCATCTCGGGGGAGATCCCGCGCTTCCCGTTCACCAGCTCAGATAGCGAGGTCCGGGTGACGCCCAGTGCCGCCGCAGCGTCCGTGATGGTCAAGCCTAATGGTTCAATGCACTGGCGAAGCACGAAACCGCCAGGGTGCGGAGGATTCTTCATCGGCATATTTCAGTAACTCCTAGTCAGTGGTAATCCACATAATCAACGTCCGTTACATCGCCGTTTGTAACGCGGAAGATCACACGCCAGTTGGCACGAACCGTGATGGCCCAGAAGCCCTTCAGGTCGCCCTTGAGTGCATGGAGTCGAAACCCGGGCAAGTCCATATCCACGACAGCCGCGGCCGCATCGAGGCGCGCGAGAATGTCGCGCAGCTTATCTACGTGCTCCGCGATCACACCCCGAGGATCGCCGTCGTCATAAAGGCGTCTCAATCCCTTATGGCGGATCGACAGAATCAATTTGTAGCGTAACGCGTTACGTTACGGGAGTCAAGAGATCGACTATCGGCGGTGCGGGAATTGGTCTCTGTAGGAACGACCGTCAGCATGCCTGCGGCGCATCGCGGGTACGAATCAGATTTCCGGCAGGGGCACCAGCGGTTTCTGTACACTTGCTGCGGGCGTCGTCGGGTTGAAATCCGTAATGCGCTGATTGAGCGCCGCGACGCGATCACGGAGTTCCTCCATCTTGCGCTCCACCCATTCGCGGTCGGCGCCGGCTGCCAGCCGCGCGCGGATCCGCGCGGCGTCCGCCTCCAGAACCTGGCGCTGGGCGTCGATGTCCTTGCTCTCCTCGATCCACGCGGGGGCGAAACCGTTATTGCGTAGGAGCCTGTGGGCCACTCGCAGCGACGCATCTTCGAACGGGTTCTCAGTGAGGTCGATGGGACGTCCCTCGCCTTCCAGGTGTTCAAATGCGCCTTGCTCCATCGCTTCCCGGATCTTGCGCTCTGCGATGAGAGAGAACTTGTCCATTGCCTTACACCATCAGAAAATCGAGCGGTTTCCCCTTATCGGCCAACTTCACCGGACGTCCGATATTGCTGACGTATTCCTTGTCGTAGTCGATTCCGAGCTTCTTGTAGATTGTAGCGACCAGGTCCGCCACGCCGACCGGGTTGTCCTTGACGAACATGCCCTTCTCGTCGCTCGCTCCCCAGACGCGGCCACCGGTGATGCCCGCGCCGGCTACGGCCATGGAAAAGGCGTTCGGCCAGTGATCGCGCCCCGCGTTGACGTTGATCTCCGGCGTGCGGCCGAATTCGCCGGTCAGAATCACCAGCGTCGAATCCAGTAGCCCACGCTGGTGCAGGTCCTCCAGCAGCGTCGCGTACGCCCGGTCCAGCTCGGGCAGAAAATCGTTGGCCAGAGTCGGAAAAATGTTGTTGTGATGGTCCCAGGTGTTGAAGCCGCGCGACACGGTGACGAACCGCACCCCCGCTTCCACCAGCCTCCGCGCCAGCAGCGCGCCCTGGCCGAGCGACGTCCGCCCGTATTTTTCGCGTAGCGCTTCCGGCTCGGCTTCGATGCGGAAGGCTTCCTTCGCCTTCTGCGACCGCATCAGCTCGAACGCAGTCTGATAGTACGAGTCCATGTTTTCGGAAATGCCGGTCGTGTCCAGCTTGCGGAACTTGTCGTCCACTACGTGCAGCAGCGTACGCCGGTGATCCACGCGCGCCCAGTCGACGCCCATTGGCAGGTCCATGTCCTGCACCTTATAGTTCTCGGTGTTGGGATTGCCGGCCTGAAACGGATCGTAGCGAGGGCCCAGAAATCCGGCTTTCTCCCAGCTTCCGGTGGACGCCGGCAGGGTGACAGCAGCCGGCATCTCGCCGCGGGGACCGAGCTCCTTTGACACCACCGACATCATCGACGGATGCAGCAGGTTCGCGAGCGGCTCATGCCCACTGAGGATCAGGCTGCACGCCGCCTCATGCGCGGCCGACTTGTGATTCATCGATCGGATGACGACGTACTTGTCCGCCTGGCGCGCCGTGCGGGGCAGGTGCTCGGAAATTTCGATTCCGCTGACGTTGGTCTTAATCGGCTTGAACAGGCTGCGGTATTTGGAATCGGCGTCGGGCTTGGGGTCGAACGTGTCCAACTGGCTCATGCCGCCGGTGAGCCAGAGGTGGATCACGGAGATGTCTTTCTTAGCCGCGGCGGGCGATTGCGCCCGCATCTTCAGCGCCGCTCCGAACGGCAGATAGCCGAACACGCTCAACGATCCGATCTTTATGAACGCCCGCCGGTCGAAATGACTCATAACCGTCTCAATGGTTGTACAGAAATTCCTTGGAATTGAACAGCGCCCATTGCAGATCCTCGAAAGCGCGGCGCCGGTTGCCTTCCTTGGCCGGTGAAAGCGCCACGGCGAGCTCCCGCTCATCCGGCTCCCGCGTCAGCGCGGTTTCGAACAGCCGCCGCGCGATATCTGCATCGGAAAGCGACGCGTCGGCCATCCACTTGTCCAGCGTGCCACCCGTTCCGGTAATCTTCTTCTGCAGAGTCTCACCGCTGATCAGGTGCATGGTCTGAGCCATATCGGGTGAATTGTCGCGCTCGCAGATCTTCTCGCGAGGGGACATGCGCCCAAACGTCTTGAGGAACTGGCCGGGAGCGCCCTCCGGGATCGCCATAGCCCGGGTCCCCAGCATGTATCCTTCGTACTTCTCCGGCAGCCCCGTGATGGCCACGATCGCGTCCATCAATTGCTCGGCCAGCAGGCGCTTTGGAGAATATCGCGAATAGTTGATCGCATCCGCGCGATTGGTTTCGTTGGGCTGGCTTGAAAGCTGATACACGGCGGAGTTCAGAATCGTATTTTGAAGGTGGCGGAGGCTGAAGCCGTGCTCGACGAAATCTTTCGCCAGCGCGTCCAGCAGCGCCGGGTTCGAGGGCGGATTGGTAACCCTGAAGTCGTCCACCGGCTCCACCAGGCCGCGGCCCATGTAGTGCTTCCAGACGCGGTTCACGACGGCGCGCGCGAACCACGGATTGCGCGGCGACGTCATCCACGCCGCCAGTTTCTCGCGCACGTCCTCGTCCGGACCCTCGGTCTCGACCGGGCCGTCCAGATACTTCGCCGCCACTGCCTTCTTGGTCTTGGGATGAATCACCTCGCCGTGGTCTTTGAGCAGGATCTGGCTTTCGTCGCCCTGGTAGGTGTCTTTCACGCCCATGCGTCCGAAGAAGGCGGCCAGGCCCCAGAAATCGTCCTGCGTCCATTTCTCCCACGGGTGGTTGTGGCAGCGCGCGCAATCGATCCGCACGCCGAGGAATACCTGGCTCACGTTGACGGCGATATTGTCCGCTTCACTGCGCTCGGTGATGTAGTAAAAATTCGACGTGGGATTGTAAAACAGGTTGCCGCTGGCGGTCAGCAGCTCGGTGGCAAAGCGGTCGTACGGCATGTCGTCAAGCATCGCTTTGCGCAGCCAGTTGTACATCAGGCGGCCGCCCTTGTCGCCCTGGTCGAGGAGGCCCACGCGGAACAAGTCGGAAAAGCGCGTGGCCCAGACCTCGGCGGGCTCGGGACGCGCCAGCAGGCTGTCGATAATCTTCGCGCGCTTGTCTGTTTCCTTTGACTCCAGAAACGCTTGCGTCTCGTCCAGCGTAGGCGGAAGCCCCACGGTGTCCAGATAGACACGGCGCAGAAATTCGCGGTCGCTGGACATTCCCGAAGGCGCGATGTGGAGCCTCCGCAATTTGGCGAAGACCAATTCGTCTATGAAATTCCGGCGTGGCGCCTCGGTGTAGCCGGTGGGCGCGGGCGTCGTGACCACAGCGATCCGTGCCGACACGGCCTTCCCCAGCGTGCGCACCATGATCGCGGCTTCGCCGGCCTTTCTCGTGGTGATCTCGCCGGACCCGCTGACTTCGATCACGGTCTCGTCGTTAGGCGTGTACTGCACTTTTCGGGTGACGTCCTCGGTTGAGCCATCGGTGTATGCGGCGGTCACCTTGAGCTGGCGCTTCGTTCCAGCGCCGGTAAGGAGGGCCTCCTCGGGCGTCACGTTCAGCGAAACAATGCGCGGAGATCCGGCGCTGTCGTAGGTGGCGCCGTCGGCGACCCAGTCGCGAATTGCGGCGTATTCGAGCGAGTCCTTCTTGAAGCGCTCGCCGCCGCCGTGCGGAGTGGCGAAGGTGGGCTTCATCAGGATGAGGCTCTTCTCCGGATTCCGCCGGTCGATCCGGCGTCCGTTGCCCTGCTTGACGATGGCATCGTAATCCACGTCCGGCTCGTAACCGAACAGCGAGAGCTTGAACCCTGCCTGGCCGCGGATGGATCCGTGGCAGTTGGAATTGGCGCAGCCCGACTTCGTGAAGATGGGCACGATGTCCTTCACGAAGCTCAGCTTTGGCTTTTCGCGCGGCGCGGCCATGAGGGTCGCGCAGGCCAGGACCCAGATTGCGGGTACGGCTACCGTCAGACGCCGCTTCATGGTTTCTCCACTTTAGCTTCGATCTCTATTTTGAGTTCGATTTCCGGAGACACGGCCTGCCCGGCGTGCAGCCGCAGTTGGCCCGGCGTCATTCCGGCTTCCGCCGTCAGGCGTAGCTCGACCTGATTCGCTTCGGGAGCGGCTGTGCTGTTTTCGATTTTCAGCCCGGGCACCGCCGTCACCGCTTCCACGGTCAGGGGCGCGCGGGCATCGTCGAAGCGGGTGATGAGCACACGCACGCGAGCGGGCTTACCCGGCGTCAGCGTCACGGATTCGGGCGGATTCAGCAGGACGCGCGGGAGGTCCGTCACGGTCGCGATCAGGGTCTGATCCTCCGTCGCGCCTGTAATCCTTCCCGCCGAGCCGTAGCGGAAAAACACCGTTGCCGTATGCTCCACCGCGTTTCCAGCGGATTTTCCGCGGGCCCTCAACCGGATTGGGTAGTCGCCGGCCGGCGCGTCCACGTCCACATCCAAAGCCATCTCAAGGTTGGTGCCATCCAGCCACAGGTCGTTGCCGCAGGTATCCTTGGTGGGAGTGTTTTTCGGCTCGGCAACTTTCGGCGCCAAGTGCACACCGCGCGGCAGGTCCATGGCTTCTACTTCCACCGGCGTGTCCCATCCGCCGATCCTGCGCACCCGCACCAGCAGCGGGTTCGATGCGCCTCGGAACAGCGTCGCGGACGGCGACAGAGCCAGCAGCTCAAAGTCCGGAGTTACGGGCCTTATGGCCAGGCGGTAGCGGTAGCCCGCCGAGCCGCGTTCGGCCGAGTCGCGGATCATCACCGTAAACGTCCCAGCCTTCTCGAAGGTGTGCACCAGATAAGGATCGAGCTGAGGCGGCTCCTTGCCGTTCTGCGGGGCGGGCTCATCTTGAAATTCAAGCTGCTTCCCCGCGGAATCGTAAATCGCGATCGCCGGGTCCAGCAGGTTGCCAAGTTTCATGGCGTCGACGTCGAATGCCAGCCGCTCTCCGGCGCGTGCGGCGAAGGAGAAGAAATCGGCCTGCCTGCGCCGCGACAGGATTCCTGTCACAGCCACCGGAGTCCGCACCGCCTGAGGAGCGACCCGCCGCGCCCCAGCCGAAAGTTCCTCGGGAACATCCGATACAACTACCGCCGCCGGCATCGGGAACTCTCCCGCGCCGGAGACGGCATGCAGCCAGTGCTTTCCTTCCGCGAGAGATGCCGGCGCCGCGATCCTGAAACGCAACTCGCTCGCTGTCGCGTCGATAACCTTTCCTTCCACGCCATCGTCCAGAAATACGCGCGTCACCCCACCCAGGTTGGCGCCGGTGAGCCGGACTTCCTGTTCGACGCCACGGCGGATACCGGCCGGCAGAACATGCTCCACGCGAGGCACAGCGCCCACCAATAGCCGGTAGGCCGCGTTCTTCGATCCGCCTTCTCCGTTTGCGCTCACCCGCACGAAGTAATCGCCCGCTTCTTTTGGCGTAAACGACAGATGCGGATCATGGTGGATGTAGTAGTCGTCGTTATAGTCGATCTCATTGCCGCGCGCGTCCAGCAGGGCGACGGTGGCGTCCACGCCCGCGCCGGCACGCGTCGCCAGCACGTCCAGGAGCATGGTCTGACCGCCGTCGGCGTGAAACCTGAAAACATCGTAGTCGCCTTTGGTGAGAATGCCGTCCACCAGAGCGGGCGCCTGAATAGCTTGCGCCTTGGACGGATCGTCATTGGGCTCCACTTCGCGGACGGCCCGGATCGCGCCGACGTGAAAGACGCCAACATGGCTTCCAGCGGGTGTCCGTAGCCGGTAATGATGCAACCCGGAGGGAACGTTTCTGCCGATTTCGACGCGCGCATCTACGGTGAAGAAGGTGCTCTTGAGGATGGCGGCGCGGATATCCTGGCGCGCAAACTCCATTGCCGTCACGCCTTCCAGGTTTCGCCCGCTGATGCGGATTTCGCTGGATTCGCCGCTGGTTCCGCCGAGCGGAAAGACCGAGCGCACCTGCGGGCCCACGTCCGGCAGCTTGGGCGCGGCGCCGTACGCGATTGTGCTGATCAGAAACGCAACCACGCACCGGCCCATGCCCGCAATTATAGCTTTAGTCCGGGTCCTGATCCTCGAAAGCTCGTTCGCGTGGCTGCGGGACCTCGCGGCCGTCGGCCTGGCACATCCAGCAGCCGCAGGGACGGCAATGCGTGGAAGCATTCACGCCGACGGCTCTGGGATTGAGGCTGGCAGCGGCGCGCCGGCCGAACCAAAGACGCATGATGCGCCTCGCGCGGTTTTTCATCCGTTGATCGTCGCCACGGCGCCTGGCTCGTTTTTCGTCATTCATTCGGAACTCTCTTCGTCCGTCTTCTCGACGAACTTCTCGACCGCGACGCGATAGATCGACGGCTTGCCCTGCTTGTCGCTCTGGAAGAAAATCCGCTGGCTGTCGGGAGAAAATACGGGCGCCACGGCCGCGGGATCGCTCGACCGGTGCTCGCACATGGTCAGCTCGCGGCGTGTCACACGCAGCAAAATCAGCACGTGCGGCGACGCCTTGTTGCGGCTGGCGCCAACGAACACCGAACCGTCACTGTTGGATCCGAACTGCACGAACTGGCTGGTCGGCGCGATCATCTTGTCCTGATTCTCGTCCGGCGTCAGCTCGCGGAGAGCGTTCAGCCGCCCCGGCTCCGAGGGATAGTTCAGATAGAGCACAGTCCGCCCGTCGAAGGACCAGCGGGCAGGACCCGCTTTGCCCGGCGACATGCGCAATCGCCGGTTTTGTTTGCCGTCGAAATTCACCAGCCACAGCGCCTCGTCGCCCTGCCGGTAGAGCACCTGCGCGCGTTTCGGACGCGCCTGCGGATCTTCAAGGAGGAAAGGCGCTTCGGCTAATTGAGTCACGATGCCTTTGGCCAGCGCGACCAGCATAAGCCGCGACGACGTGCCCTGCGTCTCGCCAAGCACCCCGCTGAGGCCGTCGATGGTGACGCTGAATCCCGGCGTCCGCTTCCAGCCGTCCGGCACTTCGTAAATACGCCGCTCCTTCAGGTTGTTCAATTGGACGGCCATAAGCGAAGGGCCGTCGAAGAAGCAGAAGCTATGGTCGTCCGGCACCAGGCAGATCGACGCCGGATCGAGCGAGTCTGCCGACGTGAGCTGGCGCGTTTCGCCGGTCTTGAGATCCATCCGGTAGACCTGGTTGGACCCGGTGCGGTCGCAACTGAAGAGCAGGAAATTACCCCGCCGCGAGATGCCGCGGTTATAGGACGCTGTGAGGTGGCTGGAATATCCCGGATCAGTCAGCCGGTGGACGTCGAATTCGGTCGCCGGGTCGGGGAACCGCCGGATGTCGGATGGAAACACCCGTCCCTTGTCCAGCTCGCCTCGGAGTGTCGAAGCGGCCAGCCCGCCCAGGAAAACTCGCCGGCTGAACGGCAGAGGCATACCTTGAGGATATCAGGGAAGCGTGCGTGATACAGGCGTTCTCGCCTGTGTCTGTGTCACATCACGTCACGCGACGATACCGGTTAGCGTGCCGCCCGCGGTCGGAAACTTGTCGATGCTTGCGCCGACCACTTGTCCGGCCACCGTTGTGTAGAGATCGCCCATTGTGCCGGTCATCTTCGAGTGGCGTCCGGTGACCAGGTTCCCGGCGTGCCCGGCGATGATCGCCGGAAGCCCGTTGTTCTTGTGGTCGTTCGCCTCGGCGTGCTCGTGGATGAACAGCAGGCAGGTGCGGTCGAGCAGTGTTTTGTCGCCTTCCCGCGTCGACTTCAGCTTGGCCAGCAGGTAGGCGAACTCCTCCACGTGCCAGCGGCAGATGTCGCGCATGATGCGCTGCCCGTCCGGCGCGTCAGCGCCCGGCGCTTTGCCATCGCGATGTGTATAGTCGTGGTGCCGCGCCGCCGTATACCCCAGCCACGGGAAGCGTGACAGCCCCTGGCACTTGGTGAGCATGTACGACGCGACGCGCGTCTGGCCGGTGGCCAGCGCGTGCACCAGCAGGTCGGTCTGCAGCTTGGCGATGCGCGGCCAGTCCTTCATGTCGCCGCCGGTTTCGGGTTCTTCGACCTTGGCATATTCGGGCGGCAGCGTGGCGATGGCACGTTCCACGTCGCGGATCGACGCCATGTGCTCGTCCAGGCGCAACTGATCCTGACGGCCGAGTGACGCCTTCAACAGCTTGCCGTCTTCCATCACGGCGTCCAGCACGCTGCGCTTGCGGTTGACCCAGCCTTCGTCACGCGCGCCGAACAGGCGGTCGAACAGCTTGTGCGGGATCATCTCCGGCGGCAGCGCGCGGTCGCGCGCGGCCCAGCTCAGGTTGCGCTGGATGCTTTCGCCAAACGACTCCTGCGACACACCAACTTGCAGGGAGCGGAAGCGCGTCTCTCCGCCGATCTTCGCCGCAATCACCTGGTCGACGGAAGGACCGCCCGCGCCGCGTCCGGTAAATGAAGTGCCGGACACCAGAGCGCTCATCGATCGGTGATGGTCGTTGCCCGGTCCCGGCATACGCGCGGCCGGGTTGTCGAGCCCGGTGATCACATGAATGTCGTTGCGGAACGGCGCCAGCGGCGCCAGGCACGGAGTCAGCTCGAACTCCGGGCCGGTGGCGGACGGAATCCAGTACTTCTCCACCACGCCGTTGCCGTTGAACCATAGCACGAACCGCGTCTCGGGTTTCACCGGCATGCCGGTCCGGCTGGAAGCGGCATAAGCCACGCCGTTCGGGTCGAACATCGCCTCGAGCGGCGGCAGGGCGACCGCGGTCGCGATCCCCTTTAACAACCTGCGTCGCGATACACGAATGCCAGCGGGCATAAGCTCTTATAGCGATGATACGTCTTTTCCGGAGCGGTTTCCAGTTTCGCCCGGTTTGACAATGGCATGCTCAACGGCCAGAGCCGCCAGCAATTCCTTGAACTTGAAGCCGGAGTCGCGGAACTTCTCGAAGGCGAGGCGGATGGCGGCGCGGTCGGCCAGAGTTTCCAGGCGTCCGTAGCCGTAGCGGAAAACCTGTTTCACCACGCACTCCTGGCACTGCGGCGAGGCGGCCAGCACACGTCCCAGTTCTTTCGGCGATTTGAAATCGGAATCCGGAATGCCGCTGATGGACCCCGACGTGTCGAGCGCCAGTTCCACCGTCACCGGCTTGCGCTCCTTTTCCTTCCGGCCGGGAAAGAACTTCAGCGCCAGCTTCTCGCGCCGCTGCCCGATGGCGTCGAACTTTTCGAGTCCGAAGCCGATGGGATCGATCAACTGGTGGCAGCTCGCGCAGGACCCGTTCGCGCGGTGGACCTCCATGCGGTCGCGATTGGTCATGGGCTTCGATTCGCTGACTGGAGGCAGTGTGGCGTTAGTGCCCGGCGGAGGATCCGGCACGTGCTGGCAGAGGAACTGTTCGCGGACAAACAGGCCGCGCGACGTCGGCGAGGTGTCCTCGGGCTTCGAGGTCAGCGCTAGGAATGTGCCCTGGCCGGTTAGCCCGGCGCGGTCGCTATCGGCGGGAAACGGAACTTTCTCGAACTCGCCGGCTGGGGCGGGGAACCCGTAGAGCTTGGCCAGGTCGGAGTTGAGAAACCCGTAATCGGCGGTGAACAGCGTGGTAAAGTTGCGGTCGTTCCACACCAGATCGGCGATCATCCGGCGCGATTCTTCGGTCATCGCCAGCGCGACCTCAGGGCTGAACAGCGGGAACAGTCGCCGGTCTTTTACGGTGTTCAGCAGCCGGTCGAAGCGCAGCCACTGGGAGACGAATTCGTCGGTAGCCTCGCGCGCCTTGCGGTCCGCCAGAAGACGCCGCGCATGCTTTTCGATTCCCTCGCGCGTGTCCAAATCGCCCGCCGCGGCGGCACGGAACAGCGCGGCATCGGGCATGGAGTCCCAAAGGAAATAGGAAAGCCGGCTGGCCGCTTCGTAAGCGCGCGTGTCGGGCGCGCCGCGCTCCACGCGGTATAGAAAATTCGGCGACTGCAACATTGCTTCCACGGTGAGGCGGCAGCCATCCAGGAAATCCTTGCGCGAGGCGTGGAGGCTGGTGTAGCGTTCCACTTCCTTAGCCGCCAGCGGACGGCGGAACGCCCGCAGGCCGAAATGCCGGACGAATTCCGCGCGGCACTTCGCGTCGCGCGCCTTGCAGGGAATCAGGCCATTCGGGTCGCCGCCGCGGAACGCCGCGCGAGCCAGTTTCTCCGCCGCCGCACCGTAGGCTTCGGCCAGAAGCGCGGGGATGCTCTGGGCGTCGGCCTGGTTCTTGAACCCGTTGACGAAGTCTTCCACTGGGAAGCTGCCGGCCGGGCTGGTCTGGTCGCCCAGCAGGTCGCGCACGGTGCGATTGTACTGGCTGTGCGTCAGCCGGCGCATCGCGGCGGCGGCCGGTTTCAGCGTCTTCTCGGCGGGAGCCTCGGCGTCCGGCGCCGCCCCAGCCAGGAACTTCGCCCATTCGATCAGCGCGGTTTCTTCCGGGCCGCCCGCCGCGAATAGCTTTCCGCCGGTATGCTTGACCCGCTGGGTTGGCTTGGCAACCAGCAGGGACGCCTCCGGATTCCGCCGGTCGACCAGCGGCTGTAGACGGCGTCCGAAGGCCTCGATATCGGCCGGGGAAGCGTCAGCGGGCGGGAAGTGCAGCCGCGTGGCAGACGCGACGCCGTCGTCGGCATGACACCCGCGGCAGTTGGCTTTCTGTAATGCCGGGTAGAGGCGTTCGGCGAACTTCGGACCGCCGGGGCCTGCGGCGAACACCGGGAGTGATGCGAGCGCGAGTACCAGACGGACTTTCATGCGGCGTTCTCCAATTATAGTCCGCTCGGCCGGCATGGCGCAGACAGGCCAGCCAGCCAAGAATCGTTTGTTTTCAACTATGTTACAGCCGGAGTCCTAAGGAAGAGGCCCTACCCGTACTGGGTTAATTAAGTCGCAACCGTAGGCGTTCGAGTCAATTCCCCGGAGAGACAAACCAGTTTCTAATAGCAACAGTGGGGAAGAAAGCAGTATTTGAAAAACTTGCAGTACTTGGATTCGGAGGAGACACCTTGAATAAAAACGCGCTGCACGCAATTGCTCTTGTGGGTCTGTCTGTAACGGCTGGTTTCTCGGACACCCTTAGTATCGTTTCGGATACAAACACCAAATACACTAACCAATACGTCGGTACCACGACTAACACCGGGATCATTCCCGTCGCCCCAGCCCTGGGTTTACCCACCGGGTGGAATACTGTCGCCTTCAACGATAGCAGTTGGAATGCGGCGTCTCTCTGCCAGCTCACTGCCTGGATGGACCCGACTACCAAGAGCCCTTTCAACCTCAACGGGGCCAAGTGGATCTCGGTGAGTTCGGCTTGTGAAACCGATTTTGCCAACCAGCCCGACTACTTCTGGCAGGGCGAGCGCGGCGTTTACCTGTTCCGCCGAAAGTTCACCGCGCCCGGGACGGCTCTCAACCTGACCGCCAGCGTGGGCCTTGCCGCGGACAACTACGGTTTCGTCTATTTGAATGGCACCGAAATCCTACGATCCGCGAACTTAGGTATGGATGTGGACAACTTCACGCCCGCTGCCGTACCGGCTACGGCAAGCGTCACTGTACCGGCCCTCGCCTGCCAGAATGTGGTTGCCGTAGAATTGCAGAACGGTGGTTCAGCCGACTTTACGAATAGCGCCACTGGTACGGTCTTCTCAGTCAATTTGACGTACGACAAGCCGAAGGTTGCCTGGACCAATCCTTCGCAGGGAGAACTCATCAAGAGCGGCAATATCGCCATCAAGTTTGACTTGACCACGCCCACAGGCACGCCTCTGACCGCGCAGGGCGCCCTCGGGCTGGCGATTTACGGACCGTCGACAGCCGGCTCGCTGGGTCTCCTGGTGACCAACGTCGCTCCGGCCGACCTGGATTTCAGGCACGGGACCTATTCGGCTCGCGTTCCGGTCCGTAACTATCCGTTCCAGTCGGGCGCCACCTATACTGCAGTCGTCCAGGATTCCTGTAACAGCGATGTGATCGGGACAGTTGGTTTCGTGGTGAAGTAACGTCCGGAAGGGCAAGCTCCAAAATCGCAATCGCTGGCGGTCCCGGGAACACCGGGATCGCATTGCTTTTTCACGAGTCTACAGTACGTCAGCGAAGCCGCGCTTCATGTGGCGAAAGAACAAACCGCCGGCGACAAACGTCGACACCGCGAACATCGCGATCATCCCGAAATCCTCAAGGCTCGGAGCGCGGTAGGATGTTAGCAGCAGCAGGCGGTAAGCCCGCACCAGATAAGCCATGGGATTAGCCGTCAGCAGGAACCGCACCGACTGCGGAATCTGCTCTTCGGTGATGAAGATCGGGGTCAGCCAGAACCAGAAAGTGAGCCCGACGCTGACCATCTGCGCCGTATCGCGCAAATAGACCTGCAAGCTGGCGAGTATCCAGCCGAGCCCCACCGCGAACAATCCCAGCAGCAGCGTATAGACGGGCAGCAGCACCAGCAGCGGGCTGATGCGGTTCTCGAACAGCGCCACCGCCCCAACCACCAGCCCGAGCGCCATCCCGTGCGAGATCAGAGAAGAGAGGAACACCGACACCGGAACCACTTCGGCCGGGAAAACGGTCTTGGTGATCAGGTTCGAATGCTCCAGCAGGGAATTCGACGATCGCAGGACAGTGTCGCTGAACAGCAGCCAGGGAAGCTGGCCCGCGAACAAGTAAAGAGTGTAATTGCCGGTGATCCCGCCCGGGGCCAGCTTCTGGCCCATGCAGATCTGGAAGACGAATACCCAGCTCATCAGCAGGACCAGCGGATGAATGATGGCCCAGACCCAGCCCACGACCGAGCCGACGAAGCGCTGTTCGAAGTCGCGGCGGACCAACTGGAACAGCAGACTCCGCCGCTCCACCAGGTTTTTCAGGAAAAGGGTGCCAGGTAGCCTCAAGAGTTCAGGCTAGCATGCGGAGTTCAGCTCAGTCCCGGACTGCCGGCTTTGACGACGGAGGGGCGTTCGGCACTGAGGACGCGCAAAACGACGCCGCGCAACGCGGCCATCAGGATCAGCGCGACGCCGAAGGTGCAGACGATGGTCGCGCCGGTGGGCAGGTCGATCTTCAGCGACAGGTACACTCCCAGCGCCGAAACCAGCGTGCCCATGGTCCAGCCGATCGCCAGTCGCGGGCCGATCTTCTCGGCATAGAGCATCGCCCCCACCGAAGGGACGATCAAGTAGCAAAAAACCAGCAGCACTCCGGCGATCGCCACCGATGATGTGACCACCAGGCCGAAGGACGCGTAAAACAGAAAATCCCAGAAGCGCGTCGAGATCCCCTGCGCCTCGGCCGCCTCCGGGTCCATGGAGATCAGCAGGAACTTTCTCCGGTAAACGTAGTGGAACATGCCGATCATGCCGTAAAGCACCGCGGTGACGGCCACTTCGTGCCAGGACACCGTGAGGATGTTGCCCACCAGCATCTGCTTCAAATGCTCGGTCTGTTCCACGGACTTGCTCATGGCCAGGATCGCCGCCCCGGACGCGACGGCGTAGCTGATGCCGATGATGGCTTCCTGCGGGATGCGCGCCCGGCGGCTGCGGATGGTCGAGAAGACCGCCGCGCCCACGAAGGTGAACGCCAGGCTGGTCCAATACGCGCCCGGCCCATGCGGGTCCAGCACTGAAATCGCGGCGATAGTGGTGCCTAGCGCGGCAATCTGAGCCAGCGCAAGGTCGACGAAGATGACCCCGCGCTCCACCACGTGTACTCCCAGGTAGGCGTGGATGCCGGTGAGAATCAGGCTTGCCACAAACGGCGCCAGCAGGAACGAGAGGGTATTCATGAGTCCTTATTTCACCTTTGAAAAAGCCTTCACCAGGAGGTTCACATCGTAATCGAACAACTGAAAGTAGTCCTTCACTTCCTTCACGCCGCCCACGGAAGGAAGCAGCACTACTACTTCGCCGCCGGTTTTCTGGGCGATGGAGTTCGGAGTGCGCAGGTCGAAGTAGGGCTCCACAAGAATCAGATTGATCTTCTCGCGAAGCATGATGTTGATCACGTCCAGCGTATGGCTCGGCGTCGGCGGGATGCCGGGTTTCGGCTCCACGTAGTCTACCACCACCAGTCCGAAGCGCCCGCAGAAATTGGGCCAGGAACGGTGATAGGTGATCACCTTCTGGCCTCGAAAGGGTGCCATTTTCTGGTCCCACTCCTTCTCGGCGGCGGTCAGGTGGCGCTCGAATTCCGCGTAGCGCTGCGCGAACCCGGCGGCGCTGGAAGGGTCCATCTGGCTGAGTTTGTCCGCGATGGCCTTGGCCATCCGGCGGCCGTTGTCGGGATCCAGCCAGTAGTGCGGGTTGCCCAGAGGATGCACGTCGCCCATCGCGCGGGTGACCTGCCCAACCGGGATCTCCATAATTTTCGCGGAAGCCGATAGATCCATATAGCCAGGGGCGGATGGCTGAATCTTCGGATTGCGGCTCTGCGTAATGAGCGGTGGGAGCCATCCGATCTCGAGCTGGAGGCCTACGACCAACAGCAGGTCGGCCTTCTGGAGCTTCAGCAGGAAGCTCGGCTTGGGCTCGACGAAGTGCGGGTCCTGGTAGCCTCGGGCGATGGACTCGACGTCGATGCGGTCGCCGCCCACCTCGCGGGCGAGCGCGGCCAGGTCCTCCGTGGCGGTCACAATGTTCAGTCTGGAAGCCGCCTGCGCGCTTCCGGCCGCCGTCGTCAGCAGAAGGGCCGCCAGGAAGTTCGATCTTATCGGCATGTTTGAAATTTTAGTCTCTTCTTTAAAGGATGGCCCCCAGGGCGGTTCGGTTACTCCTAAGTCTTTTCAAACGCTTAGAAAGGATGGGCGCCGTGCGCGCCCATTGAGAACTGGAACTGGAACAGAAACTCTTCGGCGGTCATGTGGTCGCCGTAATGGGTGTGGCGGAACTGGCCGCGGATCTGGCTGAACTCGCTGGGCCAGTAGGTGAGTATGACGGAACCGCCGGTGTCCTGCAGTCGCGTGTCGGTCAGCTGGTCGGAGCGATCAAAGCGCCCGCCCAGGAACCAGCGGCGCCCCAACTGGTAGTCGCCCGAAACGTAATAGCCGAAAGGTTTGACCAGGGGCGGGCGCGCGGCGATGAGGTCCACCGGGGCTACCTGCGCGCGGCCCCATACGAACTCGCTCCGGGCCACGAAGGAGTGGTAGATGGCCCGGCGCAGCGGCTTCCAGCGCAGCGTGGCGTCGATGCCGTAGAGCTGGTTAACGCCGCTCGCATCCGGGCTGTGCCCGCGCGCGTAGGAGACGCCGAGATCCAGGTTGGTGGACTCGGAAATGTCGCGGTAGCCGCGCAGATGACCGACGGTGGAGACATCTCTGCGCCGCTCGGCGCGGAAGAGTCCTTCGCTGTCGCCGCGGAAAACCTGGGCCGTGCCTTCGAGAAAGATTCCTTTGGGAGCGGGCAGAATGCGGCTCAGCGCTAGGCCGGCATCGCTGATGCCTTCCTCTCCCGCCACCAGGTTGCGGGTCACCAGCGGGCGGTCTGTCCAGGGCAGGACGTGGTTGTGCAGGGTATTCACTTTGCCGAACGCCGCGCGCATTTTGCCAGCGCGAAGCTGAAGCCCGGCGGGCAGGGACGTGAAGGTGAGGTAGCCTTCCTCCAGGTCGACACCGTGCTCACCGAAGCTGATGAAGAAATCCGCCCGCGCATAGGGGTCGATAATGGCCTGGAAGCCGGCTTCACTCTCGTGCATTTCGAGTGACGGCGTCGGACGGCCCCCCGGAGTGCCGGCCGCGCCGAGGAAATCGCCGATCACGCTGATGTCGGGATTCAGCACCTTGGCCGCCGCGCCGCCCGCGCCGCCCAACTGCACCGGTTCTGGGGGTTGCGCCAGGGCTTCGGGCTGGACCGGCGGAGGCGGGCTGATCGGGACGCTGGGCCGCGGAGAGGCGGCCGCCTTTTCGGCCGGCGTCTTGCCGCTCTTGAGCGTTTCCACTTCTTTCTCCAGCGCCTGGATGCGGTCCTGCATGGTTTTCATTTGCCGCAGCACTTCTGCCACGTCTTGCCCAACCAGCAATCCGGCGAGGATACAGCCGAGTCCAGGGACCAAAATCAGCCGTCGAACCATACTCCCTCCCGAAACCACGCCCGGAAATTCAGGCGCAGTCTTCAATATCCCACCAGTTGCCGGCGCGGGTGAATCGCCTGCACAGGCTACCTGGTGTGGAGGCGGAGGCCGGTAACGAAGATGTGGGAGCCGAAACCCTCGTAGGAGTAGATCGATTCGGAGAGGCTGTACCAGCGCCATTCGCTGCGCCACTCGACTCGTTTGGAGAGGGGTACCGCCAGGCCCGCCACGGGCTGGTAGAAATTGGTGGCGCGGCTGCCGGAAGAAATGAACAGCGAGCCGCCCACCTGTAATTTCGCCTTGCCCAGGGCGAGGTCCAGAACAGAAGTCGCCGAGTGGCCGCGATCGCGATACAGCGACTGCTCGCGCGTCAGCGTCAGGGGGTCCAGATAACTGATGTCGCTGCGGATGGTGAGCCGTGCGTACTCCGCGGTCAGGGCGACGCGCCTTCCGCCGCCAGGAGTCCAATAGACCGACAAAGCCGATTCGCGGCTCTCAAAATCGTAGCTGGAGCGCGGGTCGGGATTCTGGTTGTTTAGGTAGGAGAATGTCGCCTGGAGCGCCAGCGTGGCGGCAGCCTGGTAACGGGTGCGGGCCCGTACCTTCTGATAGTCCTGCAGGCCGGTGCGGAAGTACGTGCGGTCGCCCGCCGCGCCTTCGTAATCCACCGCGGCGCTGAATTTATCGCCGGCCCGCGCGGTGACTCCGGCGAGTCCGACATTGCGGCGCAACTCGAAGCGCTCACCCGCCGGTTGGGGAAAAAGCTGCGGCGCGCGTAGGGTCGATTCGCCCCACACGTAACGGTACCCGCCGCGCAAAGTGATCTTCGACGTGGCGTCGAAGAAAGCGTCCACCTGCTGCTGATTGTAATTCCAGACCAGGCGGTCGGCAAGAACTGGCTGCTGGCCGCCCAGCAGGATTTGCTCGGCCACTGCGACACCGGAGGCATTGTGCAAACGGTCGGTGAGGAACGTTTCGAAAATTCGCAGGCGCCGGAAGGGTCGGTATTCGGCGCCTGCGGAAGCGGACGTGTGGGGCTGCTTGGCTTGCGCCGTGGCCAGCCCCTGCTGCCCGCTGAAAAAGAGCAGGCTCTGAAGGTTCACGAAATTTCCGGCGTTGCTCTGCCAATAAGAAGTGTCACTGGTCGGCCGGCTGTACAGGAACTGCCCCGAAACGTCGAGCTTGGACCCCAACGAAGTCGAGAGGAGCGCCTGGGAGTATACATTCCGGCCCCGAACCCCATAAGCCTGCTCCAGCCGGCTCAGGAAAAGCGTTTGCCCGAGCAGCGGAGTCAAGCGGTTTCCCGGAATGCGGTCCGCGTCGAACGCGCGGCTATCGTCTTTGAAGAATGCTCCGCCTTGCTCCAGGGTCAGATGAAAGCCCCCGCGCGTGATGCGCACGCCGCCGCGCAGGTTGTCAGTCGTGTCGCGAAGCAGAGTGGCGACGGGGTACTCATTGCCGTCGGAAACGAAATCCGTGATTCCCTGGCCGGAGCCGGAGTCGTGCGACCAGGCCAGATAGGGCGTGATGGTTTTACCGGGACGCAGATCCAGCCGAACTTCGGCCAAGCGGCGCCCGAGGTCGATGGAACGCTGGTTGAGGAGGATGCCGCGCTCGATGGCCGGATTGGCGAATGATGGGAGGAAATTGAAATACGCCAGATTGCGGTAGTCCGCGGACAGCTCGTAGACCCCGCCCTTCCCGGCGTCGAGGCGCGCGGTGTTGTAGGGATCGCCGCCCCAGGAGTTGGCACGTACCTCGATGCGGTCGAACAATTTCTTGGCGCCGGGATGGAGGGACAACTCGGCCCCGAACAGCTTGGGGCCCTCCCCCAGATTCACCACGCTACGGTAGCTGTTGACACTGCCGCGTACGTCGGAGCGGACCCGGTAGCCTACGTCGACGCTTCCCTGGAAGCCTTCGGTGGAGCGCTTTCCTTCTTCCGCGGCGACTGCGACGGCTTTGTCTTCGGCTTTCGCCGGCTCGGCTTCCAACGGCTTCGATGGCCCTCCCGGCTTTTCAGGTTCGGAGGATTTTGCCGGTTCGGGAGATTTTGCCGGCGCGACGGGCTGTTCCTGCTCCGCGGCTCTTGACGGCGCGGCCAGTTGCTCCTGCGCGGGAGCAGGCGCGAGAAACGCCATCGGGCAAAGCACGATCGGGCACAGCATGATCGGGCGCAAGCGCAGGCGTCTCATCGCAGGAAGCTCCTATTGACGTGCGAGCCGTGGATCTTCACGTGACAGACGGTGCAATTCCGGTAACGCGGATTGCGGAGGTCGTGGAAAGCCGGCGGAATCCCCCCGGCTAGCGTGTTCGTCACTCCGGGCCGCGTGATGTTGGAGTGGCATTCCAGACACTGGAAGCGCACCTCCGCTCGCGCCAGCATGCGCGGGTTGGCCGATCCGTGCGGTTCGTGGCAGGCGCCGCAGCCTTCGATGCGCAGCGGAGCGTGCTCGAACGTGAATGGGCCGCGTTTGTCGCCGTGGCAGCGCAGGCAGCCGGGCTCATTGGCCGACGTGGTCCGGACGGCGCGGGCGAGCGTGCTGCCGTGCGGATTGTGGCAGTCGACGCAGGACATGGCGCCTTCGGGCAGCTTGTGGTGGTGCGGCTTCTGGAATTGCGCCCACACGCTGGAGTGGCAGGCTCCACATTGCGCATTTGTCGCGCGGGCATCGCCTTTGTGCAACTGCCTGGCCGCATCGTGGACGGAGTGGCAACTGGTGCATCCCGCCTGCCGGCGGGCATGGCCGCTGGTGATCCGCCCGGTGGCGACGGTCTGGTTCATGTGGCAGCGCAGGCAGGTCTTGTCCTGTTCGGCGGCGGAGCGTTTGGCGGGCTGGAAGATGTCGTCGGCGGAGGCTGACTCGGCGTGCTTGGCGCCCGCGCCGTGGCAGGATTCGCAGGCGCGCTTCTCCCATCCCCGCCGCCGGTCATTCTCGACGACGAAATGCTTGTTTGCCTGAAACGCTTTGAAGATATCCTCGTGGCAGGTCTGGCAGGTTTCCGAACCCGCGAAGCCGGCCGGCTTGTCCGGCTCCTGGCCCACAGCCGGCAGGACCGCCGCCACTGACAGAAGCACGATCCGGACCAGCTTCAAAACAGATCTTTCCCATTGGCCGGGCATGGTCTTTGGATTATCGGGCATCGACGCGGCTCGCGGAGCATTCGTCTCCGCCTGCGTGAAAGGCGGCGCAACTCCCTACCGTCATATTCGAGTGGGACGCGGCACGCGAGACTCCGTTCAGCCCGGAATGACAGGAAACGCCGGCCACCGCCGTCAGGCCCTCCGGATCGAGCGGGCTGCGCGGGTTGAGAGCCGGGAGGGTGACGAAGTTGGCTGACAAAGGAGTCAGCATAATGATGACGCTCCAGCCAACTCCTGGCACGCCTGCCGCCAAATTCGGTGATCGATATACGGCTGAAAATAAATTACTTGTGGTATTGAGCGAATTGACCCAATGGGGGATAGCGCTCGTCATGAGCCTTTTGCCCCAGTCTGGAAGACACTGAAAACAGTCCGGTCGCGCTAGAGGTGGCATTAAGGCTTCCCCAGGTACGATATACGTAGGATAGTCAAGGGCTTGCTCGAGATTTAGCAGCGGCCTACGTGGCGCGGCGGAAGCGCTCCGTGGAGCAGCGTTATCACTGGCAAAACGGACAGTCGGCGCTACTGCCCGGCGGACGCGGGGCGCGGGTCCGACGCGGTGTCGACGTAGCGCGTCGAAGACGGTCCGACACCGGTTATCTGGACGATAACCGGTTCGTCCCGAGTATCGGCGAAATGCGTTCGGCTGCCGGAGACGACGGTCGCCGCGATCGTCCATGTGCTCGTGGGCCGCGATGCGCGTATTCGCGGGAATCCGAAGCATGATCGTGTAGAGGCCGGCCCGCGCCGGGTCGCCTTTCAAAACCACGGTTTGAATACCGGAGACGCCGGAGGTGCCCGCGCCGGCTTCCGAATGCTCGGGAAATTTGAATTCCGTGATGGACAGGCGCTGCTCGGCGGGCGTGCGCCCGGCCAGAAAGTCGCGGATCAGGGCGACGGTGAACTCGGGGCTCTCCTCCATCAGCCAGTGGCCGGCGCCGGGGACGATGGCTTCGTGCACGTCGGTGGCGACGTTGCGCATGACGGCGGCCATGGTCGCGCCGAACGATTTCTCACCGCCGACGGCGAGAGGCATGCTCAGGCGGGTGCGTTGGAAGATCCGATTGTCCTCCGCATCCTGCGGGAAAGCGGCGAACTGGGCAAAACCGGCGCGCATCGCTCCGGGCAGGGCGTATTGCGCGGCGTAGGCCGCCCGTGTGGCCTCGTCCACCTTGGCCGGATCTCCGGCGAAATCGTTCCAGATGCGGTCCAGATAAATCCGTTCGCGGCCCTGCACCAGCTGCTCGGCATCGGGTCCGGCAAACGAAAAATGCGCTAGTGCCCTGTTGCGGACGATCTCGTCCCAGGGCTCGATGCCGGGGAGTGGGGCGTCCATCACCACCAGGCGCTCCACGTTATCACGTTATCGGGATAGATCGCGGCATAAGCGTACGCGACCATGATGCGGATGTCGTGCGAGACGACCAGCGTCCGGTCGAACCCCAGCGCGGTGACGACGGCCCGGATATCGGCGGCCTGCGTCTTCTTGTCGTAGCCCGAGGCGGGGCGCGAGGAGCGTCCCAAGCCGCGGAGGTCCGGAACCACGACTGTGTAATTCCTGGCCAGCCTTGCCGCGAGCGGAGCCCAGGAGTCGCTGGTCTCGGCGTAGCCGTGAATAAGCACGACGGGCGGACCCGCTCTTCCGGAGCGGACGAAAAGGGCGGTTGAACGTCATGGGCAGCCTGCGCTGGGCGGAGGCGGCGTGCGCCGAGATCAGGACGCCGATCGCGGCTGCGATTACACCAACTATGCTCACCAACTATGCACACCATAAGGTAGCGTCTATGCCTGGCTGGACACATGACCTTGGCGAGGGGGGTCGCGGGTACCACTATCGAGGGACGGGAAACGACTCACTCGTGGGAAGGAGGCGCTCCCAGCGTAAAGAAAAAGGTCGCGCCCTCGCCCGGCGCCGCCTGGGCCCAGACTCGGCCGCCAAGGTGATGGACAACCCGCTGGACAATCGCCAGCCCCACGCCGGTGCCTTCGTATTCGTCCTGCCGGTGAAGGCGCTGGAACACACCGAAGAGCTTGTCGGCGTAGCGCATATCGAAGCCTTCTCCATTGTCCTTCACGAAGTACACAATCTCGCCCTGATCCCCGGCGCAGTTCCCGACCTCGATTCGCGCCACTTCCCGCCGCCGCGTGAATTTGAGGGCGTTGGACAGCAGGTTCATGAAAACCTGCTTCAGCAGCGTTGAATCGGCCTGGCAATCCTCCAGGTCGTGTAACGAAAGTTCGATCTGCCGGTTTTTTCGCTCTGCATCCAGGTCCTCCAGCGCCTCGTCGATGATTATCTTCGGTGAAACGACGGTCCAGTTCGGGTGCTGGCGGCCAAGGCGCGAGAAGGAGAGCACGTCGTCGATCAAATGTCCCATCCGTACCGACGCTTCGCGCACCCGCCGCAAATACTGCTGGGGCTTTCCGGTCAGCAGAGTCGCGCATTCCTCCTCCAGGATTTCCGAAAACCCCTGGATCGCGCGGAGCGGCGCGCGCAGATCGTGGGACACGGAGTACGAGAACGACTCCAACTCCCGGTTTGCCTGCTCCAATTCCTCGGTGCGTTGCCGCAATTCCATCGAGGTGCGCCGTCGCTCGGTGGTATCTTCGAACAACGCCAGCCAGCGCGTGGCAGGTCCGGCTGGATCGTTGATTACCCCCAGGTTCATCTGGATCCAGGCCGTCTCTCCGTCCCGTTTCCGGCAGCGCTTCTCGATGCGGTATTCGTTGATTTTCCGCTCGATCAGTTGCGTCCAGAGCCAGATCTTTGCCTGCGTCGTCCGGGTGCGTGACCGAGTCCAGCGTCATCCGGCCGAACTCCGCCTGGTTGTACCCGAACATTTTGCACAGCGCCGGGTTGACGCTCTCGAAGCCGCCGGTCCCGTCCACCAGGGCGATCCCCACAGGGGCGCACTCGAAAATTCTCCGAAAGCGCCCTTCGCTCTCCACCAGCAATTCCTGCGCCCGCCGGCGCTCCAACCCCGCCCGATAAAGCATGCCGGCGTTGAGCCAGATCAGGCCGGTGAAAATGGCGATATTCGAGAACTGAAGGATCCAGATGGCCATTTCGCCGTCGTAGAGTCCGGCCCGGTGGCCGGTAAGAGCCAGCCATGAGAGCGCGAAGGTCAGCACCAGGGGAAGTGGCAGCATCCGCCTTGCGGTCACGCCCACCTCGCCTGGGCTGGTCGCGATCTCGAACACGCTGCCCGGCCGCGCGAAGAGAATCCCCGAGCTCAAAACGATGAAGGCCAGAGCAGTCTGGATCGCCATGCCCGCCTCATGCGGGGTTCGATAGAACGGCGGATAATCGACGACGTAACCGGTAAGCGCGAGCCCGGCCAGCAGGTCTGCGGTAAGGGCAAGAAGCTGTGCCGGTCTCATTCCCAGCCTGGTTTTCCATTCCAGCAGCAACAGCGCGGCGCCGGTCAGCACGAAGCCAAGCGCCGTGAAATGCGAAGGGAGGCCCGCGCGCGGATCGATCGCGCCTCCAAACTTGTTCTGCAGCAACAATCGCTCAAGGCCCAGATCCCAGCCGAAGACATGCGCGCACAACGTTGCCGCCCCTATCAGCAGCACCACCGACGCAAGCACGCGGCCGGACCATTTGCGGAGAGCCCCTTTGGGGCCGGGCTTCGTTCCGGCCAGCAGAAGCATCGAAACTCCGCCCAGCGCGAGGGTAAACGCCGTCAGGGGCATCATCTTAGGCCACTGCCCGCCGATGTGGGTGATCGCCCGCTGGTCCAGCGCCCAGCCGGCCAGGAAGAACAGGCCGATCGCGGCTGTTGCGACCGCCGCGGCCCGGGCCACCCCCGGCAGGGCATATTCCATCTCACTCGTCGCGGAATCGATTTCATGCTTCAATCACTACCCATATCGGCAAAGATGGGCGGAGAAATGGCAAAAACAGAAACGGAAGGTGACTAACCGCTTTGGAATACCCTGGCAGTGTACTTCCCCATCAGCCATTGCCTTCCCCTTCCGGCAAGGAGTATCATCAGACGAAACCGGAGGGAACCAAATGGGCAACGCCCCCGCAACAACCCCCATCGTGAAGGCAGTGCAAAGCCCCCTGACGCTGGTGATGAAAATCAAATCGCCGGAGTCGTTCCAGCAACTGAACGCTCTGCTGAACAAGATCCAGTCCATGCCGCCCGACAAGAATCCAATCTGGACCGCGCTCAACAAGCTCGGTAACGTTCATTTCGCGCGCTTCGTATTCTTGAGCGGTAACACCGAACTGGCCGTGATTACCACTTATGACGGCACATTCGAGAATTATATAAACGAATTTATCGACGAGATCGGCGACGTATTCAATGCTCTGCTGCAGCACATGGACGGCGCTCCACCCCTTCCCGTGCAGAAAAACCGCGCCGATTTCCTGAGCTACGTCCGGGCCAACGATCTCCGGGCGATCGAGCCCTTCTTCACCGCGTACCCTTCGGCCACGGTCCTCGACATCAAAGACGCGCTGTCGAATCGCTGATGCTTAATTTACCCCTTGGTGACATCCAGGGCCTGATTCTTCGCAGCTATGGCATGGAGACGCTTCGCCTGCTGGTGCTGCGCGTGGACCGGGCCTCCGACGCCCGGCGCATGCTCGGCAGGCTGCCGGTGTGCTCGGGCAGCGTCTGGGATCGAAAGCCGGATTCCTGTCTCAACGTCGCAATCACTTTCGAGGGCTTGCACGCGCTGGAGTTGCCGCCGGATTCGCTGAAGACTTTTCCCGACGAGTTCGCCGCAGGCGCGGTCGCGCGGGCGGACGTCGTGGGCGACAACGGCGATAGCTCTCCCACCACCTGGATTCCTCCCTTCGCCGGCGCCGGGGTCCACATCCTGCTGTTCCTATGGGCCCAAACCCCGGAAATTCTGGAGCCGCGGACCGCCTCTTTGCGGGCTCAGTACGCCGGGGTGGCGGAGATCTACACACAGGAAGGCGGCATGCTTCCCGGCGGGGTCGCCCACTTCGGCTACCGCGACGGCTTCTCCCAACCCACCATTGAGGGAGGACTGCCGAATCCCGTTCCGGAGATGGCCCCGTCCGCGCCCGCCGGCGAGTTTTTGCTGGGCTATCCAAGCCAGTTCGACCAGTTTATCTATCCGATGCCTACCCCCGGCGAGCTGGGACTGAACGGCAGTTTCGTCGCGCTGCGCATCCTGGCCCAGGACTGCGCCGGCTTCGAGCGGATGCTGTCCGAAGCCCCGAAGAAATATGGCATCGATGGGGAGATGCTGGCCGCCAAAATGTGCGGGCGCTGGCGCAACGGCGTCCCGTTGACGCTGTCACCGGAAACCGATTCCCCCGCCGAGCCGATTCCGCTCGAAAAGCTCAACCTCTACGATTACGTTCCCACGCCGGAACATCCGGAAACCGTGGACGATTCGCGCGGATACCGCTGCCCGGCCGGGTCGCACATGCGGCGCTGCAACCCGCGCAGCGCGTCGGTTGCGGGCGGCGGCGGACTGAAGCACCGCATCGTACGCCGCGGCCTGCCTTACGGGCCTCCCTACGACCCGGCGAATCCCGACGACGGCATCGAGCGCGGCCTGCTCGGCATCTTCATCGGCGTCAGCCTCAAGGACCAGTTCGAGTTCCTGATGCGCGACTGGGTCAACGGCGACCTCTTCGCCGCCGGCTTGAGCGGCTCCAAGGACCCCGTGCTGGGCGCGGCCGGACCGGGGGAAGGGAAGCTCACGATTCCCGTGGCTCCGGGCAAGAAGATCGTGGTCTCCGGCTTTTCCCGATTCGTCCGGGCGCGTGCTTCCGCCTACGGTTTCCTCCCCAGCCTGACCGCGCTTCAATACATCGCCGGGCTGGAGTGACAGGCGTTCCCGCCGAAGGCCCGCCCTAAACTTT